>Ga0315268_10002523_pt1 | contig 20608 bp, 20 predicted proteins | sample C1_top_MG_FD_204535 | JGI IMG/M metagenome (GOLD analysis project Ga0315268, IMG submission 204535) | Sediment microbial communities from Yellowstone Lake, YNP, Wyoming, USA - C1_top | ecosystem: Environmental > Aquatic > Freshwater > Lake > Sediment | place: USA: Wyoming | collected 2017-08-01
TGAACACCTCAAAACTGGTTATAGATCATCAAGAAATCAAGGAACTAGACCTGAACCCGATAATGGTTTACGAGAAAGGAGCAAAAACCGTCGATGCACGAATAATTTTGGAATGAACAAGTGAATAAACATGGGACCCTCAAGATGTCTCCTGAAAGGACAAATACTCTTCTGACGAAACTGGAGTGATGGGGAAAATAACCGAACATTCTTGAACAGGCACGGCAGAAGGGAAGAGGACATTTGTCAAAAACACAAATGATTGAAGAATTAACCAAGAAACTCTCAGCGTTAAAGGAGCAGAGAGATAAGCTTGACGCTGAAGCCTACGAGTGGGCTGAGAAACGAAACGAGCTCAACGATAAGGTCAAGAGCTTACGAGACGGAATTTTGGAACTTCGCGCCGAAAGGGACAGAATAAACGATCAAGTCAAAGAATTGAAACAGCAACGAAACGATACGACAACAAGAATCCGAGAAAAAATCGAGGAAATGAAGAAGCTGAATCAAGAAAGCAAAGCGCTGGCAAAGAAAAGACCTTCGAGAAGCCATCAAGCTCTGCAAAAAGAAGTTGAAAGTATTGACTGGAAAATCCAAACGACTCCCTTGACATTGCAGGAAGACAAAGAACTCGTGGGACAAGTGAAAGAGCTGGAAGCACAACTGAACGTCTACAGAAAACTTGAACAGTTGGCTCAGAAGATCCTTGAGTTGAGAAAAGAGGTCAGGGCTCTGAGAAGTGGAAATGGACTCCGGCATCAGAAACTGACGAAAAACGCAGAGGAAAGCCAAGAGATCCACCGAAACATGATTGGGAAGATTGAGGACTCGAAGAAATACAAAATCGAAGCGGACGTTATGCATAAACGATTCTTGGAGGTAAAGGAAAAAGCAAGACCTGTGGAAGGCGAGATGATGGGACTTGCGAACCAAATCAGGCAACTCCGCGCCGAAATTCGAGTCGAAGAGGAAAAAGAAAGGAAGCAAGATCAAGACGCACTTCGTGAGACGCTTGAAAGACAGGCGAGGGAAAAGCTCAAGCGCGGCGAGAAATTGACTTGGGAGGAGTTTCAGCTTCTTGCAGAGAAGGGCGTTACAGCGGAAGATTAAAGTGAATTTGCATACATAATATGCAGAGAACGATATTCATGAAAGAAACAGAAGAAAAGGAGCAGAAGCGAATCCTTGTTCTATGTGTGGATAGAGATGGTGATTTAGAGGCCAAGGCTGGCGCTAAGACTCCGGTTGTCGGGAGGGCAGAGAATCTGGACGCGGCTGTATCCTTGGCTTTGAAAGACCCTGAAGAGCCAGATGCTAATGCCATGTTCGAAGCGATACGCGTCTATGACCGTCTTGTGGGGGAAAATAATCCTCAGGAAATTTTCGAAATCGCTACGTTATCTGGTTCAGAGTTCGGTGGTGTTGGCGCGGACAGAAAAATCGTTGCTGGATTGAATGAACTGTTAGGCTCCTTTGCAGCAAATGAGGTTATCTTGGTCACAGACGGTTACTCGGATGAAGCAGTATTACCACTCGTACAGTCCAGGGTGCCCGTGACATCGGTTAGGAGAATAGTCGTTAAACACAGTGAATCAATTGAAGAGACTGCTGCTCTTTTCTCGCGGTATTTAAGAATGATAATGGAGAATCCTCGCTATGCCCGCATCGCGTTGGGCTTGCCAGGGGTGCTTATTCTCATTCTGGAAATCTTTGCAATCGTTGGCTGGGTCCAATACTATCTAATTGCCTTTGTGCTCGTTTTGAGCGTGTCCTTGCTCGTCAAGGGCTTCGGGGTTGACAGAGCAGCGAGAGGCTTCTACAGGTGGCTCAGGGAATATTCTCCGCCACCACTCAGAGTGCAGATTTCAAACTTCTCTGCGATCGCTGGTACCTTGTGCATTGTGCTAGGCGTTTACTTAGGATGGACAAACGCCGCGGCAGGGGTTACATCGCAACCAACCATCGCTCTTTGGCTAAGCATCTTGCCGCGCATAACTGGTTTCTTTATAGAAGGTGCCATAACCCTTATCGTGGTGGGCGTTTGCGTGGCACTCTCAGGCAAAGCTATTCGTTGGTATCTTGAACACGACGCTAGATTGTTGCGCAACGCTGCATTGATAGTCATAATCGCGTGGTCTCGTCAAATCTTCCTCACAGCCTCCAACCTGCTGGTATCGCCTGAAATTGGATATGAAAGGGTGATCTTCTCCATAATCGTTGGCATCCTGATAGGCATAGCTTCAGTGCTAGTCATATTCGTCGTCCACAGGTCTGCAAAAGGATTCTTTGAGGAAACCGGAGAGCAAGTTGAGGAGTTTGGAGACAGCTAGAATCATGGCTACAGTCACAATGAACCTAGAACTGAAGAAAGATTGCCTGCTCAGATGGCTTCTAGGGCTTTAAAACAGATCAAGCATGGGATAACCTTTTAATTGAAGCGATTGAAGGTTTACCCAGAAACTAACGGACAAGTGCTCATGCGCCAGTGCATATTGGAATACGGGGTTTGAATAAGTGTTTAAAACGTTGCTTTCGGCCGTGGGGGCCTACAAGGCCTATGAGTGGTGGCTTTGGCGTCAGGTCAAAAACGGAACGAAACCTGAGCACATAGCGATAATTTTGGATGGCAATCGAAGATGGGCTTCTGAAAAAATCCTTAACCCATGGCTTGGCCACGAGAAAGGCGCCGAAAAGGTGGAACAACTACTCGATTGGTGCTTGAGGCTCAACGTCAAATCTGTGACACTTTATGCCTTTTCTACCGAGAACTTTCGCCGCTCGGGAGACGAAGTTGAAGAGATAATGCGGATTGCCCAGGAGCGATTTCAGAAACTCCTGACAGATGAGCGGATACGTAGAGACAACGTCCGTGTGAAGGTCATCGGGAGAGTAAACCTGTTGCCGCAGAGCTTGCAGAAGCTGATAGAGGATGTTGAGAAAGCAACAGAGGACCACAGTGAACACTTCCTGAACTTTGCGTTTGCATACGGTGGAAGAGCCGAGATCGTGGACGCTGCAAGGAAGATCGCCGAAGAAGTACATGAAGGAAGGCTAGATCCCTCGAAGGTCAACGAGCAGACGTTTGAACAGTATCTGTACACGTCGCACATGCCTAATCAAGACCCAGACCTTATCATCAGAACTTCAGGTGAAGAAAGGTTAAGTGGCTTCTTGCTTTGGCAGTCTGCGTATAGTGAACTCTTCTTCTCGGACGTCTATTGGCCTGATTTCCGTTTGATAGATCTCTTGAGGTCGGTCAGAACTTTCCAAAAGCGCAAAAGACGTTATGGAGAATAGTCACTTTTAAGCCCTCTTTCGAGCGCTTACTATGGAAAGTACATCTCTATCCTTCAGTACGTAGTCTTCCCCAACTCGTTTCTTTTCTCTCGCTTCAATCGCGTAGATGAAGCCCTGTCCAAGTTCTGTGTGAATTATGTAGGCAAGTTGGCGGGCCGTGGTTCCATAAGGCACGAGATAAGCGTCGGGCAGGACTCTTCCCGCATGATCTGACAGGTGTTCAAGATCTTCAACAGGGTAGACTGTAATCATGCTTAAGAGTCTGAAGAAAGCCGTGTTTATTGCTTCTTGAACGCCTGTTGAACCAACGTTGAGTAGGATTTTTTCCCTAATAGTCTCCAAGGCCTTAAGTTGACTTTCGCTCAGACTTCCAGGCTTGTTTATTTTGAAGTTGCAGTCTCCTGGCCTGTAGTCGATGAGTTGTTTTTCGGCAGCTCTTCTCAGTGCGAGTTCGGCCTCGGCACAAGCGGGAATGACGAGACGGTTTGATTTTTTCAATCGCTCTAGGTTTCCCTCAGAGGGCGGCAAGTCTATCTTGTTTGCCACTATCAACATTGGCTTGGCAATTTGCCTCAGAGTGTCGACAAGCCTCAGGAAATCTTCGTCGCTCCAGAACGTGGGCTTGTCCACATTCAATCCTGCCTTTCTTATCGCTTCCAAAACATGGCTTCTCTTTATGGACAACCCGCTCAGTCGTTCTTCGAGCATAGAGAGAAGATCCTTTGATTCAGATTCTACCGTTCTGGCGATTTTCGCCCAGTCCTTCTTCAGTATGTTTGCCATCCACATCGTTATCTCGTGTTCTAAGAATTTCACATCTTCCAGAGGGTCATTGGTTCCAGGTTTGCAGAGTCTGCCTTCACAGTCTGTGCCGCCGGAAGCGTCAACTATGTGGATCAGTACGTCCGCCTTTCTTATTTCGTCTAGGAACTGGTTGCCCAAGCCTCTGCCTTGCCATGCTCCGGGAACAAGTCCTGCACAGTCGATGAATTCTATAGGGATGAGCCTAACACCGTTTAGACATATGGAATTGGCAGGATTGTCTTTGACGTTGAATTCTTCATGAACGCATGGAGTTCGAACATAACCGACCCCCCTATTGGGCTTTATCGTCGTAAACGGATAGTTTGCAATCTCAGCTGGCGCCAATGTCGCAGCGCTGAAAAAGGTTGACTTGCCAGTGTTAGGTTTCCCAACGATTCCTAACAGCTTTGAATAGGATTTCTGCATTCAACCACTTCATACTTGTCAAGAGGCCATCTGCGTGACTTTCTTTACGTCTAATACTTGACTGCATCACGCTATATGACTTACGCTGTCCAACAGTAACTATTCTTTCGAGCCAGTGTAGTCACAAATTAATATAAAAGTGCTGAAGTCTATTACTAAACCCAAACAAAAAAAGAAGGAAAAACTGGTTGACGTCTAACCTAACAAAGGAAAAACTTGCTGAAATGTACCGAAAAATGCTCCAAATACGGTGTTTTGAAGAAAAAGTCTTTGAACTTTACGGTCAAAATCTTGTTCCAGGCACGATCCACCTCTATGCCGGGGAAGAAGCAGTAGCGGTGGGCGTCTGCAGCAACCTAACAACAAGCGATTACATCACAAGCACCCATAGGGGTCATGGCCACTGTATAGCAAAAGGCGCAGAGCTAAAGCAGACGATGGCTGAAATTCTGGGCAAGAAAACCGGTTACTGTAAAGGCAAAGGAGGTTCAATGCACATTGCCGATTTCAAAGTGGGCATGTTAGGCGCCACGGCCATCGTCGGAGCAGGTCTGCCAATAGCCGTTGGAGCCGGCCTATCAATCAGACTCAGGAAGACAGATCAGGTTGTCGCATGCTTCTTCGGCGAAGGAGCCTCAAACCAAGGAACTTTTCATGAAAGCATAAACTTGGCTTCCGCATGGTCGCTACCGGTCATTTTTGTCTGCGAAAACAACCTGTACGCTATGGGAACACGGCAGTCAAGAATAATGAACATCGAGAACATAGCCGACCGCGCCGCCGCTTATGGGATTCCAGGAGTGACTGTCGATGGAAATGATGTTCTGACTGTTCATGAGACTTCACAAAATGCCGTTAACCGCGCCAGAAGCGGCAGAGGACCAACGCTCATCGAATGCAAAACATACAGACATAAGGGCCATTCACGCGTTGACCCGGCTAAGTACAGGCCTAAGGAGGAGGTTGAAGGATGGTTAGCAAAGGATCCGATCAAACGCTTGAGGGTGAAATTACTACAAGACAGAATTCTGACCGAACCTGAAGTTGAGATGATAGAAAGAGACGTGTCCTTGCAAATTGACGAGGCCGTCAAGTTCGCCGTAGAAAGTCCTTATCCAGCGCCAGAAGAAGCGCTGGATGACGTTTACGCCTAAAGGGGAAAGCTTGTGCGGAAAATCACCTATCGAGAAGCACTTCGTGAAGCGTTAAGAGAAGAGATGCGCCGAGATCAAGCGGTATTCCTGCTTGGCGAAGATATCGGCAGGTACTGGGGCGGCGCCTTCAAGGTCACAGATGGCTTGGCCGAGGAATTCGGAGACGAAAGAGTCAGGGACACACCGATATCAGAATCAGCCATCGTAGGCACAGGTGTGGGCGCTGCGATCACGGGGATGCGGCCAGTGGCAGAGATAATGTTCGGAGACCTGACAGCTTTGGCTATGGATCAGATTGCAAATCAAGCAGCGAAAATACGTTACATGTTTGGCGGTCAGACTTCCTGTCCCCTTGTGATCAGAACGCCTTTCGGGGCCGGAGTAAATATTGCTTCTCACCATTCGCAAAGCCTAGAGGCTTGGTTCATGCATGTTCCCGGCCTGCAGGTCGTGGTGCCGTCAACCCCTTATGACGCAAAGGGGCTTCTGAAAACGGCGATACGTGGAAACAATCCAGTCTTTTTCTGTGAGCATAAACTGCTGTATCCCGTTGAAGGCGAGGTTCCGGAAGAAGAATACACGATTCCTTTTGGACAAGCAGAGGTCAAAAAGGAAGGATCAGACGTCACAGTTGTGGCTACCATGTACATGGTTCATAAGGCCCTTGGCGCCGCAGAAAAACTTGAGCAAGAGGGTCTGAGCGTGGAGGTTGTTGATCCGAGGACCCTGACACCGCTGGACAAGAAGAGGATAGTCAATTCTGTCAAGAAGACTGGAAGAGTAGTCATCGTGAGTGAAGACTGCAAAACCGCCGGAGTAAGCGCCGAAATCGCTGCCGTGATTGCCGAGGAGGCCATAGACTATTTGGACGCGCCGATAAAGCGCGTAGCGGCACCAGATACGCCGATTCCGTTCAGTCCACCTCTCGAACAATACGTGATTCCAAATGAAAAGGCGATAATTGAAGCTGTCAAGGATGTTGTCTGAAATGGTAACGAAGGTTGTTATGCCAAGGCTCAGCCTAACTATGAAGGAGGGCACCGTCGGCAAGTGGTACAAGAAGGAAGGCGACGACATAGAGAAGGGAGAACCGATCGTGGAGGTAGTTTCAGAGAAGGCAACATACGACTTGGAGGCGCCAGCGTCAGGAACATTGCGGAAGATTCTGGTTCAAGAGGGCGTGGATGTCCCAGTAAACGCAGTACTGGCCGTTGTGACTGCTCCTGACGAAGCATTTTCAGAAACAGAAATATCAGCAGGAGCGTCCCAACCTGTGGGGGTAGAACGAGCAGAACGGGTTTTGGCTTCGCCTGCCGCTAAACGTTTGGCAAGGGAATATGGCATAGACTTATCAACAGTCAAGGGAAGCGGGCCGGAAGGACGAATAGCTGAAGAAGATGTGAAGCTGGTCATTGAGGCAAGCGCTGAGGTTTCACTGAAAGTCAAGCAGACTATCCCGCTAAGCGGCTTCAGAAAAACCTCTGCACAACGACTTTCAATGAGCTTCAGAACGGCGCCGCACAGCAGCATAATGATGGAGGTCGATGTCTCCAAGGCAGTTGAGATCCATGAGAAAACCCAAGTCTCTTTTACAGCGATCATGGTGAACGCGGTTGCAAAGGCCCTGACTGAGCACAGTATGATGAACTCAAGCCTCGAAGGTGATCGGATAAAGGCCTTTGAAGACATAAATGTGGGTGTGGCCGTTGCCACGGATGGCGGGTTGGTTGTTCCGGTGATACGTAATGTTGACGGAAAAACCCTGAACGACATAGATGCTGCCATTAAAGAGTTGACTGAGAAAGCCCGGCACGGAAAACTGTCGAAGGAAGAGGTGACGGGTGGAACTTTCACCATCACTAATCTGGGTATGTACGGTGTTGATTTTTTCACACCTATAATCAATCCACCCGAAGCCGCGATACTCGGCGTGGGAAGAATGGTTGAGAAACCGGTTGCGATCAATGGAAAAATTGAAGTCAAGCCGATGGCAACGTTGAGTCTTTCATATGATCATAGAATCATTGATGGCGCTCCTGCAGGGAAATTCCTGCTCAGTGTCAAGGAAAGAATTGAAAAAGGCATCGTTGGAGGCTGACCTGCGCGCGTTCAGGAGACGCCTAAGCCTCACTTTTTCGGGGATACTGCCCGCCACAAGATTTCGGAAAGTCTTAAGTGCTTACCTACAGAAAACCCCTTGAGTCAGAATGAAAGTTGCGATGTACTACAGCCAACAGGACATAAGAATAGAGGAAATTCCGATACCCGAGATTGGTGACGACGAAATTCTCGTCGAAATGAAAGCGTGTGGAATATGCGGTTCAGATCTGATGGACTGGTATCTCAAAAGCCGCGCTCCACTTGTACTCGGACATGAACCCACGGGAACAATCGCAAAAAAGGGAAGGAAAGTCGAAAGCGTCAGTCTCGATGACAGAGTCTTTGTACATCATCACGTCGCATGTCTAACATGTCATTACTGTGTGCGTGGAGACTATACTTTGTGCGAGCAATTTCACAGTACAAACATAAAACCTGGTGGATTGGCAGAGTACTTCAGAGTTCCAGCCCTGAATCTTCAGATGGACACGTTGAAAATTCCATCCGGATTGTCCTTTGAGGAAGCGACTTTCATCGAACCCGTCGGATGCTGCGTAAGAGCCATCAGAAAATGCAACATCCAAAAGGGCGATTCAGTGGCAGTAATTGGCGCAGGCGCGACAGGACTGATTCACGTGACCTTGTCAAAAATTTACGGAGCTGCAAAAACAATAGTGAGCGACCTTATTGACCTCAGGCTTCGTTTTGCGGAAAGGTTCGGGGCAGATGTCGCAATTAACCCTAAGCATCAAGATTTGACGGAGGTCGTTAAGGCCGAAACAGGCGGGAGAGGGGCAGATCTCGCGATTGTTACCGCACCGAGCTTGGAAGCGTACAAAGCAGGTATGGACGCCTGTCGGAAGGGTGGAAAACTCTGCATCTTTGCACCTACCCGTCCAGGGAAGCTTCTGCAAGTGAGTCCGAAGGAACTGTTTTTCTCAGAAATTCAAATAGTCCCATCTTATTCAACGTCACACTTGGAGACAAGAATGGCTCTGCAACTGCTAGAGTCAGGCAAGATCGCTGTCAAAGAGCTGATAACTAACCGATTCAAGCTTGTTGAAACTGCGAAAGCGTTTAGAACCGCTTTGGAAAGTAGGGAAAGCTTGAAAGTCATAGTTTTGGATGAGTGACAAGAATGAAGGCAGCAATGCTTTACGGTGTGAAAGACCTCAGAATTGAAGATGTGGAAGTTCCGCAGATCGGAGCGGGCGAGGTTCTAGTCAGAGTCAAAGCAGCCACGACGTGCGGAACGGACCTGAAAATCTTCCAAAGAGGCTATGTTGAAAAAGTCATCAAACTGCCAACCATTTTCGGACATGAGTGGGCAGGTGAAGTAGCTGAAGTTAGCGAAGGCTTGGAGTGGCCCGAAAAGGGCATGCGCGTCCGTGCAGGTAACAGCGCACCATGCCTGCACTGCGCAATGTGTCAGAGAGGCAGGTACAACCTTTGTGAGAACATGATTTGGCTTTGGGGAGCCTATGCGGAGTACATCAAGGTTCCAGCTCGCATGGTTTTAGTGAACATGCAGGAAATTCCCAAGCACGTTTCTTACGAGGAAGCTTCAGTGACCGAGCCGTTAGCATGCGTTTTGCATGGAGTTGAGGAGGCACGCGTGAAGTTGGGGGACACAGTTGCAATCATCGGTGCAGGTCCAATCGGTTTACTGCATCTTTTGACCGTCAAGAAGATGGGAATTGAAAAGGCGATAATGATCGATCTCGTGGGCGAAAGGCTAAGCTATGCACAGAAGTTGGGCGCAGACGAGACGATCAATGGAGGAAAGGAGAAGGTCATCGAGAGAATTCTCCAACTGACAGGCGGATATGGTGCAGACGTGGTGATCGAGGCGATAGGATTGCCCGCGACTTGGGAACAAGCCTTGAAGCTAGCAAGGAAAGGCGGGACGGTTTTAGAGTTCGGCGGATGCCCACCGGGAACAGAAATCAAGCTCAATGCGGAGCAGCTTCATTATGGCGAATTAACAGTTCTGGGTACGTTCCACACAACTCCGCTGCATTTCAGAAAAGCCCTGAACCTCGTCGCCTCCAGAACGATCGACGTCAGGCCCCTCATAACACGAAAGATGAGGCTGGAAGAGGTTAAGCAAGCGCTTGAAATACTTTCAACCTCCAAAAATGAAATAAAGATAGGGATAGTTCCATAATACGAAAGTGAATAGCTTAATGTCTGAAGCGGCAGGCTACATCTTAAGAATCGCAACCAAACAGTGGGTCGACCAAGTTTTTGAAATGGCAATCTACTACACCAACATACGCAGGAAATGGAAGACCGAACAAACTATCTTGTTCATACACAAAACCAAGATTGGAGACGCTATCGTCGGCTACGGCGTAATAGAAAATGTCTACGAAAAAGACGAACTGCCCGAAGAGGAAAAGCGCCAATGCGAAAGGGGCGGTTGGAATAGAGCTATAGAATTCAAGTACGTCAAGCAATTTGACACCCCATTACTAATTAAGGAAACATTTTTGAAAGGCTCTAAACTTCGGGGAAGATATTTTCACGGTCTGAAGCTCACTAAGGAGCAATTGGATAATCTGATGGCTAAAGCTGAAGGTTGAGGCTTGCCTTTTTTTTCCTGAGGTCCGAGTCTTCGGCCTTACCAAAAATCTTAAACGTTCTGCCAACGAATGAATACACGGGGAATGGACAAATGGTTTATTGTACCAAGTGCGGCACGAAGAATCCGGATGACGCTACAGTGTGCTCCCAATGCGGTGCTCCTCTTTACGCCGTAGGGGAGGCAGAAGGGCAGAGGCGTGTAGAAGGCGAATGTTTTGGGCCGTCTCGCAGAAGTGGAGAGCCCTATAGACGCGTGGAACGTGAGTGCTTTGGGCTTCCCAGAGGCGGGGCGATTGTTGGCATAGTTATCGGCTTGATAATTCTGATGGCCGGGCTAATATTGTTCCTACGACAGTGGGGAGTAATCCCCGGTGGCGTAGATGTGTGGCCTTTTGTTGCAATAATCTTTGGGATTCTGATCGTCATTGGAGCTCTCTACGGATTACGTCGGAGATATTGACACATACGTTCCTTGGGCTGCGCAAGGGTGCTGACACCCATAGCATATTTTCCAATGGTCCCATTGTGAAATCGTTATTCTGGTCCAAAGCCAGAAAATGATTAGTACGACCATATAGATGTCGGAGGAAATATTGCTTGTCAGTGCGTCAGTTCCAGCCAACGCCAGGTAGGTCGCGAAGACAAAAGAAGCGTTTACGACAAACCGCGCATACCCGCTGAATTTGAACTGAACGAAACCCAAAAACACTCCCACATGCCCAATCCAAACTGCCGACAGGCTGAACTGGCCAAGGTCCAAGCCCACGAAGAAATAAAGAGCTGTCCCGGCAAGAGCCGCAATTCCTCCGAAAAGCAAACCCGTACACGCTGCGCACAGAATACGCCCGTCTATACGGAGTATGTGAGCAGAGAACCTTCCGCAAGAAGGATGGTGCCCCCTCAAAACATTGCACCCCTTGAGAAAGCCAAGATTCTTGGCACTTAGATCCCCCGCTTTCTGCGCCTTTTGCTCGTAAAAAGTTTCTGAACATTTTCTTGGAAAGAAAGCCGCAACTGTTCCTGATATGCAGATTAGAGCAAAAATTGAGCCGATCAACGGCTTCCGCCAGAAGAGGTCCGCCCCGTTGGCTGGCTCGCGAAGTGCAAGTGTTACTGTGGTGAAGCTTCCAAAAAGGGAAACGCCAATCGCGAATATTAAAGTGTAATTCAGTCGCGCGCGACCAATCATGCAAAGTCGCCTAAACCAATTCTTTTATCTGTTGGATCACACCTTTGCGCGCCATGTACCAGTAGATTCTTCTTTTCAGTTCATTGGATGAAAATATCCCTCGCAATCTCCTCGGCCAGGAACCGTAGAAACTTCGATAACACTCGTAGAGCTCCTCTTGCACCTGGGCTCTTGACAGTGTTTCCGTCGGCATCGTAGCATGTATCATGTCGTAGTTCGCCCAGTTGAAGTCTTCAATCCATCCATTGCTTTTTGCCTCCTCGAAGATTTCCGTTCCTGGAAACGGCGTGAGAGTCGCAAACATCACGAAGTCCGGATCTAGTTCGCATGCGAATTCTCTCAGTCTCGCGATCGATTTGGCGGTGTCTTTCCTTCCTCCAATAATGAACATTGCGTGTGCAAAAATGTCATTCTCCTTGAGCAGTTTGACGGCTGTTTTTGCATCCTCTGGACCTATGCCTTTCTTGAAATCGTTAAGAGTTGACGGGTCAGAACTCTCAACACCCAGAAGAATCCAAATAAGCCCCGATCGCCTCAGTTTGGGCAAGACCCGTCTGTTTCTAATAATGTCATCACATCTTGCCTGAACGAACCATGTCGCGTCTTCCGCTACGTCGCGCTTGATGATTTCGTCGGCGATTTCGCCAGGTCTTGCGCCTGAGCCGAAGTTGTCGTCTGTGAGCCAAATGAATCGGCTTCCATAGTTTTGGCGACAAAACTCCATTTCATCAGCAATGCGTTTAGGCGACTTCAGTCTCCATTTTCCTTGCCAATGGCGCCACTGCGTGCAAAACGTGCATTCGTGAGGGCATCCCCTTCCGCCTTCAATCAACACGTAAGGAGCATCTCGCCCTGCCATGAGGGCGAAATGGTATTTGTGAACATTGTCCTTGACCAAGTGATACCCTGGATATGGAAGCGATTCTAGGTTCTCAATCAGCGGTCGAGGCGGCGTATGGAGGATTTCTCCGTTATGCCTGAAAGAGATTCCTTTCACCTTCGAAAAGGCTGACTTGCTGGCTGCCTCCCTGACAAGTTCTGTAAAGGTGTCCTCTCCTTCTCCCCGCACGATAACATCAATTTCTGGATACGTTTCCAAGCTTTCCTGGGACGTTGCTGTAAAGTGTTGACCACCCGTAACGGTGAGGATGTTTGGGTCTACCTTTTTCGCGGCTTCAAGCGTTTTAGCAACTGCGTAAGTGTTGCAGGTGGCCAATGAACTTGAAGCCACAACGTCAGGATTAGCTGCTTCAATTCGCTTCTCCATGTTCTTCCAGTCTACGTGCTCAGCGTTGCAGTCCAAGATTTCGATCTCAGCGTCCTTGGCATGTTCTCTAAGGTATGCAGCAAGCTGGATGATTCCGTACGGAGGAGGCAGGTAATCACCCATAACGAACCACACGTCCTTAGGCGGCTCGATGAATAGAACTTTCATGCTAATCGTTCTTCAAGGAAACATTGTATCCGCATTTTTCTTTTAAGGATGCTGATTCATCGACTGGCATTCTTAGACTCTTTGAGTGAGGCTGTTTCGCCGGAAACAAGAAAAAACACGTTTGACGATGATAATCGCTTTGTGAACGCTGTCAGAGGGTTCCAGAGACCATGAACAGGATTTGTGAAGGCACTTGAATGCGATAATAAAAGAATTTAAATGCTGATTGACGCTTTATGGTTCTGTCATTGCAGGGGGAAACCGCATGGTAAAGTATGTTTTTGTGACTGGCGGTGTTTTGAGTTCCGTGGGCAAGGGCATCTTGACTTCTTCTATCGGCAAGATGCTTCAGGCAAGAGGCTTGAAGGTTACAGTCATCAAAATTGATCCGTACGTGAACGTTGACGCGGGCACCATGAACCCTTACATGCATGGTGAAGTCTACGTGACGGATGATGGTGGCGAGACAGATCTGGACCTGGGGTGGTATGAACGTTTTCTCGACTTAGACTTGCAGAAGGAAAACAACGTCACTACAGGCCTAGTCTACAGAGCTGTCATTGAAAAAGAGAGACGTGGCGATTTCCTTGGGAGATGCGTGCAGATCGTTCCGCACGTGACCAACGAGATCAAGCACCGCATACGCAACGTTGCCAAGAACTCCAACGTTGACGTTGTCTTAACCGAGGTAGGCGGGACTGTTGGAGACATTGAGGGCCTGCCCTTCCTTGAAGCCATTCGCCAGATGCGGTTGGAGGAAGGGTATGAGAACACCTTGTACGTGCACGTCGCGCTCGTGCCTATCCTGGACGTCACCAATGAAATGAAAACGAAGCCTCTTCAACACAGCGTAAATGAATTGCGACGCATTGGTATCCAGCCGGACACAATAGTTGCAAGAAGCCCTGAAATGATTGATGCGGAGGCTTTAAGGAAGATAGCTTTGTTCGGTACGATACCGGAAGAGGCGGTTTTCTGTTCCTACAATGTTAAATCGGTCTACCAGGTTCCACTTATTCTGGACAAGCAGGGGATGGGTGATTTCATCTGCAAAAGATTTGGATTTTCAGAGTGCAAGAAGGATTTTGAAGAATGGGGGAAATTTGTGGACGCTATTTTGAAACCAGAGTATGAAGTAAAAATTGCTTTGGTCGGCAAATACGCCGGGTTAGCTGACAGCTATGTGAGCATGAGTGAAGCCTTGAGACATGCTGGTGCAGCGTGCAAAACTCGAGTTTGCATTAACTACCTTGAAGCTGAGAAGCTTGAGCAAAATTCGAACTGTGTTGAAACTCTTAGGGATTTTGATGGAATATTCGTACCGTATGGTTTCGGCCCCAGAGGCACTGAAGGGAAAATAATGGCGATCAAGTTTGCAAGGGAAAATGGCGTCCCATTTCTTGGAATTTGTTACGGTTTTCAGATGGCTGTGATTGAATTTGCCCGTCACGTGTGCGGTCTGAAGGAGGCAAATAGCACCGAAATCAATCCCGACTCGCCTAACCCCGTGATTGACCTGATGCCTGAGCAACGCGGAATAGAGATCAAGGGCGCCACAATGCGGTTGGGAGCCCACAAAATAATCGTTGAACCGAGCACGGTTGCGTGCACGCTTTACAAGAATGAGGAAATCTATGAACGCCACAGACACAGGTTTGAAGTTAACCTTGACTACTCGGACAAGTTGAAAAAGAATGGTTTGGTTTTTTCCGGAAAAAGCACTGATGGAAGAAGAATGGAGCTTTTGGAACTTCCTGAACACTTCTTCTTTTTTGCATCGCAATTTCACGGAGAATTCAAAAGCCGTCCGACAAGACCCGACCCAGAATACTACGGTTTCATAAAGGCGTGTCTGGACAAAAAGCGAGGCAAACGCAAACCCGAATTTGACTGAACATTAACGGCGTTTGCCCAAATCCGACAGTTCTGGCGCATGTATACGCAGAGAAAAATCGCTGGCATACAAGCAGTGAAACCATCACTTTTGTTCCTGGCCATTGGGAAAGAGTTTTCTATGCTCTTGCATCATGCATCTGTTCATAACGACTGTTATGCCTGCTTCCCTTGCAGTTTCCGCGGCCTGCTCGTTGATTATTCCAAGCTGCATCCACACAACGTAGGGCTTGTCATAACGCTCCTTCAATCTGACGGCTTGCTCGACGATGGGAGGAACGTCTGCCGGCGGTCTGAAAATGTCAACGATTTCTAGGGTCTTCTGAATCTTCGCCGGAATTTCCAAGAGACTTTTGTAGCTTTTTTCGCCCAAGATTTTCGTTGCGGTGGGGTTGACGGGTATGATCTTGAAGCCTTGGCTCTGTAAGTATTCAGCCACTCTGTGGCTATCCTTTGAAGGGTCACGAGATATTCCCACCACTGCAACGGTCTTGTACTTGGTAAGGGTTTCTTTCACGTCGTCTTTGACCACTGGTTCCGCCTCTCGCGCGCGGCAGGTTGAAAGAAGTTCATCTTATACTTAAGAGCTTCAGTTTCCGCATCCAATATCACTTCAATCAACTGAAAGGTAGATTAAACTAAGCACCGGCATGGTCTTTTTCTCTCGCATTATGCGCCGCGACAGTATCATAGTACAAATACAAAACCAAGCGAATTTCTAAAGATAGGTTGCATTCTCAGTGTCTCACACATTCTATGATTGTTAAGGGTGCCGGCTCAAAAGGCGCGCGCTGAGCGCTTTGCGCTCTACTGGCACGTTCATCGCTAGCTCGCTCAATCGAATTAGTTGTGTATAAACGGGTATCACACAATATTGGGACGCATTTTACTAAAACATAAATCTAGAACTATCATACACTCGCCCCGATATTGGTGTGTTGCGCACCCGCTCCGCTTCAACTGTGTTCCATGTCGTTGGCTCACACGTTTGCCAAAAAATTAGACCGACAGGTTTAATAGGATTTTTGTCGTTATTATACTATTGTTTTGTCGTTATTATACTATTGGAAAGGGTCAAAAATGAAAAAGCCTTATGCTGACAACAGCCCGGAAAGAGTTCTCAGCGATCTTCTAGTCATCGCCACAGTGTTTGTAATTCTAGTTGCTTCAGCCAAAACAGTGTCAGCGACCTCGGGCTCGTACTATGCGTATGCGATGGACAATCAGGATCAATATTTGTATCGCTCTGTCAAGGGAAAACAGACCACCTTGAATTTCACTGTAACACATGGTAGTTCCGATGAGAACGACGGAATAGCATCATGGGTGGATGTGTTTCACTACGCGAATAACGGCGAATGGATGCAAGTGGGATTCGCAAAGGGATGGTCACCTATAAACAATACCGATGGATATCACGGAGTCGTGTGGTTAGACACGCCACACTACTATGTTGATCGTCAGATCGGTGGCGCTTACAATTGTACCTACTTCGACCCCCCAGCGACTATAGGAGAGAATCACGAGTATTGGGTATATTTGTACAGTTGGGGGAGTACCACCATAATGGCTGCTTTTATAGATGGCGACTGCAAACTTGCTGAGAGCGGGTATTATAGTAGTAGTTGCGATGCTAAAGGCGCTACAGAATCGCACAATACCCGAGATCAGATGAATTCATACTTCTTTGCCATGAAGGCTGGTACTCAATGGAATAACCCAGTTGCGTTTCACGACGATGCTTACGGGGAGGACAACCCACCTTACAGCATATTTCCGCATCCACCTGCGCTTACAGATACGTGGATTACGCGAGGTAAAGGATCATAATTAAAAAAGGTTGGTGACTCAAGAATGAAGTTGAAATGGAAGAATATGAGAACACTTGTGCTTCTTGCGGCCATAGTTCTGGGCGTGTCAAGTGTCTTCGTGTATTTGAGCGTTCGTAGAGCAACGCCTAGTGAAGCAGACAAAACGGATTTCAGGACTATTGATCCTGAATATCTCATGCCCATAGGAGGTGAGGAGGTCACTCTCGATCAGGCGCAGGCGTCAGTCCCGTTTAAGATCAGGATGCCCACGAACATGGGGGCACCTGTGCTGATTAAGGTGCTCCTACCGCCGCAGACGGATACGCCGCAAGTATTTATCATTTATGCCCCCGCTAAGCTATCGAGCAACGCCAGCATCCCCGACGTTCTAGACGATAATGGTATTATTCTTTTCGAGGCGCCTAACAAAGTGACCCTGCAAGAGGCGGACATTAACCTCAAAGCTCTCATAGACTCGACCGGTGGACAAGCAATCAGCATAAACGGATACTTTGGCTATTCAGGAGGAAACGTTCAGCATTGTGTGAGCTGGGCTACAGAAACCACCCATTATGCATTATCAGCCAACATTGATTACCCATTGCAGCAAGTTGTCGGAATCGCTCAGAGCATCCCAGTCAACTAGAAGCATAGAAAAACACAAATCTCCTATTTTTCTTTCACTATAGCGAAGAAATCGGAGAACAGAAGCTTGGTCGCCGCCGAGTGTACATGGCACACAAAAAGAAAAAGTGTTGGGCACCGTTAGCCTACAAAGAGAGAAGGATGCAGATGGAACCCGAAGTCCACATAATTGAAAAATATTTTCAAGAAGTCTTGCACTGCTTCACCATGACAAACATAAAATGCGAGCATGCAAGGAAATCGACCTTTTAGCTGTAAATCCGATAGACAGACGGAAATATCATATTGAATCGAGAATTTCGACCACGTTCAAACTTAGAGAAAAAGCAACCAAAAAGACAAACGGTGATACTCACAGAGACGGTTTAGACTATTTCAAAGCTGAAAAGTTTGAGCACCGAGCGGTCTTAACAAAGATCAAAGAATTGTTTGGCGATTCAAGCTATAACAAAGTCTTAGTCGTGCATGATACGGAAAGACCGATTAGCTCATTCATCGAAAAAGCTTTCGAGAACTTTGGCATACACATCTTATTGATGAAAGACATCATTGCCGATCTGAAAGAACAAGTGAAGGTTAAGGGTTCGAGAGACGACATAATGAGACTTGTCGAATTGATCGCTTTTGAAGAACGCGAAGAATGGAAAGAAAGCTTCAAAATAATCGAGCAAGGTGTAAAAGACGCCAAACATCGTCTGCCAGAAGACGAACACAGAGAACTTCGGAAAGCGGCGCGAACTTTGAAAAGAAGAGGAGGCGCCAAAGCTGAAAGAGAGACTTCGACCCGAATTTTTCTAGAGAAGATCAAAATATGAAGGCGCATATTGGGGTGTCGCCGACTATTCCGAAGTATCACATACACCCCAATATACTGTAGTATTTCGGAACACTCCGCGCCACACTGAGCCGGTCAAAAAGAATTACGTTTTTAAGCACGGGTGTTTTCTAGCATAGTTCCAGTGAAATGAACTGAACCAAAATGGTTACGATTCAATTCAAGTAAAAACGTCTTACATCAATATTCACTTACTCACCAGATTAACTTACGTATCATTTACTTTCATTATGGAATGGAGTTTCTTTGTTCTTCTCTATGCCACTCTTGCGACGAATTGTGGCATTTCATTGTCTGCAAGTGATCTCGCACTGTTTTCAGCTATCTCCGCGCTTCTTTCTTCGCTTCCAATATTCTTTTCAGAACGAATTTTGAAAAGGTTCTGTCGAACGCGGAAATATCCGTTTTTTCGCCTTGTCCAACAGTTTTTCAGAATATTGGTCTTTATCATATTGGCATTCCTTAGTGGATTTTTCATAGCAAACCAGTTCTATTCACCACTGCCGCTATGGATTTCATTACTCACTCTAGCATTAATGGGGATTCTGGGTTCCTCAGTGCCATTCTGGGATTTTTACAGTTGTGTTGGAGATGCTGTTCTTTCTCTACGGGTTTTCATACAAGAGTTTAAAATCAAGTCTGAAGATGCTAGATTCGACAGACTCCTTTTTAGTGCAAAAAGGATTCGGGAGATTGCTAAATCCTATAACATGGAAATATCTCCTTATTCATTGGCTCTCGGTATGACTGTTTCATTCATCGAGAACAACGAAGTAACGCAAAGAAGATGCCAAGACATGATAAAATGGGTAGAATACTCAACAGACCGAGAGAATTTCAGGGAATTTCGCAGAATAGTGAAGAAATTCAACGCTGTTGCATTGAAGGCTTCTAAGAACGGAATAGTGGAAAAGCATCACTGGTCTTTTGAAAGCAAAATCGCATTATTGAGCGCAGTAATAATACCCTTTGCTGGCACTATACTGGCGATAATCTTCTAAGAATGACCCAGTAATACACACATATAAAAGAAAAAAGGGTTGGGCGCGTTCAAGTCGCGCCGTTGTTCGACCCGTGAAAAGACCGCTGAATCAAAAGAAACCCAAAACGCCCTTTTTTCTGTGAGTTGAATCTACTTTTTAGTAATCCTAATATAAGTTGGAAGTCAATGTAGTTTTTGCCGTGGGATAAATGCTTGAGCGAAGGTGAATCCTCCACCACTAAGAGCTATCGCAATCGTTTGGAGGATGCGGGTAGCTATTCTGAGGTCTGGGAGATTGTCAAAGACACCGTGGAATTTGCCTTGCACAAGCGAAGAGGCGGAATGATGCTTTTCTTGGATGACTTGCCTATTCAGTTGGGTGCCTACCATCCAATTGGAACTAATAACATTGTTTTGAACAGGGTTTTGGTTCAGATCGTTGAAGCTGCTATTGAGAATAAGCGTGTGGTCAATGCTTTGGTCTATAATTTGCTGATACATGAATATTTGCATGCTTTGGGTGAAATATCTGAGGTGGGGGTCAGGGAATTGGTTATTGAGGTTACTCGAAAGTGCTTTGGTGAATACTATGTCGCCACGCAGGTTGCGGTGAAAAGTCCTTGGGCCTTATTGAGGGGTATACCGTTGGAGAGTGTCAACATCCCGAAGCGGGTCATGGAAATAGTTAAGGATTTTGAAAAAACAGACAAGTATGTAGTATAGATTCGATTGTTTTCTTAGCAAGCATTTGACAGCTAAGCCTTTAAGCATGCGCATTATTCTGTGCTTCTTTCAACTGGTGAAGATTTTGGTCGATCAAAGGCTCAACAAGCTCGCAAGGCTTGTTATCAATTACAGCGTGAATGTGAGGTCTAAAGAAAAAGTTCTCATTCAAGGAAGCGACTTGGCGTTTCCGTTGATAAATGAACTCTACAAAGAATGTCTACTGAACGATGCGTACCCATGGATTCGTGCAAATCTCGATGTTCAGCACACTTTCTACACAACTGCGAGGCAGCACCAACTGCAGTTTGTTTTGCCGGTCGATAGGTTCATTGCGGAAAACTTCGACGTTATGATAGGCATATTTTGCGAATCTAACCCGAAAAGACTGACAAACGTGGATCCTGAGAAGATAAAGATTCAGCGAGCCGCCAGACGCGAAATCGCCGAAATCTCGTTCAAACGTGAAGCTGAAGGGAAATACAGGTGGAGCGGCCTACCATATCCAGCAAGCGCTGAGGCGCAAGAGGCTTCAATGGCATTGCCAGAGTATGAAGATTTTGTCTATAACAGTTGTTTTGTAGACGAGGACGATCCCATTGCTGAATGGAAGAAAGTCGATAAAAAACAAGAGAAAATCTGCAATTTCTTGAACAAAGCAGAAGAGATTCATGTTGTGGGCGAAGGCACGGACCTGACTTTTGGCGTCAAGGGCAGAAAATGGATAA
>Ga0315268_10002525_pt1 | contig 20594 bp, 15 predicted proteins | sample C1_top_MG_FD_204535 | JGI IMG/M metagenome (GOLD analysis project Ga0315268, IMG submission 204535) | Sediment microbial communities from Yellowstone Lake, YNP, Wyoming, USA - C1_top | ecosystem: Environmental > Aquatic > Freshwater > Lake > Sediment | place: USA: Wyoming | collected 2017-08-01
AAAGCCGGACGACAACCCTTTGCCTACGACCATGATGTCCGGAGTTACGCCAGAGTACTCGTGGGCAAACCATCGTCCCGTGCGACCAAAGCCGGATTGGATTTCGTCCACTATCAGGAGGATGCCATGCTCATCGCACATCTTGCGCAGGCCGGCCAGGAAATCCGGGGGCGGCACGACATAGCCGCCTTCTCCAAGCACAGGCTCAATGAGCACGGCCGCCGTCTCCTCGGGCGCCGTCTGGGTCAGCAGCAGGAAGCGCAACTCTTCCAGGCACCACTCTACCGTCCGGTCCGGTGACCAGCCGTAGCGGTACGCGTATGGATATGGGGCGACGAAAACGCCGGGCATCAGCGGTTGATAGCGGGCACGAAAGATGGTCTTGCTCGTCGTCAGCGACATCGTGCCCACTGTGCGGCCGTGGAAGGAACCTTGAAAGACGATCATATTGGTCCGACCCGTTGCGATGCGAGCCAGCTTGAGAGCACCTTCAACACCTTCGGCACCACTGGTGGTGAAGAAGAAACAGTCCAGCTCAGGAGGAACGATAGTCTGCAGCTCCTTGATCAAATTGAGCATCGGTGAATGGAGGACGACGGTGGCTTGCCCGTGCAGGAGCTTGCCGGCTTGCTCCCGCACTGCCTCCACCACGCGCGGATGGCAATGGCCGGTGTTGGTCACACCTACGCCGCTGGTGAAATCCAGATAGGCCGTACCATCCCGGTCATAGAGGTAGCAGCCCTGTGCTCGCTCCGCCACAATATCAGTGTGCCGGGTCCAGACTGGTGAAACGCCCTGCATCGCTGTATCTTGTACATGGCTCATGACTCGATTCTCCTCTCGTCATCCAACTGTAGAATACAAGCCGTGCAGGCCTGTGACTATTCGCGCCTCTCAGCCGGCGTATCGGGGGATGGAGTGTGGCCTGGCGTGCAGTTCAGCCCTTGACCGCCCCACTAAAGATGCCTTGCTTGATATAGCGATAAGCGAAGATATACAAAATAATGGTCGGCATTTGTCCGATCAGCATAGCCGCGGCTGGCAGGTTCCACGATGAAAAGTACCTGCCTTGCTTGAGGATGGTCAGCCCTACGGCTACAGGGAAATTGGCTTGAGAATCGAGAAAGATCATGGCGAAGAACAATTCATTCCAGATAGAGATGATATTGAGCGTCCCGGCGACGGCGATGGCTGGAATGACCAAGGGCAGGATAACATGACGAAATACGCCGAGATCTGAGCAGCCATCCACTCGCGCTGCGTTCTCTAGCTCCTTGGGGATGCTCGCCATGAAACCCCGCATGACCAAAAGTACGAAAGGCAGGCCGTATACACCATGTACGAGGACCAAACCCCACAGCGAATCGAGCAAATGGAGCCCACGCAACTCCTCGTAGAGAGGTATGATGACTGCCTGGGCCGGGATCATCTCGCCCGTGAGGATCACGATGAAAATGACATCACCGCCGGGGATGTTAAATCGACTGAGCGCGTAAGCGGGAAGTAGAGCCAGGGCAATCGCGAGAGCAGTGCCTCCGACTGAGATGAACATACTGTTCCACAACATCTGCTTAAAGTTCAGCATGCTCCAGACGCCGACAAAGGCGTCAAACGTCGGATGGCTTGGTAAAGCAAGTGGCCCCCGCATTACTTCAACATCAGACTTGAGCGCGGTCATGATGGTCAACACGACGGGAAAGGCCCAGACTATGAACACGATTGCAAAGATAAGGGTGCCGACAACCTTTACGGCAGCATTCAACCTACGCCTGCGCAAGACGGCGGCTGGAATCTGTAAGTGCCTTTGCGAGGGGTTAAGATACATACTCGGCTTCTCCTGCAATGCGACTGAGATAGATTGCGGCGAATATCGAGCTCAGCAGCAGAATACATACGCCGATCGCGGCGCCATAGCCAAAGCGATATTTCTGAAAAGCCTCCAGGTACATAAAGTAAGCCAAGACATTGGACTGCTTGAACGGGCCTCCGCGTGTCATCACCATCACGATGTCAAATGCTCGAAACGAAATCATGACGGTGAGCACTGTGACCACCGTGATCACCGGCTTGATCATGGGTATCGTCACGTACCACAGAGTCTGGAATGGGCCCGAGCCCTCGATTTTCGCCGTCTCATACAGCTCGACGGGCACCTGGCTGATTCCGGCGTGAAACATGATCATGGCCATTCCGAGATAGTGCCATGTAAACACGCCGGTCAGTGTATACAGAACCAGGTTTGGATCTTCCAACCACTCACGGATGAGAAAGCCCAGCCCCAGTGCCCGGAGGGCTTCATTCAATCCGCCAAAGACGGGATTGAGAATCACGGCAAACATGACGCCGATCGACACAAGCGACATGGTGGAGGGCAGGAACATTAGCGCGCGAAACGCGCTGCTAAAGTGGACTTTGCCCGAGGATAGGAACACAGCAAGGAGAAGGCCGCCCCCGACTGGGACCAGGAGACTCACGATGGCCCATTTCACATTGTTGGTCAGAGAGAGTGTGAAACTTGGGTCCTGGAATAGAGCCCGCCAGTTCTCAAGGCCCACAAAGACTCTCTGTGCTTCGAGCCCATTCCAGCGTTCAAGACTCAGATACATAGTACTGAGAACTGGAAAGCCGATAAAGACCGCGTAGACGACGAGCGGTAGGATGACGCCGCCCAGGTATACCGGCCAGTGCCGCACAAGAGCCCGCCAGAACGCTGCGCCGCGCGAGGCTGGACGGGTCACTACATATTTGCCTGCGCTTGTAACTGCAGTCATATTGGTCTCACCTTTGCTGACGAATCTGGTTTCTGGTGCAGAACCTCTAGTCTAGAGCCACGCCCACCGGGGCTGTGACTGCCCATTGGCCTGAGCTCCACCCATGGGGCCTAAGGCAAGGCGCCAGACTGGACGGTTTCGCACCATACACTCATCTAGATTGGCCCACATGGCGGGCACGATATGGAAAACTTGCGTCTTTGCCCAGCCCTTGATTGCCTCCTGGCGGGCCATGATCGGCCGTATCAAACGCTGCACGCCCGCTGGATGACAGCGGGCGTGCAACAGTTGATCGGGCTATTTGATAGCGCCTCGCGTTTTCACGGCTTCCGCCTCAGTCGCTTCCGCCGCTTGCTGCGGAGTCGTCTTCCCAGCCAGGACTCCCTGGAGAGCGTCGAGATACTCGTTGGAGATTGCAGGATCAATCGCATGATCCACGGGCATATACGTGTATTGGCCCGCCTCAGTCATAGCCTTGTAAATCTTGGCTCCCAAGGGTGGCACAGCCTTCACTGCGGTGACATCAACGTTGACGTTCGCTGGGAATTCAAAGTTCAATTCCGTGAACAAAGTCTGAGATTCTTTGGAGAGAAAGAAATCCACGAACTTGGCCGCTTCATCTTTGTGTGGAGACTTGGCGTGTATCATCAGGGTCAGGTCAGGGAACGACTGCAACACCGGCTGGCGGTCGCCAATTGGTGGGAACACGAAGAAATCCACTGGAAACAGCAGCGCCTTCGTGTCCTTATCCACGAACCGACCCACCATCCACGACCCCTGGTACATCATGGCTACCTCACCCTTGGACATGGGGATCGCCGACGGGGTGAGGTCGAGGGAATTGATGCCGGGGTAGAAGTAGCCGTTGCCAGCCAGGTCTTTCAAGGCACCGAACGCCTCTACCGAGCGAGGGTCTGTCCAGGGAATCTTGTTGTCGAAAAGATCCTGGAGGACTTGAGGTCCGTACTTGTTGACGAGCCAGGCCTCCCAGTAGAACTGTGCAGGCCACTTGTTGACGTTGGCGAGCACGTCGGGCGCGATCTTGTTCTTCTTCAGCGTCTCTGCTGCGGCCATAAGCTCGTCCCATGTCTTGGGAACGGCTATAGTATACTTTTCAAATATGTCCGGCCGGTAAAAGTAGACCATCGCGGCCATACCGTAGCCGACAAAGTACTTTTTGCCGCCAAAGGTGGCGAGGTTGACTGCTGCAGGAGTAAGGCTCTTGTCCCACCCGTACTGCTGGTAGTACTTGTCCAGCGGCTCGGCGAACCCCGCGTCGATCATCATCTTGGCCTTGGCGCCCTCCCAGTTGAAGAAAATGTCAGGCGGAGTCGAGCTTCTTGCGTCGATCAGAAGCTTGGTCTTGTATGTCTCTTCGTCTACGGTCGTGAGGGTGACGTGAATTTGGCCTTTGTTGTTCTCATTGAACGCGTCGATAACCTTCTGCTGCCACCCTTCGAAATCCGGGCCATAAGCCGGATGGAAGTAGACCAGTTCTACAGCAGAGGCCTGTGACGGGGCCTTGGTCGGCGCAGGTGCCTGCGTCGGGGCCGTGGTCGGCGCTGCTGGGGGAGCCGAAGGCTGTGTCGCAGCTGGTGGAGCAGCCGGCGCTGGTGTCGCTGCCCCGCCACATGCTGCCAGGAACATGCTCGCCGTCACGAGTAAAGTCATAGCCAGAAAAGCCCTTTGGTGTTTCATTGGGTTCCCTCCTTTTGGAATTTGAGCAAACAGGCGTTGTTGAGGTAGGAAAGTGGACAGTTGTCTTGGATTCGAGTGCACCTCCTTTCAAGTCTGTTGTCTGCAAGGGAAGTCGTTTGGGATACGACCATGAGAACCGCAAAGATCAGAACACTGTCCATCAGACTGCTGCCAATCCGACCTGACCTGCACCTGGCAGCCTATTTATAAGGGGGCACGACTTGTCACAATAACAGCAGAAAACTGACGGTCAGAAGCTATCGCGAGCGCAGTGCATTCCCTTCAGATGGCGAGTCTGTCAATTAGGCCTCACGATGAGTTATCAGCATTATACACCAATATTTCCAGAATGTCAACTATGATGTGCTATTTGAGAAAAGATAGTGATTATAGAAATATTTGCATGAGAATCATGATATTCTCATATAGTGCATCAACGATTGCGTAAAATAACACTGTATATATGTGAATTGCCTAGTATTCAGGTATTGGACGGTGATCTAACGCTTATCTTGCAATGATTAACAACCCTATTGCAATTTAGACAACTATATGGTATAATGCGAGAAATAATCCTATAAGCATCGTTTTGTGTTATGAAATGCAACCGTGTTGTGAATTTCACATATTCGAACGGGCATCTTGATTAGTTTTCTCTTTGCCAGCCATTGATTTGATCGGGATAAATGGTTCAAGTACAATATCCTCTTGGCTGTGAGGCTATACTAGTTGTGAGGGTAGACCTATGCCGGACGAAATGAAATCACTCGCGCGTGCCCTAATGGCACTGGAGGTCCTCGCGGCCAGCCCGAACGGGCTTGTCGGTACCGAACTCGCTCAACAACTGCACGTGGACAAGAGCAGTGCCTCTCGTCTCATGCAGACACTTGTTCGCTATGGCTTTGCCGAACGGGACATGGATACGCGGCGCTTCCGCTTGGGACCGCGCATCGTTAGCCTGAGCCGAATCGTTCTCGCACAGCTTTCAGTCCGCGATCAAGCCAAGGCTTTCCTGCGGCGCCTTGCGGAGGAGACTGGCGAGACAGCACATCTAGCTATCCCAGCCCAAGAGTATGCGCTACATCTGGACCAAATCGAATCGTCGGCTACCCTCAAGGTGAGTACCCCGGTCGGGACTCTGGTCCCGTTGCACTGCACATCGCTCGGCAAAGTATTGCTTGCGTTCGGCGCGGTACCCATACCCGAGAAGTTGACAGGCTACACGCCCCGCACAATTACGGATCCCGCTATCCTACGCATCCACCTGGAGCAGACGTGTCAGCAAGGCTACGCTGTCGACGATGAGGAATACGAATGGGGGGTGCGATGCCTTGCCTCTCCAGTTTTCGATTATCGAGGAAAGGTGGTGGCGGCCATTGGGGTGTCCGGGCCTGCGGTAAGAGTCTCTTTGGAAAAGACGCCACAACTGGGAGCATTCGTTGCCAAAGTCGCTGGCGAACTGTCGGAGCAAATGAAATTCAAGGGACCCGAGTCTCAAAACGATTGCGCGCATTAGGTCAAAGCGGACTGGCTCCACTCGGCCCGCAGATATCCTCAACCAACCATTCTAACTTTAGGAGGCATCATGAACACACTGCGAGTAGGCTTTATCGGAACGGGCCGCATCTCCACCGTCCACGCGCTAGAGTACTTGAGCAACGATCGGGCAAAGATTGTCGCCTTGTCCGATGTTGATCCAACCGTCGCCCATCAGCGAGCGGCAGCTTGGGGAGTGCCGGAGAACCGAGTCTATTCCGATTACCACGACTTGCTGGCTCTCCCCGATGTTGACATGGTCGAGATCCTGCTGCCACACCACCTTCACCTGCGGGCTACCCTGGATGCTGCTGCAGCAGGGAAGCACATCTCGCTGCAAAAGCCGATGGCGAATAGTCTGGCCGAGGCTGATGAGATGGTTGCTGCTGCAAAGCAAGCGGGCGTCATGTTCAAGGTCTTTGAGAACTTTATCTTTTTCCCGCCCATGCAGCGCGCCAAAGCGCTTGTCGAGGCCGGCGAGATCGGCGACCCTATCACGATAAGGATCAAGACTACAGCGGGCACAAGCCCGGATGCCTGGGAGGTGCCGGCTTCTTCCTGGGCTTGGCACCATGACAGGAATCTATCCGGAGGCGGAGCTTGGCTTACCGATGACGGTCATCACATGTATGCGCTTGCCTGGTACTTTATGGGTCTGGCGGAGCAGGTCCATTCCTGGGCCGGAGAGAGCAAGGATGCTTGGGGCAATGTGATCGACGTTCCGGCAATTGTCTCCTGGAAGTTCCCCGGCAACCGTTTCGGCTCGTGGGAAGCAGTCAGGGCGCCCCAAATGGTACTCAACACCGACTATTATGCCGCAGACGACCGCCTCGAGATCACGGGCACCAAAGGCATCATCTGGGTGACCCGTGGGCACGGCAAGATGCTGGATGTCCCCCCGGTCATTCTTTTCCGCGACCGCCAGCTCCGTGGTTTCAGCGATATGCCGGTCGGCTGGGAGCAGGGTTTTGTCCTTTCCACCCGACACTTTATCGAAGCCTATTTCAAAGGTGAACCCCCGTGCCTGACCGGCGAGCAAGGCCGCGACATTTTGCGGTGGTGCGTTGCCGCTGAAAAGTCGGCGTCCACTGGTCAACGAGCAAAGCTATGAGGTTGCCCGCCGCCACAGTTGCCTCTTAGCCAGAGTATTGCCCAGGCGCACAAAGCCATGGAGGCAATTCTGGCTGCAATACGAGTTGCAGCCGAATGCCTGTTTTAGCAGCGCCGGGTGAGATCGGAGATACCATGGATGTCTTGCGAGTAGGCTTTATCGGAACGGGCCGCATCTCCACCGTGCACGCGCTAGAGTACTTGAGCAACGATCGGGCAAAGATTGTCGCCTTGTCCGATGTTGATCCGACCGTCGCCCATCAGCGAGCGGCAGCTTGGGGAGTGCCGGAGAACCGAGTCTATTCCGATTACCACGACTTGCTGGCCCTCCCCGATGTTGACGTGGTCGAGATCCTGCTGCCACACCACCTTCACCATCGGGCTACCCTGGAAGCTGCTGCAGCGGGGAAGCACATCTCGCTGCAAAAGCCGATGGCGAATAGCCTGGCCGAGGCTGATGAGATGGTTGCTGCTGCAAAGCAAGCAGGCGTCATGTTCAAGGTCTTTGAGAACTTTATCTTTTTCCCGCCCATGCAGCGCGCCAAAGCGCTTGTCGAGGCCGGCGAGATCGGCGATCCCATCACCATAAGGATCAAGACTACAGCGGGCACAAGCCCGGATGCCTGGGAGGTGCCGGCTTCTTCCTGGGCTTGGCGCCGCGATAGGAGACAAGCCGGCGGCGGCGGGTGGGTTACTGACGACGGTCATCACATGTATGCGCTTGCATGGTACTTTATGGGCCTGGCTGAACAAGTCCATACCTGGGCGGGAGAAAACGAGACCGTCCCAGGTGAAGTAGTCGACGATCCGGCGATTGTCTCCTGGAAGTTCCCTGGCAACCGTTTCGGCTCGTGGGAAGCGGTCATAGCGCCTCAAATGGTACTCAACACCGACTATTATGCCGCAGATGACCGCCTCGAGATCACGGGCACCAAAGGCATCATCTGGGTGACCCGTGGGCACGGCAAGATGCTGGATGTCCCCCCGGTCATTCTTTTCCGCGACCGCCAGCTCCGTGGTTTCAGCGATATGCCGGTCGGCTGGGAACAGGGTTTTGTCCTTTCCACCCGACACTTTATCGAAGCCTGCTTCAAAGGTGAGCCCCCGTGCCTGACCGGCGAGCAAGGCCGCGACATTTTGCGGTGGTGCATCGCTGCCGAGGAGTCGGCCCGAACCGGGCAAAGAGTCCGATTGTGACCGCTCAACGTAACTGTTATCTCAGATTCCATACAGGAGGGTGATATGAAACTCACAGGCTCTGAAATCATCGTTGAAATGCTCATAGAGGAGGGTATGCCGTATGTGTTAGGCATAACCGGACACGGAAATGTGGCCCTGGTCGATGCTCTCCGTCGCCGCCGGGACCGTATCCGCCTCATGACACCTCGTCATGAGCAATCGGCGACGCACATCGCCGATGGATATTACCGGGTCAAGGGCAAGCCGCTCGCCGTGACTACGTCGATTGGCCCCGGTGCAACGAACACCATCATCGGCCTGGCCACTGCCTACGTCGACTCGATCCCACTGATGGCCCTGATCGGCGAGACGCACACCTACATGCGCGGGGTGGGCGTCCTGCAGGAGGTCGAGCGCAAGACTTGGTCGGATCTGCCGAGCTCATTCGAGCCTGTCGTCAAGCGGGCCTGGGTCATCAGCGACGCTCGACAGTTGCCGCGAGCGGTCAGCCAGGCCTTTAACGTGATGTGCACCGGGCGCCCCGGCCCCGTGCTGATCACGCTGCCAATGGACGTGCAAGCCCAATCGCTCGAGATCGAGGCAATCGAGCGGCCTTCCGCACGGCGCCCTCACGATCGGCAGCCCGGCGCTCCGGAGGCGATCCGGAAGGCGGCCGAGCTGCTCGTGAACGCCAAACGCCCCGTCATCGTGGCCGGCGGCGGCACACTCATTTCGGGTGCAGGAGACGAGCTGAAGGCTTTGGCGGAACATCTGGGTGCTTGCGTGCTGACCACGATGCAGGGCAAGAGCGTGTTCCCGGAGAACCATCCGCTCTATGGATGGCATACGGGCCACAACGGAACCGTGTGCGGTAATCCGCTCGCCGTCAACGCCGACGTCCTCCTGGCGGTCGGGGTCCGTTTTGCGGACAAGGGTGCCGCATCGTATCGCCCCGGCATCGCCTACAGTATCCCGCCGACCCGGTTGATTCACGTGGACATTGACCCCTTCGAGATCGGCAAGAACTATCCAGTCGAGGTGGGTGTCGTGGGCGATGCCAAGGCCGTCCTGGCCGGCCTGGTCAGCGCCGTGCGCGAGCTGACGCCGCCGAGGGCCTGGCAGAACGCCCCCTATACGCAAGAGATCGCCCGCCGGGTGGCGGATCACTGCAAGACCATTGCCAAGTCCGGAGAAACGACGAGCACCCCGGTGACGATGGGGCGGGCCATCGCCGAGGTGCGCAGGGTACTGCCCGCCGATGGCATCGTGTTCAGCTCGTCGGGCCTGTCGCAGGGCCAGATCATGCAAGAGATGATGTTCACCCGGCCGCGGACATATTTGTCGGAGGGCGGCAATAGCTGCATGGGCTGGGCTTACCCGGCCGCGATGGGCGGCAAGCTGGCCGCGCCGGATGCTCCGGTGATCGCCCTGACTGGCGATGGCGACTTTTTAATGACGATCCAAGAGATCGCCACCGCCGTCCAGTACGACTTGCCCGTCGTGGCCGTGGTCTTGAACAACCAGGGCTGGCAGTCAATCCGCGACTTGCAGCGGACGGCTTTTGCAGACGAAGCGGCGTATGTCACCATGTTCGAGCATGAAGGCAACCTGATCACGCCGCACCTCGCTAACGTGGCTCGCGCCTTTGGAGCTCACGGCGTACGCGTGTCCCAACCGGGTGAGATCGCCGACGCGGTGGACGAGGCCCTCAAGGCCCAGAAGCCCAGTGTAGTTGAAGTTCTCATCGATACTACCCTGGGCACCTCGGGCGTCGGCTATGGCTGGTGGGATGTCCCGGTGCCGCACTACTTTGAAGACAAGTACCGCACTTACGACACCGCGCGCCGCGAAGAGCGTGTGTAAGAGCGGTTCGATAGACCGAACAGGAGGACAATATGGTCGAATCCATTCGAGTGGCGACTCATCTCGGGCCGTTCAGCTCGCACGCCGATCGCTACAGCCTGCGCGGCTTCCAGCCTGCGCTTCCGGTCGAGGAGCGCTTGCGCCGGGCGGCCCAGGTCAAGGGCTTGGGAGGAATCGAGCTGAATTTCCGAGGACTGGTTGACGAGAACAGTGCGCCGTCCATTAAGGCGCTGCTCGACGAGCTCGGCCTGGCCTGCGTCAGTATCTCCCAGAACGTGTGGGCCGATGGCAAATGGGGGTTGGGAGCCTTGACCCATCCCGATCCTGCATTACGGCGGGATGCCATCGGCATTCTCATCGCCGGGATGCGCACGGCCAAGGTATTGGGATCAGACTTGGTCAGCTTGTGGCCGGCCCAGGAAGGTTTTGATTACCCCTTCCAGGTAGACTATGCTCACTTGACGGACTGGTTCGTCGGTGGGCTTCGAGAGTGCGCGGATGCGGTACCGGATGTCCGCATTTGCATTGAATACAAGCCCAAGGAACCTCGGGCGCATATTCTGGCGGATACGGCCGCCCGCACCATGTGGCTGCTGGATAAGGTCGGCCGGGAAAACGTTGGCGTGCTGCTGGATGTGGGACATGCCCTCTATGCGTACGAAAATGTGGCCCAGTCGGCGGTGATGCTGATGCGCGAGGGACGGCTGTTCCTCCTGCACTGGAACGACAACTATGGCGAATGGGACTGGGACATGCTCCCCGCCAGTGTCCGGTTCTGGGAGTTGCTGGAGCTGGCCTTCTGGCTTCGCGAGTACGGCTACTCGGGCTGGAACTCGATAGATGTCAGCGTGCCGCGTGGGGGCGACCCAGTCCAAACCATCCAGCTATGTACAAATAATATCCAGCGGATCTATCGGCTCACGGCGAAGCTTGATCGAGAGGCGATTCTCGCCAACTTAAAGTGCGCCGACGCTTTAGCCAACCTGCGTCTGCTGTCTGACCAGGTTTTTGCGGCCTTGGGGGTGTGACGATGCATTCACATTCGGAAGCATTGATCGCCGAGTTGGAGGCGGTTGCGCGCCGTATTCGCCTGGATGCGCTGGATATGGTATATCGTCGCAAGGCAGGCCATCTTGGCGGATCGTACTCGGCGGCCGAGATCCTGGCCGCACTCTACTTTCACCATATGCGCATCCGCCCTTCCGAGCCTAATTGGCCGGAACGCGACCGCTTTATTCTCAGCAAAGGCCATGCCGCAGCCGGGCTCTATGCCACGCTGGCCCAGCGAGGCTACTTTCCACGTGAAGACCTGGAGACGTGGGGCCAGCTCGGTGGCTTTCTCCAGGGACATCCGGACCGTCTCAAGACGCCGGGCGTCGATATGACTTCTGGCTTGCTGGGGCACGGATTGTCCATTGGTGTCGGGATGGCCCTGGGCCAGCGCGTACGTGGGCCACGCCATCACACCTATGTCCTGCTCGGTGATGGGGACATACAGTCAGGCCTGACCTGGGAGGGTGCTCTGGTTGCTGCCAAGTACAGTACTTGTGAGCTCACGGCCATCGTAGACTATAACGATGTGACTAACGATGGCGCTGCCCATAACATTCTTCCCTTTGAGCCGCTGATCGACAAGTGGTGCGCCTTTGGTTTTGCCATTTGCGAAATCAACGGGCATAACCTGCGCCAGGTGCTGGATGCACTCGATACCGCACTAGAGATCCACAATCGGCCTACAGTCATTATCGCGCACACCACGAAAGGTAAAGGCGTTTCCTTCATGCAGAATACAGCGGAATGGCACGGCAAGATACCCAGTGCTGAACAGTACGCGCGTGCCCAAGTCGAGCTATCAGGAGAATAGTCATGGCCACGATACCACAGCGCCAGGCCTATGGTACGGCGCTTGCAGACTATGGAGAAGAGAACCAAGATGTAGTCGCGCTCGACGCAGACGTCTCCAATTGTACCTTTACGTCCTACTTTGCTGCTCGGCACCCCACCCGCTTTTTCAACGTGGGAGTCACCGAAACTTCCATAGCGAACATCGGCGTCGGGATGGCCCTGGAAGGCAGAATTCCCTTCGTCAATACCTTTGCCTCCATCCTCACTCCCCGCGGCTGCGATGCGATCCGTACGTGCGTGGCCTATGCGCGCGCCAACGTCAAGCTGATCGGGGGTTACGCCGGCCTTTCCGATTACAAGGACGGCCCCACGCACTTTGGGATCAACGATATAGCTCTCATGCGGGCGATGCCGAACATGGTCGTTATCACTCCAGCCGACAACGTCGAAGCCGCTCGAATGGTTCGGGCGCTTGGCGAGCATGACGGTCCAGCATACATGCGAGTCAGCCGCGCTGTTGTGCCGGACGTGTTCGATGACTCCTACGAGGCGCAGATCGGCAAGGGGATCACGTTACGCTCCGGAAGCGATGTCACGCTAGTGGGCACAGGAGTCATGGTTGCGCGCTGTCTGAAGGCGGCCGACGCGCTTGCAAAACAAGGCGTGGACGCCCGTGTCCTTGCCGTGCACACCGTCAAGCCGCTAGATCGCGAGCTCATTCTCAAGGCGGCCGAAGAGACCGGGGCGCTCGTGACCGCCGAAGAACATAGCATTATCGGCGGCCTGGGCAGCGCCGTCGCCGAGACGACGGCTGAGTGTTGGCCGGCGCCACTGGAACGGGTTGGACTCTTGGACGTGTTTTGTGAGACCGGCCCTGATCCAGAAACGCTGATGGACGCTTGGGGGCTGTCGGTTAACGATATTGCCCAGGCGGCCATGCGTGTGTTGCAGCGCAAGAGGTCGTGATTTGAGAACGCGTTCCCCGACATCGCCGTATGCTAAGAATGCGCCGGAGAGGGAAGGCTATGAAGAAGAAGGGAATCTCTTACCTTTACGAGAAGAAAGCGCGCGGAGAAAAGATGCCGCGTACGGCCCTGTACGACTATCCCATGGCGTGCATCGCCGAAGAGGCCGGGATTGACATTATCAACATGGGCGATTCCATCGCGATGGTGATGCTGGGCTACGAAAACACAATCTACGCCCAACTGGACATCATGGTCGAGCATGCCAAAGCTGTTCGAAGAGGAGCGCCCAGCGCCTTTATCATGGGAGATATGCCGTTTCTGTCATACCAGATCTCTATTCCCGAGGCCATACGCAACGCGGGCCGATATTTGCAGGAAGCTGGCATGGACTGCGTGAAGGTGGAGGGTGGTCTGGAAATTATTGAAACGATCCGCGCCCTCACACAGGCTTCGATTCCTGTGATTGCACATACTGGTTTGACACCCCAAGCCGTCAACCTGTTGGGCGGTTACAAAACCCAGGGGCGAGACGCGCGGGCGGCTTTTCAATTGATCCAGACGGTTCTGCAGTTTGAACAAGCCGGGGCGATTGCGGTTGTTCTCGAGTCCGTGCCGGCTGAAGTGGCCAAGATCGTCTACGAACGACTTCGGATTCCGCTGTTGGGCACTGGCGTTGGCCCTTATAGCGACTCGCCGATGATCAACATGTACGATCTGCTCGGCTTTTCAGAGCGAGTGCCAAGATTTGCCAAGAAATACGCCGATGTCCGAACGAGCGCTGTGGCGGCCGTCAAGCAGTTTGTCACCGAAGTAGCCAAGTGCGAGTACCCAGGGGCCGAGCATTCATACACGATGAAAGACGGCGAATACGAGAAGCTCGTGGAATTGCTTAAAAGTCCCGCGTGAAATAAGCACCGAATCCCCAGAGAATGTATTGATCGGAAACGCGTGTGTGAGCCCCCGAGCAGAAGATCTAGCCGGGGGCATAACCTACGTTCCCGACCAACTTTTCCTCATCCAGGAGGGTAGCGTGCTCGAGTCTCGAAAGGCCAATTTCCTGTTTGGCATCACCGACATTGACATGCGCAACCCACATGCGGACGTGCTGAACCGGCTAGGCGACCTCGGACAAGTTGTCCATTTTGGCCCGGATCCTGATGTGCGGTTCAGCATGGCATTGTCCGCAATCGATGTGTTGATCATCCGGCTGATGCGGATCGACAAAGCCACTCTCGAAAAAGCTACAAGGCTTAAGGCTGTCATCAAGGCCGGTGTTGGGACGGATCATATTGATATTGAAACCGCTACTCGACTGGGGATCCATGTGGTCATCTCTACAGGCAATCAATTCTCCGTTGCCGAGGCGGCGGCGCTTCTTATGCTGGCTCTCTCAAAAAACCTGATCCAGCTCAACAAACAGACTGGTGTACTGCCTTCGCTTTCAGGTATAGAGATGTACGGAAAGACTCTGGGCATCATTGGATACGGCAGAGTGGGACAGCATCTGCAGAGGATCGCCGAAGGTCTGAATATGAAGGTAATCGTATATGACCCATTTCTTCCGGCTGCTGTCAGTGGGAGTGTGCAGAGTGTGGAACTGGATGATCTTTTGCGCCAGTCGGACTATGTTAGCCTTCATTGCCCATTGAACCAAGACACGTCCCACATGATCGGCGCCAGGGAGTTGGCGCTGATGAAGACCACTGCGTTCCTCATCAACACTGCCAGAGGCGCCATTGTAGACGAGCTGGCGCTCTTCCAGGCGCTACAAAACAAGCAGATCGCGGGCGCAGGCTTGGATGTTCTTGAGCAGGAGCCAGCCCCACCTGAACATCCGCTGCTTCAACTCGACAATGTCATTGCCACGCCGCACCGGCTGTGCCGGACTTTGGAGAGTTTGGCGAGGCAGATGAATAGCATTGCGGCTTCGGCTGCCCTGGTATATCACGGGCAGGTCCCGGGCGAATCAATTAACCAATCCCAGATCAGCGTGAATGCCGACCGGATCCTGAATTGTCAGTAGGCAATCGCGACAGGCTAAAGGAGTCAAGTTATGGCGAACGGTTATTGTGGAAGGATCGCGTGGGTTGATCTGTCAGCTGGAACGACATGGGTGGAAAAGCTGGACGAAGAGATGGCCCGCGCCTTTGTCGGAGGGTACGGGTTGGGCGTGCGAGTCCTGTTCGAACGCCAGACAGCAGGAATCGATCCGTTAGGGCCAGAGAACATTCTAGGCTTCACCACGGGGCCGCTGACTGGGACCGAGGCACCAACAGGCGGCCGGTATATGGCTGTCTGCAAGTCGCCCCTAACTGGGGGCTGGGGAGATGCCAATTCGGGCGGTTACTTTGGGCATGCACTAAAGCAGGCTGGCTGGGATGCTGTGTTCGTTCGAGGCATTGCGCCGGCCCCTAGCTACCTCTTGATCACCAACGACCAGATCCAGGTGCGAGACGCGACTCATCTTTGGGGCAAAGATACTTACGAGACCGAGGATGCCCTGCGGAAAGAGTTGGGGAAATCGAGGGTCCGGATCGCATGTATCGGGCCGGCCTCCGAGAAGCTATCCTTGATCAGCGGCATTGTGAACGACAAGGGGCGAATTGCCGCCCGGTCCGGGGTTGGAGCGGTCATGGGCTCCAAGCGGCTCAAGGCTGTGGCCGTGTATGGCGAGGGACGTGTGTCGGTCGCGGACAAGCCCCGGCTGGACGAACTGCGCAAGAGTTACATTGACCTGCTGCGTCACTTGCCCTCACCCACTGCCAAGGTCTTTATCAAATATGGCACTTGCGGCACAACGGCCGGCGCCATAGTGGGAGGAACTGCGCCGGTCAAGAACTGGCTCCAGGCAGGACAACAGGCCTTCCCGAACTATGAGAAACTGTCTGATGACAGTGTGATAAGGTACCAATCGAAAAAGTATGCTTGCTTTAGCTGTCCCGTAGCCTGTGGCGGGATCGTGCACGACCTGGGTGGACCGTACCCTATACAAGAGTCGCACAAGCCAGAGTATGAAACGCTGGGAGCTTTTGGACCTCTGTGTCTCAACGACGATCTGCACGCCATAATGAAGCTGAATGACGTCTGCAATCGAAGTGGATTGGATACAATCTCTCTGGGCGGGGTTCTCGCGTTCGCGATGGAGTGCTTCGAGAAAGGCATTCTGTCCTCTAAGGATGCCGACGGCATCGACTTGAGCTGGGGAAATGTGCCGGCCATGATCGCTCTGACAGACAAGATCGTCCGCCGGGAAGGCATCGGAGACGTTCTCGCGGATGGGGTCAAGGTGGCTGCCGAGAGAATCGGCAGAGGGTCAGAGCAGTATGCCATACACGTGGGCGGACAGGAACCGGGCATGCATGGCGGTCTGTATATGCCAGGCAGGGGCACGGCGTACGTGTGCGATCCTACGCCAGGCCGCCACACGACCGGGGGGCCTCTGACCCTCGTCGACCAGAACAAGCGGTTAGCCCCATATCCCGAGTTGCAGTTCTCCGGATTTGAACGTTACGAATACAAGAGCAAAGGCACCGCCGGTGCCACCGCCTCGTGCTATTGGCAAGTGGGCGTGTGTGCCGGGCTTTGCCTGTTCCCAGGGGTGTTCTTTGGTGATTTCCCCATACTGGATCTGATCAACGCCGTTACGGGATGGAGCCTCGACGTGGCTAAAGCCGTAGAAATCGGCGCCAGAATTCAGACCGTGCGCCAGTGCTTCAACATTAGAGAGGGCATCGAGCCATCCAAGATACATCTGCCCGATCGGATGGCCGGCATCCCGCCTCACACCGAGGGACCGCTTGCCGGCGTCACCCTCGACATGACCAGCTTGGTTTATGAACACCGCAAGGCCTTGGGATGGGATCCAGAGACCGGCTGTCCGACTGAGGCTGCTTTAGAACGATTGGGACTACAGAAGCTGGTTACGAAAGACGCTAGATTCAAATAACTGGACTGCAACGAACCTCCTCAGAATTTGAACTCGAAGCTGATACGCAAGTCAGCCGTTGCTCGCTAATAATGATCCATTCGTGGCAACCGTGCGATACCGAGTCTCCACAAGAAAGCCAACCAACGGGACCGGGGGTATAATGCTCCGGTTCGTCCAAAGCATTTTGAAGCGAGCGGAGATGGTTCATTCTGGATTCAAAGGAGGCTTTCATGGCCGAGTATCTCAAGACAGGCGTCAGCAAGGACCAGTCCCAGGCAGTCGACGCCAGCGTGCGTAAGACTGTCGAGGAAATCATTGCCAATGTTGCTGGACGCGGCGACGCGGCAGTTCGTGAGCTCTCGGAAAAGTTCGACAAATGGTCCCCGTCGAGCTTTCAGCTCTCGCAAGCCGAGATCGACGAGCTGATCAATAGTCTGCCGAAGCAAACGATCGAGGATATCAAGTTCGCCCAGACCCAGGTGCGGCACTTTGCTGGAGAGCAACGCAAGGCGATCCGCGACATCGAGATCGAGACGCTACCGGGCGTGACCCTGGGTCACAAGAATATCCCAGTGAACAGCATCGGCTGCTATGTTCCGGGCGGTCGTTACCCAATGGTGGCCTCGGCCCATATGAGCATTGTCACCGCCCGAGTGGCAGGCGTCAAGCGCATCATCACCTGCACGCCACCCACAGGGGGCAAACCGCACGCAGCCACTATCGCCGCGATGGCCTTGGGCGGAGCCGACGAGATCTATATCTTGGGCGGGGTCCAGGCCGTGGCGGCCATGGCGTTGGGTACCGAGACAATCCGGCCTGTCGACATGCTGGTCGGGCCGGGTAATGCCTACGTGGCCGAGGCCAAACGCCAGTTGTTCGGTATGGTGGGAATTGACCTGCTTGCTGGGCCAACCGAAATCCTGGTCATTGCCGATGAAACGGCCGATGCCGAGATGGTGGCGACTGACTTGCTTGGGCAAGCTGAGCATGGACCCAACTCGCCGGCTATTCTCATCACCACGAACGAGTCGCTGGCTCACGAGACGATCAAGGAAATCGAGCGCCAGCTCAGCATCCTGCCGACCGGCGAAGTGGCGCGCCAAGCTTGGTGCGATTACGGCCAGATCATCATTGTCGATAGCCTCGAGGAGGCCGTCGTCGAGGCCGACAAGGTCGCAGCTGAGCATGTCGAAGTCCTCACTCGCAGTCCTCGCTACTTCCTGGCACATCTGACCAACTACGGGTCGTTGTTCCTGGGGCCTGAGACAAATGTGGCTTACGGCGACAAAGTCATTGGCACGAACCATACGTTGCCGACTCGAGGCGCTGCTCGCTACACAGGCGGCCTGTGGGTGGGCAAGTTCCTCAAGACGGTGACCTATCAGGAGTGCACGCCCCAGGCCAGCGTGTTGGTCGGCGAGTACTGCTCGCGCCTGTGTGCAATCGAGAACTTTGCAGCACACAAGGCCCAGGCGGACCTCCGCTTGCGTCGCTACATGGCCACCGAAAAACCGTAAGTACTTTCGCCCCATCATGAGGCCAGACAGGCCGTTGCTGGACAAGACCTATTTCTGCAAGGTCTGCCTTGAGCGCGTCATCACTCAAGTGGAGAACCCGTGCGACTTGGACAAGGTGACTGGTTAGCGCTTTACGTTCATTGGCTTGGTGCTTTGCATTCGTAATGTGACCTGCTCTCCGATCTGCGCGGTCGCCAGTCTCGATGAGTGAGGAGTAGAAGCGTGAAATTCCCTGACTTTAGCTTGACAGGCCAGAAGGCCATCGTCACTGGCGCCGGGCAAGGACTGGGCCAGGGGATCGGCCTGGCGCTGGCCCACGCTGGCGCCGATGTCGTGGTAGCCGACCTGCCCTCGAACCAGGCGAGAGCACACGAGACGGCGGCCGAAATCGAAAAGATGGGGCGCACGGCCTGTGTTGTTTCCCTCGACGTGACCGATCTGTCCAGCATTCAGGCTATGGCCGCTGAGGCTATCAAGGCCTTAGGGCAGGTCCATATCCTGGTCAACAACGCTGGTGTCAACGTGCCCAGGCCGGCTTTTGAGGTGACAGAGGCGGACTGGGACCGTGTGCTCGACATCGATCTGAAGGGCAGTTTTTTCTGCACACAGGCGCTGGGCCGGCACATGGTCGAGCGACGGTACGGAAGAGTGATCAATATCGCCTCGCAAGTGGGCCTGGTCGGCTACTTTGACCGCTCTGCATACTGCTCGGCAAAGGCGGGCCTTGTGAACCTCACACGCGTGCTCGCCATCGAATGGGCCAAGTATGGGGTGACCGTTAACGCCGTTGCCCCGACCTTCCTCCGCACCCCCTTTACGGACGTCATGTTCAAGGACACGCTGTTTTACGAGGATGTTCTGCGGCGGATCCCGATGGGGCGGATCGGAGAAGTAGAAGACGTGGTCGGGGCAGTGGTCTTTCTAGCTTCGGGGGCCGCTGGCCTGATTACAGGTCATACTCTGGCAGTGGACGGTGGCTGGACGGCTTGGTGAGCCAACGATTCTGTGTGATGCATTTCATCGTTCCTTTCAAGTGGATCCATCGGGCCAGAGGACGACGTCAGGGCGGCGCACCAAGCCGCCGGCAGGCAGCCCTTGAGCGATCTCTTGCAAGGTCTGCCCCGTTTCTGGATGACGTTGTTGCGGCGCCAAGTCGGCCAGAGGCCGCGCGATATGTGGGTATTTCGAGAGGTCCGGGTCGGGGATGTGCCGCGATCCCATGTCCAACACTTGATCATCAAAGAGCGAGATATCGAGGTCAATGGTGCGCGGAGCGTTCTTGTCCTCACTCCGCACTCGCCCCAATTCCTGTTCGAGGGCTTGTAGGACTTGTTTCACCTGGGCAGCTGAGAGGTCGGTCTCGATGAGCGCCGCTGCATTTAAAAAGTTGGGCTGGTCGGTCTTGCCCACTGGTGCCGTCTCGTAAACCGGCGAGACAGCCCGCATGTGAAAGCGCGACGCCAATCGCCGCACCGCTGCGTGCAGGTTGTGCTCAGCGTTGATGTTAGAGCCAAGCGCCAGGAACACGCGATGGGGTCGCTTTTCCAGGTCGGCGCGAGTGCGTTGGATCTCCACGCCGACCGAGCGGGCAAAGCGTAGCGCGCCCGGCTTTTCCACCCGGACGTCGGCGCGCTCGACGCGCGGGTCGTCCAGGCACAGCGTCGCAATTTCGGCGGCCAGTTTCTCGACCAGGTAAAACTGGGAATTCTCGACCAGCGCGACGATGCGCTTGGTCAACGTACGATAGTTGACTGCATCGTCGATGTCGTCGGACTGCCCGGCGGCTCGCGTATCGGCTTGCAGAGCGATGTTGATCAGGATGTCCTGCCGATTTCGGCGTTCCTCCGCGTTGATGCCGATGATGGCGCGCAAGAGGAGGTCTTTAATTTGGATTTGGTCTGTCATCTTGGGATTGCTAGAGGTGTTCACCGCCGGTGACCGGGATCACGTCACCAGTGACAAAGTCGGAATCCAGTAAAAAGAGCAACGCTTTTGTCACGTCGGCTGGCGAGCCAGTTCGACCGGCGGGAATCCTTTTTGCCAGTCTGTCAAAGTAAGCTTGACCTTGTCCCGGCGGCGCCAGGATTGCGCCCGGTGCAATCGCGTTGACCTGAATGTTGGGAGCCAATGCGAGCGCCAGGCTTTGGGTCATGGCAATCATAGCGGCTTTGGTCAGCGT
>Ga0315268_10002526_pt1 | contig 20589 bp, 16 predicted proteins | sample C1_top_MG_FD_204535 | JGI IMG/M metagenome (GOLD analysis project Ga0315268, IMG submission 204535) | Sediment microbial communities from Yellowstone Lake, YNP, Wyoming, USA - C1_top | ecosystem: Environmental > Aquatic > Freshwater > Lake > Sediment | place: USA: Wyoming | collected 2017-08-01
AGTCCTCGCTCTCCACCACCTGGTCAGGCGGAACCGATGGGGTGCACACGGGCGGAACGACCGTTCCCACATCATGCCAGCCGCAGTATGATTCGCATTCGCTTGTATGGCCAGGGCAAAGGGAATTGCAGCTGCTCTTGCAGATTCCTTCCCGTTCCGCAGGGTCATAGGGTTCCTGGTCGCTGATTCTTGCAGACATGAGGCTGTCAAAGTCGGTTTGTGTGAAGTCAAGATTGCACTTCTTAACAACTAGCATGTTCCTGAATTCGTCGGGGCTCGCAATGGCATATCCTATTATGGTATCCCCGCCGTATTTGAGTTCTGTGTCCCCTATCTTTCCGAAAAACACTGCGCCTCCCACCGGCGGCGGTTGTTCGGACTGGTTTAACTGGAAGCAGTCCACCTTCAGCGTTCCTCCTACTCCCTCTATGTATCCATAATCCGGGCAATCGTTCCTCTGCACCTGCTCGAGACTTATTGTTTCCACGCTTTTTTCTATTGCGCGGCCTGCGCATACGCCCTCAGGGCATGGTGTGGCATCCTCGCTTCCCGTCGCGAATTCGCTTAGTGTGAAGTTCACCCAGAATGGAAGCAGCGGGTCCTCATCGGCCGTGAGCTGAGAATACGTGAAGCTTGGGTTTTCAGTGCCTTCCATCCTTACCGGAACCGCAGATACGGATGCGGAATCGAAGTTCGGAGGCTTGCCTGCCGCCACGATGCTCACGGATTTGGTCGGTGCGCATATGACCCTTTTGATTCCTGCCTCATCATAAAGCTCGTTGCAGTCGGTCACAATCTCCTGCTGCTCATTTGCCGAAGCTTCAGGATCATACTCGAGCATCACGCCCCGGTTATAGGTGGTCGTATCGCACACGCCAGAAAGGCAATCTATCTGCTTGGAATCGCACTCGAAAGGGGCCCTCGTGACCCCTGTGCCGTAGACGTCATATATGGTCACGGCATGGGCTATGGAAAGCTCCCTCCTGTAGAACCTTTTGTCTATTTTCTTATACACCCCCCATTGCTCCACGGTCGGGTCTGAATAATGGAAATGGTTGTATCCCTCTTCAAAGGACGGCCAATAATCCACCCTTGCGTAATGGGAGAACTTGTAGTTCGAGCGGTCCGGCACAACAGGTGAATAGGAGAATTTGCCCACGGCGACCTGGGTCGAATTCCTGAAGTTGCCGTTCTCGCTGAAGCCGAACGGGGATGACAGCCCGAAGGAACCGCTCGTGTCATCAAGGCAGTTGTCTCCTATCTCTGCCAATGCGTCATAGGTCTCGTTCTCCGCGGTCAGGTAATTCATGTACCTGTCCACACGCAGGTCCCCAGGCTCGCGGGGCGGATTGATGCTGCAGAACTTGTCCGACATGGGCAGGTAGTAGCGGTACTGGTCGTATTCGTCAAAGGAGCCGCCGACGCCTATCCTGAAGACGTCTATCTTGGATTTGGAATTCTTCATGATGTTCCTCAGCCTGTTGTTCATCGCTAGGAACCTGCATTGGGCTTTGTAGAAATTGAGCGCACCTCCTTCTTCGCTGTCAGTGGGGACGGTGCCCTCTATCTCGCTCGTGTCGCTGAACCCGGGCGCAACCCTTGGCTTGAAGGCGAAATCACCGCATACAAGCGTGGTGCAGTTGCCCGATACGCAGGGCACCTCCTCTATCTGGGTGCATATGGGTATCAGATAGCTCTTGTCTCCGAGCGTGACGTTGCAATGGTCGGTGGTGTTGTACATCGGGTCGCTGCTGTTGCACGGTACGGGAGTGTCGGCGATGAGGTCGATGGTGACGTGCGAGTCTCCGTCCGGGCTCTCATTGTAGAGGACGCAGCCCTGGCTTATGTTCTCCTTCAGGCAGCATCCGAGCTTCACAGGCTTCTCTATGCATCCTGCCGTGATTATCGCGAGAACGACCAGCGCAAGAATGATTTTCCTGTCCATCTAAACCACTTTACCAACCATCTTCATGAGCTCGTAGGTGTCGGCACCCAGCACGCTCATCATGTACCTGACTATCACTAGTGTCACGAATAGCGCTATGAGCGGATGCAGCATCAGCATTATGTACGCTTTGGCAAGGTTGTCCCTCAGGCTGGCCAGGGCAAGGCCCGAACTGCCCCCCAGGCCTGCATTCTCCAGGGTCTGCATCATTGTTATGGTGGTCGACATGGTCGGGTAGCAATAGGGCTGTTGCGGAGGGATGTCCAGCTGGGGTGAGGACGGCGAGGCGATGAATCCGGGGTCGAGCAGGACAAACATCACCGGGAATATGAAGTACATGCCGATGCCTATGGATATGAAAAGCGCGCCAGGCCCTCTTGTGAAATAGAAGCTGCGCAGCAGTATGCCTACAGGTATGAACACGTGGAGCATGTTGACCTTGAGATATTCCAGGAGCGCGAACTGCGCATCCAGGCCTATTATCAGGACCGTGGCCAGGTTGTTTATTATCCTCTTGGTCTCGGTGAGCTGGTAGAGGCTTCCTATCCAGTCCCCCTTCAGCCAGGTGATGCCGAAGATGCTCAGCACCATGTTCATCAGGTTGAACTCGGCCCAGCTGTCCCCTCCCCACATGACGGCGTCCTGCAGGTCTGCGACCGACTTCGCCCTTTCCTGGAGCCTGCATTGTATGACTGCGTAGGCCTCGTCCATGGTGGTCTCGTTTGTGGTGCCTATGTGCATCGGCTGGGAGTTGCAGATCAGGTCTCCGGTGATGAACTCCCTCGCCAGGCCCATGGTTCCCTCCACCAGCATGACAAGGAATATGGCCATGAACGCCGTCGCGATGGCCTGGAGGAGCTCGGCCTTCACGAAAGCCTCGAGCTCTTTTATGGAAAATGCCCTTGCGAACATCAGGACTGTCGCGTATATTATGATCGTTATCATCACTGTGAGCAGGGCCAGCGGCAGCCAGTCTGTTGTCCATGTGCTGAAGAAGCTCGTTATAGACAGGACAATCATAATCACACCAGTTGGGTTATCCTACTTAAATCTATCTCCTCGCCGTAGAGGCGCGCCAGGTAGTTTATGCTCGCTATGGTCGCAAGCAGGGCAACAGTGGGCATGAAAACCGCAGCTATGAAAGCCGCCGCGGCCAGCTCGATGGCCCCTGCCACGTTCTCATTTCCGCTGAAGTAATCGTCATGTAGGGCATCAGCGCCTTCGTATGCGGCCTCGGTTCCGGTCGTATCCTCCTTGTCAGGGAACGTCTGCTCGTCATAGGATGCGAGCGAAAGCTCCGGCGGGTAAGAGAGGAGCACTCCGCTCATCATGCCGAGAACAGCAAGCATCAATGGGTAGATTATCAGGAATGACATGGCAACCGCTATGAGAAGCGAACCGAAACCGCGGAGGTACGGCATCGCCCTGAGGAAGATGCCGAGCGGCAGGAACAGGAAGACGAAGCCCTTGTAAACGAACAAGAGTATGAAAAGGAAATTCAATGCGCTGAAATAGGCCATTATGCTGGAATTGAAGAACGTGTTCAATGCAGCCATTGGCGCGCCATAGCCTCCGAGCGGCTGCATGTTCGTCCCGGAATAGCCGAAAAGGCAGCCCCAGCCGAACGTCCCTGTGCTGAAGTCGCATTCGAACATGTTGACCATGGACAGGATTGTATACGCTTCCAGATGATAGCGGACGACTATCATGGCATGATGCGCGAGCCCTGCCGCGCCCATAAGATAGCTTTCGGCAGCGTCATATACGTTTCCGGTCGAACCGCCCATTTCGAACACGGCGCCCACGTCGACCATGTTTATGCTGCAGAACACGTTGATCGCGCTCAGTATGAAGAAAACAGATATCGCCGACACGACAAGCTGGACGGCCTCGGTCTTGCTCCACAAAGTCACCTTGGGATTGGAGAGCGCGGTGCCGGCCATGTAGGAAAGGCCGATTAGTGCAGCCGTGGCCGTGCTTGCGTAAATCATGAGCGGGACCAACGTATTGTTGAAGAATGTCCCGAAGGCCGGTGAACATATGTCTGCCATCAAACAAACCTCGATATGGCGCTCACGTCAACCTCTGCGCCAGCCAGTGCCGTCAACGCCCTTACGCTTGCCATCACCATCAGCAGTGCCAGAATCGGGCCCAATGTCGCACGTATGAATATGGTGTATATGTACGCCCGTATGTCCTTCCTCAGGCTCATGTAGCCTGCTACGGCCTTGTTCTCATTGCTGTCGCTCCAGTCGTCCGGCAATGCATCTCCGACATCAATCGCCTCCCAGCCTGCGGATACGACCGGCACGTTGGTATCACCAGGTTCGCATTCGGCTATGCTGGCCGAAGGTTCAGACCTATAGTCCGCGACCTGCTCCTCCACATCAGCCGGATGGTCATGTGCCAGGAACGTGGCCCCCAGCATCTCGTTGAATATCACCCCTGCGGGCAGCATTATGTGGAGCGAGATGCCCAATGCCATGAGAAGCCCTCCGGCTCCCCTCGTTATCTTGAACGTCCTCAGCAGTATGCCCAGCGGAAGCAGCAACGAAAGCGCGTAGGTCTCTGTCATCAATATGAGCTTTTTCATGGCGCTCAGTTCGCCTATGGCAAAGCCCACGATTCCGCCTGACATTGAAAGCGGAGCGGCGAGCATCGCATAGCCGCCGCAGGCGCTCACACCATAGCCAAGGCTCCAGCCCCCTCCCGTGAGGCTGCACTGGCTTGCCCTTGAGGCTTCGGTGGCAACGCTTGCGTCAAAATCGCTTATCGTTCCGAGCAGGGAAGTCGCGTTGGCAAGCGTGGTGTCTATTATTGCAGTTGCAGTGTCCTGCATCGTTAGGGCGCTCCCTTCCCTGAATGCCGGCGAAGTCGATATCCCATTGAGCAGCCCATCACCGGCAAAAAGGACGACAATCATCACTGCGAGCGCGATGAGCTGGACGAATTCGTCCTTTGCCAGCATCTGCATCTCGTTTATGCCGAACCCCATCCCTACCATATATACTATTGCGAGGAGCGTGAGCGAGAGGCCCATGGCCAGCATGGCTACGTTCTGCCATGCGGCGAAGGCTAGGGGAACGAGGAAAAGGAACAGCAGCAGGTATCGCATTTTCATCAGAACACCTTCGACAATCCGGGAATCTCTATGTCCCCTCCCAGCAGGCCGGACAGGCCCTTTATGAACACCAGCGTGGCGACTATGTTGAAAAGAGGCAGCAGGTAGGCAGGTATCATGAGCTTGGCAAGGTCCTGCACCTCTGACTGGCCGACCATGCCGCTGGCCCCTATCCTGCCGAAAGTCCCGGCCCCTTTCATCGGCGGATTGCTGGACGGCTTGCAGAGCTCGCCGCATTCCGTGAGCAGGGGCGGGTCGTATGCATATGCTTCTTCTGTGAAGAGGCAGCTCTCGCAGGTGTTGCGCGGTATCGCAGCCCTATACTCCTGCGGGCAGCTTGTCAGTGAGCAGGATTTGCCAGTCTCGCCCAGGTCAAGCGTGTATTCTTCTGGAAGCGTTGAGTAGACGACCCTCCTCTCAGCCCAGCAGTCATTGCAGCTCGGGTCTGGAGGTGCAAGGGCGTTTATCTGCGTCATGGTGACCGCGCAGGTGTCATAATCTTCCAGGCAGTCCTCACATGATCCTTTCAATGAGCCGTCGGTTTCGGTGCAGTCAGGAGGAAGGCGGCTGACATTCGCTCCGGCTATCCTGCAGTGCGCAGGGCAATCACCACAGAGGTCATCGCAGCGGCCCGTATCAGGCACGACATAGACGCAGGATTCGGTCGCAACCAAGCTCGCATTGCAGTCTGCGGCATACCTGCATTCAGCTGCCCGCCCTGCATCGTGCGGAGGCGTCGGTCTCCAGGTGAGATTCGTCCTCTTGGACATCCTGCAGTCGAGCCTTGACTTAAGGCAGTTCAGCACGTCGCAATTCGACTTCAGCGGCGGCACCACCCTGCAGGACTCCGGGCATTTCTCGTATTCATCCTCATCGAAGAACGGCCCGGATGTGTTCACAAGCATCCTTGCCTTGCAATCCTCAGGGACTTTCGCGCACTTTGCCTGGGTGCCGGCGCTCAGGTTGACACATACGGGCGCAGTGGAATAGGGCAGCACCCTGCACGCCTGCGGGCATTCATCCATGTCTGAGGGATAGAGGCATGAAATTATCTCATGGCCGTTCGCACTGCCGTTGGAACCTGTCGCATGGTCTATTTCACCGTCAACCATCTGCTTAGCTATGCCTTCCTCTTCATATGAGAATGAATGGTAGATGTCCTTCGGGGCCAGGAGCTTGGTCTTGTTCTCATCCTGGACAATTGCCAGGGGGAGCTGTAAGCTGCATTCGGCCGGGCAGCTGGATGTCTGGTCGTTCATCAGCTTGTCACCGCTGACTGTAAGGTCCAGCGTCATCCAGTCGAATACGTACATCATCGGGAAGAAGAACATCACGCCGGCGGCTATGGCTATGAGCAGGCCTCCCACCTTTCTGGTGATGAAGAAAGCCCTGGCGACTATCCCTATGGCGAGTATGGCCGGGCCCATCTTGAAGCATATCTGGTTCACGAAGAACTTCTGCGATTCCATGAATGAGATGAGGTTTGTGCAGTACTCGAAGACTATAGCGAAATAGTCCTGGAACATCATCATGTTCCCCAGGATGGTCGTGGTGAAACCCAATTGTATGCACAGTATGGTTATGCAGTTCAGGCCGATCCTCCTGTTGGCCCACTGTGCCGCTTCCAGGTTATCGCCCACCACTTCCCGCGCGATGGATTTCGCGCTGTCCAGGTAGCTAGAGAAATACTCGTTCACAGTGGCTTGCATGCAGCTTCCTCCGGGCGTGTAGCAATCCGGTATGTCAAGGCCGCTGCCTGCCACTATGGCCATTATGATTCCGTCCACGAAAGCTATGGTGATTATGAGCGCGCCGATTATGATGGCGTTGGCTATTATCTGGGTGAGCTCGCTGTTCGCCCAGGCCCTGATCTCAGGGATCTCAAAGCCTACGCCGATGGAATAGGCTATGGCCACAAGGATGACCGATACCATGAGCGCCAGGACCGAGAGGACCCGCCAGTCCTTCACGATCTCAAACGGAGAGGTCGTTGTCTGGGTCTCGAACTGCGTCTGGGTGTATGTCTCGGCGCATGCCAGGGAAACAAGGAGCAGCAATAGAATGAGTTTTTTCATCCGACCACCTTCAGGGCCCTGTGCACCGCGCTCAGGAAAGTTATCACCAATGCTATGGTCAGGTTCGGCAGGAAGAACGCCTGCGGTATCAGCTTGGCCACATTCCAGAAGCTGTTCGGGTTCAGGCACGTCACCTCTGGCGCCGAGCTGCAGCTGTAGCTGTCCATGGTGTTGTCGCAAACAACCCCAGAATAATGGTCGCAGTCGCTCAGAATCGCATCGTACATGGCGAAATTGAAGACATACATGAAGGGGACCAGGATGTAGAGGCCTATCGCCAGGGCCAGGAGCATGTTCCCCATCTGCCTTGTGGGTATGAAGATCCTCAGCAGGAAACCTATGGGAAGTATCCATCTTATGGCATTATCGTTGATGAACCTCAAGGCCAGGTCCTGCATGCTCACGCTTATGAGCGCAGGTATGAGGAACATGTTCGCTACCATGTCGTACTGGTTCGATATTATCCTTTTGTACGCCTCCCCGGTGACTGTGAACGAGCTCATGAAAGGCCACTGGATGTTCCAGGCGAAAGTCGAGTCCATCAGCAGGTTGATGTGCTGTGACACGTAGCTCTCGGTGAGCAGCCTCGCATCCTTTTTCACCAGCCTGACATAGCAGAAAGATGTGTCATTCAGCCCGGCTCCTTCCGTATAACAGCCGGACGTCAGAGTCCCCAGATTCTGGAAAGTGGTGACATAGAAGAAGTCCATGAGGTAACAGGTGAAGACCAGTATGCCGCTGAAACCGACAAGTATGACCAATGAGAAACCAAGATGATAGAGCTCGTCCTTCGCGAACACGGTGTAGCTGGGGTTCTCCAGCAGGCTCCCCAGCATATATGCCAGGGCTATTATGACTATGGTGATGCCAATCACGGCAAGGATGTTGAACCCCTGCTCCTGCATCACTATGGTTGTCGCATTCTCTATGCATGCCGCTGAGCATATGGAAAGCAAAGCCAGCAACAATATCGCGTTTTTCATATTAGCCTCTGTATGCCTGCCATATACCATTCTCCGCCAAGCGCGGTCGAAAGGCTTCTCGCACCTGCTATGGTGACGATTGAAATCAGTATGAAGTCGAGGTAGCTCAAGAGCACAAGGTTGTTGACGTCTGCCAGGAACGGCTCGATCACGTCGTAGATGGCTTGCGCCCATGCCCAGCCCGCCACAGTGAAAGCCGTCTCCCAGACCAGGAGCAGGACTGCGCCTACGAGCACTATGACTTCCATGATTATGGGATAGACGACGTTCCATGTGATTTCCACGCAGCCCGGGTATGCGGGCGGCCATACCAGCACGGGTATGCAGACTATGATTGCGAAAAGCGGGTCTGTCAGGGAGAGTATGCTTCGTATCGTCTTGGATTCGCACAACGGCTCGAAGATGAGCATGGCCCAGGAGCCAGGGTCAAGAAGCTCCAGGTCTGTGCTGCCTATGTCCGGGTTAGGGACGTCTATGGTCCCGTTGAGGTTGTCTGCCAGTATTATGGAGAACGGAAGGAAAACAAGGCCTGCTATGGATATGGCTATCATCGTGTTCCCAATCCTTCTTGTGAAAGGTATCAGCCTGAGGCAGAAAGAGAGAGGCAGCAGTATCTTGGGCACTGTTATGCTCAGGAATATGACCAGCATCCTAAGGCCCTCTGCGATGAAAACCACGTTCGATAACGCCTGGGCGGCCAGGTTGAGCGGAGTTAGCATTATGGACAGTCCGCCGAGCGGGTTTGATGAGTAGCTCAGGGAGACATACCACAGCGGGATGCTGATGAAAGGCGAGAATGTCGCTCCGGACCGTATCCTGGTGGCTGCCCTGATGATGTCCTGGAACGCGTAATCATAGGAGCCGATCCACTTGTCCAGGATATCCACGGAAGCTCCGATGTAGCTCTCCTGGCCGCTTATGGCTATCGATATGCCGGCCGAGCCTATGAAGAAAGCGACTATCACAACTATGAGAAGCACGCCGGCGACCAGCTCCCTTATCTCTGTCTTTACCCAGGCTTCCAGCCTTGGGTCTGATATGGCTGATGCGAGCATGCTTGTGAGAGAGAGAAATATCACAACCACTATGGCGATTATCGGCACTGAGAAAGTGAGGTCAATGGGCTCCACAGCGAAGGCAGGGGTTAATGCTAGAAGTAAAAATAGCGCAAGGCGCCACGGTTGCATGCTTAGCTTTCTTAGTTATTCATTTAAACGTTTCCTCCGTGATAATACTATGAAATACAGGCTGGTTCTTCTACTTCTGCTATTTTCCAGTGTTATTGTTTTTGCAGGCGGTTGCGTCACCTGCACCGAACTCTTGGGCATGCCGCAGGCAAGGCTTGCGGTTTCGATGGATGAGCAGCACAAGGTCATCGAAGTCTATGCTTCCTACGAGAACATGAGCGCTTCGCCGCCCCGCCAGCCGATATCCGATTCCATAATAATAATAGAGCTATCCAACTCGACAGGCCTGAAGGAGCTTTACAAAACATACACCGACTCCACTGGCAAGGCATCATTCGATTTCTCAGACTGGGGCGGTGCATGCGTGAATTTCAGGATCCTTTACTGCCCATTCTGCGATCCTGAGGCCCCAACCTGCGGTTTCAAGGAATGCTTGAACTACTCTGGCATAGAGACCAACGCGACAAATGCAAGCGAAGTGGAGGATGCGCCAGGTGCTAGTCCGCCATCTACGCTCAACACCGCGAAATACCTGCCAGAGCTGGCGACGAGTTCCTATTGCGCCCCGCCTCCGCCCATGGCCGGGACGCCGGCCATCTGCCTGCCCCTGCTTATAATATTCTCTGTGCTGGGAGGCGCGCTCTACCTGTCAGGCAGGAACCCATTTGCAGCCTTCAACATAGGCGGCCAGAGGATGGGCAAGCACCTGAGATACCAGCCAAGAGGAAGAGGATTTTCATTCTCTGTGATGGCTGCCGTCCAGGCGGTCAGTTCGATTGCATCCGCCGCCACAACCATGACAAAGGGATATGAGGTCACTGATGAGAAGACAGGAGAGAAGAAAACATTGAAAGGCGTGGATGCGCTGGTCGCCCAGGACCAGGCATTTGCACAACAAAGGGGTCCTGGCTATATCACGCGGAGAGTTGAGATGGGTCGGGAGGCGCTAAGGGCTGGCGGAGGGACCGGCACAGGAACCGGGGCAGGTCCGACCTCAGTGGCTACGCCTGGCGGCACTGGGACAATGGCACCAGGGACCCCATCCGGTCCGAGAACTTTCAAGGAGATAATCGGAAGCGGTGCTGAAATACTGATTCGCCTGCCGATGTTTTTCCTCAGCCAGACAATTCTTGGCCGAACCATCGACGGATTTGTCGGCCTGGCGACTTACAATCCAGCGACAGGCATGGGGAGAGGGCTTTTCGATATCGCTTTCATAGACCGCACCCAGCGGGTCACGGATGGCTTGGCCAATATGGCTGCCCTGCAGGTTGTCGATCCGGCAACGGATCAGGCCATAGGTGTGAGGGCCAAGGTCAATGGCCAGGAGGTCGTTATCATGAACGTACCTCCTCCCCAGTTTCTGGATACGCAAGGCCACCCGGTCCATTTTGACGTAATTAATGAACGAGGCCAGCCCTGCACCAGATCAACTGACGGCACGCTCGTTCCTGTTAGCGGCGTCGCTCGTTCTGTGCTTACCGTGCAGGTGACGGCAACCGGAAGCGCCCAGCCTCTCGATGGCAGGATGCAGATTGTCGTAGCTGCAGACGGAAGAATCGAGTCGATGTCATATCAGCGTGCCGGGGTCGTGCCTGCTGCTCCTGGTGGGGAACCACAAAATGGTACCGTCATAGTCAGCGTTGGTGCAGATGGAACGCAGCAGGTATTGATTCGTGGAGGGGATGGCACAATCTACAATGCCCAAGGCAAGGCCATCATCGACAATCAGGGCAGGCTCCTGAATGACCAGGGCCAGCCAATAGCCACAGGCACAGGCGTAGGCGCGATCGGTATAAACGGAAGGCTCATGGTGCTCGCAGACGGAACGCCCGTCTACGTCGCAGAGGTAAGAATGGAGGGCGGTCAGGCTATAGCATATGATGCTAGCGGAAACAGGATTGGCCAGGGCGCCGTTGCAGTCGATTCTGCAGGCCAGATGATGACGGACCCGGCGACTGGTCGTCCTCTTATTGTGACCGGCACTGTGCCCCCTACGACGGAAGGCGCACCTCTGCATGTCACCTGCGGCACATTCTCAGTAAATGCACAGGGTCGGATTGTCAATAGCGAGGGCCAGGCTGTCACGGATGCGAGCATCCTTGGAAGGTTGGGGACTAGCTCGGTGCCGGCTCCAATATGGGAAGAGCTTGTATTCCCTGCCATGATGGGCGCTCCTGCTGGGCTGAGGCTCGGAGGAGATGGATCCGCCCTCACTGAGGGTTTCGGTAGGACCAGCGAAGCATTGCGTGTCATCGGTGGAGTCGTTGCGCAGGATGCGAGGGAGGGAGCATTCATAGCCGGCGAGGAGTTCCTGAGCGGTCTTGGTTCAAGCCCTGCGGCAAGGGAATTGGCGAGGGAAGTGCGCGGTGATATGGCAAGAGAGACGCTTGAACTCGGTCTCGGTTACACTCCTGGCACATTAGGCGCTGGCGGCCAGAGCGAGCTTTTCCAAGGCTTGCCGAAGGAATCCAGCGCAATAGGTGAGCAGAGCAGGCCCGAAGTGGCGCTTGAGCGGGTCGCTGCGGCCGCTGAGGGCGCGTCATTTACTCCACGGGGAATCACTACTACGGTTTTAGAGTCTGATAAAAATGCAAGGGGCGGATCAGCCCTTACTGACACAGACAGGGCAATACTCGATACCTATCTTCCCCGTGCCCTTGCCTCTATGTCTGTCTCAGAACTCCGGACGCTTGATGCGGCGGGACTGCAGGCCGCTCTTGTGGCGGCAGGAGTTCCAGCAGAGGATGCAACCAGGGTGAGTGGTGCACTTAAGAACGAAAGCTATGGCGCAATGCAAAACTGCGCAGCAACATTCACTGGTGCCTTGCTAGACCAAGGACTCGGCACGGCCTTTGTCGACCGTCTTTCAGGCAGGGATCTCTCCCAGGTCGGAGAAATGGCGTCAGCCGGCCGCATGATGGATGATGCGCATTTGCCGCAGCTTCTGGCTTCAACACCCTCCTTCCTTGTCGCATCCGGAGTTCCGGAAAACCTCAGGCAGGACCTGCGCGAATATAATTTGGCAGATCAAGCTGCTGCTTCGGCCGGTATGGCGGCGAACGCATTTGGATCCGGACAGATTTCACTCGGAAATGATACCTTGATGCGGGCTCAGGAACAAGCCTCGCAATACCTTGAAGCGGCTTTGATAGATAAGGCAGAGCGGGCAGGCGATGTCTTCGCAGCACATGCTCCAGGCCAGCTCGGGCCGAGCGAGTACACCCAGGCATCCACCGCAGTTGATATGGGCATCCAGACTGGACGGCTCGAGACTGCTTTTGGGACAGCTGGTACTTCAGAACAAATCGTCATGCGGGAAGCCGAGAGGCCAATGCAGGTATACAATGCCGCGATGGATGGCGATTGGGCTATCGTACGGACATATTCAGAAGACGCAGCAAGAATATACGCCAATGCTGCTGATGCTGCCGCTTCTAGGGGAGACGATGCCACTGCCACTTCTCTAAGGGCTATCAGCGACGCCTATGGTGCCCTTGCCACTGCCGCCAGATCCCCTCAACCTGACCCACAGGCAGTCGGTACTGCCCTTCAGACCCTTTGCGTGTATCCACAACTTCACGAGATGGCCGCCACCACCCAAACCACAGACCCCATGTATGATCGAGTCCAAGCCTATCTCCAGATGGAATCAGATGCTAGACAATCGAACGTAGCAGCCCCCTTGGGTGCTGCTATCGGCGGTGGCGGTCCGACCGATCCTGCAGCAGTTTGGTATGGCGAAAGTTCAAGGCGCCAGGAGATAACTGATTGTGCTTCCCGCGGAGACTGGGGAACCGCTGGTGCCATGGCGGCTGACGGTTATCATGATTACATGGCAGCGGCAGATGCAGCAAGAGCCCGTCATGACCAACAAAGTGCTGAGCTGTTTGAAGCCACTGCCAGAGGCTATGGTCAAATCGTAGGTCTCGCTGGCAGTTCCAATCCAAGCCAGGATGGTGTCTTGACACAATTCGGAGCCATGGAAGATCCCGTCACTCTTGGAAGGACGGTAGGCGAAACTTCAACTCGTCTCGTCGCCGAGCGTTCCGATACTCTTTTAGGTGTGAGAGATCAGATGGAACAGCGGCTGCATCCTGAACAGAGAGGAGTAGGCGGAACAGCAATTGAGCCTCCTGAATGGCGCCGCCGCGAAGGCGAAGAATCAAGTTGATCTGATGCAGCCTTCTCCTTCAAAGCCGATAAAACGTCTCAAGCATCTCCTCACATATGGCAACCTCTGGATCTACATACTTTCTCTGATGAAAGTGAAAAAACGCGTCTATGCCTATGCTCTCGATGAGGAGATAGAGAAAGAGTTCTTCTTCAAACCTAACAGGATAATGATATACGTTGTGCTCTACAAGCTCGAGAACGAGGGCCTGATAAAGTCCGAGTTCAAGCAAAGGCGCAAATATTATGGATTGACGAAAAAAGGCTCTGACACGCTCGAGCTGGCAAGGGAATACTTTAGAATACTCGCGGACAAACTCTGATTATGCGCATAATGATGACCGGCTCGCCAGGCACTGGCAAATCCGAGATCGCAGAAAAGCTCTCAACACGGCTCGGCCTTGAATTGATAGACATAAAGAGGATTGTCAGGCAGAGGCGTCTCCTTGGTAAAAACCACGAGGTAGACCTGAAAAGGCTCGCTCGTGCTCTCGCATTTCTGAAAAATAAGAAGGATTTCATCGTTGAGGGCCATCTTGCCTGTGAGATAAAGCTGCCCTCGGACTTCATCTTCGTCCTGCGCACCCATCCTGATGTGCTGAAAAGAAGGCTGGCCAAAAGAAAATATGGTAAGAAAAAACTATCCGAGAATCTGATGGCTGAGATGCTCGACTACTGCACCCAGCGTGTCGAGCACATGTACAAAAGGAAACCCCTTGAGCTCGACACATCGCATAAAAGCTTGGACGAATGCGCAAAAACAATCGCAAAAGCGATAAAGCAAAAGAAGAAAAAGCTTGATTCAGTAGATTATTCAGGATTGATCCTCAGATACTCCAAAGCAGGTAAGTAGCATGAAAGAAGAGAAAAAGATCATGGAGGCAGCGCTTTTCATCAGTGCCAGGCCAATGACTTTGGAAGAGCTCAGGACGCTCACTGGCATAGGCGCGCTTGGCTACCTCCAGAACGTGTTGGACGAGCTGAAGAAAGATTATGCCGAGAGCGCAATCGAGATCCTGGAAGTAGACGGGAAATACGAGATGAGGATACGCAACCAATACCTTGAGCGTGTCAGGCAGTTCGCCCAGGACACTGAAGTCAGCAGGAGCGCGCTCCGCACCCTGGCATACATCGCCAGGCACGATGGCATCCTCAAATCACAGCTGGTGAAGAAAATAGGCTCGCAGATATACCAAGACGTGAAGGAGCTGGTCGAGGCGGATTTCCTCAAGCCGCAGAAATCAGGCAGGTCGTCAAAGCTTTGGCTCACCGAAAAGTTCAAGAAGTATTTCGTGCAGGAACAGAAAACCGAAAGTGCTGTGGTTTAGCTAAATCCCGCCGCTCACATTCGTTCGCTGAGGTCGCATAATTACGTCTTCAGTCTCAGTTTCCGGCCTCAAAACTGGAAACAGGGGACTGGAAACGTAGTGTACCCTGGTAGTGCGCCGGTCTTGAAAACCGGTCCCTCGTGGATTGCAGGTTCAAATCCTGCCCTCAGCGTTTTTTTCCAAAATCAGAAACGCTTTAATTGGTAGCAGGTGTATCTTATCCTAGGTGGGACTGCATGGACGAAAGCAGGATTGTAGCTGAACTGTTTCTGGAAAAACCACGTTATGAAGAGATAGCCAAGGCCTCAAAATCTCTTGAATCCGCAGGCATAAAGTCGATGATGCTTCCTCCTGAGAACAGGGGCGTGCCGACTCACATCGTTGTTGAGCTGTCTGATGCAAAGCGGGCGGAGGACGTTCTTAGCAGGCTCGGCATACCTGCAAAGACAAAAGAAGTGCTGCTCATCCCTCTGGAGAACAAGCCAGGCACAATGGCCGACATGACCAAAAAAGTCTCAAGCACGAGCGTCAACCTGACCTATGCGTTCTGCATCGCCGTATCTTCCAAACGGTCTTATATGCTGCTTGACAGCGCTGACAACGCGGCGATCCTAGAGATTCTCAAAAAATAATTCTTCTTTATTTTCTTGCAAATCTCATTTCGATTTCTTTCCAGTCGATGTTCTTGAAGAACGCGTTTATGTAGTCTGCCCTTTTCAGTCCGTAGTCGGTCATGTATGCATGCTCGAACACGTCCATCACGAGCAGCGGGACTGCACCGGATAGGTGGCCGACATCGTGCTCGTTCACCCAGCAGTTGAATAGCCTTTTCCCTGCTCCATCGTAATACAAGATCACCCAGCCGATGCCCCGCATCGCTCCGGTCGCACGGAAATCCTTCTCCCAGTTCTCATAGGTGCCGAAGTCCTCGGTGATTTTCTTGCGCAGCGGGCCATCTGCCAGCTGGCCTCCTTTTTTCATGTTACCGAAGTAGTATTCGTGCAGCCTCATGCCGTTGAATTCCCAGCCGAACCTCCTTTTCAGCTCTGCGTATTCCGGCGTGCCCGTCTTCCCTTCCATCGCAGAAAGGGCATCTGCGACTTTGTTCGTATTAGTCACATAACCCTGATACAGCGTGAAATGATTCTTCAGCAGCGTTTCGCTGAACCCTTCCATTCCCAACAATCCTTCGAAATTCTTCGCTTCGTATGGCATTTTTTCACCTTTTCACGATCTGCGCTATGTCCCCGTCCGCGAGCACATGGTTCAGCCCGACCCTCTGTGGCTGGTGCTTCACGCTTTTACCCCACACCAATGCATAGCGGAATTCTTTTCTCAAGTCGCGGTGCAGCCTCTCACATACGCCGCCGACAGTTATGCCGCGTCGTACTATGAGCGGTTCCTCAAGGTCTGCCGCCTCCCCCCTTCTTTTCGTGTAGATGTGGATCAGATCAAGCTTGCTGTAGATTGCTCTCTTCAGCTCCTCAACTCCAATCCCTTTCTCTGCTGCCAGCGGTATGTACCCTGGAGGCAGGTTCCCCCCTTTCACCAGGTCGCATTTCGTAAGAACGTAAACCGCAGGCACATACGCCCGGTTCCCTTCAAGCACATCTATGAACTCATCAATGGTCACGTCCTGGTGGAGAACGACATCAGCATTGAATATGCTATACTGGTTCATGACCGCCTGGATCTCTTTCTCGCTTATCCTGGTTGTGGGGACGGTGTGGTTCACCACCAGCCCCCCTCGTAGATGTTTAGAGATGGAGACCCTCGGCGCCCTGGTGTTCACCCTTATGCCGAATCCATAAAGCTCGCTCTCTATTGTTTTCCTCTGGCCAGGGTGGGTCGCCTCTACCAGCACCAATATCAGGTCAGCGTTTCTCGCGACAGCTATGACTTCTCTCCCCCGTCCACGTCCGTCCTTCGCGCCTTCTATTATGCCAGGAAGGTCAAGGACCTGTATCCTCGCGCCTTCGTGCTCCATTATGCCTGGTATGCATTTCAATGTGGTGAAGGCGTATGCCGCAGTCTTCGACTCCGCATTGGTTATCTTGTTAAGCAATGTGCTCTTTCCGACGCTCGGCAGCCCGATTATGGCCACGGTCGCATCGCCGCTCTTCCTGACATCGAAGCCGCCTGCACTAGCGCCGTGTTTCTTTGGGTGCAGCAGCTCCCTTCTCAGCTGGGCTATCTTTGATTTGAGTATTCCGATATGGTATTCCGTAGCCTTGTTCTTCTGCGTCCTGGCAAGCTCGTCCTCGAGCTCCTTGAGTTTCTCCTGGAGTCCCATTTTTCCTCAGCTATCTATTCCGCCAGTTAGATTTTCAAATTGTAATCCTAATCCATTTACCCGACCGGATTTATGGCTATTGCGGATATCAGAGTTCCTTCTCTTCCCTTTTCACCATTTCTGTCATAAAGTGTGATGCTATCCTGCTTGATTTCTACTTTTACAAAAGCGCCGTGTGTCGGTTCCATGACTGTAAGCTGGCTTTCGTTTATGTCAGATACCGCGACCATGTGCCCGTACTGGGTTCCCTTGTAATCGATAGCAAGAACAACTGCAGAGCCTCTTGATTTTTCACTGGCAATGGAACTCACTAAATCTACCGTAGGTTTCACCTCAACCTTCTGGCCGTTGATGGTTATGGCCGAGTTCGTATTGTTGAATAATGTCCATTCCTCGCCATTCATAAGAAAGTATGTCCAATTTTCTTCATTACTCGACCAGAAATATATGGTTGTCTCTGTTCTCATCCCCCTTTCATCGAAGTAGTGGGTTATTCCAGAGACTACTGTATCAATGCTCGGCTCATACTCGCCCTCCCCTATGCCCTTGTCCAGCTCATAAAACGTTTCTACCATGCTTCCGTTTGTCGTACTCGGGTATCTGCCATTCAACTCAAACAATGCCCAGGTCAGGCTTGTTGCCGCACAGGTGGTCGAATTGGGCTGCATCAAAGCGCCACCAGCCATCACGGTCGGCGTCCCCGAAAGCTTGGCATAAATAGGTGGCCACATCCAAAAATACCAAAAAGTGGCCAAAACGAGCAGCATAACCGGAAATAGGTATTTGAGTTTCATTCTCTCAGCTATCTATTTCGCCAGTCAGCTTTTCAAATATTGGGCTTGTAGCCGGAACGAAGATTGATTTGAGCGCCTGGTTATCGCTCGTCTCATCCTCCCAGACAAGCGTCACATTGCTCTCGGGCGCGGAAAGTGAGACAACATCGGAAAATACCGAAACTTCTGACCATTTTGCGCAAATCGGATCTCCCGGCGCAATGACCCATATGTGGATGAACCCTGTGCCAGATTGAAAAGTTTCTCCCTCCCCAACCGAAATCTGGGCCGTTTCGTCAGATATTTTAAATAATATCTCGCGGTCTTCCAATCCCTTTCTTTCAAGGTCAGCCATCCCCCACTCGTCACCATTCACATCTATGGTTGTAATGTCCCCCTCTTCCATCCCAGCGGCGCCTTCACAGCCGTAGGTGTGCAGTATTCCGTGCTCCTTCTCTTTCGCAATTGCCACCTCTTCTGTGCTGTCGTTTTTCTCCAAGTCTGAAATCACCCAGTTTTCATCAGCGATGTTCAGAATTAGCCGGTCTCTTTCGGTCAGACCCCATCTCCAATTGTACGTGCATTCCTCTCTTGTGCAAACAGGAATGGCAGGTTCGAACTTAAGATAAAGCCCGCTTTGGTTTATCGTTTCCTGCAGTGTGTAATTCTTTCCAATGGAAGCGTCTGCCACTACGCTAGTTCCAGCAACCGGCGGCAGTGCTCTTTTTCCAATCGGTCTTGTCGCCACCACCTCGGCCTTTGGCTCGCCAGCCAGGTCCTTGAACTGGAATAATATTGTATTGTCGTTCCTGAACAGGTTTACCTGGTCACCTTCCTTGATGTCATAGAAATAACCGTCAAGATAAATGACTACCCTCCTGGGGCAGAATTCACGATATGATGATAAGTCGTACTGTCTTTGTTGCTCCTCGGTCATGTTCGGCGGTTCCACCATTTCTTCAAGTACCCCCACCTGCCATTTGTCATCGTTCTCGAAACGTCCGCCATATTCAAGCTCGGACATGCGGTATTCTTTCCCGAGGATAGTTAGTGTCGTGGCATTGCAATTATCGATTTCCTTTGAATAAATCGCGTTGAAGAGAGTCCCAGTGCCGTTCCTCAGCATCGGTGTCAGCCATATGGCTTCGCCATCCTCAAGCCATGGGATCTGGCTCTTGTTAAGTTTTATGAAGGAATCGCTGTACAAACCGACATTGATGAATTCGTCATTGTAATCAGAAAGCGGGAACTGCCATCCGCTGCTGGTGTCTACAGCCCTCATCGTCACAACGCTCAAGTTCTCATTTCCGCTCACCGTTATCAAGGGCGGTGCGATCACATTGCTGGCCAGCTCATTTGCCAGCTCTTCCTTTGTAGGCTGTGCCACTTCTGGCTGAAGGCAGCCCATCATCATGAGCACAATCAGCAATCCGATGATTTTCTTCATTTCAATCACGCAGAATCCATGTTTTCGCTTATTTAAATAGAAATTTTCGAAAGAAAATATCTTTATAAATTAAGAAAACCGATTACGACGTATGCGTTCATCGCAGGTGCTGCTCATTCTTTTGCTTCTGGCCAGCCTTTGCTTCCCTGCTTACGTCTATGGAGACATTTACAGCCAGAATCTCGAAAAAATCAACAAGACAATGATAAGGGTCGAAGGCAGCTTCTCCTATGCGCTCGTGACAGACAGGGGAAACTACTCCTTTTTCCTGCAGCCAGGTGATTATACCATACATGCGAGCTCTTTCGACGAAGCCGGAACCCTGGTTCTCTTTTGCGAGGAAAAGATTGCAGTCGGCGATAGCGACCAGCGACTCGACCTCGTGCTCAAGCCAGCCGATAACCTATGGTATCTGCCTTATCTCGCAGCACTTGTCCTAGTCGGAGCGGTTTTCGTCTGGGCAAATCGTTACTGGGGTGGCAGGGTGCCCCCAGCAAAAGACGAGCAGCGTGAAGCGCCTGTCTTGAAACCACCACAGAGCTATGTTCTAGATGAGGACGCTAAAAAAGTGCTTAGCCTGCTTGAAAGCTTCGAGAACCGGGCCACCCAGAAAGACCTCAAGGATGCACTTGGCTTCTCAGACGCCAAACTCAGTCTGATCCTCTCGGAATTGGAGTCCATGGGCAAGATAAAGCGTTTCAAGCGCGGAAGAGGCAACGTCGTAAGGAAAACATGAAAATACACAAAAAACAACTCTTTTTAAACATTTTGTTGCAAAAATATATATTATATGGTAATAGCCAGCGAACAGCTCCGACTGAAGTTCATGACTGGGTCAGTGCAGCCTAGGCAGTCAGAATCACGGCCGTCCGTGCAGCCCAAGCCGTTCAAGGACTTTACCGGCCTGCTGGAGAGCCGCTTTGCGCTTGGCAGGCTGCTTGGTCTGGGCGGCTTTTGTGCTGTATCTGAAGCCGTTGACCGCGAGACTGGCAAAAAGGTTGCCGTGAAGCTGCTGTCCCCGAAGTGGGAGGGCAATCAGAATGCCGTGGCCCTGGTGTGCATCGAGGCCGATGCGCTAGCTAGCATCACCCACCCTTCAGTACCTTCTATTCTTGGTGCATCCGTATACCGCCGCCCATATTTCCTTGTTACCGACTTCGTCGGTCTGCGTTCGCTTGACAGCTCCAGCGCATGCATCGAGAGCCTGCACGACCTGCTCATACTTTCACTGAAGATAGCTGATGCGCTTGAAGCGACACATGCT
>Ga0315268_10002527_pt1 | contig 20588 bp, 12 predicted proteins | sample C1_top_MG_FD_204535 | JGI IMG/M metagenome (GOLD analysis project Ga0315268, IMG submission 204535) | Sediment microbial communities from Yellowstone Lake, YNP, Wyoming, USA - C1_top | ecosystem: Environmental > Aquatic > Freshwater > Lake > Sediment | place: USA: Wyoming | collected 2017-08-01
GGCGCGGTCCTTGAAGACCTCGCGGCCCTCTTCGGCCTTGTGCTTGATGACCTCGCGCGTTTCCTGCCCGGAGCGCGGCGCGTACAGCACGCCGATGGCGGCGCCGATGCCCAACCCGGTCAAAAACCACAAAAAGCTCCTGCCCTCTCTATCCGACATGGCTTTCCTCCTGGGGGTCCCTAGGTTAACACAGTTGCCAGTTGTCAGTTGCCAGCCGGGTGCCCCGTCCTAGCCCGGCTTTGGCTAGGGCGGGGATGTTATCCGCGTAAATCCGCGGTGATCCGCGGTTTTGCTTTCTGGCGGCTGGCGACTGCTACGGCTTTTGCGTCGGACGCAGCAGGATTTCGCTGGCGAACGATTGCGGCGCCTGGGTCACGATCATGGCCACGGCATGGGCCACGTCGGACGGCAAAAGCATCTTGCCGCGGTCCTTGCCGGAGTGCCCCCAATCGGAATCGGTGGAGCCGGGACAGATGACGCTGACACGGATGTTGTACTGCCGCAGTTCTTCCGCGACCGAATAGCTGAGGCCGTTGAGCCCCCACTTGGAGGCGGCGTAGGCGGCGCCGTTGGGGAGCGCGTTTTTTCCGGCTAGCGACGAGATGTTGATGATGTCGCCGCGGCCGGCGGCGATCATCATGGGCGCGAAGCAGCGGATCGAGTAGAACACGCCGCGCAGGTTGGTGTGGAAGATGCGCTCCCAGTCCTCGAGCGGCAACTGGTGCAGCGGGACGCGGGTGCCGCCGACGCCGGCGTTGTTGACCAGAATGTCGAGCCGGCCGAACTCACTCTGCACCATGGCCGCCAGTTCCTGCACCGACTCCAGGCTGGTGACGTCGCAGCGCAGCGGCCGGCAGCGCCCGCCGGCGAGCGCGATGGCCTGCGCGGTCTCTTCCAGCGGAGGCCGCGAACGGCCGCAAATAACAGTGTGGGCGCCCATCTCCGCCAGGCGGGCGGCAATGCCGGCGCCGATTCCATGCCCGCCGCCGGTGACGACGGCGACACGGTCCTTCAAGCTGGTGCCATCACTTGCCATTTCGATCGAACTCCTGGAAAGCGCCCGGGAGGCGCGGTTTGGCTGGGTTTGCGCGCGCCGGCAAAACATCCAGCAGTATGCATCTGTGCATCATAGCAAGCACGGAAGCAGTACCTTCCACGCAACTTGCCTTTCGGCGGCGTACATTCTTATAATCCCTTGCCTCTGTTACGTCTGTATCTTTAGAAGGCGAAACCAGGGCAGGCGGAAGTAAGATTCGCTGCTCCGGGCCCCGGGCGCAGGTGTGAAGTGTTTGCAGGTGAGCTTTGCGTGGCGGCATGGTACGTGGATGAATGTCGTCACTTCCGGTTGACGTGAAGGAGCTTGGCACATGAAGAAAGCGCTGCTGATACTGCTGGTTGTGCTCGCCGCGAGCACGTTGTTCGCGCAACAGAGCGCGGCCCCGACGGCGCCGCCCGCCGGCCAACAAGCCGCCCCCGCCGGCCAGGCCGCCGCGCCGCAACAGAAAGTCATCAAGGATCCGGCCGAGTACAACGCTTACGTCACAGCGGTGAACCAGACCGATCCGGCGGCCAAGGCGCAGGCGTTTGAAGCTTTCCTGCAGCAGTATCCAAATTCGGTGATGAAGCCGGAGGCGCTGGAGGCGCTGATGGGCGCCTACCAGCAGCTCGACAACTTGCAGAAGGTTGGTGAGACCGCCACTCGCCTGCTGGAGGTGAGTCCGAACAATGTCCGGGCGCTGTTCGTGCTGGCCTACCTGCACCGCACGCAGGCCGAGCAGGGACAGAACCCGCAGCAGAATGCCATGCAGGCACGCGAATTCGGGCAACGCGGCGTGCAGGCGCTGGTAACCTGGACCAAGCCGCAAGGCATATCGGACCAGGAATTCGCCCAGCAGAAGCAGCAGATGACGGTGGTGATGGACGGGGCGGTAGGCTTCGGCGCGCTGCAGCAGAAAGATTATGCGACGGCCGCGAAGTACCTGCAGGCTGCCATCCAGGCCGGCCCTGCCTCGCCCATCAACAACGGCAACATTTACCCATTGGCGATCGCGTACCTGGAACAGCAGCCCTTGAATCCGACGGGGCTGTGGTACGTAGCCAAAGCGGCTGCGCTGACCAACAACAACCCCGCGGTGGTCCGCTACGGCAAGGCCAAGTACATCAAGTACCACGGCGGCGACGACGGCTGGGACCAACTGTTGCAGCAGGCGAAAACGACCGCCAGCCTGCAGCCTCCGGCCGGTTGGGCGGTGGCGCCCGCGCCGACGCCGGCGGAGCAGGCAGCCAAGCTGGTGGCCACGACGCCGGTGGCGCAGATGTCGTTCGATCAGTTCCAGTTGATCTTCACCTCCGGCAATCAGCAGGCGGCGGCACAGGTCTGGGACCAGATCAAGGGCAAGCCCATCGCGTTTGAGGCCAAGGTGATCGAGGCCACCAAAGAAAGGCTGATGCTGGCGGCAACGGCGGACGACATCGCCGCCAACAAGGGCGACGTGGAATTGATCATGGCCGGACCGATCCCGGCGAACCTGATGCCCAAGGTGGGCCAGATGGAGAAGGTCGAAGGCAAACCGCAGACCTATGACGTCAGCCCGTTCGTGATTCACATGACGGACGGGGCCTTCATCGGCAAGCGCCCGGCTCCGGCCAAAGCGCCAGCGAAAAAGCCGCCGGCGCGGCGCCGTCCACCGCGGTAAGAAAATTCAATCGGCCGGGAAGGCAGCCGCACGGGCTGCCTTTTCCATTTTGCAGCGGCCGCACCTCAGTTGCTGCTGGCGTGGACCCGGGGTTTAGCTGATAATCCGCGCAATCCTCCGCTGGGAGGCTGCATGGCGCGTCGCAAGGCACCGTGGTGGATGTACGTGCTGGCCGGCGTGTTCGTGCTGACCTACTGCTTCAACCTGTGGGTGGACGCGTTCGCGCCGCGCAGCGCGGGGTTCTCGACGGTCTGGTTCAGCACCCTGGAGATCGCAAGAGTGGAGCCCGGTTCGCCGATAGCGCAAGCCGGCGTCCGCCGCGGCGACGTCATTGAAGCCGCGGATGGGCACATCCTGACGCACAAATTCGACTGGGGCGCGGCCCGGATGCAGTTCGAGCTGCACCGGCCCGTGGACCTGCAAGTCCGCCGCGGCAGCCAGCGCCTGCACGTGCAGATGGTGATTGACTCTCCGGCCTGGCGCACCTGGGGCCGCCGCGCCTACGCGGGCCTGGCCGCCATCCGCGGCTCGCAGTTGTTTCTGTTGGCGCTGGCGCTGCTGGTCGCCTTCAGCCGGCCCGAGCACGTCACCGCACGGCTGCTGGCGCTGATGTTCGCCGCGATGGCGGTGTTCAACCCGCTTCCGCAGTATGGTTGGGCGGCCATGGCGCGCCGTGTGCCGGCCCTGCTGGGGCTTCCCATGACCGTGGCCAGCGCTTCCGGCGTGCTCGGCCCAAGTCTGTGGGTCCTGTTCTTCGTCCTGTTTCCCCGGCCTTCCGTGCATCGCCGCTGGTTGTGGGCGATTCTGCTGGGCCCGGGCGTGCTCAGCATCCCGGTGCTGGCCTGGGCGGTAGAGATGGTCTATGCGCCGGCGCGCTCCTTTGGAATGTCGTTGACGCTGCTGGCGTGGTGGCTCTTCCTGGCGATGGCGCAGGATTTTGCGGGCGTGGCGCTGCTGTTTCGCAGTTACTTTCGCGCCGAGGACATTAACGACCGGCGGCGGCTGCGCACGCTGCTGATCGCCACCTGCGTCGGGTTGCCGGCTGCCCTGCTCACGCTCTGGCCCTTGCCCGATCCCTGGCCGCTGGTAGGCGGCGTTATGTTCGTCATTTGCCCGGCGGCATTTGCCTACGCCTTGCTGAAGCAGCGGATGTTCGACATTGCCGTCATCATCCGCCAAGGCCTGCAATATGCGCTGGCTCGGAACGTGATCGTGTTCGCCGTGCCGGCGTCAATCGCCCTGCTGGTGCTGGACCTGGTCCTGCACCGGCAGCAGACGCTGGCGCAGGTAATCGCCGATCGAGGCTGGTTCTATGCCGCGGTCGGAGTGCTGGCGGTGCTTGCCTACCGCAAGCACGATTCGTGGCTGCAGGCGCTGGACCGCCGCTTCTTCCGCGAACGCTATAACGCGCAGCAGCTTCTGCGCGAGGTGGTGGACAGCGTGCGCCAGGCCGCCGGCTTTGCCCAGGAAGCACCCAAGGTGACGGCGCGCATTGAGGCCGCACTGCACGCCGAATTCGCCGCCCTGCTGGTGCGCGAAGCGCGGCAGCCGTCGTATGTGGTGATCGCGTCCTCTCCCGCCGGCAGTGCTCCGCCCGCGCTGGCGGCGGAAAGCAAAATCCTGGCGTTGATGCGCCTGCTGGGAAAACCCCTGGACGTCGCCCGCGCCGACAGCAGTTGGCTGGGACAGCAGCTTCCGCCGGAAGACACCCGCTTCCTGCGCGAATCCAGGCTGGAGCTGCTGGTGCCGATCGCGCTGGCGCCCGACGGCAAGGAGGCGCTGCTGGCGCTGGGCCGCAAGCGCTCCGAGGAGCCGTACAGCGGCGAGGATATGGAATTGCTACAGGCCATCGCGAGCGCGCTGACGTTATTGATTGAGCGGGCGGCGGCGCCGGCGTATAGCGGGCGCTTTGCGGAGTGCCCGCAATGCGGCAGCGTGTACGACTCCGGGACCTCACGCTGTGACAGCGACAAGGCGGCGCTCGCCCTGGCGGCGTTTCCGCGCACCCTGGCGGGCCGCTATCGCCTGCAGAAGCGGCTCGGACACGGCGGCATGGGAACCGTCTACCGCGCCACCGACACGGCCCTGGAGCGCGACGTGGCGCTGAAGATGATCCGCGAGGACCTGGTGGCCAACCCGGAGGCCGCCGAGCGCTTTCGCCGCGAGGCCAAAGCGGCCGCGGCCATCACCCATCCCAACCTGGTCACGCTGTACGACTTCGCGGTTGACGAAGGCAACCGCGCGTTCCTGGTGATGGAGCTGCTCTCGGGACGCACCCTGCGCGCGGAGCTGCAGCAGGGCGCCATGCCATGCGAACGCATGCTGGAGATCATTGCCGGCATCTGCGCCGGGCTGGCGGTGGCACATGAGCGCGGATTGGTACATCGCGACCTGAAGCCGGAAAACGTTTTTCTGGCGGCCGCCCAGGGGCAGGATGTTCCCAAGCTCCTGGATTTCGGATTGGCCAAGTTCTTGGGCCCGAGCGTATCCACGACCCAGGATTTCACTGTGGACACCGGCACCGGCGTGCTGGTAGGCACGCCGCAATACATGCCGCCGGAACAGCTCAAAGGCGAGGCGGTGTTGCCGGGATGGGACCTGTGGGCGCTGGCCATCATGACTTACGAGATGATCACCGGGGCGTACCCGTTCGCCGGCGCCAACTCCGTCGCCGCGCTGCACAACGCTGTCCTTTCGGGACAGTTCACCGAGGTTCGCTCCCATGTGCCGCACGCGCCGCCAAGCTGGCAGGAGTTCTTCGCCCGCAGCCTGAGCCCGGACAGTGCACGCCGGCCCGCGTCCGCCAGGGAGTTTGCGGCTGAATGCGGGCGAGTGTTTGCCAAGAGCAAGGCGCAGCGCGCCTAGGAAAGCTCTGATCAAGTACGCCGCCGGTCCCTCAGCGGCTAAAGCCGCGCTCATTTTGCGGCGTTTACGGACGGCCTGAAGGCCGTCCCCTTCAAGGAACCGCAGTTAATCAGAGCTTCCTTAGAAGCAATTGGACCCCTCGCGCATCCGCGGGCGACGCTCAGGATGACAGCGCGAACAATTTCATCACCATGGATGGGCCACAGGCCCAGAGCTCAGGGTTATTGGGAAGTCCGCGGTCAGGTGAATGGCGAAGCTGCTTTACCGCGCCGCCTTCTTCTCCAGGATGAGGGGACGGGCGCTGCGGGGCGGACGGCGGCCGTCGCGCACGGCGCGTACGTCCACCTTCAGTTCGGCGATGGTGCGGCTGAGAGTATTGCGGTGCATGCCCAATTGGCGGGCGGCCTTGCACTGGTTGCCCTGATTTTCCTGCAGGACGGTGAGGATGAACCGCTTCTTGAATTCCCGGACCGCTTCTGAATAAAGAATGCCGCTCTTGTACATCTGCGTGACCAGAGCTTCCAGTTGATCTTTCACGGTGACTCTCCTCCCCTGAGCAAGCCGATGTTCATTTGCCCGGTGCCGCCGGGCGTTTAGCGGGGGCGCCCTCGCGCAGTCCGCGGAGCGTATCCATCCCGCTGCGAAACTGCTGCCGCACCTGCGCCGGCGCAACCCAGACGGCGGCGCGGGCCAGAACCAGCAGGTAGGGCGCCACGCGCGAGCGGGCCAGCAGCGGAGAACCAGGGGCGAAGGAGGCCAGCGCCAGCGCCACCACCATCACCACCAGCACCCCGCGCAGCAGGCCGAAGACGCCGCCCAGCAGCCGATCGAACCAGCGCAGTCCGGCTTCCTTCACGCCCCAGCGGGCCAGGCGCGCCGCCACTCCCGCCAGCAGGAGCACAGCGGCAAAAACAGCCAAGAACGCGGCGATATTCGCCACCCAGGGAGAACTGACGTAGGGCGCAAACCAGGGCGCCACGGCACGGTATCCCCAGGCCGCCAGCAGGTAACCGATGACCACGCCTGCCAGCGAAAAAGCCTCGAACAGAAAACCTTGCGCCGCCGCCGCCGCCGCCGACAGCAGCACCAGGGCAATAATCAAGGCGTCGGCCCAGCTCATGTCTGCAGCTCGTGCCCGGTGAGCCGGCGATACGCCTCCACGTACTTGGCGCTGGTGTTGGCGACCACGCCGGCGGGCAGGGCCGGCGCCGGCGGCAGCTTGTTCCAGCGGATCTGTTCCAGGTAATCGCGCACGTACTGCTTGTCGAACGATTCCTGCGGGCGGCCGGGCGCGTACTTCTCGGCGGGCCAGAAGCGCGAGGAGTCCGGCGTCAGCACCTCGTCGGCCAGCACCAGCCCCTGCGCGGTGCGCCCGAATTCGAACTTGGTGTCGGCGATGATGATACCGCGAGCCGCGGCGTAGTCCGCCGCCTTGCTGTAAATCCGCAGGCTCAGCGCGCGCAGCTCCTGGCTGAGCTGCGGGCCGACGATCTCCTTCATCTTGGAGAATGGGATGTTCTCGTCGTGACCGCTGGCCGCCTTGGTGGCCGGAGTGAACATGGGCTCCGGCAGCTTGTCGGACTCGCGCATGCCCTTGGGCAGCGGAATGCCGCAGACCGCGCCGTTGGCCTGATAATCCTTCCAGCCTGACCCGGAGAGGTAGCCCCGCACCACGCACTCGACCGGCACCATGTCGGCGCTGCTGACCAGCATGGAGCGGCCGCGCAGCAAATCGGCGTACGGCCGCAAGTGCGCCGGATAGCGCCCGACGTCGGCGGTGACCAGGTGATTGGCCACCAGGTCGAGCAGGAAGCCGAACCAGAACAACGACATCTGCGTGAGCACGCGCCCCTTGTCGGGGATGCCGGAGGCGAGCACGTAGTCGAAGGCCGAAAGGCGGTCGGTGGCCACGAAGAGCAGGCGCTCGTTGTCGACGCGGTAGAGGTCCCGGACCTTACCGCTGGCATACAGTTCCAGCTCGGGAAAGTCGGTGTGCAGCAGGACGTCTTGTGTGCTTGGGCGGTTCACGGCGGAAACTTTCTTCGATGAAGACTCGCGTATTCTAGCCGCCCAAAAGTTTTTGTCAACGCTCGTTGTCACACAGCGCAGAGAACCCCGGAGCCGGGGCGCGGAAAACTGTTGACAGAAAGCTCCGAACTGCGAACACCGCGCCGGAAGCGGAGTTCCAGGGGGCGCCCGCGTGGAAATTTGGGGTATATCGTGTGGCGATGTATATTGCGCCGCGGCATGGCGGGAAAAACATGGATCCTGAGCGCGCCAACCCCGGGCGCGCTCAGGATGACGCCATCAACTTTTTTGGGGACCCCGCCTATCTCAATTGAACAGACTCACGCCGTGGCGGCCACCTCGCGCCCGAAGCGGACCGAGACCAGCTTGGAGACGCCCGGCTCCTGCATGGTGACGCCGTACATCACCGGGGAAACGCTCATGGTCTTCTTGCTGTGGGTGATGAGGATGAACTGGGTCTGCTCGCTCATCTCGCGCACCAGGTCGGTGAAGCGGGCGATGTTGGCCTCGTCGAGAGGCGCGTCCACCTCGTCGAGGATGCAGAAGGGGCTGGGCTGGTACTGGAAAATGCCGACCAGCAGGGCGAGCGCGGTCAAGGCCTTTTCGCCGCCGGAGAGCAGCAGGACGTTCTGCAGCTTCTTGCCGGGAGGCGAGACCACCACGTCGATGCCGCTCTCGGCCGCGTTCTCCTCGTCGGTGAGGCGCATGAAGGCGCTGCCGCCGCCGAACAGCTTGCGGAAGGTGGCCTGGAAATTGACGTTGATGGCGGCAAAGGCCTGGCGGAATTTTTCCCGCGAAACCGTCTCGATCTCGCGGATGGCGTTCTGCGTGTTGTCGATGGACTCGGTCAGGTCCTGGCGCTGCGCGGCCAGAAATTCGTGGCGCTGCGCCGCTTCCTGGTATTCCTCCAGGGCCATCATGTTCACGGGGCCCATGTTGTCCAGCCTGGCGCGCAGCTCGCGATAGAGCCCTTCCTCGATGGCCAGCTCTTCCCCGCTGAGGCGCGCCACCGCGGGATCGTCCGCCAGCGCCGCGGCCGCGACGCCGAGCTCGTTGACGGCGGTTTCGGCCATGTGCTGCTGATCGGATTCGAGCTTGGCGCCCTGGGCGGCAAGTTCGCCGCGGCGGTCGCGGACCGCGTCCAGCTCCTGGCGCGCGCCGCGCAGCTCCTCTTCCATCTGGGCCAGGCGGGCACGCACCTGATCGGACTCGACCTTGAGTTCCCACTCGTGAGCTTCGGCCTGCTCGCGCTCGGCGGCGAGCGCAAGCACCTGCTCGGCCAGTTGCAGGTTTTCGATTTCGCGCTGGGCCTGCTCGGCGGCAGCCATCTGCTGCTGGTTCTGCAGGGCCTCGAGCCTGGCGGTCACGTCGGCGACCAGCGACTCGGTGCGCTCCAGCGCCGCCGCGGCGGCGCGCCGGCGCTCCTCGACCGCGGCCACGCGCGCCATTATCTCCGCCGCAGTCCGGGCCGCGGCATCGCGCGTCGCGCGCAACCCGGCAAGGCTTTCCTGCGCCGCCGCGGCCTCGCTTTCCAAGGCGGCCTGCCGCTGCTCGCAGGCGGCCAATTCGGTTTGTTTCGCGGCGCTCTCGGATTCGGCCGAGGCGCGCTCGGTCTCCACCTGTTGGGCTTCGCGCTCGGCCAGCGCGACGCGCTCGGCGAAGCGGGCGGCCTCGCTTTCCAGTTGCCGCAGGTTGTGACCGGAAGTCAGGGCCAGGCGGTCGGCGTCGCGCTTTTCATTTTCCAGCCGATCCAGACACGCGCTTAGCTCGCTGATTTCGCGCGCCAGCGTGAGGGCGCGGGCTTCCTCTTCACGAAGCGCGTTTTCCAGGTCGGCGGCCTGCCGCAAGCAGTCGCGCAGCTCGCGTTTCATGGACAGCGGCCCTTCGCTGCGCTGCTTGCCGCCGGTGACGGTGACGTTGTGGAAACACTCACCGGATTCGGAGAGGAAGAAGGCGTCAGGATTGTCCAGCGCCAGGTCGCGGGCGGCCGCCGCGTCGGGGACGATGTAGCCGTCGCGCAGCTTGGACAGGACCACCTCCAGCGACTTGCCGAATCCGTTCAGCACGCGAATGCTGTTCTTGAGCGGCTGGATCTGCTGCGCGCGCGCGGGTGCCCGGTGCGCGGCTTCGTCGAGCACGAAGGAGAAGCGCGCCTGGGAGTCCTCGGGATGGACCAGGAAGGTGGCACGGCCGTCCACGCCGCTGCGCAGCAGGCGGAGGCCTTCATCGGCGGCATCCCAGGACTTGACCACGATGTAGTTGAGTTCGTCGCGCAGGAAGTCCTCGACCACGTGCTCGTAGCGGTGTTCGACTTCCAGGAAGTCCGCCAGCACGCCGACGGGGGCGAAGCCGTTTTGCAGCGCGCCCGACTGGAACAGACGGCGCACCGACTCGGTGGAGTAACCGTGCTCGGCGATTACCGCCTCCAGAGAGCCTTTGCGGCCGAGCGCGGTGGCGTACTCGGCGCGCAGGGTGTCGAGGCGGAGCTTGCAGCCGGACTCGGCGGCGCGTTTGCCGGCCATGGCGGCGCGGGTCTCCTCGATCTGCCGCGCCAGCGAAGCGACCCGCTGCGACGCCGACTCGAACTCGAAGGCGATCTGGCCGCGCTGCCCGCCAAAGCTTTCGATTTGCGCGTTACCGGATTCAATTTCGGCGCGCAGGCGGCGGAGTTCGCGTTCCAGCCCGGCAATGTGCTCCTGGGCGCGGGTGATATGGTTGCGCACCGCGGCCGCGGTGCCAACGGCCTGCATGATGGCGGCGCGGCGCTGCTCCTGCCGGCGCTCCAGCTCTTGCAGCGCCCCGGCGGCAGCGGCGGCCTCCTGCTGGCGGTCGGCGGCCTGCTGCTGCGCGGCCGTGACTTCCGCCTCGGCCCCCGCCAGCAATTGCTGGTGGGACTGGCGCTCCGCCTGCAGGGCCGTGGCCCGCGCCTCCATCTGCGCCAGCTCAATGGCCGCCGAACGGCAGCGCGCGCCCAATTCGGCGCAGCGCTCTTCATTAGTGCGCTGGCGCGCGGCGGCGCGGTCGGACTCCAGGGCAATCGCCGCCAGCCGGTCGTGGTTCTGCCGGGATTCGTTCTCGATGGCGTAGCCGCGCTGTGTACTGGTGGCCTGCTCGACCTCGAGCGCGCGCACGGCCTCGGCTTTCACCCGCAGCTCTTCGCCGAGCGCGTTCAGCGTGGCTTGCAGCTCCTCGGCCTGGCGGCGGAGCTGGGCAAACTTGCCGGCCAGCACCAGGCGCAGCTTGCCGCGCATCTCCTCGCGGAGGCGGGCGTAGCGCTCGGCCTTGGATGCCTGGCGCTTGAGCGAGTTCATCTGGCGCGTGACTTCCTCGAAAATGTCGTTGACGCGCGCCAGATTCTGCCGGGCTTCTTCCAGGCGGGCCTCGGCCAGCCGCTTGCGGGTCTTGAACTTGGTGATGCCGGCGGCTTCCTCGATGATGGCGCGGCGGTCGGTGGGCTTGCTGCTGAGGATTTGCCCGATCCTTCCCTGCTCGATGATGGCGTACGACTCCGGTCCCAGCCCGGTGCCCAGGAAGATGTCCTGAATGTCACGCAGGCGGCAAAGTTTGCCGTTGAGCAGGTACTCGCTATCGCCAGAGCGGAACAGGCGGCGGGTGACCACGATCTCGCCGGCCTTGAAGGCCTGCTTGAATTTACGCCGGCGGATCTTGAGAACGACGGTCGATGGTCGATGGTCGATGGTCGATGGCCCCTGGCTATCGGCTGTCGACTGTGACCCGTCGCCGAGTGGAGCGGTCGTCGGTTGAACGTCGAGTCCTTGGGGCCGGACGTCTTGGCCATCGACCATCGACGATAGACCATCGACGTTTTTCTGTTGGCCATCGACCATCGACAATCGACCATCGACGTTCTTCTGCTGGCCATCGACCATCGACAATCGACCATCAACGTTCTTCCGCTGGCCATCGACCATCGACGATAGACCATCGACGTTTTTCTGCTGGCCATCGACCATCGACCATCGACTATCGACTTCTTCCACCTGCCCGGGCAGGACTCCGGCGAGATACTCTTCGGTCTCGGCGGAGGCTTTCTCGCGCAGGGCGGCTTCGTCCCAGTCGTCCTCGACCGGCATGTCGTCTTCGACCTCGATTTCCGGCGCGGCGCTGATCTGGCCGTCGTAGAGCTCGGGGTCAACCAGGGTGAGGGAGACCTCGGCCATGCCGGTGGGCTTGCGGTCGCGGGTGCCGGCGAAGATGACGTCTTCCATGCGGGCGCCGCGCAGGGTGCGGGCCGATTGCTCGCCGAGCACCCAGGCAATGGCGTCGGAGATGTTGGATTTGCCGCAGCCGTTGGGGCCGACGATGGCGGCGATGCCGTCGCCCAGGAACTTCAGCTCGGTGCGGTCGCAGAACGATTTGAATCCGAGGATCTGGAGCTTTTTCAGTTTCAGCAACGTCCACTCCTTCAACTGGTCGGACCACAACGTTGCGTTCGGTCCGCTTCCAGGACTTCTCGCCTGGGACACGCAGCGGACTTCGCGCGGCGCATTCTGGCTGGAGAGACGCCGCTCCAAATTCCCACCCGTTTTCCGGGTAGCACGGATTTGAAGCCAATGTACCGTCGCCCAGGGGCGGCGTCAAGACAGAAAACGCTACATCTTGTGGCCATACGTGCTAGAACCCACGATGTTGCACACAGGTTGCAGCATTCCAGCGCTCTACGCGGAACAGACCAGTCTTAGATGGGGAAAGCGAAGGTGGGAGACTGCCAAAGCTAAGCACACTGTAGCGCGATTTGGCGCAGGAAGCAAGAGAAAGACCGGTCGAGGGCGACCGGCCTGCTCGGTTTTGAGCTCCCGCGGGCGAGGGCACCCGCGCCACATTACGCGCCCAATATCTGGAAGAAACGGATCATCGACTCGATCCCGCGGTAGAAGTTCGGGATGTGGAACTTCTCGTTGGGAGCGTGCAGGTTGTCGTCGGGCAGGCCCATGCCCATCATCACGCTGGGGATCTTCAGCTCGTTCTCGAAGTCCGAGACGATAGGAATGGAGCCGCCGGAACGGATGTACACCGTATCCTTGCCGAAGATTTCGTGCATGGCCTGGGTGGCCGCCTTGATGTATTCGTTATCGGTGGAGACCACCGCCGCCGGGCCCTTGCTGTGCACCTTAATGCTGAGCTGGATGCCCTTGGGGGTGAGCTTCTTCACGCAGTCGGAGTATTTCTTCAAGATGTCGTCGGGATTCTGGTCGGGCACCAGGCGCATGGAGACCTTGGCCGAGGCGCGGGCCGGAATCACGGTCTTGGCGCCGGGCGCGGTGAAGCCGCCGGGCATGCCGTGTACTTCCAGGGTGGGCCGCGCCCAGGTGCGGTAGAGCACCGAGTAGCCGGGCTCGCCGGTCAGCACCGAGGAGCCGACTTCCTTCTTGCGGTATTCCTCCTCGTCGAAGGGCAGGCGCTTCCAGGCGTCGAGTTCGGCCTTGGTGGGCGCCTTCACCGCGTCGTAGAAGCCGGGGATCAGGACCTTGCCATTGGAGTCCTTCAGCTTGCTGATGATCTCGATGAGCGCGAACAGCGGGTTGGGAGCGGCGCCGCCGTACATGCCGGAATGCAGGTCGGTGGACGCGCCCTGCGCCTCGATCTCCGTGTACACCAGCCCGCGCAGGCCGACGCACAGGGTGGGCAGGTCGGGAGCGAACAGCTCGGTGTCGGTGACCAGGGCGAAATCGGACTTGAGCCTGCCGGGGTGCTTGCGGACGTAATCGGCGATGGACTCGCCGCCCACTTCTTCCTCGCCTTCGAAGATGACGCGCACGTTCAGGGGCAGCTTGCCGCCGCCAGACTTCATCAGCGACTCGAAGGCCTTCATCTGCATCCAGAGCTGGCCTTTGTCGTCCACGGCGCCGCGGGCAAAAATGTTGTGGTCGCGCTCGGTAGGCTCAAAGGGCGGCGACTTCCACTCCTCCAGCGGCTCGGCGGGCTGCACGTCGTAGTGGGCATAACAGAGCACGGTAGGCTTGCCGGCGGCGTGCAGCCAGTCGCCGTAGACCAGCGGGTGGCCCTGCGTGGGGATGATCTCCACGCGCTCGAAGCCGAGACGCTTCAGTTCATTGGCGCACATTTCCGCCGCTTTGCGGATGTCTCCCTTGTGCTCCTCCAGGGTGCTGATGCTGGGGATGCGGAGCAGGTCCTTGAGTTCCTCCAAAAAACGCTTCTGGTTTTCGCGGGCGTAGCTGAGTGCGGGCGAAGCTGCGGCCATGAGCATCCTCTCTTCCCCGGCCGGCGGGCCGGCTATAAAGCTCCGATCTATTCAAGCAAACCAAAAAGTATACAACGCGGCATACGAACCAAGGCAATGGCCGCTGATTCACGCAGATGAACGCTGATCAATAACAATCAACCTGTCTTGATCGGCGTTTATCCGCGTTCATCCGCGGCCAATTCACACAATCCAGCCGCCGCCGAGCACCAGGTCGCCGTCATAGAAAACCGCGGCCTGGCCCGGGGTGATGGCGCGTTGGGCTTCGTCGAAGGTGACCAGCACCTCGCTGTCGCCGGCCTTTTGCAGCAGCGCGGGCGCAGGCTGGTGCCGGTTACGGATTTTGACCGTGACGCGCAGCGGGTCGCGCAACGCATCTTCATTCATGGCGATCCAATTCACGTTGCGGGCGCGCAGAGTGTGGGAATAGAGCTCTTCGTCGCCGCCGACCACGACCTGGCGCTGGTCACCGCGAATCTGGAGCACGTAGAGCGGCGATCCGGTGGCCACGCCCAGCCCCTTGCGCTGGCCGACGGTGAAGTTGTGAATGCCCGTGTGCGTGCCGATCACTTCCCCGGCGCTGGTGACCAACTCCCCGGAGGTATCGGGTAACGCCTCGCCCTGTTCCGCCAGGTAGGCGTCGATGAACTGCTTGTAATCGCCGGTGGGGACGAAGCAGATTTCCTGCGAATCGGGCTTCTCCGCCAGCGCCAATCCGTGCTGCCGCGCCAGCTCGCGCACCTCGGACTTGTGCAGGCCGCCGAGCGGAAACAGGGTGCGGCTGAGCTGCTCCTGGCTGAGGCCAAAGAGGAAATAGGTCTGGTCCTTGGACAAGTCGGCGGGGCGCTTGAGCAGCCAGCGGTTGCGTGGCGTATCGAATTCGACCCGCGCGTAGTGGCCGGTGGCAAGCTGCCCGGCGCCGATCTGGCGCGCCATGACCATTAACTGATCGAACTTGACGTGGTTGTTGCACAGGCTGCACGGGATGGGCGTGCGGCCGGAAAGATACTCGTCCACGAACGGGCGCACCACGTCCTGCTCGAAGCGGCGCTCGTGGTTGACCACGTAGTAGGGGATGCCGAGGCTCTCGGCGACGCGGCGGGCGTCGTAGACGTCGTCCAACGAGCAGCAGCGGCCGGTGACCGTCTCCGGCATGCCGTGCTGGCCGGCCAGCCGGCGCTGGTTCCAGAGCTGCATGGTCAGGCCGATCACCTGGCGGCCCTGGGCGCGCAGCATGGCCGCCACGGTGGAGGAATCCACTCCGCCGGACATGGCGACAGCGATGGTTGGAGAAGGCATTAGCTTTTAGCTTTTAGCTCTTAGCTCTTAGCTCTTAGCTGGAGCCGACCAACGCGGCGGTCGCAGGCAGCTTTGGCTAAAAGCTAATAGCTAAGAGCTAACAGCTTTATTGTAAACCGGCGATAGCTCGCGCAACCGCGCCACGGTTTCGGGCAGGATGGAGAGCAGCAGGTCCGCGTCCTCGCTGGTGTTCTGCTTGCCCAGCGAGAAGCGCAGGCTGGCGCGGGCGCGGTCCGGCGACAGGCCCATGGCGGTCAGCACGTGCGAGGGCTCGATGGCGCCCGAGGAGCAGGCCGCGCCGGTGGAGACGGCCACGCCCTTCAGGTCAAGCGCGATTACCAGCGCCTCGCCTTCGATGAAATCGAAATGAATGTTGGTGGTGTTCGGCACGCGGGGCGCGGCGCCGCTGTTGACGCCGACGGATTCGACCTTCGCGAGTACGGTCTGCTCGATGCGGTCGCGCAGTTCGCGCATGCGCTCGACCTCGCCGTTTCCGAAACCGGCGCGCGCCAGCTCGACCGCAGCGCCCAGGCCGACGATGCCGGCGACGTTCTCGGTGCCGGCGCGGCGCCCGCGCTCGTGGCGGCCGCCGTAGAGCATGGGCTGGAGCAGCGTGCCCTTGCGCACGTAGAGCGCGCCCACGCCCTGCGGCGCATGAATCTTGTGGCCGCTGATGGAGAGCAGGTCGCAGGCGATCGCCTTCACGTCCAGGGCGACCTTGCCGGCGGCCTGCACCGCGTCGGTGTGGAAGTAAACGTCGGCCTCGGCGGCGATGCGGCCAATCTCCTCCACCGGTTGCTGCACGCCGGTTTCGTTATTGGCCATCATGATCGAGACCAGGCGCGTGTTGGGGCGCAGGGCGCGGCGCACGTCGTCGGGCGAAACCAGCGCCTGCCCATCCACCGGCACGTAGGTCACCTCGCAGCCCAGCGACTCCAGGCGCCTGCAGGCGTTGAGCACGGCGTGATGTTCGATGGTGCTGGTGATGACGTGATCGCCTGGGCGTGTGATGCCGAACAGGGCGAGATTGTCGGCCTCGGTGCCGCCGCTGGTGAAAACGATCTCCGCGGCGCGGCAGCCCAGCAGGCGGGCCACCGCTTCGCGCGCCCGCTCCACCGCCGCGCGCGTCTGCTGGCCGTGATGGTGGATGGACGAGGCGTTGCCGAACTGCTCGATGAAGTACGGCTGCATCGCTTGCAGCACCGTGGGCAGCAGCGGGGTGGTGGCATTGTTGTCGAGGTAGGCGCGGCGCATGGCTACCCTTTATTCTACGCCGTCACATTGGGAGGTGATCACCACGGAGACACGGAGGCACGGAGGGAAAACCTAAGAACACCTCCGTGTCTCGGCGCCTCCGAGGTGAATGTGTCCAACAAAAAAACGCGCTCGAGGGCGAGCGCGCTGCAACCTCTTATTCCAACACACGGGTCAGAGACCCGTGCCACAAACTATCCGCGGCGGTCGATGGGCATGTACTGCTGCGGGTAGGTGGGGCCGACGTAGTCGGCGCGGGGACGGATGAGCCGGTTGTCGGAGAGCTGCTCCATGACGTGGGCCGTCCAGCCGCTGATGCGCGATACGGCGAAGATCGGGGTGAACAAGTCGATCTCGATGCCCAGGGTGTGGTAGGTGGAGGCCGAGTAGAAGTCGACGTTGGCGTTGAGCTTCTTCTCGGCGTTGACGAACTCCTCGATCTTGCGGGAGATGTTGAACCATTTGGGCTCGCCGCTGGACTCGCCCAGCTCCTTCGACATTTGCCGCAGGTGGGTGGCGCGCGGATCTTCGGTGTGGTACACGCGGTGGCCGAAGCCGGGTACTTTCTTCTTCTGCGCCAGCATGCCCTTGACGTACTCGACGGGGTCCATGCCCGACTGATCGATGGATTCCAGGATTTTGAACACCGCCTCGTTGGCGCCGCCGTGCAGCGGGCCCTTGAGGGCGCCGATGCCGGAGGTGATGGCCGAGTGCATATCGGAGAGGGTGGCCGCGGTGACGCGGGCGGCGAAGGTGGAGGCGTTCAGCTCGTGATCGGCGTGCAGGATCAGGGCGATATCGAGCGCGCGCGCCGCCGTCTTGGACGGCACCTCGCCGGTGAGCATGAGGAGGAAATTGCCGGCGTGGGAGAGGGAGCGGTCCGGCTCTACCACGGGCCGCCCCTTGCGGATGCGGTCGTAGGCCGCCACGATCATGGCGATTTGCGAGGTCAGGCGCATGGACTTGTGCAGGTTGGCCTCGGCAGTGTTGATCTTCTCCTCGGGATCGTAGAAGGAAAGGGCGGAAACGGCGGTGCGCAGCACGTCCATGGGCAAGGCGTGGCGCGGCGCCTGGCGCAGCAGGTTGATCACCGAGGGGTCAAGTTTGCGCTCCTCGGCCAGTTCGCGGCTGAATTCCCGCAGCTCGGAGCGGGCGGGCAGCTTGCCGAACCACAGCAGGTAGCAGGTTTCCTCAAAGGTGGACTTGTCGGCCAGCTCGTGGATGTCAATGCCGCGGTAGGCCAGGATGCCGCGATCACCGTCGATGTAACAAATGCTGGAAACCGCCGCGACGACGCCCTCAAGGCCCTTTGCCGTAAGAGTAGTGGTAGACATAGATTTCCTCTCACACTAATTGATGCTGGGGACCACGGCAGAGAACACCCACCCCGAAAACGGTTATACCGCAACCGCCGCCGGATTTCCAAATTGACCCTGCCTGGTCCGGTCCAGCGGGGCCCGGTGTGCGGCGGCATTGCCGCTGCACCGCCGCCAGCGTATAGTCAAGGGTTTTGTGAAAGTACAGGCGCGCCAGCCGCGCTCCGGAGAGTGGCTATGAAGCGGATTCTTTCAGTCCCGATCGTGTTGTTGTTGCTGGCCGGCATGGGTCTGGCCGATGAAGGCATGTGGCTGTTCAACGCGTTTCCCTCGGCCAAGGTGAAAGCGAAGTACGGATTCGAGCCCACCCAGGCGTGGCTGGACCACGTGCGTTTGTCGTCGGTGCGCTTCAACAACGGGGGCTCGGGTTCGTTCGTGTCCGCCGACGGGCTGACGTTCACCAATCACCACGTCGGCGCGGAATGCATCCATCAGCTCTCCACCGGCGGCAAGGACTACATGAAGACCGGCTTCTACGCCAAGACGCAGGCGGAGGAAGCCAAATGTCCCGACCTCGAGCTGAACCTGCTGGAGAGCATTGACGACGTCACGGCCGACGTGCAGGGCTCGGTGAACCCGGGCATGTCGGACGCCCAGGCGGGGGCGGCGCTGCGCGCCTCCATGTCGTCCATCGAAGCCAGTTGCGCCAAGAAGACGGGCCTGCGCTGCGACGTGGTGACCTTCTACGCCGGCGGCATGTACCAGCTCTATCGTTACAAGAAGTACACCGACGTGCGGCTGGTGTTCGCGCCCGAGTACGACGCCGCATTCTTCGGCGGCGATCCGGACAATTTCGAGTACCCGCGTTACGACCTGGACATCACGTTCTTCCGCGTCTACGAGAACGACATGCCGGTGCACCTGACCAACCACTTCCGCTGGTCGAAAGCCGGGGTGAAGGACGGCGAGCTGATCTTCGTCTCCGGCAACCCGGGTTCCACGGGACGGCTGCTCACCATGTCGCAACTGGAGCTTTTGCGCGATACCAGCTATCCGTGGCGGCTGCGGGCGCTGAACGATCAGCTCGACATGCTCAGGAAATATTCCGCGGGATCGGCGGAAAATGCCCGCCGCGCGCAGGAAAACATCTTCGGCATGGAGAATTCGCTCAAGGCCCTCACCGGCTACGAGGCGGGCCTGCGCGACGCCAAGCTGATGGCCTCCAAGCAGGAGGACGAGCAGCGACTGAAACAGGCGGTCGCCTCCGACCCGAAGAAGCAGCAGCAATACGGGGACCCCTGGGCCAACATTGCCAAGGCGGAGCAGAGCTACAAGCAGATCTATCTGCCGCTGGTGTACCTGGAGCGCCGGGCCGGCTTCCGCGGCCAGTTGGCGGGCATCGCCCGCGTTCTGGTGCGGGCGGCAGCGGAGAAACCCAAGCCCAACGCGCAGCGCCTGCGCGAGTACCGGGAATCGGCGCTGCCCTCGCTGGAGCAGCAACTGTTCTCCACGGCGCCGGTCTACAAAGATCTGGAAAGCGCGGTGCTCACCGAATCGCTGGGCGAAATGCAGCGCGAACTGGGCCCCGGCGATGCTGCGGTCGCCAAGGCGCTCGCCGGCAAGCCGCCGGCCGAAGTTGCGCAGGCGCTGATCGCCGGCACCAAACTGGAGGATGTCGCGGTCCGCAAGCAGCTCTATGAGGGCGGCGAGGCGGCGATCCAGGCGAGCACCGACCCCCTGATCGTGCTGATGCGCAGCATCGATCCCGAGGCGCGCAAGTACCGCACCCAGTACGACGACCAGGTGGAGGCGGCCGAGCGCCGCGAAGGCGCCACGCTGGCCAAAATCCGCTTCGCCGTATTCGGCGCCGACACTTATCCGGACGCCACCTTCACGCTGCGCCTCAGCTATGGCGCGGTGAAAGGGTACGTGGAGGACGGGCGCGGCATCGTGCCCGCCGGCACCAAGCTGAACTACTTCACCACCCTGGGCGGCGGCTTCGAACACGCCGCCAGCCACGGCAACAAGCCGCCCTACAACCTGCCGGAGAGCTGGCTGGCGCACAAGTCCAAGCTCAACCTGTCCACCCCGCTCAACGCGGTGGAAACCGCCGACATCATCGGCGGCAATTCGGGCAGCCCGGTGGTGAACACGGCAGGCCAGGTGGTGGGCATCATCTTCGACGGCAACATCCAGTCGCTGCCCTGGAACTTCCAGTATGAGGACGTGATCGGGCGCTCGCTGCACGTGGATTCGCGCGGCATTATCGAGGCGCTGCGCAATATCTACGGCGCCGCGCGATTGGCGGACGAGTTGGAGGGAGCCACAGCTAAGCCGGCGGCGGCCGCGCCAGCGAAGAAATAAGACGAGTGGCCGCGGATTAAGGAAGCTCTGATCGAGTGCGTCGCCGGTCCCTCAGCGGCTAAAGCCGCGCTCATTTTGCGGCCTTTACGGACGGCCTGAAGGCCGTCCCCTTCAAAGAAGCGCAGTTGATCAGAGTTTCCTTAACGCAGATCGACGCAGATAAAGAGAACGATCTGCGTTGATCCGCACAGCAAAACCAGGGTTGTTGTACCCTAAGCGTCCCTTAATGCCTTAATGCCTTCCTTCCCAGCCGGTCCGGGTGAGGCAGGAGGGTGGTCGTGTCATCCTGAAGCGAGGGCGAACGCCCGAGCCGAAGGAGCCCCTGGACTGCTGCCAGCACCCAGTGCGCCTGAGGGCTTCTCGGGCTGATCGCCGACTCGCTCCGCGCTCCCTTCACCGAAGTGCCTGCATGCATACTTGGCTCGCCAGAGGCTGCCGCGATCCTTCGACTCGGGCGTGCGCCCTCGCTCAGAGCTTGTGACTTTTTTGCTGCGTTTTCCTCAGGGATGCACGCTATAAATGAGCCCATGAGCGATGCAGGCG
>Ga0315268_10002528_pt1 | contig 20576 bp, 17 predicted proteins | sample C1_top_MG_FD_204535 | JGI IMG/M metagenome (GOLD analysis project Ga0315268, IMG submission 204535) | Sediment microbial communities from Yellowstone Lake, YNP, Wyoming, USA - C1_top | ecosystem: Environmental > Aquatic > Freshwater > Lake > Sediment | place: USA: Wyoming | collected 2017-08-01
CACCACCGCTACTCCCGCCGCCGCCAGACCAGCCACCACTGGATCCGCTGCTGGTAATCAGCCACCATGGCACTCCAACTTCCAATCTCCGGGCGATAAGAACAAGAACTACCAGCACGAAAAGCATAGGAAACGCAAAGCTTAAGAGTGAAAAGCCCGCTTGGTTTCGTACTCCCCTCTCAGCGGCGGTTCGCCCGCTGCCTTTGTATTCTCCCTTCGTAGCCGCGATGATTGCACTCACGCCGGCACTCAGCCCGCCGTCGAAGTCGCCGTTCTTGAAGTGCGGCTTGATTTCGTCCTCGATGATGCGCTTGCCGAGCGCGTCGGGCAGCGCGCCCTCCAACCCGTAACCTACTTGCAGATACATTTTGCGGTCCTGCGTGAAAACGAACAGCACCGCGCCGTTGTTCTTTGCCTTCTGCCCGACCTTCCACGACTGCGCCACGCGCACGGTGTAGTCCTCAATCGAGGAGTCCGACTGCATCTTGGGAAAGACCGCGACGAGAATCTGGTTCGAGGTGTCGCGTTCAAAATCCTCCAGCTTCTTGTTCAGACTCGCGGCGGTCGCCGGCGAAACGGCGTTTGCGTAGTCGTTGAAATACTGCTTGGGCGGTGGCGGGATGACTTCCGCAGCGTGCGCCGCGAAGCAGCAGACCAACAGCAGTAGCGTGGAAAAACTTTTCACCGCGTCAAGGTTTTGCCGGCGCAGGCGCAGGCTTGCCGAAATCAAACTGCACTTTGGGTGGCGTTTCCGCGCCGGCGGTCGCGGTGAAATAAGGTTTATCCTTGAACCCAAACATCCCCGCGTAGAACACGGCTGGGAATGATTTGACCGCCGTGTTGTAGGCTTGCACCGCTTCGTTAAACCGGCCGCGCTCGACGCTGATGCGGTTTTCCGTGCCCTCGAGTTGCGCCTGCAGATCGCGGAAATTGGCGGTCGCTTTCAAATCGGGATAGCGCTCCACGACCACCAGCAACCGCGACAGCGCCGACGTCAGCGTACCTTGAGCCTTTTCAAATTCAGCCAGCTTGGCCGGGTCGTTCGGCGCGCTGTTTGGGTCAATTTTGACCTGGCCGACCGAGGCCCGTGCAGCGGTGATTTCCGTGAGCGTGGATTTCTCGAAATTCGCCGCGCCTGAAACGGTGGCGACGAGGTTCGGGATGAGGTCGGCGCGGCGCTGATAAACGTTCTGCACCTGCGCCCACGAGCTATCCACGGCCTGCGACAACTTGACGAGCCGGTTGTAGCTGCCGCCCGCGATAACGACGACGATCAAGACAAGGATGGCGAGGACGACCAGTATTCCGCATCCGATGGCAAATTTTTTCATAGCTTTTCGATTCGCGGGCAGCTTACGCACCGGTGAAAACCGGCGCAATTACAATGCGGGCGAAGATTTACACCCGCCGCTAAAACACGCGCTCCATTCGCACCGCCGCCTTGAGCCGCTTCAAATATTCATCGCGCGGAATTTCCACCCCGCCGAGCTGGCGGGTGGCGGGTGTGATCATCTGAATGTCGAACAACGCGAAGCCACGCGCCCGCAGATGCCCGACGAGATGACAGAGCGCGACCTTCGAAGCGTTCGTGACGCGGTGGAACATGGATTCGCCGGCGAAAAATCCGCCGAGACCCACACCGTAGATGCCGCCGACCAATTCGCCCCCGCGCCAGCACTCGACGCTGTGGGCATCGCCCAGCTCGTGCAGACGCGTGTAGGCTTCGATGAACTCCCCCGTGACCCAGCTTTGCCCGCGTCCGGGCGCCGACGCGGCACAACCCTGCATGACCTGGCGGAACGCGCGGTCGCGGGTGATTTCAAACGGTTGCTTGCGGATGAACTTCGCAAGGCTGTGCGGAACGTGAAATTGCTCCAGCTCGAATATCGCGCGCGGGTCGGGCGACCACCAAGTGATGGGATTGATTGTCCACGGAAAAATACCTCTGCGATACGCCAGGCGTAGTCGTGGCACGGACAAGTCGCCGCCGATGGCCACCAACCCTTCGCCATCCGCCGTGCGCGGGTCGGGAAAGCGCAAGCGCTGGTCAAGAATCACAGGCATGGGAAACGGATTTCAATCACCCGCCCACCGCGGCGACTCGCTCACGCCCAACGCCGCCAGCAGCGCGGATTCGAACAGCCCGCACAGCTCCATCCCGAGGCAATATTTCACGTTTTGCTTTGTAAGTTCAGGTTCTTCGCCTTGCTCCGGCTGGCCGAGCGCCAGCCAACTGCCCACGCGCACGTCATTGAGCACCTGCAGCAGCCACTCGACTTGCGCGGGCGTAAGTCTGAGTTCAAAGCCGGATTTCGTTGCACGGAAGCGTTGTGGTTCGTTGAGCATGGCCAGCACCTGCCGGCGATTATCCTGTCGTTGTTCGGCGAGGGCTTCTTCGAGCAGCCGCTGGTTTTCATCGGCGTTTGGCCCTTTGCCGCGCTTGCTCAAGTGATGGTGGGACGCGGGAACGAGCGGATACAGTTTTAAGGTTTCGAGCAGCAGTTGCTTCTCGCGTTGACCCAGATGAAAGACGTGGCCACTTTTGTTGGCGCGGATGAGTTTCACAACTCGCGCTCCATGGTAGCGTGCAGGGTGTATTTCTGGAGCTGGTGGACATAGTGCTCGGCCTGTTCCATTGTCGTACGCGCCAGCACGCTCTTGCCCTGACGATGAATCTGCAACATGTGAAACTCCGCTTTCTGTTTGTTCCAGCCGAACACCGTTTGAAATACGTGCGTGACGTAGGTCATGAGATTGACCGGATCATTCCAGCAGATGACCAGCCACGCCGGTTCCAAATCGGATTTCGAGCCGGTCTTTTCCTCGCGCTCGATGTCGGGCATCACCACGGTCTCAGCCATGTCGAAAATTTAGCGCAGGCGGGCGGAATGTCGAGATGGACGGAAATACTTCAGGGCTGTGTTTCAATAAACACCTTCCACAATACTCTTCTCCATTGCGCCGAAGGGGCGGACTTCGGCCACGCCATCCCAGGCGTAAGGTTCTCGTGCTGGGCGACGGATGGCTTCGTCGCGTTCGAGGAAGCGGGGCATGAAGAATTCCTTCGTCAGTGTCGTGAGTTCCACGCGTCCCCATTCGCCATATCCAACGAGTTGGCTGGTTTCCTGAGGGCTTACGACACGGAGCACGGCGCGAGGTTGCGACGCGTAGTAGGTGATGGAGAATTTGTCCTCTGGCTTCAACGGCACACTGCCGGCCAGGCCCATGAGGGTGTTGCCGTAGGTGGGATAAAATCCGATGCGGCCCTCCAGCACTTCATCGACGATGAAGCGCACGTATTGCGGCGCCATGGTCGTGCCGCCGCAAAACACGCCGCGAATGCCAGCTTCGTAGAGGTTCACTTTCTCAGCGAGCGCTTCGAGGAGTTTCGGCGTCGTGAACAAGCCGGCGATTTTCCGATGCTTGAGCAGCGTCACGCCTTGCTCGACCACGTGGTCCATGTAGGCGCGAGCTTGATCAAACCTTTTCTCCGCGATGACTTTCTTCACCCAGCGCGGGTCGAGGTCAATGAAGTAACACGAACTGCCGCGGAAATTGGCGAGGTGCTCGATGGCGAGGCGCAAGCGGCGCGGGCCGGTTGGGCCAACCATGAGCCACGCCGCGCCGCGCGGAAAATGTTCGTCTGAGATTTTGCCGCTGAATTCTTCGTAGTCAGTCTTGTAGTCGTCCCAACCGATGCGTTGCTTGGGCATGCCGGTCGTGCCGCCGGTTTCAAAAATGTTGAACGGGCGGCCCTTGAATTTCGCCGGCACCCAGACTTCCGGCTGCAAATCGCGCAAGGTCTCGTCCGGGAAGTGCGGAAACTTCGCGATGAGGTCGGCGAAGGAATTCACTTCGTTGCGCGGGTCGAAGTTTTTCTTCGCCCAATCGAGCCAGAACGGGCAACCGGTTTCTGGCGAGAAATGCCACGCGATGATTTCGCGCGTGTGGGCGTCGAGTTTTTGTTGGGCAAATTGGACGTCGGATTCGGAAACGTTCATTTCAATTCGAGGTAGGGACGCCGCGCTGCGGCGTCCGGACAGCGCAGCGCGCTGTCCCTACCATTTATTTAGTTTGTGAAAAATATTTTTCAACCGTCGCCTGGCTCGGCGGACGCGTAATCAACGAACCAAAAATAATGCACAATGCCGAGCCGAAAACCATCGGCACGACGGTCATGAAACCGTTCCAGAAACTCACGTCGCCGCGCGGCGTCAGGAAAAGAATTTTGATCGCGTCCTTGCCCTGACCAATGCCCCACACGACTTCGCCAGGCTTGCAGGTGTTTTGCAGCAAGACGAAGAGAATCAGGCACGCGGCGACAAACAAGGTCGCGGCCAGCGCGCCCCATTTGGTGCTGCGTTTCCAGAACAGTGCGGCGACCATCACCGGCGCCATCGCCGCGAAGCCGGAGAACGCGTAGCGTACGGCGATTTCAAAGATGCCCTGCTTCGCCTTCAGTTCGAGCGCGATGAAATAGGCGGCCAAGGTCACGACGACGATGAATCCGCGAGCGAAATAGACCGCGGCTTTCTCTCCAAACTTTTCGCGCCCGCCGTAGTGTTGATAAACGTCCTTCGTAAACATCGTGCTGAGCGCGAGCACCTGGTGCGCGTCCGAACCCATGACGGCGGAGATGATGCCCGCGCCAAGAATTCCAGCCAGCCACACGGGTGCGTATTGCTCGAGCATCAGCAACAGGATGCCGTCCGGGTCGGCAACTTTGCCCAGCGTCGCGAAGCCGAGCACGCCGAGGAAGACACAAGGCAGCCAGATCAGCATGATGGCGAGGGGATAAATGACCACCGTCCGCTTGAACGCCGTCACTTTCTTTGCCGAGAAACACATGATGGCCATGTGCGGAAACATGATGCTCGACAGGGGGATCAACGTGTAACTCCAGAAGAATCGCTCCGGCATTTTTTCGCGGGTGACGAGAAAACTCGTTTTGGGATCGGACGTCAGCTTGGACATGTATTCGCTGAAACCGCCCGGCAGATGCTGGCTGATGACGAACACTGCGATGGCTCCGAAGCAGAGAAACAACGTCGTTTGCAAAATGTTCACCCAAACCGTGCCGCGCATACCGCCGAGAAACACTCCCATGGTCACCACCACGGCCACGACCGCGCAGCCGAGCCAGTAGGGGATCAGGGGCGCGGTCGTGCCCCGCACGTCGGAGATGTGGGCGAGCACCGTGCCGCCGCCCATGATGCTGATGATCATGTAGGGCACGAGCATCAAGGCACTCAACGTGAAAATGACCGTGCCGATGGTGTCACATTCCCAACGGTCGCGGAAGAACGCGACTTGCGTCTGGTGGCCAAACTTCTTGCCGACCGCCCACAGCCGCGTGCCGATCAAGAAAATCGTCAGCGGAATGACCAGCCCGGACGACGATGCCATCAACCCGTAGATGCCAATGCCCTGCCGATACGCCTGCCCCGAACTGCCGAGAATCGCGAAGGCGGTCATATTCGTTGCGAAGATGGAAAGGAAAAAAACCATTGAACCGACTGTGCGGTTGGCGAGGAAGAAATCTTCGGTGTTCGATTTGCCCTTGCGAAACGCCGCGCTCCCGATGAACGCAATCACCGCGAGGTAAACCAGGATGACGATGACGGGGATCATGGGAAAAGTCTGAAGTCTGAAGTCTGAAGTCTGAAGTTGGAGCGAAGGTTGATCACACTTCCTCCTTCGATTGCTTCCGGTCGCCGGCTTGCGGCTCGACGTTTTCAAGGTGCTTCGGCCAGGCGAACTTCACGAGCACCGCCATCGCGATGGCGCAGAGGATGGAATAGCCCGCGTGGTAGGCAAGCCCGACGGGTAGAAAGCCGAAGACCAGCGGCTCGGCTTTGGTCCAGTTCCACGAATCTTGATGAAGAGCATAGACAGCGAGCACAAGCAACGTGAGGAGACATGTCTTGGTGGTCTTCATTCTCTGAAACGTCTAAACTTCGTGAATCGCTGCGGTCAATCCTTTGGTGGCAGCGGAATCACTTCTCCAACTTGACCTCGATCTTCTGTGGTTCGTCTTTGACGCTGCCAGTCTTCGTTGGGTCGCTGAAGGCGAAGAGGTGCGTGTTGGATTGCACGTAAATCGCGCCGTTGGCCGCCACCGGTGTGCCATAGACGGCGGCACCAAGGTTTGTTTCACTCAGGATTTTCTTTTCCTTGCTCGCCGCCAAGATCACGAAATCACCGTCTTCGTCGCCGACATAGACTTTGCCGTCGGCCACGAGGGTCGAGCCCCACATGTGCGCCTTCATGTCGTGTGTCCAATAGACCTTGCCGGTTTCCGCGTCGAGGCAGTGGAGAAAGCCGGAGAAATCGCCGATGAATAGCAGGCCGGTTTCCGGATCAATCGAAACGGTGGAAATGCTGCGGTGAATTTTGTCGTAGCTCCAAATCTTGCCGGTCTTGGTGATGTCGCCAGTCTTGGTGGCGTCAATGCAGGTCAGGATACCCACGCCTTCGCCGTGCTCCGGGTCCTGGCCGACGGCGACGTAGATGCGGTTCTTGAACAGCACCGGCGTGGCGTTGACTTCACTCGGACCTTCGGCGGCAGGATATTTGTGCGCGGCGTCGTTGACCTTGCGTTCCGGCGGATTGCAATCGTATTTCCACACGGTTTTGAGGAACGCGCTGTCGCCTTCCTTCACCGGGACGGGATCAAACGCGTAGCAAAAACCATTGCCGCCGCCGAACACAATGAGTTTCTTGCCGTTCACTTCCGCGAGCGAGGGGGAGCCCCACTGGCCGTGGAAAATGTGCGGACCGATGTGCGCGTCGTCTTCGCCGAGCAACTTGCCCGTCCGCTTGTCGAGCGCAATGAAGCTGGGCGCGTTGGGAGACGGGATGTTCGAATGCGTCCAATCCTGACCGTTGGACGTGCAGGTGTAGAGGATGTCGTCCACGATGAGCACCGAGCAGTTCGAGGCGTTGTGCGGGAACACGCCCAGTTCGTCCATCATGTCATAGACCCAGATGATGTCGGCGTCCTGCGGGCCGGGTTCGATGGGCGGCGCCGGGCGTTCGGTGGGCTTGCCACGGTCGAGCACCACGTCTTTCACGACGTACTTCGCCTCGTCTTTGAACGGGCCATCGTTGCCGTTGGCCATGCCATTCACGTCGAGGCAGATCACTTCGCACCGGCTCGTGACGAGATAAACACGGTCGCCCTCGACCGTGGGCGAGGAGAGCAGGCCGAGGCTCTCCCAATCATTGACCTTGCCGGAGGCGAGCTTCGGCACGACGAGCTGCCAGAGAAACTTGCCGGTCTTTTCATCGAAGCAAAGCAGGATGCTGCGGTCACCATCGTGACGCTTGTCGTGGGGTGGCTCATTGTTCGTACCGATGAAGACTTTCCCGCCTGCGACCGTGACGTTGCCGTAGCTTTGCGAACCAAGCTTGGCCACCCACTTGAGATTCTTCAGGGCGACAGTGTTGATTTCCTCTGTTCCAGGTTTGAACTCAATCTTGCCGAGCACGTCAGGCAGACCGCGCTCCGGGGAGTACATGTTGCGCATGGGACGCCCGCCCCATTGCGGCCAGTCGGTGGCCCAGGCCGACAGAGACAACGCAAAACACGCGGCGGTAGTTGGAATGATCGTAGATTTCATTTCGGATTCAGTTGGCGGTGACGCTCACGTTGTCAATGTAAACCCGCATATCCTGCGGCGAAAAGCCGAACAAGCCGGGCGAGCCTTCCTGATGCGCCGTTTTGTGTTTCACTTCGATCATCCACGCTTGGGGTTCGGAATCGCCCTTCTTCCATGCTTTCGCGCGCACCACACCGGTTCCGTCGGAGGCAATGTCCACTCGGGACTTGAGGTGATACCATACTTGGGGTTGCCATTTGAAATCCACTGCTTCCCTCAAGCGTTCAAAATTTGAGCTGACCTCCAGTTTCTGCTCGTTGCCCTTGAGCACGAGGGCGTAGCGCTGGCAGATCACGCCCACCTCGGACATCTTGCGACGATTGCCGTCGCTCATCACGTCGGCTTCGATGGTGTAATTCTTCGTGTCGGGCGCGCCGAGGAAGACCGTGGCGCGCTGGAAGAATTTGTTGTCAATCGTCTTCACAAGGCACTTGCTCTCGTCGCGCTCGCGAACCTCGAATTTGAAACGCGCGCCAATCCACGGCAGTGGGGGATACGCAAATGCCGCGCCTTCGGCGAGGTTGGTTTCGGAAAGTGTGAACGACTCGAAGTCCTGGCTGAGCGGCAAATACGGCAGCACGCGACCGCGAATGGTGCCCTTCAAATCGCCAAGCGTCGCTTGAAACGCACCGGCGGAAGGTTTCGTGGCGGCGTCGGCCACGAGTTGGCCGTCTGCGTTGAACGTGCCGTTCATCGTGGATTTCACTTTGGCCGTAGGTGGGATGAACGAAGTCCACTTCAATGACTTCGCGTCTTTGATGTCTTCAACGACAAAGCCGTTCGCATCAATGGACCGCGCGCGGAAAGAAGCGCTCTGGCCCGGTCGGAGTGAGACCTCGGATGGAATGATTTGAAGTGACTTCGTCGGACCAGGCTTTGGCCATTCCTCGGCTTTCGGCTCGGTGGGAAGGCCGGCGTTGTTTCCGCTTTTGCCCCAGCAATACAAATGCCTCGTCGTTTGCATGTAGAGTTTGCCGTTGTAGGCCACCGGTGTGCCGAAGCAGCGGCCGGCGAGTTCGGCGTGCTGAAGTATCTCCGGGCGGTCACCGGGCTTGATGATGTAAAACGCGCCTTTCGTTCCGGCCTCACCGCCTTCTGCGCCGCTCTTGCCAGCGGGATCGTCAAGCATCGGGACGTAGAGCTTGCCGTCGGCGTAGAACGGACAGGAATTGCGCTGCTCGATGCCGAGCTTCAGCTTCCATTTGATCTCGCCGGTGTTGGCGTTCACGGCGCAGAGGTCGCCTTTCTCTGCGACGACATAAATCATATCGCCGACGAGAATGGGCGAACTCGTCGAGGTGGAGATTTCCGCCGCCCAGACTTGGAGTTTCGCGCGATCGAGGACCACCGGCCCTGCGGCAGCGTTGGTGGGAGCGACGTCTGGAATTTTCAGTGCCACCAACTGGCCCGGTTCATACGGCACGCCGAAGATGGCGATCAGTTTGTCCCCGTGAACGATGGTGGTCGCGTTGATGCCGGCGCGGAAGAGCGGCACGCGCCAGATGGGATCACCGGTGCGCGCGTTGACGCAGGCCACGCTGCCATCGCCGAGCGCGGCGTAGAAAACGCGCTTGCCATTGTGCCAAGCGAGTTGCGGGTGCGAGAAAGAATTGTCCTTGGGCCGTTCCCCGGGGCTGCTGGACCAGACGAGTTCGCCCGTCTGTTTGTCGAAGGCATAGAAGCGATCCGCAGCCGGGCCTTGCGCGCCCCAGTTTGCCATGATGCCGCGCGTGATGACGAGGTCGCCATCCACCACCGGGGTCGCCGTGCGCGCGTTCGGGAACGTGAGCCGTCCAAACTCCTCCATCAGCGAGTGTTTCCACAGAAGTTTCCCATCCGCAGTGAAAGCCGCGAGAATGCCTTGTGTGTCTTGCATGAATACGTTTCCGGTTTCGGGATCAATGGCCGGTGATGCCGTGGCATAGCGGAGATAAACCGTGTCGCTGAGAAAGTCGTTGTAAAGCTGCTGCCACAGTTTCTGGCCGGTCTCGGCATCGAAGCACGCCACGCCTTCCTGCAAATCCGCGCCCTCGCCGAGATAGCCCATGATGTAAAGTTTGCCGTTGGCAATGACCGGCGTGGATTGGCCGGGGAAATCAGCGATCCAAAGCGGATGCTTCGGGTCCACCGTATCGGGCAGGCCGGTTTCGCGCGACATGCCGCATTGTTCCGGCCCGCGCCAGTTGAGCCAACCCCTAACGGATTCGGCGTTTGCCGAAACGCAAACCAGCGCGCCTGCAAAAATCGGCAACGGCAATCGTAAAATGTTCTTCATGTCGTCTCGCTGCTTATTCAGAATTCCGGACGCCCCCTTTGAGAAAAACGTTCAAATAGTCGGACGTTTCCGGTCGGTCAGGGAGCATTTCAGCCGCAACTTACCCACGAAAGGTGTGTTTTCGCAACTGTCAAAAGTCATTGGGCGCCCGAACTTGGAAATCCTGCCGTAGGCGCTCTTCTTTCAGGTGTCGCAGTTGTGCCAATCCGCTATGTTACCCACGTGCGCATCGGTTTGTTGACTCTGCAATCGAATTTGTTTCTCTCGCCGCTGGCGGGTTATACCAACCTGCCGTTCCGTCTCGTTGTGCGCGAAATTGGCGGCGTCGGACTTTGCACCTCGGATTTGGTCAACGCCCGGTCGCTCCTGGAAAAACGTCCCAAAGCCTTCAAGCTCATTGAAACCCGGCCCGCCGATTCACCGCTGGCGGTGCAACTCTTCGGCAGCGTGCCCGAGGAAATGCGTGACGCGGCGGCGTTTCTCGAATCCATCGGCGTTGCGTCGGTGGACATCAACATGGGCTGTCCCGTCCGCAAGGTCTGCAACGTCGGCGGCGGCTCGGCCATGATGACCGAGCTGGCTAAAACCTCTTCGCTCGTCAAAGGCATGGTGGATGCCGTGAAAATTCCCATCACCGCCAAGATGCGCCTCGGCTGGGACGATGAAAACCTGACCGCGCCCGATCTGGCCCGCGCGCTCGAAGACGCGGGCGTGGTGGCGATCTTCGTCCACGGACGCACGCGCGAACAAGGGTTCGGTGGCACGGTGAATCTCGCGGGCATCCGCAAAGTGGTGGAGGCCGTGAGAACCATTCCCGTCATCGGCAACGGCGACATCATCACGCCGCAGGCCGCGAAAAAAATGTTCGACGAAACCGGTTGCGCCGGCGTGAGCATCGGCCGCGGCGCGTTTTATGACCCGTGGATTTTCAGGCGCACGCTGGAGTTTTTGAGTGGTAGGGCGGGCAGTCCTCTGCCCGCCGTTCTTTCAACCGCCAGTAACGGCGCGCACGGAGTGACGCGCCCTACTGAGGATGGTGATCTCCTGCCCGAACCTTCTTTCAACGAGCGCGTCCGCGTGATGTGCCGGCATCTCGATTTGATGGTTGAAGTCTTTGGCGAGGAGCTCGGCTGTCGGATGTTCCGCAAAGTCGCGCCGTGGTATGCAAAGCGATTCGGACCATGCCACGAATTCAACAAGCGCGTCGTGCAGGGTTCCACCAAAGTAGAGTTTCACGAAGTGTTGGAGAACTACATTCGCTGGCGGCGGCAATTCCTCGACGACAACGGCGAACTACTTCCGCGTTTCCGTCCGCCGCCGATGGTCGCTTCTTTCATGCGCGACCCAGCTTCAACGCAACGCGGGCATATACCCGTGCCGAAAGGACCGGTGGAGGTGTGGTGACCGGCTCAGTTGAAGATTTGCAGCCTTTTCGCAGTCGCAAATCGAACCTATGTCGTCGGAAAGTTCTGTGGACAAAGGGTTTTCCCAAGGGCACAATTATCTCGGAGATGCATACTAGGCTGCACAACTCTAATTTAATGTCGGCCACTTTTAGTCTTGTATGAAAAGATGCCCATATTGTGGTAAGGAGTATTCAGATGAGTATTTAGTTTGTGCCATTGATGAGAGTCCGTTGGAGTCTTGTGGTCCCAAGCCGTCTAGGCCACATGGGAATGTCACAGCTTCCAACGCCATGACTCAACACACAAAAGCAGCTTGGATGTCCGGAGCATGTGTCATCGCTTCGATTGCATTTTTCTTTGTCTGGGGACTGGCATCAGGCATTTCAGGAGGCTTTGGCGTTTTAGCTATTCTAGCGTGCTTTTCGGCCGTAAAGGTCATCATGTTTGTGGCAGCTATTGCATTTATCGTGCAAGGCTTCAGAGTGCATTGGGGCTGGGGGTTGGCAAATATGTTTCTTGGCCCATTGGCTGGCATTGTCTTTTTTTTCAATCACCGGCATGAAGGTAGAGTGCCGGTTTATGTTTTAGTTCATGGCTTGATACTGCTTTTACTTATTGTGATGTGTTTGATTATTTACAAAGCCGTTGCCTAATCCCGTAATAGACCGCAACCTTCGTTTTGGACCCTTCGCACACAGCCCTGCCGGAAAAACAAAGCGGGCGTCGGACAACACACGATTTTATGTCCAACGCCCGGTTTTTGTTCTAACGCGTCCAACCTAACCCGTCATCCGAATCTGACAAGCGACTTTTTGTTTCCAGGGCTGCGACTTGTTCGCATCTTATTTACACGATTTCCACAGGGCATTTCGGCAGGGCATCCAGGAAGGATTGACCGTACTTCTTGGCCAGGATGCGGTTGTCCAGCACCACGATGATGCCGGTGTCGGTCTTGGTGCGAATCAAGCGCCCGACACCCTGACGGAATTTTAGGATCGCTTCGGGTAATGAGAACTCGCTGAACGAGTTTCCGCCCCGCGCTTCGATCGCTTCGATGCGCGCCTCGATAAGCGGGTGATCCGGCACGGCGAACGGCAGCCGCGTGATGATGACGTTGCTCAACGCCTCGCCCGGCACGTCCACGCCTTGCCAGAAGCTGTCCGTGCCGAAGAGCACCGAGTCCACATCGTCCTTGAATTTTTCGAGCATCGTCGAGCGCGGCGTGCCAGTGCCTTGGATGAAACACGCGACGCCCAACTTGTCGAAGAAGGGCCGCATCCGCTCGCCGAGCTCCCTCATCAGCTTGTAATTTGTGAACAGCACGAACGCCTTGCCGTGGGTCTGCTTCACGAAATGTCCGATCCAATGTTCCAGTGCTTCCGCATACCCGGCCCCGCGCGGGTCGGGCATTGTCTTCACGGCAAACAAGCGCATCTGCCGCTCGTAATCGAACGGCGTTCCGACCTGCAGCATCGTGGCTGATTCCGCGCCCACTCGTTTGGAAAAATAATTCAGTCCGGTTTGCGTTTTAGAATTCGTGGCAAGCGTAGCGCTCGTCATGATGATGCTCGTGTCGCTCCCGAACAATCGCCGGCGCAGGAAATCCGCCACGTCAATCGGCGCGGCATTCAGCGATAGACTTTTTTGCGTTTTGCCCGTGCGCTCGACCCAATACACGTGGTCTTCCGCGCCCTGGCCTAAGAATTCCACCACCTCGGCTTTCAATTCGCCGAGCCGGCGATTGCACTCCACCAGTTCCTGTCCAATGTCCTTGTCATCGCTCAACTTGATGAGTTCGCTCACTGCCTCGCGCAGTTTTTGGATCGGCAGCGTAAGATTGTCCTTCACCAGCTCCGCGCGGCGGACGCGAAGCTCGGTCCATTTCCGTTCGCGGCGAGAAGCTTTCTCTGCGGAACCAAAGCGCGATTTGCCGGTCTGCTCGTTCAGTTCATCGCACGCGGCTTCGACATTCTCAAAAAACCTGTCCGACTCGCTTAAGATGTTCGCCACGAGCCGCACCGCGTCGCCCTTGCGCAACGTGGCGAGCAGTCCTTTCTCAGTGCGCGGATTCCACAGCCGGTTCAGGTTGTAACGCACCTGACCGCTCGACACGCTCAAGCCGATGTGCTTCGACGCCACATGCTCCATCTGGTGCGCTTCGTCAAAAATTACGAAGTCGTTCTTGAACAGGATGCCGCCCTCGATTTCCTCCTCGATGCCGCCGAGCAAGGTGAAGAACAGCGTATGGTTCAGGACGAGCACGTCGGATGATAGGATTCGATTCCTTGCGCGTTGGAAGAAACAAACGTCGTGGTCCTTGCTGAAGTCGGACTGATAACCGCAGATTTTTGGCGAACACAAGCCGCGCTCGGAACAGACCTGCGCCCAGACTTTTGGGTCAGGCTCGATCTCGAAGTCCGAGAGGCTTCCGTCCTTGGTTTCCTTCGCCCACGCGAAAATGCGCTGCAATTCCTCGGCTTCGGACGACGTGAACAGGTTGCCCGCCTGCTGCACGGCCTTGTGCAACCGCCGCGTGCAGAGATAATTCGCGCGGCCTTTGAGCATGGTGAAGTTGAACTTCACCGGTTCGGGCAACGCGCCGAGCACGCTCGCGAGCATCGGCAGGTCTTTTTCCGTGAGCTGCTCCTGCAAATTGATCGTGTGCGTGGAGACAACGGCCTTCTTCCGGTTGGCCAGGGCGTAAAGAATGGCTGGAACGAGATACGCCAACGATTTGCCCACGCCCGTGCCCGCTTCGACGGCAAGATGCTCGCGGTTTTCCAGCGCTCGCGCTACAGCCACGGCCATTTGTTGTTGCTGTGGGCGGAACTCGAAATTCTTCGCGCGCGACAGAATGCCCGTCGGCGAAAAGATTTCCTCCACCTGCGCGACTAAATCAGCGCCCGCGGGCTGCGGTTCAACAACGGAAATCATCGGAGCGAACTATGCCCTAGAGTTGAGGGTTCTATCCAATCAAAAGGCTCGCTCAACCTGGAAACCTCATTTCTTCCGCGTAAATCTCCTGGAAGTTCGGATCCTCGTTCAGCGACACGTGCTCGACGCGTTTCGCGATGGCGTCCCACGGCCCCGGTTCCTCGAACAGCGCCCGCTTCGCGCCGAGCAAAGCCGTGTTGCCTGCAGGCGTAACCCGGTTCAATGGCACGCGCAGCAAACCGATGCGCTGGGCGCTGGCGCGGCTGATGTAATTGCCGAACGCGCCGGCGAGGTGAAGCTGTTCGATGTCTTCGAGCGACGCGCCCAATCTGGCGGTGAGCATCCGCAAGCCGGCGGCGATCGCTCCCTTGGCGAGTTGCAGCTCGCGCACATCGGTCGCTGAAAGGATTACCGGACCGGCCAGCGGCATCTCCTTCCGGTTGGCCATGCGACCGCTGGGATGAATCCATTCCAACTCGAGGCCCGCCGCCACGGCGTCCACCAGTCCGCTGCCGCACAAGCCGCGCGGTTCGCCGCCGCCGATTACGCGGCAGGTGATAAAATTATCCTCCACCTGCACTGCGCTGATGGCGCCGGTGGCGGCGCGCATGCCCATCCAGATGCGCGCGCCTTCGAACGCCGGGCCGGCCGCCGTTGAGGTGCAAAGCATCCGCTCGCGATTACCGACCACGACCTCGCCGTTCGTGCCGAGGTCCATCAACGCCACCAGTTCACGGCTCTCGTGCAGACCGGTGGCCATAATCCCAGCGAGAATGTCCGAGCCAACAAAGCCGCCGAGACAGGGCAGGAATTCAATCACCGCGTCGTCCGGCAAATTCCAACCCAAATCACGTGGGGCAAGCTGAACACGGCCGGGCTGCGTTGGCTCGAATGGATACGCCGACAACGGCGCGATGTTGATGCCGCAAAACAGATGATGCATCACGGTGTTGCCGACGATGACGACGCGTCTTATTTCTTCGTAGGAGCCGACGTGAGGAGGCTCTAACTTTTCTCCGCTGGCAATTCTAGTTTGAGACTCGTCACCTCGTCTCCTACATGATTCAAGCTCGCTCACCATTTCCCTGAGTTGTTCACGCACGAGGCGTTGCAACTCCGCCTGCCCACCATGCATCGCGAATTCCACCCGGCTCATGATGTCGCCGCCGTGGCGCGCTTGGGCATTGAGCGCGGTCCGTACGCCGAGCACGTTGCCGGTCTGCAAGTCGAGAAGCTGGGCCGCGATGGTCGTCGTGCCGAGGTCAATGGCCACGCCCAAACCTTCGCGCGCGGTGAACGCGAACTTCGACTCGTCGCTCAAGATGGACATCTCCCATTGCGCCAGTTCCAATTCGAGATCGCCGTTAAGGGAATGGCGGCACGCCAGCCGCCAACCTGCGTCGAGTTCCGCCTTGGTGAGCAGTTTTTTTTCCTCGGCGGTGATGTTCAAAGCGCCGCGCAGAACTTTCACGCGGCAACCTTTGCAACGCCCGCGACCGCCGCATGGAAACTCGACGCCTTGCCCGAAGAGAACGTCTTGCAGGCGCGTGCCAGCGGGAACGTCCAATCGCAAATCGGCGGGCGAAAGCCGGAGATTGTACGTGTTCTGATTCATTCCGGCTCTAAGCTCAAAGTTCAAAGCTCAAAGCTCAAGGGAAATTACAAACTCCAAAACTGCGGACGGCTGAGGCCAACGCGACAGCGTCTTGGACTGCGGCAGTCCTCTGCCGCTTTTTCGCGCATCAAGACCGTGCGAAAGCGCCAGAGGGCTGGCGCAGTCCAAAACCTGGCGGCATTTCGAATCCATTTGGCGAGACTTCGGGCTTCATCTCCCGGCTTCACGCCTTTTCAGCAGCGATGAGGCCATCGCCGTAGCTGAGCGCCACCTTTTGGCGCGGCTTCAGCACCAGGAATTCCTTGTCGTCCCACTCGCCGTCTACAAGACGGCGCAACCAGCCGAGGTCGCCGGGCAACCGTTCATAGGTCCAGCCCTGCTGCTTCGCGATTTCTTCGGCTTTGCGCTCGCGTTCGTCCAGCTTGGCCACGGGCGTCGAGATGAACGCCAGCCGTTTGTAGTGCTGGGTGAACTTGGCGTATTCCTCCATCAGAAACTGCGCGGCCTCCTCGCCATACTTCGCGACGAACTCCTCTTTCTTCGCCGACATTTCGCCACCGGCGGCCATCGGTCGGATCGTGCGGTCGGCAGGGAGATGTTCAATCCAACCGCAGCTTTGGAAATACGTACCCGGCTCTTTTTCAAGCTCGTCTAGGTAACGCTTGCTGCTGCCGAGCAACATGCCGAGGCAATCGTGCGCGCGCGGAATGACCACGGGCAGGCCGTGCGCCTTCAGGCCCACGAGTCCGCGATTGCACAGACCGTAGCCGAGTCCGACGGCGTCGTAATCCTGCTCCGGCACGGTGTTGATCGCCTCCTGCAACGCGGCGCGAAGTTGCGCGCCCGGCTGCTCGTGCAGCGCGATCTCGATGTAGTGGAGTTGCATCTCCGTTTTCGCGGAGCGCGCGAGGACTTCGAGTTCGCGCTCGAAAACCCGGCAGGCGACCAGCAGCAGGCGTGGGCGGCTCATACGCGTCGGCTAACTCTCCTCCGTGACGATGGCTTGCGGCTGGGCCGGATCAATTCCCGCGTTTTGTTAATGGCCGCTTGCTCGGTCATGGTCACTAAATATACTCACTGGCGGTAGGATAATCAATGTTCGGCAAAAGAGCTTTATAGCTATGCGAATTTTTCAACTGCTTCTTTGCGTAACTGCAACCCTCTTCTTCGTGTCAGCTTGCAGACAGTCGCCGGATTCTCTGCTGGAATCGGCATCTGCCAAGTGCAAACAGGCTGATTACAAAGGTGCAATTGCCGATTGCTCCAAAGCGATTCGCCTGAATCCGAATCTCCATAAAGCCTATGTGTGGCGCGGAATTGCTCGGGCTCGGCTGGGTGATGCTGACGACGCGATTACCGATTTCGACGAGGCCATCCGCCTCAACCCAAACACCCCCGAGCCGTATTGCAACCGTAGCGTTGCATGGCAGCAAAAAGGTGACCATGAGAAGGCGATTCGGGATGCCACCGAAGCGATCCGGCTAGCCCCACGCGATTATGAGGCGTATTACAACCGTGGGTCGTCCCGTGGATGGCTGGGTGACTACACCGGGTCAATTGCCGACATAACTGAAGCAATACGTCTGAATCCCAACGATCCAGAGTACTACTGCAATCGTGGTATCAGTCTTGAACGGCAGGGCCAGTACGAAAAATCCATTGCTGACTTTACTGAGGCGATCCGACGCAGGAGCAATTATGCAAAAGCATACTTTCATAGGAGCGCCTTGAAAGAAAGAATGGGCGACCATTTGGGTGCCATCAGCGACTCCAATGAGGTCGTGCGGATCGATCCGATGATTTACAAGAACCAAGGGAAACAATGACGACATCCATGCCGAATCTGACACGACACCGAAAAGATGGCCCGCGACGATGCTTAACAATTTTGGGGTCACGGAGAACTGCCATCGTCAGGTGATTCGTCAGAAGCTCAACAGCAATTGCCAGATGTAAGTATTGCCCAACGCTTCCACATTTTCCCAGACCCGGCGGACCAAATCCTGATCGCCGGTGATCGGCGGAAGTTCCCTGGCCTTTTCCTCCCACGCGCGACAGATGCTGGGTTTGATCCGGGGCGCGGCGCGATTCGCCATTCCCGTGAGCTTGGAGACGTCCGCGCCGTGGCAGGGGCACAATTGCGAGAGGTCGGTTGACGCCTGACTTGAACCCGCCGAATAAACGCCGTATTCGCGCGTGAAGTCCGTCAGCGCGCGCAGGTTCTCGATGCTCGTGTCGTCCTGCATGATCGCGCCGGCGTCCATGATGTAGCCGCCGTCCCTGGCCACGCCGTCAATGACCTTCCGGCAGTGCGCGCGGACTTCGTCGGGTTTGCCGTAGCTGAGCAGCACGTTCGGAATGCCGCCGCTGAGCGCGAATTTGTGATGCAGTTTTTTGTGCGCAAGAAAAATGTCGCCCTGGTCCACGTGGAAAAGAATGCTGCGCTCCGGCAACGTGGCGAAGTCGTCGAGGTGATGGTCCCATTTGCCCTCGGCGTAGAACATCGTCTGGTGGCCGTGCTTCCAGAATTCCTCGATGCACGGCTGGAGCGTGGGCCAGTAGTGCGATTGAAATTGTTTCGGGCTGATGAACGGCACGCAACCGCGATGCATCCAGAAACCGATGGGCACTTGCTTCGTGGGATCGGAGGTCGTCAATCCGACATTCACGAGATGCGGCATGAGCGCTTCACACGCTTTCAGCACTTTGTCTGGCTGGGTGGCCATGTCCATCGTCAGGCCGAGGTAGCCGCGCATTTTGTCGCCGATGATGTCGAACGGTGCTTTGAAAATTCCGGCGATGGCTGAAACCGTTCCGCACTCGTCGCGCAACCGCTGGATCTGCGGCCCGAACGCGTAGAAATAAACCATCATCGCCATCGAACTCTTCACGAGCGCGAGGTTGTTGCGATAGGTCGCGGGTTGGCCGATGGCCGCGACTTCGGTGGACACGCGCGGCAGCCAGACGTTGTAAAGAAAGCCCGTGGGGTCATCAATGAGCGCGTCGTACTCGTCCTCGCGCATGAAGGCCTTGTCTTCGGGCGGCTCGATGTAATTGAAGCCGCTGGTGTGCGGGATGCCGATGCCGGGAATGCCGTAGTAACGCAACCCCGCCGCCTGCGCCAATCCGGTCCAGACGTAAACCATGTTGGGCACAACGGCGTCCCAATCGAATTCCTTCGCGCACTTCACCGCGGCCTCAAAGGCGAGGTTGTAATCGTGTGCGACCTGCTGGCAGGTCATGCCCGCGTATTTGGCCGTGAACTCGGCGACGAACGGGCGGATGGGAATTTTGTCCGGCTTCTCGTTGCGCAGCGCGGTGAGGTAGCGGCGCTGGCGCTCGGCGTAGAGTTGTTGTGGGTTCATTTGTGTTCTCGCAATCTCGTTTGTTTGTAGGAGACGAGGTAACGAGTCTCAAAATAAATTCTTTCCGCTAGTTAGAGACTCCTCACGTCGTCTCCTACAGTGCAGGCCCTAAGCCACAACCTTCTTCGCCAAGCCCACCGCGCCCGCGGCGCTTTCGGTATAACCATCCGCGCCGATTTCCTCCGCGTACCGTTGCGTGATGGGCGCGCCTCCAACCAAAATCTTCACCTTGTCACGGACGCCGGCTTGCTTGAGCGCGTCCACCGTCGTGCGCATCGAAGGCATCGTCGTGGTGAGCAAGGCGGACATGGCCACGATGTTGGCGTTTTTCTCCTTCACCGCGGCCACGAATTGTTCCGGGGTGACGTTCACGCCCAGATCAATGATCTCGTAACCGCCGCCTTCGAGCATGGCCGCGACGAGATTCTTGCCGATGTCGTGCAGGTCGCCCTTCACGGTACCGATAGCGACGCGGCCAACAGGTTGGGTGCCGCTCGCAGCCAGGAGTGGCTTGATTAATTCCAACGCTCCCTTCATGGCGCGGGCGGAGAGCAACAATTCCGGCACGAAGTATTCGTTGCACTCAAAGCGGCGGCCTACTTCTGCCATGGCGGGCACCATGTATTCCTGCACGAGCTTGAGCGGCTCGACGCCGGCGGCGAGCGCCTGTTCGGTGACGGATTTGGCGGTTTTGGCGTCCCCGGTGAGGACCGCGTCATGGAGTTGTTTGAGGTCGGGCATAGGTTTTCGGTTTGGTTGTTTGTCAATTATTACTCGTCATAAATCGTAATCCGCCGGCACGAATTTCGTGGTGTCCACTCTGCCCATCATTTCGCCGATGAACTCGGATTCGTTTTGAGGAATGTTTTCCACGGTTTTCTCGATGCGGTCAAGCCATGATAACTCGCGCGGGTGAATTTTCAGCCGCCCGTCCTTTTGCGCTTCGCGCAACATTCGGACGGTGGTGAGGGCGGCGGATCGGCCCGCAGCCACAGGCGTGGGCGCGTTGACGATGGCTTGCGCAATGGCAACGGCGCTTTCCGGCTTGAGGACATAAGCCTGAGGGTCGAGTGAGGCATCGGAGTCCACCATCCACTTGCGATACTGCAACGCCGCCGCGCGTCCGTCGGCCAACGCCCGGTTCATCAGCCGGCAATCATAAATGAGCTGCTCCATGCAGCAGGTTGGCGCCATACCGCCGAGCAGCTTGATGTTTTGCACGGATTCATTGCTCCACGTGTCGCAGGTGGCGGCGGCGATATTCCCAACCGGACTAAGATGCGCGCAGGCGGCGGTCCGACCTTCCATAGCCATCGGGAA
>Ga0315268_10002530_pt1 | contig 20559 bp, 29 predicted proteins | sample C1_top_MG_FD_204535 | JGI IMG/M metagenome (GOLD analysis project Ga0315268, IMG submission 204535) | Sediment microbial communities from Yellowstone Lake, YNP, Wyoming, USA - C1_top | ecosystem: Environmental > Aquatic > Freshwater > Lake > Sediment | place: USA: Wyoming | collected 2017-08-01
AGATGACTTGTAAAGTTGGTGACCCTGTATTTGAATACATTGACGCTCTGCGAATTGCACGAGCAATCGATGAAGATGCCGAGACTTACATCTTCAATGTATGGAATTACAAAGCAGGTGGACCAACCGCAGTTCCAGCTGAAAAACAAAAGGTTGCGATCGCGATTGAAGACTTTGGTGAAGCAGGTGGTGTTCCAGTAAAAATTACTTACACTATTTACTTTATCGGTGACCCGGTCACTGGAACCTTCAATATTACTACGCCTGCATTTACCTAAAAGGTGATGTTATGACAACAAAAATTAAACGCAGTTCGTTTAAGACTTTCTTGAATACCAGGACTGCTTGGTCTTTGATCGGTGATGGTGTATCAACTGCTAAAATCGTCATGAAACCCAAGACAACTGAAGAACAGTATATTATTGAGGATTCTGCTAGGACCTCAATAGATTCTTATGCACCGTCTCTGCCGGTCGAAATGACTTGTAAAGTCGGAGATGCGGCCTTCACTTATCTCGATAGTTTACGATATGCACGAGCTATCGGGTATTCAGCTGAGACCGAGATTTGCAATGTTTGGGCGTATGAAACTCCAAGTAATGGATATTATCCTGCCGAGAGACAGAATGTGGTCATTGCTATCGAAGACTTTGGTGAGGCGGGTGGAATATCTGTAAAGATGAATTACACTTTAGCCTTCGTAGGTGACCCAGTTGCAGGGTTCTTCAATCCAACGACCGGTGTATTTATTGTAGGTGCTGGACTTGCGGTCTTGACGACCTTGGTCATGGGGTCTGGGACCTTATCACCACTCTTCTCGGTCAGTCATTATTGGTTGTGGTATTCAACGACAATTGCTGCCGCAACTGTCACAATGACGTCTACCTGCACAGAAGGTGGAGCGGTCGTCGTACAAAAAGATACCAATGGAAATGTTGTCGGACAAGGTGGAGCAGCTGCACTTGCGTTAGGTTTGAATCACTTGACCATTACTGTTACACATGATTCAGAAACAGTCGTTTATCATATAGAGGCCACAAGGACAGTGTAATGGAAAACTTGAAGATAGATACGGGAGTAAAACGAGTTGTTATCAATGATGGACCTGAGTTCATAGAGTTCAATCCATCAGACCTGATCTTCGTTGAGAAGTTCTATCATATTATGAAACTGCTTGAAGAAAAGCAGACTGAGTACAGAGTTAAATATGAAGGTCTATCAAAAGACCAAGCACTTGGTTCTGATGGGGTCCCAACCAATATGCCTGAAGCTATGGCTCTTATGCGTGAGATATGTATTTTTATGAGGGCACAAATAGACAAACTTATTGGTGAAGGTACAAGTCAAAAGGTGTTTGGAGACGCCTTAGTGCTGGAAGCAATAATCCAGTTCTTCAACGGTCTTATGCCTTTTGTAGAACCTACTCGGGAGAAGAAGATGAACAAGTACATCGAACCGACCATAGTCTCCAAACGTAAAAAGCATGTGGTGAAGGCGTGAATCTGCTTATTGATAAACTCCCCGATACTATTGAAATAGACGGGGAAGATTTTCCTATCAACTCTGGGTTTAGACCTTGTATCAGAATTATTTTAGCTTTTGAAGATGAAGAGTTGACAAGTGCTGAGAAGCAGGTCATTCTACTTAGGAATATTTATAAAGTTATGCCAGATAATACCGAAGAAGCTATTCACCAAGGGGCTATATTTTTGAATGGTGGTGAGGTCTCCAGTGAAGACGAAGGAGTTACACCGCGGTTGCGGTTGTACAGTTTTCAAAAGGATGCTAAGTACATATTTGCGGCCTTTAGACAAACACATGGAATTGATCTGGAATTAACAGATATGCACTGGTGGAAGTTCTTAGCGCTTTTTGATGATCTTGGTAATGAGACTGCTTTTTGGAGTTTGATTAGTTTAAGAAAAAAGCTTAAAACAAATAAGGCATCTCAAGAAGAGCGGGATTTGGCACGTGAAATGGATAGTGTAATTGAGTTGCCTGAATTTGATATGCGGCCCTGGGAAGAACGTGAGCAAGAAGCAATATTCTTGCGGCAGGTAGAGGAGCATGCAAATGGCTGATGGCTATATAACCGTTGATACTAAAATCGACCCAGAGGGATTTACTGAAGGACTTGCAAAGCTTAGGAACCTTGCTAAACAAGGACTTGCAGCTGTTGGAGCAAGTATAGAAGCTGCACTTATAGACACTCTAATTGTAACTTTGACCATAGTCGCTTCAATAGCCATTGCAGTCACAGCGATTGCAACAGCTTTTATAGGGGCAGTTACAGCTGCTTATGGACTTTGGAAGGCGGCTGAAGGTATCATTACACAGATGGTAGGGGCAATGGATAGCACCACAGAATATGCCAAGCAAGTTCAACATGTAAAAGATTTATTTGATAGTGTGAAAATGGCTACTTATGCAGCATTTGCTCCACTGATTGAATTTGCTCTTCCATATATAGAGAGGATTGTTCATGCTTTAGTTGCTGTATTCAATGCTATTGCGGTGATTATAGCTAAAGTTCTTGGACTTGCAACAGTCTGGCAATATGTTGAAGGGTCTACAAAAAAGGCAACTGGTGCAGCAAAAGGTGCCTTAGCTGCTTTTGACCAACTAAATGTATTGCAGCAGCAGCAGGGTGAGAATGCTGGAGCAGGTAAATTTGCACCTGGGGACACTGAAACATTATGGCAAGAATTGATAGCTAAAATACGTAAAGCGTGGCAAGATTTTTTGGATTGGTTTTGGAATACTGATCTAGGAAAAGTCTTATTAAAACTATGGGCTGTCGCAGTTTTAACATGGAATGAACTTGTTAGACTTTGGGGTCTATTTACTGCTTGGTGGGATTTGAATGTCACGCAACCTCTCCTTGTTGCAATAGGAATAGTATGGGATTGGATGAAGTTAAAAATCACTGAAGCATGGGATTGGTTAGTTCAAACCTGGTGGGGTGCTTCAACCTGGTGGTATGAGCATATTACAAAACCTATTATTGACTGGATAACCTATTGGGCAAACTGGTGGGGAATAGTTATATGGGATATGTTTTTAGTATTCACGTTGATATGGATAAAACTATCTTTATGGTGGTGGAACAATGTAACGTGGCCATTAATAAAGTGGTGGTTGTACTGGGGAACAACAATTGGACTTGCTGTCCTGGGCGCTTGGAATAAGGTAGTTGAAATATGGGGAAAAGCCTCTGCTTGGTGGAAGACCAATATTACAGACAAGTTTATGGAACATATAGATAACTTCGTAAAACATCTGAAATATGCTTTTGGAAGTGGGTTTGCGATCGCTGCAAATATTGTCATTGGGTTTGCCAACTCAATAATAAAAGCTATGAATACTGTTATGAGTACTGCAGCGGTTGTTTGGAATGCTTTGATTCACGCGGCAAATACTGCAGGCGAGTTTATACCTAGTTGGAAGTTTATACCCGACTTAGTAGCACCGAGTATAAAGATCATACCAGAGATGCAAATGCCAAAACTTGCAACGGGCGCAGTCATTCCCCCTAACAGTGCGTTTGCGGCCATACTCGGAGATCAACGTTCTGGTAAGAACATCGAGGCCCCGGAAGACCTGATCAGGCAGATCGTAAGGGAAGAGTCTGGGCAGGGTGCTGGTGGAGACATTACCATTCACTTTGAGGGCACATTGGCATCTTTCATTCAATCGCTAAAACCGTATATAGACAAAGAAGATAGACGTGTTGGAACGTCGATGGTTTTAGGAGGCATCCGATGAGCGTAGTCATCGACGGACAGACCTTTGACATCCCGGTCATCTCTCTCAAGCGTAAGGCTGATTTCTTAGACAAGATGGCCGAGCGTACTTCGGACGGTAAGCTACACCGTGAACTGATCGGCGTATATTTCAACTATCAACTGGTACTGGGTACCATAACCGATATGAGCGAGTACAGTAGCTTATGGGACAAGCTAACCGAGCCTGTCGAGTTCCACACTGTGACGGTCCCGGATACCGGGTCTGGCGACTACTCCTTCACGGCCTATTTCGCCAACGTGACAGACGAGATGCGCAAGATCAAGAAGTCTACCAACTACTGGAAGTCTCTGACGGTCAACTTTATAGCGGAAAGCCCGGCCAAGACGCCATGACAAGCGCTACCACTACCATCATCCAGTTCGGCAGTGTTACCTTCTCGAAGGATACTATAAAGAGTGCAGTCCTTCTAGAAGAACACGACCCGATAAGTGCAACGCTACCCATAGGAACACTTACGCTAACGCTGTACTCTGACGATACTGGCTTTGTGCTGATCAACCCAGTAGGAGACTATCTTATGTTTCAATCTGGGCAACCGCTCGTCGTTTATGAGACCATAGGGTCCAGTTCGGTCTTGATAGGCCAGTTTTATGTAGACGTCTGGGAAAACGTTAGTCAGTCTCTCAATAAGCTGGTGTGTGTAGACCTGCTTGGCATTTTAGATAAGCTAGAGTATAACGGTGGCATGTGGCTGAATGCGGTAAGCTTGGATGTTCTGCTGTCCACCGTTTTGGATGGTGCGGGCATGGCATATGAGTTGGACCCTGAGTTAGACGGAAAACAAGTCAAGGGGTGGATACCGATCTGCACTTATAGAGAGGCGTTACAACAGATAGCTTTTGCGGTCGGTGCGTCGGTCACTTGTGCCAGACAGGGCGGGTTCATAAAGATCAGCAAGGCACAGTTGGTGGGTACAGTGTTTACTGGTGGGTTATGCGGTGTGCCTAGTTGCGGCCAATCTCGGATACGTGCCAGAGCATGGCGTCCTAACGCTTGGGTTTCTAACAGCGACTCCGGTTATCTTGATACAGGGGTTTTATGCGGCATATCTAGTTGCGGTCAATCCCGCATTCTTGCAAAGAAGTTTCGGCGGGGTGCTTGGCGACTGGAAGTTCCTGAGATATATGTACCATCGTCTGAAAAGGTTAGCTCGGGACAGTCGCTGTTGCTGAAACCACAGGTAACGGGTGTAAACGTAAAATCGCATGACTGGGTAGAAGGGATAGAGAGCATCAACCTGTACGAGGGTGTGCTAAGTGCTGGTACCCACAAGATAGTCTTTTCAAAACCCAGCTACAATCTAAGCATCACGGGGGCCACTATAGGTGACTTCGGGGCTAACTATGCCTGGGTGACGGTCGCAACTGACGGTATAGTGTCTCTTACAGGGTTTCAATACACGGACACCAGCAAGAACTTTGGCGTATATATGTTGGGCGGATATGAGAAGGAGAACGTTTTACTGGTGCCCGACGCCTTTTTGGTAAGTTCTTCAGAGGGCGAGGAGACGGCACAGAGGGTGTACGACTACTACCAGCAACGCTATATACAGAAGTCTAGTCTGATAGTCCCAGTAGTCGCAGTAGGCAACCTAGTCTCCATAGACACGTTCTACAGTCAACATATTCGTGGAGTAGTGGAGAGGCTAGAGACGGACTTGTCACTGGGGTTTGTTGCCAGTGTTTCGATCGTAGGTAAAGTAGGATAGCACTATAGTAAAAGGAGAAAAAGAAGATGACAGACTACGTAAAGAAGACTTGGGTTGACGAGGTACTAGCCGGGGCAGAACGGTACGATATTAAGGACAATGGGGGCACTCCGGTATACTCAAACATGCAGATTGCCCTAGCTACCGGAGTTACCATAGCAGGCACGCCTATTGCGGCGAATGCCATGAACAACATAGAAGATGGGTTTGCACAGGTAGACAAAGAATACACTACTGGTGGGTCTTCGACCGCTTTTACCTTTACAACTACTGGGGCTTTAGCACTTGCAACCGGAGAGCGATGGCACCTGATACTCAATGCCACTGCGGGCGCAACTCCGTCGTTGAATCGTGATGCTAAAGGTGCAAAGTCTTTGATGTACTATAATGACGTAGGCACAAAGATCGCTTGTGGGGCCAGTACTCTTGTTTCAGGAATGCACATTGACGTGGTTTATGACGGGGCTGATTATGTAGTTCTCGGACCTGTTTTCCTGTCACCTGCCTCAGCAACAGCTACTCCAACGGCTTCAAAAATACCTATTGCTGACTCAGCAGGGAAATTGGATGGGTGGGTAACATCTAAAATTCAAAACTATATGGACAATACTATTATTGATGAGTTTAATTCTGGCCTGCTAACTTCGGGCAGTATTGGTAACCTGGGTTGGGTATTCCTGAATACCCCCACCGTCACAGCCAAAGCCAGCGCAGACGATCACCCAGGCATGATCAATATCGCCACGCCGGCTAGTGCTGCGATCGTCGGCATCAGCCTGAACGCCGGCGCAGTCATCGGCGGGCTAAGGATCGACAATCTTAAATACTGTTGTTTTGTCGTCCGACCAGTGACTGCCTTCACAGCATCCGGTTCTATGCGCTTCGGTCTCTTAAATTCGGTTGTCACCGGCGATACCGCATCTGGTTATTACTTTTCAAAAGTGAACGCAGATGCAAACTGGTTCGCAGTCAAAGCCGTTGGCGGAACACCCACGCGCACAGATACCGGCGTACCCTGGACAGCCGGCAACTGGTATGTCCTCGAAATCCTGCACGTTGACACAAATTATCTGTTTTATATCAATGGTACTTTGAGAGCCACAGTCGCCGAGGACGCCACCATAAACGCGTTCATTGGCTATTTCGCCTTCATCGTCGAAACCACCACCACCGTAGCCCGCACCATTGACGCCGACTTCTTCGCTTGTCAGCATAAAATGGTACAAAGATATACATAATAAGGAGATAAGATGAAAAAGTTTATAGAGATAGCCTTAGTAGTAGGTTTACTGTTGGTGTTTCAACGTCCGTTAGAGCCACGACCACCAGTTTGCCATCACAACCATAGCCGCAACAACCCAAAGACTTGCCCTGTTCCGCCCATTGTCAAACCGCTCCCCGGTGGAATGGTCTGCATGGCTTTGGGCTGTCCAGTCTTGCAGATTCACTAACACTGTCACCTGGAACACCGGAATATCCCTAGATCGTCGTTTCGTAAGGAGGTAAGATGGATGATTTCAAAGGACCGACCATAAGCAAAGATGTTACTCCCTCCAATGCCACGACCAACCGGGAGGACGAATACACAGATGCTATTACCCTTGAGGTAAATCAGATTATGGTCTGTCACTTTTATAGGGACATAGCAGATACAGGAAATGCGGTCGGTGAAGTGAGTTTCTTTGAAATAGAATATGAAGCAGATAAACTAGGAGAAACAGTATGACAGACAAAATTCTTGGAATTGACTTATCTTATTGGAATTACCTATCCCCAGTTCAATGGGACCTTCTTTGGACCATGGGTGTTAGATTCGTGATCGTTCGACTTGGGTATGGATTGAGTGAAGACAAAGTTGCTACTACTCATATTGCAAATGCACGTGCTCGAGGGATGGTGGTCCACGGTTACTATTGGGCAGACCCAACTAGTAACCCCCTCACACAAGCCGAACACTTCAGGAGTTTGGTCGTCAAACATGGTGTCACAGGTGCTTGGGGTGACTTTGAACAATACTGGTCAGACTGGGCGGCATTTGACCGAGCAGACTGGGCAGCGGTTTATGCCTCAAGACTTACCCCTTCTCGACTCGATTCTTTTTATCACACGAATGCAACTAAATGTAAAGCAATCATGCCAGTTCCCTTTGGAATTTATACTGCTCAATATGTGGTCAGAGATTATTCACCACAGATGGGATTATGGTTGGGTGAGTATAAACTTTGGATTGCTAATTACGTTAAGTATTTCACTGCTTGGATAACTTTGTTTCAGTCACTAGGGATAGGTTATCCTCTTACGACCATGACAGACACAATACTTCCAAAACTCACAAACCCGCAAATGCCAGCTGGAACTACTCAATGGAAGATCTGGCAATTTATCACAAGTACAAACTTCAAAGGATTACCGACGCAGTTGGACTTCAATGCTACCTACGATGCCGCGACCTTTACGGAAATATTCGGAGAGCAACCACTGCCACCTCCACCTTCTCCGATCGGCGATGTGCTTTCACAGTACAAAGTTATAAGATGCGGCTACCTTACAGTTCGAGAGACTCCGTCTAGCACTGCTAAAGCAGTCAAATGGCTTATTCTTGGGACCATTGTCAAGGTCATTGGATGGAACACTACAAAGACTTGGGCACAAATAGATAGTGGTTGGGTAAGTGCATATTATCTTGAAGCAGTGAATAACTCAATATAAGGAGGTGTACATGGACCTAGCAAATAGAGTTTTAGAATTTGTTCTTTTGACTGTTGCACTTACCATTGTTGGATTCAGCAGTCAACGGATTCATAGATACAAAGAAGACTGGGTCATGTTAGTACCAATATTGACGATCGGTATTCATACAGCCCTATTCTATGCAGTACAACTAATTGCTGTTTTACAAGGATTGACCATGAGTGAATTGGTTGGTATTAAAAATATCTCACAAACTTGGAGTTTAGTCCTACGATTACATACATTGTGGACACTGCTTATAATCATCTACATTAACATAAATTGTAAAAGGACTATAACATGGATGAAACGTTAAAAACAATACTGACCTATGTAATTCCAACTATCATTGCTTCTTTAGTGGCTTCCATTCCTGCAATACTATCAGCAGTCAAAGCAAAACAGACGGCTGATGAGGAGATAAAAATAAAACAACAGCAGGTTGAAAACGACCAAAAAGCTGTGAATGGGACTGCTAGTAAAGATATTGCGCAAGGATATGCTACACTGACCAAAGATTTACAATCACAAATAGACACACTAAAACTAGCGCGTATTGAAAAAGATAAGGAGGACCAATGTCGGGATGAAGAGATACGTAAATTAAAAGTAGGTGTACGACTGCTTGTTCGTCAGGTCAAAAAACTTGACCCTAATTGTATTCCAGCATTCTCATTAGAGGAGGCACAAACTAATGGATAATCCAATCTTGACTATAGCCTTTATTGTGGCTATTACTTCGTTCTTCAAAAAGCAGTTAGGTCTTGCCGGTTGGCGAGTACTGCTAGCAACCTTTATTGTGGCCTTAGTTATCGGTCTTATTCCGGTAATCATTATAGCATTCCCGGTCATTGCACCTTGGTTGAATGCGGTCACAAATGTTGTCGTATTGTTCTTGAGTGCTGCGGGTTCTTTTGACTTTATTATGGAAGTTCGCACAACGTCAAAACCGCCCATTCCAGGACTTTAGGGACTGAAGGGGTGTAAGGTCTCGGTTCCTCCCGGCTGCGACTTTGCACCCCTTCTTTATTAAATAAAAAATCCCCAGAGCAATTGCCCTGGGGACTTTATTTTACTTCTTCACAACTGGCTTGCTACCGATCTTGACCAACTGCAGACTGCACTGATACTTTTCGCCATCGATGATGATTTTGGCATTACCATAAAACCCAGTGGAACCAGTGCTGAAGGTCTTCTCTAAAGCAGGGACCTGACCTAGAGATTCTGTTCCGCATACCAATGTTGCTACTACATATTTATTCATTACAATTCTCCTCTTGAATAATAATTCCAGCCCTTGTAGGACTTAGAAAACCTCTGAGGCTGGAGGACACCGAAGATCTTCCAAGTCCTGGAAGGGCTGGAATTAGTGTCCTATGAACTTGACCAGACTCTTGAACAACCATCTTTGCGTAAGTGTGACTCAATCATATCTGAGTTCTCTAGCAAACATCTAATTGACCCATAATGTCCTTGAAATATAAAGCGTACCAAAACCTCCATTCTTTTATGAGACATTAACCCACCTCATACACGTCTGTAGCAGATGGTCATAATTTCCTGCCATTGCTTCGGTCGTAAAGTTCTCGATTTCAGATACTGGGACCATTGCTTTAGTCATTGCACGGCGGACCGTACCTAAGACCATAAAAGCATTCCCATCGACTCCTACTAGTTGAACATCCACAAATGGATATTTGACTTTCGGTGGTCGTCCTTCTTCAGGACTATTAAAACAACTAGCAGGGTACCCATCTTTGTCTGTCATAAACATTTAGACCTCCAGTCTACTTTTTGAATGGATTGACCGCATCAATTACTATGCGTCCGACTTTTCTTTGCAGCCCACCAACTGTCAGTGGGATTCCAATTTTGCGGGATATTTTATTCTTCAGCCCAGCAATTCCAACCAAACGACTCACTGAAAATGAGATGCCTAACTTTTTACCCATTATTTCCTCCAGGACTGAACCGTCCTTGATTGTCCAGGAACCTGAGCTCCTGGACAACTACGAAGTTCAATCTTATCTTTTCTTGCCGGTCAGAGCAACTGCATACTCAAAAGCGTCCTTCTTTTCTTTAGCTCGAGGTCCGAAGAGAGCAGAGAATTCAGGTGCTTTACCTCCATCACGGAAGTCCGCGGATTCAACTACAGCATTATAAGCATGCCAAGGAGTTGAAGCTAAAGCAGGGTATTCGTCATTCAGTTTTTCATATAGAGTCATTGCACCTGCTCGTAAAGTCTTGGCACGTTCGGTGTAGTAATTGTAGTCATACATCGAATCTTTAACACCTTTGAACAAAAGTGCGCCAAGGTCCTCAACTGAGTAGTTCTCTAAGGCTGCATCTTCAGGCAGTCTCGGCAGAGGGTACACATTATCAAACATAAGTTCTGCTTGATTGGGAGTGATTCGAGCAGTTGCTAACTTGCGGAAAACAGCAGTGGTCTCATCAATTGCTTCTCGTGCCTTTGCAATAAGATTGACACGAGCTTCCAGTTGTGCCTGAGCACCTGGAGTGTGTTGAATTGAAATAGACACAGTAGCTTGGCGAAGACCAGAGATTAAGGTATTCTGGCAAACCACACGAACCGGTGTGTAAACTAACTTAGTGGAAGTTCCACCATCCTTGACGTCTACAAGCATAAAGTAGCCGTTGATTGGGTCACCTTCAATCTCAACTCCACCGGTGTTGAAGGTCATGAATACCGTCTTGCCATTATTGATTGCGCCCATGGTCTCCAGTGGCCAAACTTCAGCCAGAGGATTCATTATGCGCGCTAAGTCGACATTCTGAGTAATCTCGTACTTGCCACCTGCAAATCCAAAGACCTGATAGACCGGGTCATCAGCAGTTGGGGACCGCATGATACAAATTTTGCCGGTATCAATCTGCTGCTTACCGACTAGGGCAACCATTGGGTATTTATCAACTGTGTAGTCCATACCGATCTTCTTTACAGCAACTGAGGGCTTCAGTGCTTTTTGGAAAACCTGACCTATCATATGCCATGCAGGTTTTCGCGTACCGTAAAACCGTTCACCAAAAATATTGTCTGACATTGTATTACCTCCAGTATCGCGCCTTAACGCGGGGTTGAGAGACCCTAACTGTCCTCCATATAATGAAGGACAGATACGTGCCTCAACTTATTTATTCTGTTCTTTTACTTCTAACCATGCTTCTTCGAGTGCTGCTAGAGCTTTATGAAGTTTATCAAAGTCATCAACATTACAAGTCTCATTAGGTGCAAAGTTCAATTCCAGTTCTCGGAATATCTTGACAACTTCATACATAGGCAGTAAATGCCTTCGAAGTTTTATAAGCATGAGGGTTTTAGAGTACTTTGAATTGTATGTCTTTTTGCTCATTTTATCCTCGCTTTATTCCAACTTTTATCTCAAAGTGATCGGCTGCCATCTTGATTATCAACCTTGCATCATTTAGGTCAATCTGCTTTTCAGTCAAGTGTTTGATTATTGGGTCCAGATCGGTAAGTGGGATTAGTTCAGAAAAATCATCACCCCCCGCCGCATCACACACCACATCCCAATCTGCATTAGGACCAAACCCCTTAGCATAAGCAACTTCGTTTTCACTTGCTGGTGTCTTGCCTTTAGGATAAGCCTTTGTTGAGATAAGGTAAATTCCTTGGTCCTTTACAAAAATCAAACCTGGGACAGTTTTGCGAGCTTTGTACATTCTGTTGTGTACTTTAGTAAAGTGAGTTAGTTCTACGAGTTTGGCAACTTCTGCCATATTCCATCTAATGAGTTTATCATCTACGTCCATCTCAGTCCTCCAGGTCTTCATCTAACATAGTTTCTAGTTCTTCATCGGTCGCCGGTCTCCAATTATCACCAACTGATTTAGCCCAAGCTTCCCGGGCCAGTTCGGTCTCAGCCATATACACTGCACTATACAGGTCTATATCAGGAAAGTCTCTGATGACCGCAAGTGTTGCTAACCTAAGTTCTTCTCTCATTTTATACCTCCAGTACTGGGTTGAAAGACCCATAAAGCAGTGGAGTCATCCACTGCTCTAGCGTACTTCAACTTATTTTACTTCTGCGAAACACCATCCACTCAAGCAGTATAACTTTGTACCGTTTATCATGCGGACTTCAAATGTCTCATCGTCAGCTTCACCGTTCATATCGAAGGTAACACTTTCATCTTCGTTGAAAGTTATCTTTTGTCCAGTTCCTTCTACCCAATCTTCGAGTCCTTCTAATGTGGTATAAACATTATCAAAACCATTCCAAGTAGTTCCATCAGAAAAACCTTGCAACTTCTTGTCAGTTGGAATTCCATCAATCGTGAATTGGGCAAATCGAAGATCTTTGCGCTCCATACTTAAGTGATACTTTTCTACTGCATTGAATTTGTTCAGCAGTCGCAGGTAATTCTTTTCCATACCTGCTTTGGTCTTATAGTCGTAGTTCTTGAAGGACTTGAATTCTCCATCCACATAGTGGATTATATTCACTCTCCAACAGTTATACGCATCATATCTAAACTTGGTAATTGCAGCTATATTCATTTTATCCTCCAGGATAAGGTGCTGAATGGCACCTTGAAGAGTCTTGAAATAATTACTGATCTTCCGTTGGGCGACCTGCGGCTACGTAGATGACCCATGCTCTTGTCAGTGCTTCAAGACTCTTCAAGGTGGAGGACCGAAGTCCTCTTACCTTGCTTACCGGGAGTTGCCTCTCCGCGTACTTTTCTCACTCATTGACTGTCTTGCTTGGCTGTGTTCCGTTCTAATGACCTGCAAACTTCGCAGTGTCTTGGTTCCCTTCTGAGGGTTCGGTTTTAGTCTGTCACACACTTGCATCCGGGTTCTCCACCCGACCACCAAAGTGCTACAGTTCAACTCTCGAGTTTTTCCGTTTATTTAGTTTTTAAGGTGCTGTCGTACGAGGTAATTATGCCATAAACCCCGTAAACCGCCACCCCTGTAAACAAGTCTAATGTCACGAACTTTATATGACATCTGGCGGGGTTTTACGTGGTGCATCAAGATCTAATCCAAGGTCAGATTGGAACCACTTGCTAAGACCATGTGCTTTCAGTACTCCGTAAATATTCGGTGGAGTCCATCCTTTAGGTTTCATCAAGTCCAGGACAGAAAGACGTTTAGACTGTTTAATAAAAGTGACTCTGATCTTTTTCATATTAGCATCCATCACTTCATCAAATAAATCATCCCAAGGCAACCCGTGCATTTGTGCAGTCCCAAGTGCTACGACCACTATGTCGACCAAAGCATCTGCAACTTGCTCAAGGTCTTGGTCTGCATAACCTTTACTTAGTTCTGCAAGTTCTTCTCGCAGGAATTCTAATCTAAATTTAGCGGTCTCTTTGTCAATCATTTTTGGGATTGTTCCAGAGTCAGTAAACGGTAACCCAAAATGTTCATGCATCACACCTACTTTATTGAAGTCATTCATATTGCCTCCTTATGGCAACCAAACTTTGCCGATCTTTACTTCTGCTTTTACGGTCGTTGGTAGTACTTTTTTCATTCCTTTGATAAGTGCCTTCTTCATCTCTTCACCATACTCTTTTGCTTCTTTAGTCGGAACTGCAGACACAATTTCGTCATGCACTTGTCCACCCATATACTTAGTCAATCCTGCTTTATGTGCTTCAAGCATCCCATATTTTATTCCAACAGCCGCCGTACCTTGGACCATTGTATTCAAAATCGTAGTTGACCGTTTATTATAACCAACTAGAATTCTCCTAGCCCCATTAGGTAGTCGAATAATTGTGGGTCTGTACTGTTGTGATTTTAGTTCTGCTTTTTCTCGCATTACTTTCAACCCAGCAAATGTGCTGAAAAACTTCTGCACATATTCAGCTGCTTCATCATAATCGATTTCACCTCCTGACATTTTTACATAGTTATAAAATCCTTGTACTCCTCCACCAAACAGCAAAAGGAATACCATAGCCTTTGCCAACTTCCTTTGCTTAGGGGACACACTTTTCTCTGGCACTCCGAATACCGCCGAAGCTACTGCAGTATGAACGTCGCCTTTTTCAAGCGACTTTCTAAGCACTTCATCACCAGCAATATAAGCGGCAATCCTAACCTCTATTTGTGAGTAGTCAACTGAGACGATCTTCCATCCTGGGACTCCTCCAATAAGGTCACCTCGACTATCCTTAGGGACCTGTTGTAAGTTCGGGTCAGAACAAGTAAATCTAGTTGTGTCTGCCGAGCACTGCCAAAAGTGTGGATGAACTCGATCGTTGATAATGTGGTCTTCCATCCACTCCGGTGAATACATCTTAATCCTTTGGTCACCATGCTTCCAAAGCAGCAGGTCGTCTACGATTGCCCCGGACTTACCACCAAACTGAGAGATTGGAATAAGTGCTTCCTTCCCAGTACTCTCGACTTCAATCCCGCATCTAGCTAAGGCTGCTTTGAGTTGCATATGTGATCGCAAGTTTATATCCTTGCCAAACTTTTTCCTAAGTCTTATCTCTGCTTTAGCGATCGCGATTCTTTGATTAGCCACGTATTCTACAACTCTTGACTTCACACATGGAAGACCATTGATGGACATCTGGGCAACTACTGGCACCAATTCCATCTCCATCTCTAATGCTTCTAATTGCCCAGTTTCTTCAGCTTTTTCAATCTGAGAACGATACAAAGCAGGTAAACTGATAACATCTTGAGCAGCATATTCAATCTGCCTGTCAGATAACTCAAAGTTGCTCCAATGACCATGCTCAATCTCTTTGTCAATTTCCTTACCAAGTCTTCTTCGGAGTGAAGCACCCAAGGTCTTCCTAACATCACGTCGTCCAGTGCTTGCAAGTAATGACTCACCAACAAGAGTATCGTGCCATTGTGCCCTGGCCCAATCTATACCTGCTTGGTGCATGAATAGCAAGTCAAACCCTACCCCATTATGAATAATAAAAGTCTTCTTAGGTGATTCAATGAGTTTCTTTATAGCCGGATGCACATGACCATCACTGACCTGGATTACCGCAAGTGTGCTGGATTGTTCGCCGTACAACTGCACCAAAGCAATGTCGTCTTTCCATGCAGATAACCCGGTAGTCTCAGTGTCAATTCCAATTACTTGATCTTTAGCAAGTAATTGTGCCACCTCCACCGGGTCTCTAAGCACCTCAATTCCATCGATTTTTATCCCCCAAGATCTAATGGTTTTCATGTGGGCCACCAATTATATTTCCTTGTAAGAATCCAGCCGTCCCACCTATCTTCACAAGTTCAATAACCTTAGGGAACATTGGAGTCCATAAAACAGTAGGGGACTGCCATGGTTGGTTGCACTCTCTATAGAATTTCTCGCCTTCAAAACATATACCTTGTGTCCAGCAAGTAGGTCCCAAGTACGGGGCCATTTCAGGGATTGAATTTAGAATCAAATGTCGTACTTGAATTGCCACCTGGGTTATTTCAGATGTATTCATCCTGCATGCCCGGGTCTTTATAAAATTCATGAATGCTTCAAGATTGGCAGTCCATATGAGTTGGGTCTCTGTTGCATTGGGTAAGACAAATCTTGCATCTTCTTTGGGAACACCATACTCAATCAGTGCTTCATAAGATGCTTGAGCACCGTTCAAAGCAGCTTCATAAGTGTCTTGAATCCTGCCACCGCCTTCAATAGTCTTTGGAGTTATGAAAGCAGGGTCTTTTTCAACTCGATAATGCTGAGACCTTTGTTCAAATGAATGACCAATATTATGTCGGACCAGTTGGTGAGAAAAAGCTCTGGACACTCCGGCAATCGTGAAACAAAATGACACATGTCTTAAGCAGGAATAATGTCTACGTTCCAAAATGGCATTGACCGACCGGTCTATTTGTTCATCGGTCATAGCGTCCATAAGGGTCTCAACATCTTGCACTGAATAAGTCATTCGTGCTGCAGTAGCAATAACTCTTTTAGGGTTAGGAGTTCTCCAAACCAATCTAACTTCAGGACTTGTCTTCTTCATTCTTACCCTCCATTGCTCGCCATACTGAAGCCCTTGATAACGGAATGCAAGTTATCTTGGTTGCATGGAATACACTAATTACAAGATCGTGCTCAACTGTACTTTCATCATCATACTGACCAACTATGACCGCTTTTATCCCGGCTTGGGTCATTATTGCAGTACAATGTGAACAAGGAAAGTGAGTCACATAAACAGTTGCACCATTTAATGCAACATGATATTTAGCTGCTTGAGCAATAAGGTTTTCTTCAGCATGAAGTAGGAATGCATGCTTGCCATTCTCAAGTCGTACACAACCTCCATCATCACAATGTCTCATGCCACTAGGAACCCCGTTATAGGCAGTCATGATTATTCTGCCATCGATCGTTGCAACTGCACCGGTGGAATGATTTGCAGTACATGTACTTCTATTTGCTACAATTCTCGCAATCCCCATCAAATATTCATCTATACTAGGTCTCATTTTATCCTCCAAAATGTTTAATTGTTATTACAAATTTTAGCCTACAACTATAGTAAACCCCCCTAGTAATCCGAGACTACTAGGGGGATTAGTACACTATCTAACTGACTGACTTTCAGCTAAAGCTCGTTTGAAGTCTTCAGTTTTTGCAGCTGACATTGATACAACTGGGGAATAGAATGTGCCTTTTGGACCTTGTTTACTAGAAGAGGTTAGTTTTGCACAGAAGGTTCCTAATCCACGTTGTGCCACCATTGTATTAATCATCTTGCCAGTGGTAATCGAGGTCCTGGAGAATTCCAAGATCGCCATGGTCTCGGCTTCAATAACCCAGACCATATATGAATACAGGAATGAACAAGCAGGTGGGTTATTCTTACCGGACTTGGTTGGGGTCCATTGGTTCATTGGACAAGAAGAACATTCTCCACCCGGATTCCCAACACCGGTAATGCTATCTCCCGATCGGCAAGCAACAGTTCTTTCATCTGGGTCCCGTAGTTCACGCCGTCGAGTCATTGCAACTGGAATGACCGTAACTTCTGCGGCGGGTTCTGCACCCAAGACCAACCATTGCCCAGGTTTTGCCTCACCATCCTGGACCTCTTTGGTCAAACCTTGTGCCAGACGAAGACGTGGAATGAACAAGTCATTACTGTCCATAGTCGGTTTATCAGAATATACTGCAAGGTTGCTTTTAGGAACCGAGGTCTCTTCGACTTCTTCGACCATGCCTTCAAAACTCGCCTTCCTAGGGGCTGGGAGTGCTTTACGAACAACACGTGCTGGAGTATTATTGCCGCGAATTGCGGTGACCTTTTTAGCAACGGGTTTTACAGCTTTCTTTAGAGCGGGTTTTACAACTTTTTTCGTAGCCATGTTATATGTCCTTTATAATTTTATTGAGTGTTTGAATAATGTTTGATTGGTGATCTATGTTATAAGATGGATGTGGTAGATGGTATATCTGCTTGTCTGAACCTCCTATATAATTGTCGACCCAAAGATGCGCTCGTTTGCCACATGCAACAATTACCTTTGCTGATCTTATCACATTAGGTGGACATTCGTGTGCAATTACCCAACCTACTTGGAATGCCTTTGGTCCCAACAGTCGTCCATAAGTAGCACTAAGCACTGAAGTAAATGGCAACCAAGCACCAATATGTCGCTTTTCTTTCGAGTGCCGTTCGCCTACAAAAACAACTTCAGCATCGGGCTTCCCACAATACATTGGCGGCCTAGTGCCTGATGCGTTCAAAAACTCTCGACCTACAATATTAGCCATTTCATCTACAGTTGTCTGCTCCAACATTAACCACCCATATTTCATGCCATATTCTATGTACATGGTTTTCTCTGCCATTGGACTGACCGGTAGGTCGGAAGAGTCTCGAAGACTCTGCAGTCTGCTTGCTGATGGACCTGCTAACATCACACGAAGTCCGTCGGGTTGCACTGCTCTTCCATACAACCATTCGCCCAACCAAGGGTCGTTTGCTAATCTCCTTGGCTGACTAAGCAAGTTGCCGTACACATACTCACTTGGCCAACCTCGGTCCCATATTTCAATAAGTTCTGAACTAGAGACCGAGGTGGCTCTGATAAGCGGCTTCAAGTAAATACTATCATCTGGAATTGCCCTGCCTTCCCAATGCCTTATAATAACATTGTCAAAGGCTACAGAGAGGGCTTTTTCTAGAGTCACTGCTAGAGTGCTTTTACCTGACTTCTCAGGACCTTCCAGAATGATTACAGACATTATTCGTCCTTGTTGAATGCGCGGTCGAAGTCGTTATCCAACTCACTTTTCATTGCAATTTCAGTTGGTTGGGGTTTAGAGATCTTGGCAGGGTTGCCTGGTTTTACTTTCGGCTTGCCGGGTTTGGCAACTGCTTTAGCAACTGATTTTTTGGCAGGTTTGGCAGGTTTGGCAGGTTTGGCAGGTTTGGCAACTGCTTTAGCAACGATCTTCTTGATCGTCTTCTTGGCCGCAACTGCATTAGGAGCACGACACTCCCAACCCAACCACGGGAATGCACGAAGGTCAATCGTATTGAATGTGTCGCCGGTCTTAGCTTCCTTGGTCGCTGCACAAACGAAGGTGATCTTTTGTCCGGACTTATCATTAACCTTGATGACCCAAAGGAACTTTTCCTTTTTGCGCGAGTCTTCCAACACTGCAGCCCATTCTTTGGACTTGCTTAGAGGACCATCAATGGTTTTTATTACTGGCACGATCTTCATGCCGACTTTCACATCTTTTGCGTACATTTTATTCTCCTTGTAATCTATCAAATCTTGGGTTATTGGTAAAAAATATTTATCGGGGAAACGTACTCTTGGAAATACAAATAATAATTCGGGCCTCCTCTCGTATATTGATATATATGCCTCAATCAGTGCCGGAACATTCCCATCTGAGGTCAGGAATTCTACATACTCCGGCAACTCAAATAACCGGTCAAGACTGACCAACTCTACATAATCCGGAATATTCTCCTTGACTTTGGCCGAGATCCAGATAGCCTTGGTCTTTGGAACCCTGGGTTCTGCCTTCTGGACATTGGAATTCTTAGATGCTTGGGTTGGTATGCCTACTGATGCACTTTTTTTGTTCACAGGTATTTTGATCTTCTTAGACCGTTCTTTGCTGCGTAACTTCCAGCACTCCTTACACATGGAGTCCCAACCATCCTTGGATGCTTTATTATGGGGATAAAATTCGGTCGTCAAGTCCTTAGCCTGCTTGCACTTTCGGCATGTCTTTTTCATTAGTCTTCTACCGGGACAACTTCAGGTTCATCTTCGGGTCTGGACTTTTTCAAGTCCTCTAGCAGATAATCCAAAAAGCCAGAGAGTTTGTCTTCGTCTTTGATACCCAGTTCCTTCTTGAGTTGAGTCAAGAGAATATCTATACCCCAAATATTTATGGCCATCGCGGTCCTGTCTTTGTTTTCGGCATCCTGCTTATTGCCTTTGCCTTCTACTTGGACCGAAACCTTGGTCTCACTCTCTTCAATCACAATCCGTCTGTCATGCATTTTACTACCTCCTGATTAGTTGAAATTCCTTCCGATGATTTATTATATGCCAAAATGTGTAAAACTAGGCCTTTTCCTGGAGCTGTGTAGAACGAGTTTTAATCATACTGTTGATGATTGAAGTAAATCCCATTCATCTTCTGATACAACTGAACAGTGACCCAAAGATCGGAGAGACCATAGACCAATAATTCGTCATCACTCATACTCGCCACCATTGACCCATCGACCTCTTCAGCCAAGATCTCTAACCCGTACCTTTTAGCAACCCATTTGAGCTTTTTCACATTCTCGCCCCAAGACCAGTTGAACAACAATCCCATGAGGTCCGTGGTAGGTTCGGCACGATACTTTGCCATAGCCGGAGTAATCCCGGGTTGAATTCCTAAGTCCATACTTCTTCGCATAAGGAAAGGCAGGTCAAACCCCATGGTGTTGTACCCGACCGAGCACCCATTACACATTGTGAGATTGCCCCAAAATTTAACGATCGCTTCGGTCTCGGTGACCAAGAGCACCTTAGCAGGCTCATATTGTTTTATGAAGGCGGATGCTTTGGCCTTTGGCATTTTCTTGGAGGGCACGAGCAGAATGGTTGGGGTCTCGGTCACTCCGACCTGCATTGAGATAAGTCGGACAACTCCCAGGTCCGCATCCAACCCGGCACGTTCGACTGCTTCAGCGATCTTTTCCTCACGTTGTGCGGCGATCTTATCTGGGTCTTTCACCCTTGCATCTATCTTAGGTTCTGGGACCCAGGACTCCACGTCTTTCATCCCAACGGTCTCAATGTCAAAGAATAG
>Ga0315268_10002531_pt1 | contig 20552 bp, 21 predicted proteins | sample C1_top_MG_FD_204535 | JGI IMG/M metagenome (GOLD analysis project Ga0315268, IMG submission 204535) | Sediment microbial communities from Yellowstone Lake, YNP, Wyoming, USA - C1_top | ecosystem: Environmental > Aquatic > Freshwater > Lake > Sediment | place: USA: Wyoming | collected 2017-08-01
CGATTGCAAGACGTGGCCAGCTTGCATTTCGGACAGCCCAAGGCTATGACCGACGATCGCGACGGCACCGATATGCCCGTTGACGGAGGCGCAGATGACCGACTTTGGAGTCAAGCCAGGGCAAAAGCTGTATGCCACCTTCAAGACGTCGATGGGCGACATGGTCGCCGAGCTGTACTGGGACAAGGTGCCCAAGACCGTGGCCAACTTTGTCGAGCTGGCCGAGGGCACGCGCGAGTGGAAGCACCCGGCGACTGGCGAGCAGATGGTGGGCAAGCCGCTGTACCAGGAAGTCGTCTTTCACCGCGTGATCCCAAATTTCATGATCCAGTGCGGCGACCCGCTCGGAAAAGGCACCGGCGGACCTGGCTACAAGTTCGAGGACGAGTTCCACAAGGAGCTGCGCCACAGCGGCCCGGGCATCCTGAGCATGGCCAATTCTGGCCCCAACACCAACGGCTCGCAGTTCTTTGTCTGCGAAGTGCCGACGCCGCACCTCGACAACAAGCACTCGGTGTTCGGCAAGGTGGTCGAGGGCGTCGACCTGGTGAAGAAGATCGCCAATGTGCCGCGCGGCGCCGGCGACCGTCCAAAACAAGACGTCGTGCTCAAGCAAGTGTTGATCGGGCGCGGCGAGCCCAAGCGGTAGATCATGGTCAGTTACCACAAACCCGTCATATCGGTCATCGGCAGCAGCGCACCGTCGCCGCAGACTCGCCAGCTGGCATTCGAACTGGGCCGGGCCGTCGTGCTGGCTGGTTTCTCGCTCGCCTCGGGCGGCCTCGGCGGCATCATGGAAGCAGCCAGCCAGGGCGCGCAGGCAGCCAAGGACGAGCTGCGCCGCAAGGGCGGCGACGTCGACTTGCCGCAGGTGATCGCGATCTTGCCGATGGCCGACAAGCAGCGCGCCACGCCCTACGCGGACATCGTGCTGCCGACCGGCATGGGCTACGCGCGCAATGCGCTGGTCGCCCTGGCGGGCGACGGTGTGATCGCGCTCGAGGGCGGCTCGGGCACGCTGTCCGAGATCGCCTTTGCCTGGCAGTTCGGCAAGCCGGTGGCCGCGATTGCGCCTTCCGGCGGCTGGGCCGAAAAGCTGGCCGGCAGCGCGCTCGACGACAAGCGCAACGACCAGATCTTTCGCGCTGACAGCGCCAGCGCCGCGGTCGAGTTCATCGCCAGCCGCATTGCCGGGAACAAAGCGTGACCCGCACCATCCGCGATGCGCTGTTTCTGCGCCTCAACCGACTGGGCGGCCTGCCGCTGACCCCGCACACGCCCCTGCCCGCCGGCGGCAGCTATCTGATCGCGCTTGAGGTCGAGCGCGATCTCGTCGTCACCATCGGTGCACTCGGCCGGCGCGGCGTGCCGCGCGGCACCTATCTGTACGCGGGCAACGCCCGGCGCGGTCTACAGGCGCGCATCGAGCGCCACCTGCGGCCAACCAAGAAACGGCACTGGCACCTCGATCACCTGACGTCGCGGCGCGAGGTGCGGCCGCTGACCGCGCTGGTCTTCACCGAGCGCGAGGTCGACGAGTGCAGCCTGGTTGCGCAGCTGCTGGCCATCCCCGGCGCCAGCGTTCCGATCCCCGGTTTTGGCGCGAGCGACTGCCGGCGCGGTTGCCCGGCCCATCTGGTGCTGCTGGCGTGAGTTCGCGGCCGCGATCAGCGGCCGCGCCAATCGAGGTCGTCCGGTTCGTTGACATTGCGCCAGCAGTCGACCAGTTCGGGCGGCACCTGCGGGCAGTGGACGTCCGGCAGCTCGACCAGCTTGCACGGTCCGCGCACGCTCGCTGCGACCAGCTGCTCGACGGCACTGCCGATGCGCGGCGTGTACAGCGCCAGCAGCGGCTCGACGCCCCGGTCGTCGATGCGCGGGATCACGGCCGCGCGATCGGGCGCAGCCTGCGCGAGCAGCCACGCGATCGCGGCCGGCGTGACGAACGGCAGATCGCAGGCCGCGACCAGCCAGGTGGCATCCGATCGCCAGCGCAGCGCGGCCAGGATGCCAGCCAGCGGACCGCGGACCCCCGCCACGTCGTCGAGCCGGGTGCTGCCAGCGGGCGCTGCCGGCAGCTCGCCAGCGCCGATGGCGACCACCTGGTCGACATGCGGTTGCAGCGCCGCGACCACTCTCTCGAAGAAGGTGCGACCATCGATCTGGCACAGGTGCTTGGGCTGTCCCATCCGGCTGCTGCTGCCGCCGATCAGGATGCCGCCGAGGATCGCTGTCGCCATGGTACGTGCGGGGCGCCGAGCGGAGCGCGCTACTTTGCCGGCGCCGAGGCCGGCGCCTTGTTGGCCATCTGCGCCTGGAGACTTTTCATCATCTCCTGCTCGCGCTTCTTCTGCTCGAACTGCTTCATCAGGCTGGCGCGCACGTCGGGGGGCAGGTTCTGCATGGCAGCGGGATCGATGTTGGGCATGCCGCCCTCGCCCTCGGGCCGTTTCTTGAATCCGGCCAGGCCGCCGGTCAAGTTGTCGCGGGTCCACTTGGCAACAACGTAGATCGAATCGTCGGCGTTGCCCTTCGCGTACACGGCATCGCGATCGCCGTCCTTGAACTCGTTGCCGAAGACGAGCGTCGCCGGCTTGCCGTCCTCGAGCACGACCGCGATGGACGCACTCGGCTTGGTGATCCCCGCTTGCTGCGGCGTGGTGCCGGGATCGGCCAGGCGCAGTCCGCGCGCTGTGTCGAGCGCCTGCACCCGGCGCTGCACCAGCATCATGTCGAGCTCGAAGTCCTTGGGCACGGCCTCGCTCGACTTGCCCAGCTTCCAGTCGGCGCCAGTCTTCTCGAACTCGAGCTTGAGCTTGGCGGTCGCGATGCTCAGCTTCTTCGCCTTGTCTTTCTCGACCTTCATCATCCCGAAGTCGCGCAGATCGGTGACCTGCTTGCGCAGGTTCTTGGCCGAGTACTCGGCCAGCTGGTAGACGTCGGGCTTGCCGCCGGCCCGCGCATAGACCGACTTGTCGTCGCCAGTCGCGCCGAGCTGCAGCGTGCGTTTGGCACCCTCCTTGCCGACAAAGGCGAGCAGATCGGCCTTGTCGGTGAGCGCCGTCTTGTCGGCGCCCGGATCGCTATCGAGCACCTTGCTGGCGCGAGCGTTGACCAGCGACGAGACCAGGCTGCGGGCCGCGTTCTTGTCGAAGCGGAAATTGGCCGGCGCCAGCTTGGCGTCCTCGAGCTCCCAATTGTCGTCCTTCTTGATCAGGGCGTAGCTGGGCTGACCGGCCAGCGTAACCTCGACCCGGCTGACGTCCTCGATCTTGTCGGCAAACAGCTTGAGCTGCTGCCACGACGATGCCGGCTTGGAAAAGAGGTGCGCTGCCAGCCCGGGCACCACATAGACAGCCGAGCCGACGCGCACGTTGGCGCCGCCGCTGGCCGCCTTGCCGACGACAAACTTGGCGACCTCGACCCCGTTGGCAAACGCGGTGACCGCGGCGCCCTTGTCGTCGTTGACTTCGAGTTCGGCAAAGCGCGCCTCGTCCTTGGTCACCAGATCGGTCGAATCGACCTTGGGGATGGCCTCGACCAGCCGCTTGACGGCGTCGGCGTCGGCCTCCTTGCCGCTGGCCAGCTGCCATTGCTCGCCCTGCTTGCGCAGCTCGGTCGCATTGGGACCGCCGATCACGACGCGGTCAATCTTGTCCTTGTCCACCGCGGCGAACGAGATGCGCGTGATGCCGCGCTCGGGCTTCTTGGACATCAGCCAGTAGGCGCCGACGAGCAGCGCGACGAACACCACGGCGACGATCGCTGTGCTTTTTTTCATCGTCCACTCCTAGAGCGCAACCCGGCCACGCCGGCCCTCGCGCATGCGCCAGCGCGCCAGTCCGAAGCCGATGAATGCCAGCGGCAGCCCGACGATGTTGAAGTACTTGAGCGTGCTGCGCTTGGCGTCCGAGACCTCTTCCAGCGGCGCCGCGTTGAGACCGCGCGATCGCACCGCCAGCAGTGCCTCGTCGAGCACCAGCCAGTCGAGCAGGTTGAGCGCCAGCGTCTCGTTGCCCTTGGACATGAACTGGTCGAGCAACATCAGGTAGCCGCCCACCACCAGCACGCGGCCGTCCTTGGCCGCGGTCGGCACACTCGGGTCGACCGACATGCCCTGGTCGGCACCGCCCTTGTTGAAGTGGCTCTTTATCGAACCGGTCAACGCGACCGCCAGGTTCTTCGAGCTGGCCTCGCCCAGCACGCTGACCTTCCACTCCTGGCTCGGGTCCAGGTTGTAGGGTTCGCTCTGTAGCCAGCTCTTGTCCGAGCTGCGCACCAGCACGTCGGCCTTGATCGGGCCGCCGCTCGGAACGGCGACGGTCAGCGCCGACATGAACGGGAACGCCACCTGCGCCAACCCGCGCGTCAGCGGGTGGTTCTCGTCCAGGCCCTTGGGCAACGGGATGAAGGGGTACTTGACCGGCTGCGCGATGCGCCAGGCGCCCTGCTGCCGGGTCACGTTCATGGTCGCGCACTCGGCGTCGATCACGATGCCGGGCTCGATCTTGACGCCGTAGCTCTCGAGCAGCGGACCGAGGCCGTGGTTGGTCGGGTTGGGCTGCAGCGTCTGCAGGTCGGGCGCCACTGGCCCGAGCAAAAAGGCTGCGCCGCGGCCGCTCATCACGAATTTGTCGATGGCCCGCTGCTCGGCCTCGCCGAACGGTGTCTTGGGGCCGATGACCAGGATCGCGTTGACGTCGTCCGCGATCTCGGCCTTCTGGGTCAGGTCGATCGGCACCACGTCGTACAGCTGGCTGAGCAGCTGGTGGATGCTGCCCATCTCCTTCTGCAGATCCGGGTTGTCGTGACCGGTGACGAGCGCGATCTTGGGCGCCTTGTCGCGACTGACCTTGCGGATCATGGTCGTCAGGTCGTACTCGAGTCCGCCGGTCTCGCGCACCACCGGGATCGCCTCCTTCTTGTCACCGAATCGGATCGAGATGCCCATGTAGGCACGCTTGACCTCGAGCTTGTCCGCCTCGTTGACCCGCACCTGCACCGGTGGGATGCCGACGTCGCGCAGATCCTTCTCGACGCTGGTCTCCTCGCGCACCGCGCGGCCGAAGATGTCGGTCTGCACGTCCTTCTTCTTGTCCTTGTCCTCCTGCGTCTCGGACGCGGTCGGATCGACGAACGAGTAGCGCAGGTTGCCGCCCGAGTGCGCGTAGTACTCCTCGAGCAGATCCTTGACGTAGCGCGCGTTGGTCGAGTACGGCGGCGGCAGATCCTTGGTGAAGTAAGCGGTCACGGTCACCGGGTCCTTCAGCCGCTGCAGGGTGTCGACCGTGGCCTGGCTGAGCGTGAACTCCTTGCCCCGGGTCAGGTCGAGCCGGCCAAACAGATAGACACTGATGACGTTGACCAGGACCAGGCTGCCGACCACCGCCAGCAACAGCACGGTCACGTCGACGGTCTTCTTGGTGCTCATGGGTGCCTCCGCCTACGCGTGCTGCCGCGCCAGCGAGCGCTCGGCCAAAAACAGCGCGCCGCCGGTCACGGTCAGGTAGTAGATGACGTCGCGGCTGTCGATCACGCCGCGCGCCATGTTGTCGAGGTGCGAGCTGACCGAGATGAACTCGATCACCGGCGCGATCGCCTGCGGCACGAAGAACTGCAGCCAGTAGACGAAGTAGAGCGCTGCGCAGACGATGAAGCCGACGATGAAGGCGACGATCTGGTTGGCGGTCCAGGTCGAACAGAGCACGCCCACCGCCAGCAGCGACGACGAGAAGAGCAGGATGCCGAGATAGCCGGCAATGACCGGACCCCAGTCGAGCGGGCCGATCAGGTCGACCGAGATGGCGTAGACCAGGGTCACGGCCAGCGCGGTGGCGATCAGTCCGAGCGCGGCCAGGAACTTGCCGATCACGACGTCGGCGTCGCGCACCGGCATCGTGGTCAGCAACTCGATGGCGCCGCTCTTGCGCTCCTCGGCGATCAACCGCATGGTCACCGCCGGCGCCAGGATCACCAGCAGCATCGACGGCGAGAACGGCGACGGCGCGAAGAAGCCGCGCAGGTCGGCGCGCCCCATCAGGAACAGCGCGCTGAAAAACATCCAGCCAGCGACCAGCAAGAAGGCGACCACCACGATGTACGCGATCGGCGAGTCGAAGTAGCTCTTCAGCTCGCGCCGCGCGATCACGAGCAGGTTACGCATGGCTCCCTCCATCGCCGCGGGTCAGGCGGCGGAACACGTCCTCCAGCGACAGGTGCTCGCGGTGCAAGTCGAGCAGCACCAGGTCGTTTTGCACCACGGCGTGAAACAGCCCCTCGCGCGGATCGGCCGCGCCCGCCGATTGCAGCTTGAAGCCGACCGCCGGTGCCACCTCGCCCTCGACCACATCGACCGCGCGCACGCCGACCACGCCGGCGAACACGCCCTTGATCTTCTCGGGGTCGAGCGCGCTGCCGTTCTTGCCCTTGACCGTCAACCGGATGACCGCGCCCGATTTGCGCTCGGACAGCGCCGCCGCGGTGTCGTCGGCGACCACCTTGCCCTCGGCGATGATGATGATGCGGCTGCAGGTGGCCTCGACCTCGGGCAGGATGTGGGTCGACAGCACCACCGTCTTCTCGCGGCCGATGTCCTTGATGAGCTCGCGGATCTCGACGATCTGATTGGGGTCCAGACCCGAGGTCGGCTCGTCCAGGATCAGGATGTCGGGGTCGTGCACCATCGCCTGCGCCAGACCGACGCGCTGGCGATAGCCCTTGGAGAGCTGCCCGATGTCCTTGCCCAGCACTTTCATCAGGCCGCAGCGCTCGCCGATCTCGCGCAGTCGCTGCTGCCGCACTGCCGGCGCAATGTTGCGCACGTCGGCCACGTAGTTGAGGTAGTCGATGACCATCATGTCGGAGTAGAGCGGATTGCTCTCCGGCAGGTAGCCGACGCGGCTGCGCGTGGCCAGCGGCTCGGCCCCGACGTCGACGCCGCCGATCCAGGCGCTGCCCGAGGTCGGCCGCAAAAAGCCGGTCAAGATGCGCATGGTGGTGGTCTTGCCGGCGCCGTTGGGCCCGAGAAAGCCGACGATCTCGCCGCGCGCCACCTTGAACGAGACGTCGTTAAGCGCCCGCGTCGCGCCGAACTGCTTGCTCAGCGCCCGGGCCTCGATCATGGTCTCGACTGCAGATTCTGCCATGGGTTTCTCCAGCTTCGAAAACGCCCCCACAACCATCGGGGGCGGCGATCTATTTCCTGTTTCGATGAAAAAAATCAAGCGGTTCGTCGGCCAGCGTCCCCCGCGGCTTCCGCCCGCCGCGCGCAGCCAGCCCGGCGGGCGCAGCGCTGTGGTACCTTGGGAAGTGATGCAACGGATCGATCGAGGGTGCCAGCCTCATGCCAGCCGCAGCTGGCAACTGACCATGGCGGCCGCTGCGCTCTGCTGCAGCGCGTGCCCGATCGCGCTGCCGGCCGAGAGCCAGACCCGATTTGCGTGCACTGCAGCCGAGGACTGCCCGCCCGGCCAGCACTGCCTGCAACGCTTGTGCGTGGCGGTCGACACGGACGCTGCGGCACCGGCCGATCGGGTTGCCAACGATCAGACCGGGCTGGACCGCGCAGCGATCGCGGACAGCGCGGCCGACACGGTTCGACCCGACCACCCGGCCGATGCAGCACCACGGCCCGACCACCCGGCTGCCGACGTCCGCGATGCCGCGGCCGCCGACCAACCGACGTTCGACCGGGCCGCCGCCGACTCGCGTGCGCACGACGCAATGGTCGACACCGGGGGGAACCGCGATTCGGCGGCCGGCGATGCGGCGCTGCCCGACACCGCCGTCCGCGACACGACGCGCACCGACGCCTGCGTCGCCAGCGGCAGCGAGACCACGCCGAGTGGCAACTGTGCCGACGGGTTCGACAACGACTGCGACGGCAACGTCGACGAGCACGACGACGGCTGCTGGTGGGATGCGCGCTGGAGCCACCGGCGCAAGTTGACCTTCGACAACAGCAGCCGGCCGGCGCTCGACACTTTTACGGTACTGCTCGTGTTGCACGCCGGTCGGATCGACTACGGCGAACTGCGCAGCGACGGCGCCGACCTGCGCATCGTCGACGCTGACAACAGCACGCTGCTGCCATTGGAGACCGAAGCTTGGAACACCAGCGGCACATCGCTGGTCTGGGTCCGGGTGCCCCGCATCGACGCTGCCTCGACCGTCGATTTCATCTGGATGTACTACGGCCGCAGCGACGCCACCGCGGCCCAGCAGCCGGCCCAGGTGTGGAGCGGCTACGACGCCGTTTACCACCTGACCGATCTGCAGGACGCGACCGGACACGGCAACAACGGGACCGATCACGGTACCAGCGCCGGCACCGGCCAGATCGGCGGCGGCCGCAGCTTCGACGGCGCCAATGCCTGGATCGGGCTGGGCAGCGATCGCTCGCTGCTGCGCAGTGCGGGAGCTGCCACGCTGTCGGCCTGGATCGACACCAGCGACTACAACCTCAACCAGGACATCATCTCGGTCGCGGTCGGCGGCGCCTGCAGCAACAATTCGCGCGCCACGCTGATCAGCGAGTACGGCAACATCCGCGTCGGCGCGCGCGCTGGCGACCTGGACGGTCTGATCGCCATGAACACAGCCGACCAGCCGGTGCAGACCGGACGCTGGCAGTACCTGGTCGGCGTCATCGACTACGGCGGCGGCAACTTGTCGTCGTACATCGATGGTCGGCTCGACCTGAGCAACCCGTTCACCTTCAATCAGCTCGCGACGTCCAGCACCAACGCCGGCTGCGCTGCCATCGGCAGCGAGGACAGCGGCGACCTGGCCCGCTTTGCCGGCACCATCGACGAGGTCCGGATCTCACCCGTGCTGCGCTCGGCCGCCTGGATCGACGCCGAGTTCAAGAACCAGGGCGCGGACGCATTTGTGACCTACGGCAGCGCACAAACGCACTGACATCGGCGCCGCGGTCGTGGGAGAATGCTGTCCATGACGTCTGGTCGGCAATACCTGCAAGCGTCGGCGCCGCGCTGGTTGCGCCGCGCAGCGTTCCGGCTGGCGCTGGGCGCCGCACCACTGGTCGCCGCCTGCCCGGTGCAGCTGCCCAGGCCGGCCATTATCGCCTTTGCGTGCGAGGACGACAGCGACTGCCGCGACGGCACTTTCTGCCAGGACAACCTCTGCCTCAGCATCGACGGCTCGGTGATCCGGCGCGACGCCGGGCACAGCGACCGGGCCGGGAACGACCGTGTCGGGTTGGACCGGGCGGGCACCGACGCAGCGTTGCCCGACGGAACTGACATCGACCAACCTGGTGGCGACGGCGCCAGCGCCGACGCCGGAGCCTGGTGGGACGGCGCCTGGCAGCGGCGGCGCAAACTGACCTTCAACAACAGCGGCCGGGCCGAGGCACTGGTCGATTTTCCGGTGCTGGTGAAGCTCGACAGCACCCGCGTCGACTACGCCACGGCCGGGTTCGACGGCAAGAGCGTGCGGTTCGTCGACGCCGACGGAACGTCAGTGCTGGACTACCAGCTAGACAAATGGAATGCCAACAGCACTTCCTGGCTCTGGGTCCGCGTGCCCCAGATCGACGCAGATGGCGCCAACGATCACATCTGGCTCTATTACGACAACGGCAGCGCCGACATCCAGGGCCAGGGCATCCGGGTCTGGAGCGCTGGCTACCAAGCCGTGTTCCCGTTGAGCGTCAATTTCCTGGACATGTCCGGCTACGGTTTTGCCGGGACCGACCATTTCAGCGACCCGACACCGGGCGTCATCTCGTTTGGCCGCTCCTTCGATGGCAGCGCCTGGCTCGATCTCGGCACCGGACTGGCGCTGCTGATGTCAGCACCAGCGGCCACGCTGTCGGCGTGGATCAAGCCTGGTAACAACAACGCCGACCAGACCGTGATCGCGATCGCCAGGAACGGAACCTCGCCAACCAGCGAGGCGCGAGCCTTCCTGGCGCTGCGCAACTTCGAGATCGTCGTCGGTGGCCGCAGCCTCGACATCGATTCCCAGCAGGAGCTGGTCAGCAGCGGGCACCCGCTCAGCGTCGACCAGTGGCACCATGTGGTCGGAATGATCAACTACGTGGACCGCAACGCCCGGATCTTCGTCGACGGCGAACAGACCGCCCTGGGGTCGCTCGCGGTCACCGCGACCGCGACCTCGCCCACCGAGTCCGCCTGCGCCGCCATCGGCGCCGACGCCGACGGCCAGAGCCACCGCTTCAACGGTGTCATCGACGACGTGCGCGTCTCGAGACGCACCCATACTGCCGATTGGATCAGGGCCGAGTTTCAGAATCAGGGACTTGATTCGTTTGTGCAGTTTGGCCCCGAGGAACAGTCGCCATAGACCGTATCTGCTCGACCGCCAGCAGCAGCACAGCCAGCGCGATCAACAGGTAGCCGGCCGCGCCGGTCCGGGTGATCGGCTCGGCCCAGACCAGCCAGGCGACCGCGCCCGCCAGCGGCGGTTCGGCCAGCGTGGCGACCGCGACCCGCCCGGCCGCAAAGTGGCGCAGCGCGTTGTTGACCGCGGTGTGTCCGATCAGCGTCGGGATCAGCGCCAGCGCCACGAAGCACAGCCAGTTGCGGCCGTCGCCGTACCAGATCGGCTGGCCGGTCGCCGCGGCCCAACCGAAGCAGAGCAGCGCCGCCACACCGTACAAGACCACCACGTACAGCTGCGTCGGCAGCGAACGCCCGAGCCGACGTCCGAGCAACAGGTAAACAGCAAAGAACAGCGCGCACAGCAGCGCGGTCGCGTCGCCGGCCAGCTGATCGGCGCGCAGCACCAGGTCGCCGCTGCCGATGACGACGACGCCGGCGCAGCCGCACACCAGCGCGGCGAGAAACGAGGGCGCCAACCGCTCGCCAAACAGCAGGCGGCCGCCGATCGCGGTCAGCACCGGCGCGATCGCCAGCAGGCTGGCGGTGTTGGCAACGGTGGTCTGCTGGATGGCGCTGATCCAGGTGATGAAATGGGCGGCCAGCGCCGCGCCCGCCGCCAGCAGCAGCCAGCGCTCCTGCCGCGTCAGGCGAGCGAGCAGCGCGCGCTGGCGCAAGGCGAACGGCAGCAGCAGCACGGTCGCCAGCAGCAGCCGCCAGCCAGCGATGGCGGCCGGCGCGGCGGTACCGATGCGCACCAGATTGCCGGATTGGCTGGCGGCAACGATGCCGACCGCGAGAAACGCCAGCGCCTGCGAACGGCGAAACATCAGTCGAGGCGCTGGCGCGCCAGGTCCACGATGCGCGCCACCACCTGGGCGACGGTCAGCCCGGTCGAGTCGACCGCCACTGCGTCGGCTGCGCAGCGCAGCGGTGCGGCCTGGCGCGTCTCGTCGCGCTGATCGCGGGCGCGCAGGTCGTCGATCACCGCCGCCAGTTCGCAGCGTTCGCCCCGCTGTTGCAACTCGAGAAAACGCCGCTGCGCGCGTTGCTCGACCGACGCGCTCAGATAGACCTTGAGCCCGGCGTCCGGGAACACCACGGTGCCGATGTCGCGCCCCTCGAGCACGGCGCCGGCGCCGCCCAGTGCCAGCCGCCGTTGCAGTTCGAGCAGCGCTGCGCGCACCGGGGCGTGGGCCGAGATGGTGCTGGCCGCCATCGAGATCTCGGGCGCACGGATACCCGTGCTGGCGTCGTTGTCGTCGAGAAAGACCTGCTGACCGCCGCTGTCGTCTCGAAACTCGATCGCCAGCCCGGCCGCCAGCGCAGCCAGCGCCGGACCCTGATCGAAGCCGATGCCGCGCCGTTGCGCCGCCAGCGCGACACAGCGGTAGATGGCGCCGGTGTCGACGTAGACATAGCCGAGCGCGGTCGCCACCGCGCGCGCGACCGTGCTCTTGCCCGAACCGGCCGGGCCGTCGATGGCGATGACGCGCAGAGCGGTCACGGTTGGCTGCCGCCGACCTCGAGCAAGACCTTTTCCAGCGCGCGCACGAACCCCGCATTCTGTTCGGCCGTGCCGATGGTCACCCGCAGGCAGTTGGGCAGGCCGTAATTGGCGACCGGCCGCACGATGAAGCCCTGGTACAGCAGCGCCTCGTAGCAGGGCGCGGCCGGCTTGCCCAGGTCGAACAGGACGAAATTGGCCTGGCTCGGGAACCACTTGAGGCCGAGCCGGGTGAACTCGCGCTCGAACAGGGCGCGGCCAGCCAGGTTGTTCTCGCGGCAGCGCCGCACGTGCTCGTGGTCGTCGAGGGCGGCGACCGCGGCCGCCTGCACCATGCGGTTGACGTTGAACGGCGGCCGCACCCGGTCCATGTAGTCGATCAGGTCCTTGCTCGAGACGCCGTAACCGAGCCGCAGCCCGGCCAGACCGTAAATCTTGGCAAAGGTCCGGATCACGACCAGCCGGTGGCGCAGCGGCGCGTACTTGAGACCATTGGCGACACGCGGATCGTCGATGTACTCGGTGTAGGCCTCGTCCAGCGCCACGATGACGTCGTCACGGACGTGGGCCAGAAAGTGCTCGAACGCGTCGGCGTCGAAGGCGCGGCCGGTCGGGTTGTTGGGGTTGGCCAGAAACACGACCTTGGTCTTCTTGTTGACCGCGCGCGCCACCGCGTCGAGGTCGTAGCCGAGGTCGGGCCGCAGCGGCACCGCGATCTCCTCGCGGTTGTGCGAGATGCAGGCCAGCCGGTAGACGATGAACGACGGATCGCCGGTCACCACGTTTTCGTCCGGCGCGACGAAGGTGCGGATGATGAACTCGATCACCTCGTTGCTGCCGTTGCCGACGATGATGTTGTGCGGCTCGACCTCGTACGCGGCCAGGTGCTGCGCCAGCTTCTCCTTGAGGAAGTAGGCGGCACCGTCCGGGTACAGGTGCATCTCGCCGATCACGCGCTGCATGGCCGCGATCGCGAGCGGCGACGGACCAAACGGGTTCTCGTTGCTGGCGAGCTTGGCCGGGTTCTTGACGCCGTACTCGCGCTCGGTCTCCTCGATCGGCTTGCCCGGAGTGTAGGGACGCAGCCGCTCGATGTTGGCCGTGACCAGCGGTTTCATCGCTACTCCTCGTAGAAGACGCCAATCCGGCGATACTTCTCGATGCGCTTCTTGATCCGCTCCTCGGGTTCGAGCACGCACACGTCCTCGACCTGGCGGATCAGCGCCTCGCGCAGGTGGCCGGCGGTCAGCACGGCGTCGCGCTGGGCACCGCCCGGCGCCTCGCGCACGATCTCGTCGACCACACCCAGGCCAAACAGGTCGGGCGCGGTCAGCCGCAGGGCATCGGCGGCTTGCTCGGCCCGCGCCGCGTCGCGCCACAGGATCGAAGCGCAACCCTCGGGCGAGATCACCGAGTAGATCGAATACTCGAGCATCATCACCCGGTCGGCGATCGCCACTGCCAGCGCTCCGCCCGAACCACCCTCGCCGATGATGGCGCCGACGATCGGCACCTTGAGCTCCATCATCGTCTCGAGGTTGGTCGCGATCGCCTCGGCCTGACCGCGCTCCTCGGCGCCAATGCCCGGATAGGCGCCCTGGGTGTCGATGAAGGTGATGACCGGCCGCTCGAACCGCTCGGCCAGGCGCATCAGCCGCTTGGCCTTGCGATAGCCCTCGGGCCGCGCGCTGCCGAAGTTGCGGCGGATGTTCTCCTTGGTGCCGCGCCCCTTCTGGTGGCCAATGAAGACCACCGGGCGACCAGCCAGCCGCGCCAGTCCACACACGATCGAAGCATCGTCGGCAAAGCGGCGGTCGCCGTGCAACTCGATGAACTCATCGAAGACGTGCGGCACGTAGTCGAGCGTGAACGGTCGGTTGGGATGGCGCGCCAGCTGCACGATCTGCCAGCGTGTCAAGCCACGGAAGATCTCGTCGCGCAGGTGCAGTGCGCGCTTCTCGAGCTTCTTGATCTCGTCCTGCACCCGATTTCCGGTACCAAACTCCTTGAGTTCCTGAAGCTGGCGCTCGAGCTGGATCAGTGGCTTTTCGAACGGCAGGAAATACGTCGCCATGGTGGGTTTGTGTAACACGCAGTGGGGGCGCCAGCAACGCGCGTCTTTCGCCAGGCGGTGGCGCAGTGCGCCACAGGCGCTTGACCGCCGCCGGTAAAAAAGGCCCAATGGCGGCGACCGCGTCGTCGTCACGGAGCCCACCATGATCCATGCTTTGCCGGTCATCGCCGCGCTGGTCGCGGCACCGATCGCCGAATCGGCACCTGCAACGGAACCTGCATCGGCCCCGGCAACCCACCCGGCGCTGACCGAGTTGCTGGCGCGCATCCGCAACGGTCGAGCCAGCGTCGACGAGCTGGAACAGCTGGCGCAGAGCCCGGCGCAGCTCGAGCACATCTGCGCCAGCGACGCATTCCAGGCGATCGAGTGGCTGGCCCATGGCGATACCGGACGCCGGCGCGAACGGGCGATCGTCAACCTGCTGGCCGCGCTGACGCCAGCCGCGCGCGGGCAGTGCCTGCGGTTGATCGACGGCGGCGCCGACGAGCACGACGTCAACCACCTGTTGGCCGAGGACATCGACGACCGTGCGCTCAACCGGCAGGCGCGCGCGCTCATCGACGACGCGCGGCCACTGATGCGCAGCCGCGAACGCATCGTACTCAGCGACATCGACGACACGGTCAAGCCGTACCTGGATCCAGCCGTGCGCGGACCGGTGTTTCCGGGCGCCCGCGCGCTGTTCCGAGCCCTCGACCTGGGCGCCGACGACCAGGGCGTGGCCGGCGACGTGCACTTTGTGACCGCGCGCGACGGCGTGGTGGTCGGCGTCGACAGCGATCTGCGGGCGACCGGCATCCGCTACAACAGCGTGGCCTTCTCCAGCCCGCTGGCCGGCGCGGCCAGCCTGTTCGGTCGCAACACCGGTATCCGCGATGCCAAGGTGGCAAACATCGGGCGACTACTCGACCGCAACCCCGGCAGCCAGGCGATCGTGCTCGGCGACAGCACGCAGGCCGACCCGCAGGTGTTCCGGCGGCTGCTCGAGCAGCGCGGCGATCGCATCGAGCTGGCCATGATCCACCGCGTGCAGGGCTACCCGGTGGACCCGGCGATCGCCAGCTTGCCCAAGGTGCTGGTGTTCGATACCTACGCCGACGCCGCGCGCGAGCTGCAGCGGCGGGGCCTGATCAGCGAGGCGCAGCTGGCGGATGTCCTGGCCGACCGTTGACAGCCGGAGCCGCCTTCAACATAGTCCGCCCCGACATCCCAACCCCGAGGTCAGCCATGCAGCTCACGCCATCTGGAGTCGGTTGGATCGAGGTCATCTGCGGCTCGATGTTCTCGGGCAAGAGCGAGGAGTTGATCCGCCGGCTGCGCCGCGCCCAGATCGCGCGGCTCAAGGTGCAGGCGTTCAAGGCCGCCACCGATGATCGTTACGACAAGGTGCAGATCGTCTCGCACAGCGACCAGCGGCTGGAGTCGATCCCGGTCAAGAACTCGGCCGAGCTGTACCAGCAGATACTGCCCGACGTGCAGGTGGTTGGCATCGACGAGGTGCAGTTTCTCGACGCCGGCGTGGTCGAGGTGTGCGAGGCGCTGGCCGATCGCGGAGTGCGCGTGATCGTGGCCGGGCTGGACCAGGACTACCGCGGCAAGCCGTTCGAGCCGGTGCCGACGCTGCTGGCGGTGGCCGAGTTCGTGACCAAGGAGCTTGCGATCTGCGTCAAGTGCGGCAACCCGGCCAACCGCTCGCAACGCGTCGTCCACAGCGACGAACGCGTCGTGGTCGGTGCCGGCACCGTCTACGAGGCGCGCTGCCAACGCTGCTTCACCGGCGCTCCCGACGAGCGCACCGGCGACGCCACTGGCCACGCCGACGGACGCGAGGCCGACGCATGACGCAGGGACCGGACAGCGGCGGTCGCGGTCCGCAGGACTGCGTGTACCGACACATCGAGCACTCGACCGCGGAGATCGAGCACCGCTACGGCGCCAACTACCACATCCTGGCCGACCCGTTCCTGCTGTCGCACCTGGCGCGTCTGTGCACGGCCGAGGTGGTACAGCCGCTGCTCAACAACCTGGTGCGCGACCTCTACCGCTACCTGATCAAGGCGGTCCTCAACGGCGAGTTCCCGCGCTGCCAGCGCAGCTTTGGCACGCGCATGCTCGACCACTCGCCGCTCGGCATCTGGACCGGCGAGGTGATCAACCCGGAGACGCGGGCGGTCACGGTCAACATCGCGCGCGCCGGCACGCTGCCGTCGCAGGTCGTGTTCGACTTCTTGTGCACGACGATGAACCCGGTGCGGGTGCGCCAGGACCACATCGTCATGGCGCGCGCCACCACCGCCGCGGGTCAAGTCACCGGCAGCGACGTGCACGGCCTCAAGATCGGCGGTGACGTCGAGAACGCCTTTGTCATCTTTCCCGACCCGATGGGCGCGACCGGCGGCTCGCTGGCCGCCGCCATCGACATCTACAAGAAGGACTTCGGTCGCGCTGCCAGGTACGTCACCGCCAACCTGATCGTCACGCCCGAGTACCTGCGCCGCATGCAGCGCAGCCATCCCGACGTCATCGTCTACGCCGTGCGACTCGACCGCGGCGCCAGTTCGGCCGCCGTGCTGGCCGAGATGCCGGGCGCGCGCTGGGACGAGGAGTCGGGGCTGACCGACAAGCAGTACATCGTGCCCGGCGGCGGTGGCTTCGGCGAGATCATGAACAATGCCTACGTCTGAGGAGCCGCCAACGTGACACGGATCGCGATGATGTTGTCGCCCGAGGAGATCGATCGCCGGCTGCGCGATCTGGGGCGTGAGATCTCGGAGGACTACGCCGGCAAGCAACTGGTGCTGGTGGGCGTGCTGCGCGGCGCCTTCATGTTCATGGCCGACCTGTGCCGCCACATCACCATCCCGATCGAGATCGACTTCCTGGGTGTCGAGTCGTACGGCGACGAGACCACCTCGAGCGGTGTGGTGCGCACGACCAGCGACCTGTCGCGGCCGATCCAGGGCAAGCACGTGCTCATCGTCGAGGACATCGTCGACACCGGGCTGACCGCGCGCTACCTGATCCAGAACCTCGAGACCCGCAAGCCGGCCTCGATGGCGCTCTGCTCGCTGCTGGAAAAACCATCCAACAACGTCGGCGGCGTGCCGATCCGCTACCTCGGCTTCACCATCCCAGATCAGTTCGTGATCGGCTATGGTATGGACTACGCGTCGCTGTACCGCAACGTGCCGTACATCGGCGTGCTCGAGGAGCCAAAGGAGAAATGAAATGAGCGAGGCACCGACCGAGGGCGGCAGCCGCTTCAAGCTGTTCCTCGTCCTGGCGATCGTGATCGTGGCGCTGTGCGCGATTGGCTACCTGGCCGGTCAGCTCAACGCTCGCACCTACTACCTGGTGCGCGACCTCAAGGATCCACGGCTGGTGCAGGTGCATCGCGGCTCGCCGTTGCCGTTCTACGTCAAGCCGTTTGTGGCGCAGAACGACGGCGAGCGCGCGGCCTATGCACCGCTGCAGGTCCCGGCGACCTGGGGCGGGCCGCAGAAGCAGAGCTTTGGTGACCGCGCCGAGCTGGACCGCGGCATCTACGCCATCGTCGAGAAGCAGCTGCGCGAGGAGCTGTACACCGGCAAGCTGCCCAGCATGGACGCGGCCGACGCCATCATGCGGCGCATCGACAACCTGTCCGGCCTGACCGACGAGGACCGGCGCGGCCTGCGCGAGCTCAAGGCCGACTACGCCTACCTGCGCGCCAAGAAGATCCTGGATGGACTGCCGGCGCTGCTCGACGAGGCGCGCCGGATGTGCGACGAGGCCGACCGGCAGGGCACCGGCAAGCTGGGCGACCCCAAGCAGCTGGCCGCGCGCGCGGCCCAGTGGCAACAGGCGCTGCAGCAGGTCAATGCACCGGCCGCGCCCACGCCCTGGTACCTGCCGCCCGGCTTCGCTGCACCGACCGTGCAACCCGCGGCACCGGTCACCCCGACCGCGCCTGGCGCACCGGTCGCGCCGGCCCCAGGTCCTGCCGCACCAGCCCCGGTCGCACCCGCGCCCGCACCTGTGCCGGCTCCGGCTCCCGCGCCCGCTCCTGCCAAGTGACAGTCGTCACGTCGACACTCGCGGTCCTTTGCGGAACTGTTTTTCGATCCTGACGACAAGTTCACAATCTGTTAGACTGTTGGCTCGAAATCGAAACGTCAGTTCACGACCACCTCGGAGGCCTCGCATGTTGCGCAAGCTGTTGCTGGTCGCAGTTATCGGCTGTGCAATGCACACCCTTGTCGCCTGCTGCTGTCCGGCGTCCGCCTGCGGATCGCTTTGCAACGCGATCCCGACCGGAATCTTGATGGTACAGGCGCCCGCGCCGACCGACACCGCGCTGGTGTCGACCCAGAGCTCGATGATCGAGGAGCAATCGACCTGCACGGCCGACAACCCGATGCCGTTTTGAGCTTGGCGCGACCAGCGCGCCTTCGAAATCCAGTCCTCGCCCCGAATTGAGCACGCTTCAGCGCACAGCTGGACCGTGCGGCACGCAACAAACCGGACACTCGGGCCCGAAGCCGGCCGCGTGGTAGCCTTGCATGCCGCCGGCCAGGTTGGCGACGGTGTGCAGACCGAGCGGCTTGAGCAGGCTGGCAGCCGTGCTCGAGCGGTGGCCGCTGTTGCAGACGATCGCGATCGGTATCTGCTGCGACAGTTCACGATGGCGTGCGCGCAGCTCGGGCAGCGGGATGTTGACCGCGTTGTCGATGTGCGCCTGCGCGAACTCGCCGCGGCTGCGCACGTCGAGCACCTGCACCGGCGCCCCGGATTGCACACGCAGCCGCAGCTCGGCCGCCGACAGCAAAGACAGGTGCTCGGTGGTGAAGCCAACCCGCGTCCAGGCTGGCATGCCGCCCTCGAGGTAGCCGAGCACGCGATCGAGGCCGACCCGGCGCAGCCGCGTCAACACGTCGGGCAACCCGGTGGCGTGGTCGACGACGAGCAGGATCTCCTGCTCGGGCGCCAGCAACCAGCCCGCGAAGAGCGAGAAGTTGCCCTCGAGGTCGAGGTGCAGGCTGCCCGCGATGTGCTGGCCGGCAAACGCCTCGTAGCAGCGGGTGTCGACGACGATGCGATTGGTGCGACGCAGCTCCTGCTCGAATACCCGTGGCTGCAACGAGCGCGGCACCGGCAGCTCGCGCAGCAAAGTCGGTCCAGCGGCATTGGTCGCGACGCAGCGGCTGAAGTGGTCGGGCAGGTCCGGCAACGTGCGCGTCATGTGGTCGACGAACTGCCCGCGATCGGTCACGTGCAGCACGCTGTTGTTGCGCCGCTCGTAGCCGATGGTGCTCTGCCGACTTTGACTGATGATGCTGCCGCCGATCGAACCGGCGCCGTGGCCGGGTAGCACGACGCAATAGTCCGGCAGCTTGAGCAGCTGGTTGTGCAGGGTGTCGAACAGCGCGCCGGCGAGCTCGCGCGCCCGATCCGGAAACAGATCGGGCCGACCGACGTCGCCAGCGAACAATGTGTCGCCGCTGAACACGGCCACGGGATCGTCGCTGCGGCCGTGGTCAACGGCGACATAGCAGATGCTGTCCGGTGAGTGGCCAGGCGCCGCCATCACCTGCAACTCCACCTCCTCGAGCACGACGCGCATGCCGTCGTCGACGCCGATATGCGGGAAGGAGCAGTGCGCGGCGGCCGGCGCGCAGACCGTGGCGCCGGTCAGGTCAGCCAGCTCGCGCTGGCCGCCAACGAAATCGGCTTGCAGGTGGGTCAACAGCACGTGGCTGATCGACAGCTGCAGCGCCTTGGCCGCGTCCAGATAGACCTGCACGTCGCGCATCGGATCGACGATGGCGCAGGTCCGGTTGGCGCCGAGCAGGTACGAGCACTGGGCCAGACCACCGACAAAAAACTGCTGCACGTACATCGCGCACCCCGCTGTCCTATACGTGGTCAGAGATAGCACAGGTCCAGTCACGGCAGCGACCGTTGCCGCCGGGGCGGGGTTGCCTTCAGCCGCGCCCTCTTGCTAATGTGCGGCCATCGACCTGCCAACTCCACGCGCCGGGGTCGCCCTGACGGCTCGGGCTTGACGCGGCGGCAGGCGGAACCAAGAGCCCGGACGGCGTGCTCTGCCGTCGCGAAGTGGCAGCGCCCGCGAATGCATGACGCGGGTCGATGCTGCTTGGGTGCATCCTCCTCGGCTGCGTGGGCCATCAGGAGAAGTCGACATGGCGCGCAACACAGTGATCCTCGGAGCAGCAGGACGCGACTTTCACAACTTCAACACCGTCTTTCGCGATGACCCCGAAGTGCGGGTCGTCGCCTTCACGGCGACCCAGATCCCGGACATCGCGGACCGGCGCTATCCGCCGGAGCTAGCGGGTCCGCTCTACCCGCTGGGCATCCCGATCGTGGCCGAGAGCGAGCTGCCGGCGCTGATCAAGCAGCACAAGGTCGACGAGGTGGTCTTCGCCTACTCGGACGTACCCTACAACTACGTCATGGCGCGCTCGGCGATCGCGATGGAGCACAACTGCGACTTCCGGTTGATCGGCTCGCAGAAGACGATGATCAAATCGAAAAAACCGGTGATCTCGATCTGCGCGGTGCGCACCGGCTGCGGCAAGAGCCAGACCACCCGCCGCGTCGCCGA
>Ga0315268_10002532_pt1 | contig 20547 bp, 19 predicted proteins | sample C1_top_MG_FD_204535 | JGI IMG/M metagenome (GOLD analysis project Ga0315268, IMG submission 204535) | Sediment microbial communities from Yellowstone Lake, YNP, Wyoming, USA - C1_top | ecosystem: Environmental > Aquatic > Freshwater > Lake > Sediment | place: USA: Wyoming | collected 2017-08-01
TTTTGTTTGTGTTGTCATGTTGAACTTTCTTTCTACTATAATGTTATTAGTTATTTAGACTCCCCGTTTTCTCATCCCTCAGACCCTCAGACCCTCAGACCCTCAGACCCTCAGACCTTCATAACATCAGACCGTCATAACATCAAGTCTCTCAGTCCCTAGGTCCCTCCGCCTCCGGCACACCTCGTACCCCTCTCTTGACCCCTCGTCATTGGTATTCCCCTCTATGGTAATAAGGAACCCCTTCCCCTTGCTCTCTATCAGCCCGGTGTGCACCCAGTCCAGCTTGTTCTTGGTATGCTTTACCAGGAAGATGTCGCCCGGGGCGATCTCGGCCATCCGGCGGGATATCTGTTTCTGCGGTATCAGCCGGTCGTGGCTAAGGGCGAACAGCCCCAGCCCGTCACAGCTGAAGGTGCGGGGGATCATCCCGGTGAACTTCTTTCCCGCCGCCGAGCAGGCCAGGTCGTAGATGGTCTGGACGAACCCGGCGCACCAGGGAAAATCCTTTCCCTCAAAGCCGTCCATGTAGGCCCGCACCCAGGGGCCGTTGTTTGATCCCAGCTCCCGGGCCTGCGCCGCCAGGTGTTTTTGGGCGTACATTACTATCGATCTCTTAATTCCCTTCCCTTGCGGGGAAGGGGCAGGGGTTAGGTCAGTGCCAAGCCGCGGCCCAGCCTCCCCAAACGCCCCGGCCATCGGCCCGCACAGTTTGGCAAAGGTCTTTAAGTCCACCGCGCCGGTGGCCGGCAGTTTGCTTTTGACCTGGAACTCTTTTACCGCAAAGGCGGTCTGGGGGCCAAAGACCCCGTCCAGGTCCACTTTGGTCAAACCCCAATCCGGCCGGGCATGGCGCCACAGCTCCAGCCATTCCTGGATCTTCTTGACGTCGTTGCCCCGCGACCCGGTGCGGCAGGTCTGGGAGATGGAGAGTTCTTTTAGATAGTGGGTTTTGAGCATGGGCTTGCTTTCGGCTATAAGCTATAGGCTATTAGCTTTATTTTATTTCCGGCGTTGATAGCTTTAGGTTGAAGGAACTGATTACTTCAGTTCTATTTTTACCTTGTTTTTTAACGCCCGCCGAGGTTTCCAGCCAAATACCGTTGGCTATGTTCATCTCTCCGCCTAAGCTTACAGCATAACTTGGTATGTCCTGGTTGCTATATGTCCCGTCGCCTTCCAGATAACCTTTGTAATTGTTCTCACCGATATAACTGCGTAAAACAATTGACCCGTTGACCTGTTTGAAAGCATTGCTGGTGTCCCTGGCGGCCAACAGCCGCAGACCGACTAGATTAAGGTTGTTCTCCCAAAGTCCGTCGCCATAAGTAAGCCATAGGCCGTATTTAGTGGCAATCAGGTTTTCGGTGGTGGAGTCTGGTGAAGCACCCATGCCGGCCAAGCCGGCCTCCAGAATGGCTTTATTCCATTGGGTTTGCTTTACGCTGTCTCGTTTTTCTTTTATGATTCTGCTGTATTTATCATTGATCTTTGTCGCTTCGGTTGCAATCAATGATTCATAATAACGTATTTTTAAAGTATCAGAACTGAAAGGGTAATCGGGGGGTATATTTAAAGAAGTATATCCAGCCAATTCGCTGTTTATTTTCCCCCCGATATCTATGAGCAGTCTGGTGAAGTTTGTATCCGCCAGCAGGTCTGTTTCATCAAATAAAGTAAATCTGGTGCCGAGTGTTATAGCAGAGACTTCACCGCCCGCGCGGGTCACGCCTCCAGAAAGGTTCAACCTGTAAAGAAACCTTTTTTTGGCATTTGTCTGATATTCATGAAGCGATTTTTTCATCAGCATCATGCCCGGCGACAACTCCACCCCGAATGTCTGGGGCAGCACCACGCCTCCAAGCATGATGTTTCCGATGCTGATGGCGATCTCTTTGGCGGTGCCCGGGCGCATTATGGCGCTTTGGTCCACGTCCATCAGGTTAAAGGCCGGAGATCCCGGGACAGCCATGTCGGTCCGGAGTGAATCTACATTGACCGCCAGAGCTGTACTAAAACAGGCGATAATAACCGCCATTACAGCGAACACCACTTTTGGTGTTATTAACATGTTCGTTTCCTTTCAACAGCTAAATTTAAAGATTAATATTTCAGTGACATTGTTGCCTGTGATACGCTTACTTTTTGTCATAATAGAATCAATCTTTTGACCGTCTTGGTATATTTCTATTCCCAATTGGTAATTACCGCCCTTTTCATTTTGTTTGATCACTGTCATATACGCCCAAAGAATTCGACCGTTATTTTCTCTGGCTTGACCCGGCAATTGATAAGTATCATCTTGGTCGTTCGCATTATCGCCGGTTATGTCGATCACCGTCGCATTGCTGCCGTTTTCCCGCAATATCAGTTGATATGTGCACACCATCAGAGTATCGAACACAACATTGACTGACAAAGGTCCGCCGGCGGCATTGTAGCTTACTTTTTTGTGAATCGGTATTGGCATTTTTTCTCCTTTGCTATTTTAGGGTAATTACTCTGCTTGTTTGTTTCGCTAAATAATCCCGGCCATGTCTTTTAGCGCCTGTCTTCAATATTCCATCTTCAGTCTTCCGTATTCAGTATTACGCCCCTACTTCACCTTGACCTTGGATATCAGCTCCTCGTCGGCCAGCATGGCCAAACCAATCCCCAGCGGCAGGGCAAAGTAGCAGTGCTCCACCGGGATGCCCGACCTGGCCAGGGTCAGCAGCGCCGCCAGGCCCAGGATCAAAGTGGTTAAAAGATTGGGCAGGGTGGAGCCCATCACCGCCCCGGCCTTTTGGGCCATCATCTTGACCTTGCCGGTGCCGTCCTCCGGGGCCGCCATCCCGCCTATCTGGGCGCTGTTCTTGATGTTGATCTTGGCGTAAAAGCCCAGCAGTATCCCGGCCAGCCCGAAAACCAGGTAAAGGAACAGCGAGGGCACATAGGTGATGCCAAAGGTGCCGGAGCGCCGCACCGGTCCGTCTTTATCCCCGGCCTGGTAGGTATAGTTAAGGGCGAACTGCTTTCGCCCGGCCGCCACCAGCAGTTCGTTGCCGCCTCTTTTCCAGCCGGGAGCGCTGAGTTTGAACGGCACCAGCAGGTCGTTGCTGTCCCTGGAACCGTTGACGGACAAAGGGAACACCGTCCCGCTGTCCGGCCGCATCACAAAGCCCGGCGGACAGGAAGGCACGATGTCTATGGCATAAACCCCGCTTTTCTCCTTCACCCGGATATGCACCCACACCGGCACGGTCTTGCCCGGCCCCAGAATGCTGTCCGGCCGGATGATGTCAAAGGCCGGCTGGGCCGGAACCGGCCCGGTCATCAGGCAAAGCGCCGCTGCCAGGAAGATCATATGTTTCATAGGCAGTTACCTCCTTTTAAGCTATAAGCTATAAGTTATCAGCTGTATGCTGTCAGCTTCTAATTCCCGGCTATTGATTATTTTATATTCAATTTTCAGTATTCTATATTCCCTCATCACAATTCAGGTTTCACGTTTCACGATTCAGTATTCCGTATTCTATATTCCCCCGGCTAGCCCTTCAGCCCTTCCGGTTAGTGTCTACTGGATACTGTCCCAGGTGCGGTAAAGCCCCTCCGCCACCGGCTTCAGCGCGTCTTCGTCGGTGAAATAACCCAGGTGCGACAGCGGGTTCCAGCTGCTTAAGAACCCCCCGGCGTTGATCTCCACGTCCTTCTTCACCGCCTGCTTGTACCGCGGGTTGAGGCTTTTCAGGGGATAGCCGATCACGTCATCCCGGTCGTAAAAGTTCACCCACTCCCCGGCGATGTCCGGATGATGTTTTTTAAGCCGGGGGTCCGGCACCTGCACCGGCACCCCAAAGCCTTCATAACGCAGGCTCCAGATGGCGATGGGGCTGCCCAGGGTGTAAAGCAGGGCCAGGGTCTCGCCCTTCTCCAGCGGGGTGGACCCGGAGGCGGCTTTGACCGTTTCCGGGATCAGCTTCTTTTGGGGCGGGGCCTGCAGGTCGTAGATGTAGTTGCTGGCTATCACCGTGCCCAGGCTGTGGGCCACGATGCACAGCGGGGCCTTTTCCCCCGCCTCATCGGCCAGCTCGCTTAAGACCCGGGCCAGGACCCCGTGCACCCGGTCGTAGACCTCCCGGCCCGATTCGGCCGGCTGGTAGGCGATGGCGTCGGCGGCAAAGTTGACCATGAATTTCCGCAGGGAGATGAAGTCCAGCTCCCCGCCCTTAAGCATGGCCTGCCACAGGCCGTTCTCGGCTTGCTGCAGCACCGGCGCCCAGTACACCGGTTTTATCACCAGCTCCGTCCCGCCAAGCCGCTGTTTGTCCTGTTTTACGAACTGCTCCCGCAGTTTGACGATCATCTCATCGGCGAAATCCGGCTTCTGCTCCCCGATGCCGTGGATCACGGCCACTGCTATCTTGTTCATTGGGGGTCTCCTTTTACAATTAATGATTCACGCTGTATGCTGTAAGCCATAGGCCGTATGCTTTAAGCTTCTAATTACTGGCTGCTGTCTACTGGATATTGTCTACTTGCTTTCACATTTCATAACTTGTCCGACGTAGCCTTGGGCGTAGTCGGATTCACAATTCACGCTTCAGTATTCAATCTTCAGTATTCTATATTCCCCCGGCCCGCCCTTCAGCTTGGCGCTTACTGCAGCAGCTCCAGGTTATACGCGGCCGCGCTCTGCGCATCCCCGGCGTACAGGTCCTGCCCGGCCCGGGTGATGGTCAAAAGCCCCTGGAACAGCAGGCCCATCTTAATCCGCAGTTCCCGCTGGTCCCCCCGTTGGGCCAGGGCCTGGTCCACCTGCTGCTGGGACTCCTTTACCTTTGACAGGAACCCCGGCGGCAGCAGGCCGGAAGGCTCCAGCCCGTCCATGGTGGCCACCAGCAGGGTGTAATCGGCCTGGGCCAGCAGGTCTTCGGCCTCCAGCCCCTGGCCGGCAAGGATCAACTCTTTAGACGATAATTCGGCTGTCATGGCGGTACCTCTGGTTACTGTTTGGCGTTTTTAAGCTGTGAGCTGTGAGCTTCAAGTTGCTGGCTGCAGCACATTTTGTATTCAATCTTCAGTATTGAATTTTCTGTATCCCCCCGGTCCGCGCTTCAGCACCTCGTGCAGTTTCAAACTCAGCTTGTGCAGGCTGAACGGCTTCTGCAGAAAATCCACCCCGTGGCTCTTGATCAGGGGCCGGATGTTCTCGTCGGAATAGCCCGAGGCGAACAGGGCCTTGATGTCCGGCTTCTGCTTCTTGAGGTTCATGTAAAGCTCCCAGCCGGAAAGCCCGGGCATGATCATGTCGCTCATCAAAAGATCGATGTTCCCCCCGCGCTCCTTGAAGATCTCCAGGGCCTGCTCCCCGTTGCGGGCCGGCAGCACCTGGTAGCCCAGGCTGGTCAAAAGCTGGGTCTCCATCTCCCGCACCGTGTCCTCGTCCTCCACCAGCAGCACCACCCCGTGCCCGAAGCGGATCTGGGTCTGGCGCTGGGCCGGCCGCCCCCGGCCCTGGTCGGCCGCCGCCGGCAGGAAGATCTTGAAGGTGGCCCCCCGGCCCTTCTCGCTGTACACGTAGATGTGCCCCTGGTGCTGCTGGACGATGCCGTAGACCACCGACAGCCCCAGGCCGGTCCCCTGGTCCTTGGTCTTGGTGGTGAAGAACGGCTCGAACAGGTGCTTCTGGTCCTCGGCGTCCATGCCGGCCCCGGTGTCGGAGACCGAGATCATGGCGTAGCGTCCGGGCTCCACTCCGGGATGGGTCCGGGCGTAGCTTTCGTCCAGATATTCCTCCCGGGTGGCGATGGAGAACAGCCCGCCCTGGTCCATGGCGTCCCGGGAGTTCACCGCCAGGTTCATCAGCACCTGCTCCAGCTGGCTCTGGTCGGCCATCACCAGGGGCAGGTTGTGGCCCAGGGTGAGCTCCACTTTGATCCGCTCCCCCAGCAGGCGGGAGATCATCCGCTGGAACTCCCCCACCAGGGGATTGAGGTCCAGCAGCCGGACCTCGGCCTTGTTCTTCCGGGCGAAGGTCAAAAGCTGGCGGGTCAGCACCGCCGCCTTCTCCCCGGCCCGGATGATGTCCATGATCCGCTGGCGCCAGGGGTGGGCGGCCCCGGCCTCGGTCAGCATCATGTCGCCCGAGGTCAGTATCACCTGGAGGATGTTGTTCATGTCGTGGGCCAGGCCCCCGGCCAGGTGCCCCACCGCCTCCATCTTCTGGGCCTGCAGCAGCTTGGCCTCCAGGATCTTGTTCTCGGAGTTGTCGCTGACCGACTGGTACAGGGCCAGCAGCTTTCCCTCGGCGTCCCGCACCTGGCCGTGGTAGGTCTGGACCGGGATCACCCGGCCGTCCTTGTGCCGCAGCCGGTTTTCGCAGTCCAGGCGGCCATCCTGGCGGGCCTGCAGCATCTGCTGCATCAGCTTGTCCCTTTCCTCCGCCGGCCAGTGGGGATAGAGCGGCCTGGCTCCGAGGATGTCGGCCGGGGGATAGCCGGTGACCGTCTCCCAGGCCGGGTTGGCGTAGATCACCCGGGAGTCCGCCGGCTGGCAGATGATGATCCCCTGAGGCATGTTGTCCAGGACGCTGTGTCCCAGCAGGTGCAGGTCCAAAGTTTGCCCGGTTGACACTGATTGGTCCTTTCGGTTGTGGTGGGCGGGGTGATCACCTGATCTAATGCGCGATTAAATACCCCGCAGGATTTGCGTGATTTTTATTTTACTATCACCAAGCCAATGTGATCCCTGGCTAAAACGCGCCCTGATGAATATGATCCAGTAAATCATGTTAAACGCCGCAAACAAAAAAACCCTGCCGCTTCCGGAAGGTTTGTCAGATCCGAAAGCCAGGGTCATCAGTGGCAGGGTTCCCGTCAGGACAGCCATAATTCAAGTTCGTTCAGTAAATAGCTTTTTCACAGCGGCCCTTCTATCGAAGGATCCACCAGCACCATGGCGCTGTAGGCCGCCTGCAGGTCGCGATACGATCCGAAGATCTTCATGAATGCGAATTCCCCCAGCGGACGGCTGGTGATGAAATACCAGTTCTGGCCGGACAGGCCGCCCCGGCCCCGGGCGGCCTGCCCGGCCGGCTGCAGCTGGTATTCCGCCCCGTCCTCCCTGAGGCAGATGTATGTCTGGATCTGGTTTTTCATTATATATACAATTGGATTGATCTTTCATTGCCGGGAGTGCTTTTAACTCCCGGCCTGGTGCTATGCGCAAACGCAGTACAACAGATTGATGGCACAAAGAGTTTTACAAACCACCTGGCAGGAATTGTTGCCTTCCTCCTTATGTTCGCCATTCAACGCAGTGATCCCCTTGTTGACTAATTCCATTTGCTCACCTCCTTTTTTATTAAAATTCTATCCGCGCATGAAGGCGGATAGTTTGCCGATGTCAGCAGCGCTCCAGTTTTTTCACCAGCCATTGTTCCCAGTAACCGCATATCTCATCGTTGGGTATCTTAAGCCTTTCCCGGGCAGAAGGACACCCCCCCATGCAGATCGGAAGATAAATGCAGCTGCTGCAGGTCCCATCCCTGAAGGGGTTGTTTTGGAACCACTCCCAAAACCTTGCATTGGGGACGATCATGCCGTCCTTGATGTGCCCGACCTCTTCACCCGGGTCGGTCCGCTCGGCGCATTTATAGATGGCACCGCCCGGGCCTATGAAAACGGTCTTTTGCTGGTCGGCTCCGCAGTAATTCAATTTTGTATAAAAGGCGTGGGATCTATCCTCCAATTTGAAGTCCTTGCCCCCCGTTCTTTTGATGATGTCATAGATGGCCTGCTGGATCTGCTGATGCTCCTTGCCGGTGAAACAGTCGGTATCTTCCTGGCGCTCCATTTCGCCGCCCATATACTGCCTGAGGTTACCTATGCTGATACTTACTTTCGGGCTTCTGAATATCGGTTCTTTCTCTATCAGCTCCGCCACGCCCGGATAATTGCCCTTATTGGTGTTGATGCGAACGTCCACCTGAGAAAAATATTTTTCCGAAACATAGATGGCATTCAAGACCTCTCTGAAAGTACCGGCCCCGTTCTTCAGCCGGCGGGTAGTATTATGTTCAGCCATGTTGCCGTCAATAGATATCTGAAGTCTGCCAATATTTGCCTTCAGCATCCTTTCGGCCATCCGCTCGGTCAAAAGGTACCCGTTGGTCAGTATATAGTCCTTTTCCCTTTTAATGCCTAAATCCCGGCATATTGCGCTTATCTCGTAAGAGACCTTTTCAATTATATCCATGCACAACAGCGGCTCACCGCCATACAGGGAATAAGCGAAAGCTTCCGGTTTTATCTCCCGAAGTTCCCGGCTTAGATACTTCTTTATCTCGTCAATATCAGTGTCGGTCAACCGCTGATGGGATTTGTTTTGTTCAAAACAGTAGGGACAGGCAAAGTTACAGTCGGTGGTGGGTATTATGGTAAGGGTCAACCGTTTGTTATCAAATACGCCCCGGTAATAGCGGTATTTGACCATCTCCAACTCATCAATGCTCGCATCCAATAAAAACCCGTTATCGACGATCAGCGACATCTCGTCCTTGGATAAAATGTCCGTTTTTTCAGGGTCTGCCATGACCTGTTTGATTTTTTCAGCATGACCCCCGCCCAGTTTTAACAAACCCGTGGTAAAGGTATTGTAAAGGAGAATTTTGTCTTTGCTTTCATGCCAGACATTGAACCGTGAAGTCTTATAGGCCGCTGCCATCATCACTCCCTAAGTTATTTATTGCGGTTAACGGAAATACCAAAACGGGAACACCCTTTTGGAATGGCTTCCTTGTGTCCCCTTAATGTTGTGGCTGCCCTGCCGGCATCGGTTGCCAAACTCAAATCACTGATACTGCCGGTGGCAGTCCTGGCACAATATCTCGCAATTGGCGGCCAGATCAGGGACCTTGCCGCTGATCACCAGCCGGGGCAGGGCCAGCCAGCCGTCGGGATGCCTGAGTTCGGCGGCGGTGTTTTTCTTTTCCCAGGTCAGCGGTTTGCCGCAAACCCCCCGCCGTCCGGCGGTCAAAATGGAGCCCTCGCACCGGCCCCCGGCCCGTTCCCAGGCCTTTTTAAGCGTCTCTTCTGAAAAATGCATGTACACCCCTGCAATGATATTTTTAAAGGAGATCCTGGTCGAACCGGCAATAACTCAGGTCGCCGGAATGCTTTTTCCAATGGCAATCGCGGGCGTCACAACATTTGTACTTGTAACGCCCCTGGGATTCTGCATCCGGAAGCCTGACCCTGTGCTTCAGGTCGCAGACCGGCCGATTGTTCTCCGGGTTTGCATGGTTTTCTAAAAGCATACTGATTCGTCAAGGCTATTTGGCAAAAGGCACCCTCACCGGCTCGGCCAGCAGCATAGCTTGATGGTAGATGATGACCCTACGGGCCGGCTTGCTGTCCTTGACCGTGGAGATGACCATTTTAAGGTCGTCCTGGGCCAGGACCTTCCCGTAAAAATCCTGGCCCGTCGTTAGAATGAAATGATATATGTCTATTTTATTGTACATGAAATTAACGTTTTATCTGTTTGGTTTCACACAAAGGACTATTGACGCGGCGGCGGCGGAAGCGGAACCGGATCACCACTATCAAATATTGTAATAGGTTTATTAATTATTGCCGAATACGCCGGAACTGCAATGGAGCTGATCAGAAGAAAAGCTGCCAGGGTAAATAACACTGCCTTTTTCATTTTTGTCTCCTTGGGTTGATTGTTTTGTTTGTTACTTTATATATATCCAAGTTTCATGCCAAGCGACAAACGGCTCAATTTTTTATTTTATAATAAATTGGCCTGCAATAGAATATATTACTTTGTTGATTAAATTTTTCCCTCAATTAAATTTTGAAAAAACAAAAAAGCAGGACATAAATGTCCTGCTTTTTCAAATTTTGCAAAAATATTGTTTTATAAAGCGCTATTTTACAATTACTTAGCAAACCATGACATAAATGTCAGGCTAATTGACATTTATGTCACGGTTTATGCCGAATTTATCCAATAATCGGTAAAAATGCCTTACCGATACACCATAAATTTTTGCCGCTTTAGTATAATTATTTCTAGTAGCATCCAAAATTCTCAAAATTTTCTCTTTTTGGGTATAATTCAGCTCTTGTTTGAAGGTTTGGCCTGATTCCGGGTAATAGCCCTCTATCTCCAGATCCTTTTCCGTGATGGTCTTTCCCTGCGCCAAAAGCACGGCTTTTTGAACGGTATTTTCCAGCTCCCGGATATTGCCGGGCCAGGAATGGACAATAATGGACCTTCTGGCCTCTTCCGAAAAATGCAGATGGCCTTTACCATGCTTTTTCTGGAACCTGTTCTTGAAATGTTCGGCCAGGATCAGCACGTCATCGCCCCTTTCCCTTAGCGGCGGAATGTCTATCTTGATCACTTTGAGCCGGTAAAACAGGTCTTCCCGGAACCTTCCTTCGTTTATCTCTATCTCCAAATCCTTGTTGGTGGCGCAGACCAGCCGGACATCCACCTGGCTGACATTCTCGCTGCCCACCCTCCGGATCTCCCCGGCCTCGATCACCCTTAAAAGCCTGGCCTGCACCCCGGGGCTGGCGCTGGCTATCTCATCCAGGAACACCGTCCCGCCGTCGGCCGCCTCGAACAGGCCGATCTTGTCCCTGACGGCCCCGGTAAATGAGCCTTTTACGTATCCGAACAGTTCCGATTCCAACAGCGTTTCCGGCAGCGAGCCGCAATCCAAAGCCAGGAACTTTTTTTCCTTCCGGGCCGAAAGCTGGTGTACGATCTGTGCCGCCATTTCCTTGCCAGTGCCGGATTCACCGTCCAGCAGGACCGTCACGTCGGTGGGGGCCGCGGCCCGGATCCTCTTGACCATGTTCTTAACGGCGGCCGAGTTGCCTATCATTCCGGCCAGGGCCTTGGAGCCGATGCCCTGCTGTTCCCGGCTCTTGGCCCTTAATTCTTCCAGCAGCCGGTGGCTTTCCAGGACTGCGCCCAGGATCCCGGCCAAAGCCTTAGTAAAATCCCTCTGGGCCTGGTTGAATATCCCGCTTTTGAGCCGGGAATCCAGATAGATCGCTCCCAGGGTCCCTTCCCGCGACCGCAGGGGCAGGCACAGCAGCGAACGGATGGCGTTCCGCTTGACGCTTAGCCTCGAACTGAGGGAGGCATCCAGCTGGGCGTCGTTGGACACCACCATGGTCTCGCCGGAGGCCGCCGCCATCACCGCATTGGAGGAGAATTCCAGGGCGTCATTCTGGGTGTCGGGATCCAGGTCCACCTTGGCGGCCAGAAACAGCTTGGAATTTTCATCGGTAAGGAACAAACCTCCCCGTTCGGCACTGAGAAGCTTTACAGTCACCTCCAGGCAGTTTTGGGCCAACTGGGACTGGTTCTTGCCAGGGTCCAGCAGTGCGGCTATCTGGTACAACCCTTCCAGCATTTTAGATCCCGGAATGATGTTCCCCGGGGCGAACATCCTTCGGGCTGCCGCCAGTATCGCACTTCTGGTGCGATCCAGATAGGCCGGCGCCCCCATTTTTTGGAATCCGGCTTCGGCGGCCAGCAGGCCTGATATCAACCTTTCGGTGTCAGAGAAACCTTCACAGGCCAAGGCATATTCCCCCGTCTTCAGCCAGGCCTTGGCCGCTTCGGCCGGATCGCCGCTTTCCTTGAGCTCGTCTGCGGCAGCCATCGCCGCATTCAGGCCAGCGTTGGGATCGCCTTTGCCTGCCATATAAAATCCTTCCAGCATTTTGATCTGCGCTTTTTCAGTTGCATTGCCGGCCCTGGTCCCGGCTGGATCCAAATGTCCCCTCATCGCCGGTAGATCACCAAGTCCCCAGCAGGCCAGGGTTTCGTAATAAATGCAATCCCACGGAATTTTAAACCCACCTTCAGTAGCTATTGATATCGCTTTCTGAACATTATCTAGTCCTTCGCGATATCGCATAATTTCGACATTAACAAGGCCAATATCTTTTAATATGATGGCAGTAGTATAAGATAGATTATTCTTTTGTGCTGTGAAAAGACAATGGGACAATTCTTTCAATGCTTGATCCGTTCTGCCTAAAATATAATCCTGTAAAGCAGCATTTGCCATACTTATCATCAATCCGTTAATATCTGAAATATCATGGTAAATACAACTGGCTTGTGTATATTTATCTTTTGACAATTGAATCTGATTTGCTTTCTCATATACTAATGCTATATTGACGATTATGTTTGATTGTAATATCAATCCGTCATTAATGTTGTAATGGTTTTCGGCTTTTTGTAAGTATATTAATGCATCGTCCCAATTCTTTAAACTGATGTTTATCAAGCCCAAGGAGCAACAGGTATAACACAGCAGACTATTTTGCCCCTGGCATTCAAGCAAACTTAGGCTTCTCTCCAGTTGAGTTTTGGCCTGGATTAAATCGCCGTTCTGCCATAAGCTATATCCCAACAGATTCAATAGCTCGGCCCTTTTCATCGCCTCTGGGGTTTCCAGTCCGGAGGCCTTCCAGGCCCAATAGGCAACTTTTTTGAAATCGTTTGAAAGGTGATGGTGCCGGGCCAGGGAATTGTAGATCTCAAAGTAGGTGCCGCCGGAACATTTCATTTCGTCTGCAAGTTCCATGGCTTTATTCAAGGCGTTTCTGCCGTCTTCGATACTTCCCTGCAGTCCCAGCACCCAGCCTTTGTACGCCAGGTAAAGGCACTTTTGGTTTGCATTCTTGACTGTGCGGGCACCGGCTTCCAGAGCTTCCAGGGCCGGGGCGTGTTCGCCCAGGTTAGTGTAAAGCTTGGCCAGAGTCTGGTAATATTCCCATTCTCCGGACATCGGACCCGCCAGGGTCTTCCACAATTCCAGGGCCTCCGACCAGCGGTTCAGCCGCTGGTAAATCCCGGCCAGCCTCCTGACCAGTTGATTTTGTTCATTCGCCGCCAGCCGGCCCGAGGCCGCCAGCAAGCGTCCCACAAAGATCATCTTTTCCGGATCATCGTGGCGGACGGCGCGGGCCAACAATCCCTGACCCTCCCGCAGCCATTGACTAAGCATTCCCTTTTCTTCCCAGAACAACCAGCGGGACATTGAGGGGCGGTCGCATTCAGGGCCGGGGTCGGTTTCCGGCTCGGTCCCGGTCTGCTCTCTGGCTCCGGCCTCTTTAAGGATGAAGGCTCTCAACATATCACCGTCTATCCGGCCCCTGCCGTCAAACCAGTATTCCTGGCCATTCAGGGACTCACCGGCCTGGCCTATCTTTTCCGAACCGTCTTTCAGGCAGGCATCCAGCAATGTCCGCTGATCTCCGGGCCCCAGGCTTTGCCAGTTCCGGACGAGTTCAGCGGCGATCTTTTCCGGGACGGCCTGGTCGGCATATATCTTCTGCCAGGCGATCTGCCAATGGCCCTGCTGCTTTATCAAGAGAGAGCGGTCCTGGTAATGTTCCAGTAATAACCTGGCATGAGACACATTGCTGCCGGCTCTCTGGAACAGCCAATCGGACAGATTGGCCAGTTCCCAGTTTCTTGCTCCCGGCAGATAACCTTCCAGAATGGTGCAGTATTCCTTACCCTGGAACCTTTCCAGGGTCACTGCCTCTCCCAGCCGGGTCCTTTCCCGGAAGCACGGCTCCAGCGAGGCCACAGTCCTGCCTCCCCTCGCCTTCGTCCGGGAAATGGCATCCTCCCCCTTTAAGTTGTCTATCAGCAGGATCGTGTCTTCCGGAATCACCGCCAGCGCTTCCTCCAGCCTGCCGGCCCCGGCATCTATCAGGGCGGTCGAGCTGCCGGCCATTTGCAGCATGAAATTCAGTTCCTTTAAAAAGGCCGTTTTGCCGCGTCCCGGTCCGGCATAGACCCTAAGCAATCCGGGGTTTTGCCGGCGCAGATGTCCTGCGGCCAGGGCCAGGGCCCGTTCCTGGCAGGAGAAGCGGAAACCGGCCGGCCTTTCCGGCGGACAGCCGTGGCCGGCCTGGCTCAATGCCTGCACCAGATGGACCGCGGAATGATACCTTTCCTGGGGCCAAAAGTTCAGGGCTCTGACCGCGATCTCCGATTGTTTTTCATCCAGCTTTTCCCTCAGCCGAAGGCTCCATGTCTGATTTTCCTCCAGCCTGTCCTTGGCCGAAGGCACCTGCCCGGTCAGCGCCTGGAAAAGCATAAGGCCCAGGCTGTAAACATCGGAACTCTGGGATGGCCCGGTGCCGTCGCTCAGCACTTCGGGGGCGGAGTATTCCGCAGTGCCGGAAAAACCGGGATCGGGGGCATCGCCTGTTTTACGGGCCAGTCCCAGGTCTATCAGTTTTACCGCACCGTCCCGTCCCACCAATACATTTTCCGGTTTGATGTCCCCGTGGATATATTCCTTTCCATGGAGGTAGGCCACAATCCCGGCCAGTTGGAGCCAGATCTGCCAGAGCGTTTGTTGATCGGGCCGCTCCTGGCTGAGATATGCGTCCAGCGTAATCCCAGGAAAATGTTCAAAGGCAGCCAGAGAAGTTCCCGCCTGCCGGTGATAATCACGGGCCGCCAGCAGGCCGGGGTGATCCAGCCGGTACAATCGGATGAATTCCCGCTTCAGGTCCGGGGCGGAATTTCGGGCCGTCTTCAGTGCCACCCTCACGCCGGTCAGCCGGTCAACGGCTAAAAATACCTCAGACTCGCCGCCCTGCCCCAGCCTTTCGGTGATTCGGTAGCGCCAGTGTATCTCGGGCGTATTATTTATTGACTGGTCCATCGTTTGAAGTATAACCTCTTACCGGTTGAATTTCAAGCTTAAAAAGCAACGGGACTGTTTCCGATACTATGCAAAAGGCCCCGGATTTTTCCGGGGCCTTTTGCTTTTTGATGATATTTCCGTCCGGCCGTTAATACTGGACTAAAATATCGTCACTCATACCGCAGGGCTTCTATCGGATCAAGCTCCGCGGCCCTCTGGGCCGGGTACCAACCGAAGAATATCCCCACTGCGGCCGAAAAACCGAATCCCAGCAGCACCGACCACCAGCTGACCGTGGCCGGCAGTTTTATGACCAGGGAAACCAGCCCGGCCAGGATGAACCCAAGTATCATGCCGGTCACGCCGCCCACCAGCGACAACGTCACCGCTTCTATGATGAACTGCTGCATGATGTCCTTCTTGCGGGCCCCGATGGCCTTGCGGATGCCGATCTCCTTGATCCGCTCGTTGACCGAGACCAGCATGATGTTCATTATGCCGATCCCGCCCACCAGCAGCGACAACAGGGTCACCCCGATCATCAGCCCGAAGACCCCGGCGGTGATCTTCTTGAAGATCCCCATTATCTGGTCTGCGGTGACGATCCCGAAGTCGTCCGGCTTGGAAGGCGGCACCTTGCGGCGGCGGCGGAGAAGTTCGGTGACCTCGTCCCTGGCCTTCTCCACATGAGCCACGTCCAGGGGCTGGACGGCTATAGTAACCGACCCGCTGCGCGGTCCACGGGTCCGGACTTGTCCGCTGAACATCTTCTGGAATGTGGAGATGGGAATTATTATCATATTGTCCTGGTCGTTGCCCAGGAACGAGCCCTTCTTGGCCAACAGGCCTATTACCTCGAACCGGTTGCCCCCGATGATCACTTCCTTGCCCAGGGGATCCTGCTGGCCGAACAACTTTTCCACCACCGTCGAGCCCAGCATGGCCACCGCCCGGCTGTGAACCATGTCGACGTTGGACATGGCCCGGCCGTCAATGATCTCGTAATCGGCTATGAACTGGTAGTCGGGGGTGGTGCCGTTGACCTCTGTGCCCAGCACCTCCTGCTTCCCGTATTTGACATTGGCCATGTTATCCAGGATCGGAGCCACCCTCAGCACCGAGGGGCAGTTGTCCCGAATGGCGTAGGCGTCTTCGATGGTCAGGTTCTTGCGGCCCCTGGTATTCAGCCAGTCGTCGTGGCTCATCACCAGCCCCTGCTTCTGGACGTACAGGGTGGTGGTGCCCAGTGAGGAAAGCTGCTTGGCTATCATCTTATTGAAGCCGTCGATCAGTGCCAGCATGCCGATCACCGTCAGCACCCCGATCAATATTCCCAGGGTGGTCAGCCCCGAACGGAGTTTATGGGCCCAGATGGCGCCGAAGGCCAGCCGGACCGATTCCCAGATGTTCATATCTGCATCCTTTTTTGCTGCATGCTATGGGCCATTAGCTTGATGCTTATGGCTTAAAGCTTGGAGCCGTTATCCAAATTGTTTTTCTTGACCTGTTGGTCCGAGACGATCTCGCCGTCCAGAATCCGGACCATCCGGCGGGCGTGTTCCCCCACCCTTTGGTCGTGGGTCACCAGGATCACTGTCTTTCCTTCCTGGTGCAGCCGGTCGAACAGCGCCATGATCTCCACCCCGGTCTTGCTGTCCAGGTTCCCGGTGGGCTCGTCGGCCAGCAGGATGGCCGGGTTGTTGACCAGGGCCCGGGCGATGGAGACCCGCTGCCGCTCGCCGCCGGACATCTCGGTGGGCTTGTGATGGATGCGGTGGGAAAGACCCACCGATTCCAGCGAGGCCACTGCCCGGGACTTTCTGATCTTGACATCCACCCCGGCATACTGCATGGGCAGTTCCACGTTCTGCAGGGCCGAGGAACGGGGCAGCAGGTTGAAGGTCTGGAACACGAACCCGATCTTCTTGTTGCGGACCACGGCCAGCTGATCATCATCCATTTCGGAGACCAGCTGATCGTCCAAATGGTAAGAGCCGGTGGTGGGCGTGTCCAGGCATCCCACCAGGTTCATCAACGTGGATTTGCCGGAACCCGAAGGCCCCATGATGGACACATATTCTCCGGCCTTGATATCCAGCGACACCCTCTTCAGGGCTTCCACCGTTACCCCGTCCATTTTATAGGTCTTGGACAGATTTTCCATTTTTATCATAAGGGCCTACTTTCCGGAATTGTCAGTTTTACCGGAGATTTTGTCGGTCCCGGATTTGACCTTATCATTGTTCTTGATGTTCCTCAACATGCTGAACGGCCCCTTTATCACTTCCTGGTTCTCCTTCAGCCCGCTGATCACCTCAAGGTTGTCCTGATCCGATAACCCGGTCTGCACCGGAGTGATAACAGCTCTGCCCTTTTCTATCACATAGACCACCTCCTGTTCTTTCTCCTTGACCCTCTTGCCGTCTTTGGAGCTGTCATCGGTCAGGGCCGTTCCTTTCCCCGCCTTGCCTTTTTTAGTGGCGGTCTGCTGTCGTTCGGCCTCCACCTTGCGCATGACAACCGACTGGATCGGTATCAGTAAAATATCCTTCTTGTTGGCGGTGGTGATCTCCACGTTGGCCGACATCCCGGACTTTAGGTCGGTTGATTTGTCGAGGATCCTGGTCTTGACGGTGTAGTTAACCGAGGCTGCGCTGGTGGAGGATGAGTTGGTGCTGATGGCGGCGTTGCCCACCTCGGAGACCACACCCTTGAATGTTTTGCCGATGATGGCGTCCACTTCCACCACCGCCTCCTGCCCCAGCTTGATGTCCCGGACGTCGCTTTCATCCACCTGGGCCTCCACTTCCATCTGCGACAGGTCGGCTACGGTCATGATCACCGACCCGGCGTTGTTCATGGTCCCGGTCACCACCACCTCACCGACCTCCACGTTGAGCTGCACCACGATGCCGTTGATGGGCGAGGTAATGGTGGTCTTGGCGTAAGTATCCTGGGCCTGCTCCAGCGAGGCTTCGGCCTGGGTGGCCCGGGCCTGGTTCAGCTGATAGTCGGTATTGACCTGTTCGAACCCTTCCTGCGACAAAAGCCCCTTGTCGAACAACTCCTTGTTTCGCTTATAGACCAATTCGGACTGCGACAGGCTGGCCTTGGCCAGGTCTAAACTGGCCCGGGCTTGTTTGACCTGGGCGGCATAGTTGGCCGGGTCGATCTGCACCAGGATCTGGCCCTGGCGCACCCTGTCTCCCTCCTTGACCGGCAGACGGGTTATCTTGCCCATCACGTAGGCCGAGATCTGGACCTCGGTCTCGGCTTTGACGTTGCCCGGCGCCGAAACGGTGGAAACAATCTCTCCCTTTCTGACCCTGGCCGACTGAATGGCAAGCTTCTTACTGCCCCGGGCTAGGTTTGAGATCACCAGGATCAGCACGATGAGCACTGCCCCGGATATGATCCAGAGTTTTTTACTTTGGAAGTTTATCGCTTTCACTTGGTCTCTCCTGAAATTTATATTTCAAAGGTGATATTTTAAGCCGTAAAATCATGTAAATCCTGTCGGTTCCCGGGAAGATTTGTAGTTACCATTTGCCCAAAGCCTTGTCCATCCGGGCCAAGGAAAGGTAATAATCGCACAAAGTGCTGGTGGCCTGCTGCTGGGCCTGATTATAGGTCAGCTGGCTGGATAAAAGGTCCAGCACTGAGGCCGAGCCCAGGCGGAATTTTTCGATGGTCAGCTTGTAGTCTTCGGTTGACTGCTGCAGCAGGTCGGCTACCAGCCCGAGGGACTGGCGGGACATCATCAGGCTGAGCTTGGCCTGCTTCAGCTCGGAGTAGACCGTCTGTCTGGCTGTTGCAAAGTCCGCTGCTGCAGCCTTGGCCTGGGCCGCAGCCTGCCGGATACCGGCCTCGGCAATGCCCCCGTCAAAGATGTTCCAGTTCAGGGCCAGGGAGGCGCTCCAATAATCGTGATCGGCCCAGGCGGATCCGTCCTTGAACTGGCGGGAATCGGAATAACCGTAACTGTAAGAGCCGGAAAGGTAAGGCAGACGGCCCAGCCAGGCCGACCATAGACCGGCTTTCTTGCTTTGGCTGTTCTTCCGGGCCTGGCGGTAGGCCGGGTTCTGTTCCAGTTCGGTCTCGGTGATTGTGTCGCTGACCGCCTTCATCCCGGCGGTGTCCGGAAAAACCAGTTTCGGATCTATGGCCACCTCACCCGAAAGGCCCATCAGTCCGGCTAGCGTTTGCTTGGCCGTTAATAGATTGTTTTCCGCCGAAAGCAGATTCACCCGGCTCTGGATGAAGCTTACCTGGATCTTCAGCATATCTGCCCGGCTTAAGGAGCCGAGCTGGTACATGGCTTCGGCCCTTTTGGCCTGCTCCTCGCTTTGTTTGACCGACGACTGGGCCACTTCCAGGGCCTTCTCCTGTTTGGCCAGGCCGTAAAAAGCCTGTTTCACCTGAAAGACCAGCGAAGCCACCGCCAGCTGATAGGCTGCTCCGGCCGACTGCCGGGCCAGCGCGGTGCCGGTGATGTCGGCCCAGCCGGACAGATTCACCAGGCTCATTCCCAGGCTGAGGCCGGTGCTGTAGGTATCGGAATGGCCGTTCTGGTCGATGGTGGCCGGCCCCCTTTGAGTGTAGCTGGAGCTGCCCGATAAATGGGGCATGATGGTCCCCACCGAACCCTGCAGCGAAGCCCCGGCCAGGCTCAGGCTGGCCTGGGCCTTTTTAAGCTCCGGGCTTTGTTTCAAGGCCAGGGAAACGCACTGCTCCACGTTCAGGGAGTCAGCCGCCCGGGCTGAATAGGTGAATTGCAGCAGCAGCAAGGCCGCTAAAAGTGCTTTTTTCATGTCCTAAACTTATTGTGTTGCTGATTGGTTGCTATGGGTTTTACCGTATGAAACCAATGGATATTACGGGTTTAAGCTCATGAATGTTTCGGGTTTTTGGCTGTCCCGTATAAAAACAATTTCATGATCCGCTCCACTATCTCATCCTTGCCTTGTTCCGAGAGCTCCATTACGGTGGACCTGGTCATCACGGCCAGTTGAATGGCCAGCAAACGGGGGTTTTCCCGGATAAAGCGGCCTTCTTTTATGCCGCTGGCAATGACCTCGGCTATGGAATCAATTATCTTTTTGTTCTGTAAGTTTATGGCTTTATGGCGCTTGTGCAGGTTCCTGGCATCTGTCTCGGCTATTAGCTTAAAGAGGCTGCGGTTCTTCAGCAGCAGCCCGGCCATATCCGTCATCATCAGCCTCAGCTTTTGCTCGGGTGAAATTTTGCTTTTCAGGTCAAGCGAAAGACGTTTCAGCAGGTCATCCACCGCCTGTTCCAGGATGCTGAAATACAGGTCATCCTTGCTGCTGAAATAGCGGTAAATGGTGCCCTTGCCGATGCCGGCCTGACCGGCTATGTCGTCCATCAGGGTCTTTTGGAACCCCCTCTTAGCAAAAACTGTGGCGGCGGCTTTCAATATTTCCTGGCGTTTCAGATCGGTAACCGTTCTCATTTTATGCCTTTTCATGATAATAGAACTGACTGGTCAGTTCTATTATATGCAATAAACCCTTAAATGTCAAGGGGGCTCTAAACATATTTCAGGAATAAGCTACGGTCTTTCGCCAAAAGCCCCCGCCCTGGAGGGTAACGGGGACCTGAGGGAAAGACCGTTTAAGGGTAAAGTCTAAACATAATATTAGACCTAAGATCTATGGAAAAGGTTTAATCGGGTATAATTAAAACAGCCCGGCCTTGACAGACTGGGCTGTTTTAATGGGTATATATGATCTTCCCTTATTCCTTCCCTCCGGCCGCCTCCTTGATCAGATTGGAGGCAATCACGGTCCGTTGGATCTGGTTGGTGCCCTCGTAGATCTGGGTGATCTTGG
>Ga0315268_10002533_pt1 | contig 20545 bp, 17 predicted proteins | sample C1_top_MG_FD_204535 | JGI IMG/M metagenome (GOLD analysis project Ga0315268, IMG submission 204535) | Sediment microbial communities from Yellowstone Lake, YNP, Wyoming, USA - C1_top | ecosystem: Environmental > Aquatic > Freshwater > Lake > Sediment | place: USA: Wyoming | collected 2017-08-01
CCAACCCTCTTCCTCCCCGGCCTATTTTTTTGTTTAGCGATAAGCCCGGGTATTGTGTAAAATACTATCAATCAAAGTATTTCTATCAAGGAGTTCGATATGGTTGACCTTAATATGCAGGTGGTGGAGCCCCGGCAGCTCACACCGGAGAGCCGCTTCAAGTTCCGGTGCCATCCCGGGGTGCCCTGCTTCACGGAGTGCTGCGGCAAGACCACCATCATTCTCACCCCTTATGACATCCTCCGTCTGAAAAATCGCCTGCGTATCCCCTCAGGGGAATTCCTGGCCAAGTATACCCGGCAGGAAGCCCATGACAAGTCGGGGCTCCCCATGGTCATCATGGACATGCCCCGCTTTCAGGGTCGCTGCCCCTTTGTCAAGCCGGTGAGCGGCTGCCAGGTTTACAGCGACCGCCCCGCCACCTGCCGCTATTATCCCATCGGCCAGGGCACCCTTATCACCGAAAGAGAAGGGCAAAAAGGAGTGGAAGAGTTCTATTTCTATGTCCGGGAAAAGCATTGCAAAGGCTACGAAGCCGACGCCGAGTGGACCGTGGCCTCCTGGCGGCAAGACCAGGGCGTGGACCAGTACGATGAGATGAACCTGGAGTGGAAGACCATGATGCTGCGCCGGGGCGCCGATGGCGGGCCGGTCACGGACGAACGGGGCAACCAGCTCTTTCAGATGGTCATGTACGACCTGGACCAGTTCCGGCGCTTTGTCTTTGAAAGCCGTTTCCTGAAGATTTTTCACGTGGACGATGACGTCAAAGAGAAAATCTGGAATGATGACGACGAACTCTTGAAATTCGGCTATCAATACATGAAGACCGTCCTCAAGATCGAAGACGCCCTGGAGGCCAAAATCCCCCTGGGCCCGGGCCCTGGCGCCACCACCACCACTTTCTGAAATGTGCCCAACCGGAACGGGAGCCCCGGCGTCCATGGGAGAACCTCCCGCCTATCCTCACCAGGAGGCAAGGACCATCAGCCTGTAGGGGCACGGCTTGCCGTGCCCTTAAAGCTTTCTCCCAGTCCTGGCCGCCTGCCAATCCCTTCAAAAGACCTGGGAATTTTTTGTCCTCAGAAAATTTCCCCTCCCCTTAAGGGCCAATAATGATTAATATCCTCTTAGCCCGGATTATTCATTAAGTAAGAAGGATACGGGGCACGGCCCGCCGTAGCCTTACATTCCGGGCATCTCTTCCCCAAGGGCACAGCGTGCTGTGCCCTAAGAATCCGGGGTAGTGAGCCAAGGAGGCTAAGCCGCATGTCTTCTAAAGAAGCCGCCCCACTCAATGCCGGCCCAGAGGAAATCGCCGCCATCCTGAAGAACTATAAGACCATCGCCGTGGTGGGCCTGTCCACCGACCCCAGCCGGCCCAGCTACCAGGTGGCCGAGTATCTCAAAAACCACGGCTACCGCATCATCCCCGTCAACCCCGGTTGCCTCGAAGTCCTGGGGGAAAAGTGCTACCCCAGTCTCAAAGATATCCCGGTCCCGGTGGAGGTGGTGGACATCTTTCGCAAAGTGGCGGCCATCCCGGCCATCGTCGCCGAGGCCATCGACGTCGGCGCCAAAGCGGTGTGGATGCAGCTCGGGCTGGTGGAGCCGGCCTCCGCCCAAATAGCCCGGCAGGCCGGTCTGCGGGTGGTCATGGACCGCTGCATGAAGATCGAGCACGCCCAACGCCTGGAGGGCGAGGGTTGATTTGCTGGTCCAGGGGTTGTAGCCCCAGGATTTGGTGCTTCCCTTTGACAAAATTACTTCCTTAGGCTACCCTACGCCCATGACGGGTCGGCATGGCACCCCGCCCTCTGGGTCGCCACCAGACTATGGCGCCAAGCCCGAAGGAGTTTCCCCATGGAGATCACCCTCTACAACAAACACGGCCAGGCCGCGGCCTATATCGGCGAGGACGGCCGGACCATTTACACCTGGGACGGCCGGGCGACTGCCTACCTGGATGGAGACAAGATCTTCGGCTGGAATGGCCGCCACCTGGGCTGGCTGGTGGACGGCACCGTCTTCGACATCTTCGGCATGCGGGCCGGCTTTATCCGCACCAAATCCCCCGTGGTCACCCACATGGAGCCCCTGAAGCCGGAAAAGCGCCTCAAACCCGTGAAAAACCCGCCCCAGGTCCCCGTGGCCAAACCGGTGCTGTGCTACGGCTATTCCCAGAAGACCCTGGAAGAAATGCTGGCGGAAGGCAGCGTTCCATAAGACCAAAAAAGCAAAGGAAATGGGCGAAGAGTTCAGGCAATTTCAGAAGGTGCAGACATTATTGACAGGACCAAAGAACCCATTCTCAACAGGAATTTTTGTAGCTGCATTCTTGTAACCGCAGGCTTTAGCCTGCCCCCAGCCATGCAAGGCGGGCATTGCCCGCCTTTTTTTCTTAAACGCCCTGTATAGGGGCGGGGTCTCCCCGCCCAGGCATCAGAAGGGCCATTTGTCGGGCGGGGAAACCCCGCCCGACAAAAAAATATCACCGCCAATGCTTAAGTGAACAGCATTGGGATTCAGGTGGATTTTGCGGTGGACTTTCACGCTAACGCCCATGGTCACTTGCTGGCCACCCCCGAAAATGAAAGTTCCTAGGTAGGGGCGTGATTTATCACGCCCTTTAGGGCGCAATAAATTGCGCCCCTATATTTAACTGCGAGGTACAAGGGTCGATTCTACCGCCCCGGTTGGACTTTCACGGGAAAGCCTGCGGCTGGATTTTTCCTATCAGGCTAACCACCGCCCCAAACCTGCCTGCCAACTCCCGGAAAATTATTCCGGCTTCCGAGTCAAGGTCGTCTCAACTGGGATGACAAAACTGATGCGCGTCCCCCGGTCTGGTTGGCTGCTCACCGCCAGCGCCCCTCCCAGCATATGCACCCGTTCTTCCATGGCGGTAAGCCCCAGGCCCTGTTCTTTGAGGTCCCGGGACAGAATTTCCCCAAGGTCGAACCCTTTTCCATCATCTTCGATCACAAAGGAAACTTTGTCACCCAGTTTCTGGATGCGCACCGCCACCCGGGCGGCCTGGGCATGCCTGCCGATGTTGGTCAGGCATTCCTGGAAGATGCGGTAAATGGCAATCTGGACCCCTGGGGAAAACAGGCCGTCAAGGTTGTCTCCATCCTGGGAGATGCGGAGGTTATGGTGGGCCCCGCTGCCCAGGGGGGGGTACGCCGCCAGGTGGTGGATCACGGCTCCCTTGCGCTGGAAGATTTTATGTTTCAAGTCGATGGGCTCAAACAGGTCGGCAAAGCCCCCCACCGTCTCCGAGGACCCTAGAAACAGATATCCCCGGGGATTGAGGCAATAGTGGAACATGGGCAGCAGTTGCTTTTGCAACTCGAGGTCCAGGTAAATGAGCACGTTGCGGCAACTGATGAGATCCAGCTTGGAAAAGGGCGGCTCGGAAATGATGTTTTGCTCCGCAAAGACCACCATCTCCCGGATTTCCTGCTTGATCTTATAGACCGTGTCTTTCTTGGCAAAAAAGTCTTTCAGGCGATCGGCGGAGACGTCCGCGGCGATGCTCTCGGGATATTCCCCCAGCCGGCCCCGGTCGATGGCGTCCAGGTCAATGTCCGTGGCAAAGATTTGCGCCGGTTGATGCCGCCCCGCCTTTTCCATGCCTTCCACCAGGAGCATGGCGATGGACAGGGCTTCTTCCCCCGTGGCGCAGCCCGGCACCCAGACCCGCACGGGTTCATCCCGGTTTTTGCGGGACAGGATGTCGGCGATCGCCTTGGTTTCCAGGGCCTTGAAGGCCACCGCGTCCCTGAAAAAGCTGGTCACGCAGATCACCAGGTCTTTGAACAGGGTCTGCACCTCCGGAGGGTTCTCCGTCAGGAAACGGTGATAGTCGGCGATGTCCACGATTTTGTGCACGGCCAGGCGCCGTTCGATGCGCCGGCGGATGGTGGTGGGCTTGTAATGGCTGAAATCGTGGCGAGTGGCGCTCCGCACCAGCAGCAGGATTTTCTGCAGGTAGTTCTGGAACCTTTTGCTTTCCGTCAGCGGTATTTCCTGGCCCCCCAGGTAAGGGTGGCGCACATAGCGCCGCAGTTCTTCCGGCATCTTTTCCACGGGCAAAATGTGGTCCACCAGGCCGGTGTCGATGGCGCTCCGGGGCATGAAGGGGTACTGGGCCTGTTCCTCCGCCTGGGCCATGGTCATGCCGCCCCCGCCCTTGACGGCCTCCAACCCCAGGGTGCCGTCGCTGCCGGTGCCGGACAGGACCATGCAAATGGCCAGCTCCCCCTGGTCTTCCGCCACGGACCGGAAAAAGAAATCGATGGGCAGGCGGGCCCCCCGGGAGTCCTTGGGGGCCACCAGGTGGAAGACCCTTTTGAAAAGGGCCACATCCTCGTCCGGCGGATTAAAATAGATGCAGTCCGGCCCGATCTTCATCCCGTCCTGGATTTCCATGACCGGCATCTCGGTGTCCGGCTTCAGGATATCCCCCAGGATGCTCTTGTGCTTGGGGCTCAGGTGCTGGATCACCACAAAGGCCATGCCGCTCTTGGACGGCATGTTGGAGAAGAAGGTCTCCAGGGCCTCCAGGCCGCCGGCCGAGGAGCCGATGCCGACGATGGGGAAACTCTTCTTGGCCTCTTTGGCCTCCTCGATTTTTCCGTGCGGCGGGTTTTTCTGATTTGCCTTCTTTGCCTCAGAGGATTTGCTTTTCTGATTGACTTTCTTTTCCATAACCTCGTCCTTGTTGGTGAAGGCTTGCAGCAAAACCTTTCTTTCCCCGGATCTGCATCAGGGCGCGCCAGGATTCGGCATTATTTGCAAGAAAAGCGGGCAGGGGAGGGAGAGGCAATCTCTGCGCTTGGCGAGTTATCGCCACTTCGATCACCTGGAAATCACGGGAAAAATCAGAAGCCGCACCTGGCAATTCTTTACCATGGAGCATTGCAAAATTAAAGCCTTTAAATATGATAAGACCTCCCCCCCGCCATGCCAGCCCCTGCCCACGCCGGCGCCATGAATTTATCAAGCAGTTGCACATGACCCTTCAGCTCCCCCAAAACCGTGAAAAGTTCCGTAGGGCGGGCGTCCTCGCCCGCCATCATCGGCTGGCAATGGTGCGCAGGGCGCACCCACAATAACTTTGAACTTGAGACCTCTGCCAAAATTTAAATGTGGGACACCCGCCCTCGGGTGTCATACGCTATATAGGCGCAGGCGAGGGCGCCTACGCTACATTTTGATTACATAAGTGAATGTTTAGATTTTCGCAGAGGTCTCAACTTTGAACTTTTCGAAGCAGTTCCTCATTGGGCCTGCGGGTCACCCGTAAATCATGAAAAATTCCGTAGGGCGGGCGTCCTCGCCCGCCACCGGCCAAGTGCCCCGGAAACCAGGAACGTTCGGTTGGGCACGGCACGCCGTGCCCCTACGAATAACCGAAAACTTTTCAGGACAGTCGTTCATGAGTCTTTGGCTCGCCCATAAATTATGAAAAGTCCGGTAGGGCGGGCCTCCGTGCCCGCCACCGGCCAGATTTAATGGTGCGTAAGACGCATCCTACACCCAACGTTCACCTAAGCCATCATGGCGGCCATGGGCCGCCCTATAAGAACTTAAAACTTTTATTAAGGCAAACCATGAAAGAGGTTCCCTCCCTTTTACTCCCTCCCCCTTGAGGGGGGAGAGTTGGGGTGGGGGTGAAGGAGCTTGCTTTCTGGTCCGAGTAATATTTGGAGCGTCCCCCATCATGTAAGGCGGGCACTGCCCGCCTCTTAAATTAGCCATTTCCGCTGACCTGTTTGTCGGGTTGACAGCCCGCCTTTTACCCTCTTCCTTTTCCTGCCATTTCCCGTTATCATCGAGGCGGCGGCGGGAAAAAGCGCCACCCTCCAAAATTACGGCTGCGTACTTTTGGAAAACCGGATTCTTGGTATTTTCGGCTGCACCTATGACGGACAGCCCACCGGAGGCTTAAGAGTGATTACCAATATCGGCATCATTGGCGTCGGCGGCGTCGGCGGTTATGTGGGGGGGAAATTATGCCATCACTTATCGGCAAAGCCGGGGAATGGTCCCAACCTCTATTTTCTGGCCAGAGGTCAACACCTCGAGGCCATTAAGAAAAACGGACTGGTCTTGCAGACCGCCGATGCAGGCGAGTTCCTTTGCCGGCCAACTTTAGCTGCGGATAATCCCAAGGAATTGCCTGTTCTTGACCTGGTCTTTATCTGCGTTAAAGGTTTTGACCTGAAGAAAGTTATTATCGCTTTGCACGACCGGATCACCCCGGATTCTTTAATAATCCCTTTATTGAACGGCATCGACATTTATGACCGGATCAGGGAAATCATCCACCTGGGCGTCATTTTCCCGGCGTGCGTCTATGTTACTGCCAATATAACTGGGCTAGGGACGGTGACCCAACCAGGCGGCGGCTGCAATATTCTCTTCGGCAAAGACCCGCAGCACCCCAATGCCATTCCCTATGAGGTCTTTACATTGTTATCGAACAGCAATCTCCAATATGAATGGCTGGAAAATCCCTTTCCGGCTATCTGGACGAAATTTATGTTCATCGCCCCTTATGCTCTGGTCACCGCGTGCTTTGACAAGACCATCGGCCAGGTCGCGGAGTCAAAAACCCTGGGCGATCATGTCCGGTGCATCATGGCGGAAATATCGGCCCTGGCCCAAGCCAAAGGAATTCCCTTGCCTGACACCATCATCGAAGACTCATTCCTCAAAGGCAAAAATTTCCCTTACGACGCCAAAACCTCTTTCCAGAGAGATTTTGCCCAGACCGATAAGTTGGATGAACGTGACTCCTTCGGCGGGGTCATTCTGCGCCTGGGCCAGGCCCTGGGAATCGCGGTTCCCTGCACCGCCTCTATCTATGACCAGTTGAATCGCACCAAGCCGATGTAAGGGAATTAGTTTTTGGGAGAGGGGGCCCGGGGTCGCAGCCCCCTGCCCCCTCTCCCAAACCCTCTCCCCCAACCCCTTAAGGGAAAGAGAAATGGCTGGCAAGTCGGGGCCTTAGGCCCCGCCTTGCCAGCCCCTTCTGCGGGTGGGGAGGGGGGCTTTAACTCGTTCCCAAGCTCCCTCTACTCGTTCCCAAGTTGTACTTGGGAACGAAAATGGTTGCCAAGCTCGGCTTGACAGCCAAAAAGGGCGTTCCCAAGCTCAGCTTGGGAACGAGAAAAATAAAGCCATGTAGTATGGGCACGCCCACCTGATAAATTCATCCATCGGTCCCACGAGATCGGTGTGCCGTGCCCGCCCACATTTAAATTCTTTACTTTTCCCCCCGGTTCTCGCTATCATCCCTGCCAGCAGCGGCGACAGGCGCTGGCAACTGTTTTAAAGCGCTTTGCTTCCACCAGAGATAGGAAAGCCTGAATGCTGGCCAAGGTGAAAAGCGGGGCCTTGCGGGGCGTGGATGCCTACATCGTCGAGGTGGAGGTGGACCTGGCCCCGGGGCTCCCGGCCTTCATGACCGTGGGGCTCCCTGAAACCGCGGTCAAGGAGAGCAATTACCGGGTCAAGGCCGCGGTCAAAAACTCCGGCTATAAGTTCCCCAGCAAACGCATCACTCTTAATCTCGCCCCCGCGGACGTGCGCAAGGAAGGCACCGGCTTCGACCTGCCGGTGGCCCTGGCGGTGCTCTGCGCCCAAGGCATCATCCCCCAGGAGGGGCTGGAGAAATATCTCCTCTTCGGGGAGCTTTCCCTGGACGGCCGCCTCAAGCCTACCCGGGGCGTCCTCTCCATGGCCCTGGCCACCCGGGAGGCGGGCCTCGCCCTGGTGATCCCCCGGGACAACGTCCGGGAAGCCGCGGTGGTCCAGGGCATCGACATCTACCCGGCCGACACCCTGGCCCAGGTGGCGGATTTTCTGGCCGGCCGGGAACCCCTGGCCACGGCCCCGCCCCTCCCCCCGGAGGAGCTCTCCTGGGAGCCCGCGGAGGACCTGGATTTCCGGGAGGTCCGGGGCCAGGAGCCGGTGAAGCGGGCCCTGCTCCTGGCCGCAGCCGGGGGCCACAACGTATTGATGATCGGGCCCCCGGGGGCCGGCAAAACCATGCTGGCCCATCGCCTCCCCAGCATCCTGCCGCCCTTGAGCTTCGTAGAGGCCCTGGAGACCTCCAAAATTTACAGCGTCATGGGGCTCCTGCCCCCGGAAAAGGCCCTCCTCACCAGCCGCCCCTTCCGCTCGCCCCACCACACCATCTCCGACGCCGGCCTCATCGGCGGCGGCACCGTCCCCCGCCCCGGCGAGGTCAGCCTGGCCCATAACGGCGTCCTCTTTCTGGATGAGCTGCCGGAATTCAAGCGCTCCACCCTGGAGGTGCTGCGCCAGCCCCTGGAAGAGGGCCGGGTGACGCTATCCCGGGCGGCCACCTCCCTCACCTACCCCGCCCGCTTCATGTTGGTAGCCGCGCTGAACCCCTGCCCCTGCGGGTTTTACGGCGACCCCAAGCGCGCCTGCGCTTGCACTCCCCAACAAATCAACCACTACCGCTCCCGGATTTCCGGGCCGCTCCTGGACCGCATCGACGCCCAGATCCAGGTGCCCGCGGTGCGCTTCCAGGAACTGGCCGAGGAGGCCGGCGGGGAGCGTTCCGTCGAGTTGCGGGGCCGGGTGCGGGCGGCCCGGGAGCGCCAGGCCCGGCGCTTTGCCGGCGCCAAAATCTTCGCCAACGCCCACATGACCCCCCGCCTGATCAAGGAGCACTGCGCCCTCACCCCCGAGACCCACCGCCTCCTGGAGGCCGCCATGGAGCGCCTGGGCTTGAGCGCCCGGGCCTATCACCGCATCCTCAAACTCGCCCGCACCATCGCCGACCTGGAAGGCGAAGACCACCTCGCCCCGGCCCACGTGGCCGAAGCCATCCAGTACCGCTCCCTGGACCGGAAATTTCGGACCGACGGCGATTATCTCGTCAGGGAAGTAATGCAGCAGTATTTCCCTTACAGGGATTAGCTGGCAGAAGTAGGAGACTGGGTCGGCGCCCCCCTTTGTCTCCCGGGCCAAATTCCCCACCCCTTGCGCCGCTCCCCTGGCAGCCCTAATTTTAAGAAAAAGGCATGGGAGGTTTGCCATGGGTTTTACGGTGGTTTAAAGGACAAGGTGCTGGAAATGTATCCCCAGATCGCCAAGCACGGCGTGGTCTCCAGCCTGGTCTTCGACGAGGACCGGAAGGTTTACACCCTGACCTTGAAAAAGGATCACCACGAACTGAAAACCTATATTGACCCTAAAGACGCCACCGCCTGCATGGACGGCCGGGAATGCATCCACCTGGGCGTCCAGATCGGCGAATTCATGAAAAATTTTGCCGCGGAATGACTGAAAACAGTACTGTCCGGCCCAAAATTGCGCGCCGAATACCCTGTTCCCTAGCTCCTGCCCTGAAAAGTTGAAGCGCAAGGTGCATCTTACGCACCATTAACTCTATCCCTAAGACTTTTCAGGGCAGTTAAACATGAGCCTTCGGCTCACCCGGGAACCAGGAAAAGTTCCGTAGGGCGGGCGTCCTCGCCCGCCTTCGGCGCGATCAAGAGGTGCGCGGTGCGCACCCTACGTGGAAACTTTTCAAACCAGGAGCTTGGGAACCAGAAAAAAGGTCTTTGTTCAGATTTTGGTGGCGGCCAGGGACGGCCGCCCTACCGGAAACGTTTGCACGGTAGGGCGGGCCTCCGTGCCCGCCATCAAAATTTTTTCCTGCTTCGTTGTCATTCTCAGGTCGTGGAGGTTCATTCAGAGAACCGAAAGGGGGTTTTGAAATAACTCACAGGCCCCAAAACCCAAATCCTGGTTGCCAATGAAGCTGAATTAAGATTTCAGTTAAAATTTCTGGTGTTATAATTAGCAAATACTTTCTCACCGCAGTCGAATGAGCAGCAGGAAGCTAACCGGGTGAAAAACAAGACTGACAACTATCGGGCCGATACCTTGAGCCATCGCCGCAAGTGGGCCCGGCGCCTGGGGTGGATCCTTTACGGCCTGGTCTTCATGCTGTTTCTGGCGGGAGCCGTCGCCGGCGGTTACATCTATGTCCATTTCATCCGGGACCTCCCCGACTACAGCTCCCTGAAAGATTACCGTCCGCCCACGGTCACCCGCATCTTTGCCCGGGATGGCCGGCTGATGGGAGAGTTTTACGCGGAACGGCGCATTGAGGTGCCTTACAGCCGCCTGCCCCGGCACCTCGTCCTGGCCTTTGTGGCCGCGGAGGATTCCCGGTTTTTTGAGCACCCCGGGGTGGACCTCATCGGCATCGTCCGGGCCTTTTTCCGCAACCTGGAGGCCGGGGAAATCGTCCAGGGGGGGAGCACCATCACCCAGCAGTTGGTCAAACGGATCCTCCTGACCTCGGAGAAGAGCTTTGCCCGCAAAGTCAAAGAAGCGGTCCTGGCCTACCGCATCGAAAATTATCTGACCAAAGAAGAAATCCTGAACCTCTACCTCAACCACATTTTTCTGGGGCACGGGGCTTACGGGGTGGAGGCCGCGGCCCAGGAATATTTTTCCAAGCACGTGGAAGACCTGACCCTGGCGGAGTCCGCCATCCTGGCCGGCATCCCCAAGGCCCCCAGCCGCTATTCCCCCTATCTGCACCCCCGCCTGGCCAAGGAACGCCAGGCTTACGTGCTCAAGCGCATGGAAGAAAGCGGCTTTATCACCCCCCAACAGGCCCAGGCAGCCCTCAGCCAGCCCCTGACCCTGAAACCCTGGAGGCCGGATTGGATCAAGGCCTGCGGCTATTTCACCGAACACGTGCGGGGGCTGCTGGAGGAGCGCTTCGGGCGGGACCAGGTGGCCAGCCTGGGGCTCAAGGTCTATACCACTGCCGACGTGAACCTGCATCGAGACGCCCAGGAGGCCATCGGGCAGGGCATCGCCGCCCTGACCAAACGCAACGGCTACCGGGGGCCCCTGCGGCATCTCCAGGGCAAAGCCCTGGCCGCCTTTGAGCAACGCCAGGTCCGCTTTTACCGGAAATACCCGCCCCACAAGGGGCTGCTGGTCACCGCCGTGATTGCCGAGCAGGATCGGCGTCTGCGCCTGCCCACCTTCCGCCTGGGGGACCAGGCGGGGGTGCTTGAGGCCGGCGAGGGCCATGCCGCCACCGGGGGCCTGCGCGCCGGAGACGTGGTGCAGGTGCGGCTCCAACGTCAGGACCGCCGCTCCCACAAATGGGTGGCCAGCCTGGAGCCCGCCCCCATGGTGCAAGGCGCCCTGTTCTCCATGGAACTGAAAACCGGCAAGGTGCGCACCCTGATTGGGGGCAAAAATTACGCGGACAGCACCTTTAACCGGGCCGTCCAGGCCCGGCGTCAACCCGGCTCTGCCTTCAAACCCATTATTTACGCGGCGGCCATCGAGAAAGGCTATGGCCCCAATTCCATCCTGCTGGATGCGCCCATTTCCCTGCCGGGCGGCCGGGTGGGGCAATACTGGACTCCCCAGAACTACGACCACAAATTCGGCGGCCCCATCCCCCTGGCCACGGCCCTGGCCCGCTCCCGGAACGTGCCCACGGTCCGCCTGATGATGGCCATCGGCATCCCCGCCACCGCCAAGATGGCCCGGACCCTGGGCATCACCACCCCCATCTATCCCAATTACGCCTCCGCCCTGGGGGCCTCCGAGGTCACCTTATTGGAACTCACCCGGGCCTACTCGGTCTTTCCCAACCAGGGCTATCTGGTCAAACCCGTCTTCATAGAGCGGGTGGAAGACCGGGACGGCCGGGTCTTGCTGGAAGAACGCCCCGAGCGGCACCTGGTCCTCAACCCGGAGACCGCCGAAACTATGACTGAGCTCTTGCTGGGTGTGGTCCAGCGGGGCACGGCCACCCGGGTCCAGGTTCTCAAGCGCCCCATCGGCGGCAAGACCGGCACCACCAACAAGACCCGGGATGCCTGGTTCCTTGGCTTCACCCCCTCGCTCATCACCGGCACCTGGGTGGGGATGGACGATGAGCGTAGCCTGGGCCCCAAGGAGACCGGTTCCCAGGCCGCGGCCCCCATTTTCATCAGTTACATGGAAAAAGCCTTGAAAAACCAGCCGGTGGAGAATTTCCAGGCGCCGTCCGCCACCGTGTTGGCCAAAGGCAAGGACCAGGGCCAGGATGATGAGGAGGCCAGCTCTTCGGAAGACGAGTCTTTTTATCCCGAAGAACAGAAGGTAGTGGAGCGGGACCAGTCTGATAGAATCCAGGAAACCCCGGAAACATCGGCAACACCCCCTTCTTCCACCCAGCAATTCTTGAAAGAAGATATGGATGAGTAATAATTGGGGGAGGGGGCTAAGGGGTCGTAGGGGCGACCCGGCGGGTCGCCCGACTTCGCCCTCCCCCGACGCCAAGGAGCGCCTATGCGACAGATTGAAGCCCGGGAGATCACCCGGGCGGTGAAAGAAGCGGCCATTGCCGCCAATTACGAGTTGGGGGCCGACGTCCTGGAGGCCCTGTCTCGAGGCCAGCAGGCAGAAGAATCCCCCAGCGGCAAGGATATTTTCCGGCAACTGCTGGACAATGCCCGCATCGCCTCCCAGGAGCGCATTCCCATGTGTCAGGATTGCGGCCTGGCGGTGATCTTCGCGGAGATGGGCCAGGAAGTCCAGGTGGTGGGGGGCGGCTTTGAAGAGGCCATCCAGGAGGGGGTGCGCCAGGGCTACGGCGAGGGGTATCTGAGAAAATCCCTGTGCCACCCCTTGACCCGGGCCAACACCGGAGACAACACCCCGGCGGTGATCCACACCCAGATAGTCCCCGGAGACCGCCTGAAGCTCACGGTGGTCCCCAAAGGGGGCGGCAGCGAAAATATGAGCCGCCTCTATATGCTGAAGCCCGCGGAAGGGCTGCCGGGCATCAAGGAAAAAGTGGTGGCCACCGTTCGGGAAGCGGGCCCCAATCCTTGCCCGCCCATCATCGTCGGGGTGGGCATCGGCGGGACCTTTGAGCGGGCCGCCCTGTTGGCCAAGAAGGCCCTGCTCCGGGAGTTAGGCTCCCCTCACCCGGACCCGGAACTGGCGGGCCTTGAAGAGGAACTCCTGAAGGCCATCAACGACCTGGGGATCGGCCCCCAGGGGCTGGGGGGACGGGTCACCGCCCTGGCCGTGCACGTCCTTATGCAGCCGTGCCACATCGCCAGTCTGCCGGTGGCCGTGAATATCCAGTGCCACTCCTCCCGCCACCGGGAAGTGTGGCTGTGAGGCAGTAGTCAGTTCTCAGTTCTCAGTTGCCAGTTGCCAGTTGCCAGTTTTTAGTTTTTAGGTTTTTGGTTTTTGGTTTTTGGTTTTTGTTCTTAGCTCTTAGCTTTTTAGCTTTTTTTATTCTTTTCTGAAAACTGACCACTGACCACTGGCAACTGGCAACTGGCAACTGGCAACTGACAACTGGCAACTATGAATTCGAGGAAAATATCGATGTCCAAAATCGTGAATCTAACCCCTCCCTTGACCGATGCCGATGTCCTGGCTTTGGAGATCGGCGACCGGGTCCTGATCAGCGGCGTGATCTATACGGCCCGGGACGCGGCCCACAAACGATTGGTGGAGATGCTGGCCGCGGGTGAGGCTCTCCCCGTGGACTTCCAGGGCCAGGTCCTTTACTATGTGGGCCCCAGCCCCGCCCGCCCCGGTCGGGTCATCGGCGCCGCCGGTCCCACCACCAGCTACCGCATGGACTCCTACGCCCCCACCCTGATGCAGCTCGGCCTGAAAGCCATGATCGGCAAAGGCAAGCGCTCCGCCGAGGTGATCGAGGCCATGCAAAAATTTCACGCGGTTTACCTGGGAGCCACCGGCGGGGCCGGGGCGCTGATTTCCCAATGCATTAAAAAGGCCCAGGTGGTGGCCTTCCCGGAGTTGGGCCCCGAGGCCGTTCACCGCCTGGAAGTGGAAAGCCTCCCCACCATCGTCATCAATGACTGCCGGGGGCGCGACCTTTACGAGGCCGGGGTCCGGCAATACGCCCGGGTCTAAGCGCGGTGCCCAAATGACCGCTGGAGCCGGCCCCCTGGCCGGCTCCAGGACCAACTGGTCTGCTCATCCGTTAAAGTGTCGGCCCTTGTCAAAGAGCAAAACTTACCTTATATTTATAAGGCCTTACTTTCCCTTACAATTAGCGAATGTCAGCGGGGGCCGCACCCCGCGCCAAGTTGGGTTTGAAGGAGGGATGGTTAGCAAGAAAAGCAGGAACGCCAATCCTCTGGAAAAAATTGGTCAACCTCGTCTGCTCGCGGCTTCAGGGGAATCAAGATGACGGTGCCATTGGATCTGGCGGATGTATCTGCCAGGATAATTGAGAAACGGCAAAGTTACCAGGCCTATAAGTTCGGGACCCTGGAGAACGATGCCATCAAGACCTTTTTTGACCTGGCCCAGGAATACGAAACCCTGGAGAATTTTTACCGGGTCACGGTGACCGTCATCAAGGAGTTTTTTGGCCTGGACTCCCGCCTTAACCTCCTGTGCCAGGAAGGCCGCCTGGACCTGGTGTGTGACAGCGTCCGAGGGGTTTACCCGGCAAAAACGCCGCCCCGGCCCCATGTAAGTCTGACCAACCAGGCTTACGCGGCTGAAAATTCCTGGGTCATCCCCCTCCGGGGCAACCTCCTCCTGGTCAATCAACTGCCCTTCTATGCCAAAGAACAGCTTATCGGCATGCTGGAACTCTTCCCCGAGGATCGGCTCACCAAACGGCAGCGCTTTTTCTTTGAGAAGTATGCCAACCGTCTGGGCTACAACCTGCACGTCAAGATCATCCAATGGCAGAACATCCAGCACATCCGCTTCATTAACAGCCTGGTGGCGGATATCGAGCACAATGTCATTATTCCCAACATCAGCCTCAGCCTTTACCTGAGATTCCTGCGCCAGCGGATTAAAGCATTTAAGGATCTGGAATGTCTCTGTGAAGTCAGGGGCCCCGAATGCGGCGAGCTGGCCACGGCCCAGGAGCGCTTCCGCAACCTGGTGCAGGGTTTGGAAAACGATTACCAGACCCTGGAAACCCATTACAAAGAGGTCAGCCTTTTCCTGGAAAGCCTGTTTAGGCCCTCCCATTTCCAAAAGGGCCACCTGGTGCTAATGCGGCGCACCTGCCGGGTGGTGAGTGAAATCATCGAGCCCCAGTTGCAGCTTCTTCTCCCCAAGCTCAAGGAGCGCCAGATCGGCATCGACGCGTCCATGGGAGTGATGCCGGACGAGGATCTGCCCCTGTCGGTGGATAAAGGATTGATGGCCCAGGTTTATAACAATCTCTTTTCCAACGCCATGAAATACACCCGTCCCAACATTCAGGGGCGCAAGTACCTGGCCTATGGTCGGGAGCTATTGAAAGACTTCTTCGGGCCCGGCAAAGACGGCGTCAAGTTCAATGTATTTACCACCGGCCCCCATATTCCCCCGGAGGACGTACCCCATATCTTCGAAGAAGGCTACCGGGGCCACAACATCGATAAGGAAGTGGGCACGGGCCGGGGCCTCTATTTTGTCCGCAATGTCATCGAGACCCACGGCGGCGAAGTGGGTTACGAACCGACGCCGGGCGGCAACAATTTTTATTTTGTCCTGCCTTTGATGGCCGCCCCGGAAGTCGTGCCTCCCAGCCTGGCCCCCACCGACGATTTACCGTGACTATCCGCTACCTGGCCCAGGAACTCTATCGCCTCACCCATCGGGTGGAGGAATTGGAACGGGCTCTGGCCGCCTGGGGAGAAGGGCGCCTGGAGGAGCGGGCCCGCCTGGAAACGGAACTCCTCCAGGCCAGAAAGGAGCAACAGCGCCTGCGGGCGGTGCTGGAGTCCAAAAAAGAGAAGCCCCTGGTGTAAGCCCTTGGAGGAGGGGCCAGGGGCCCCAAGCCCTGCCCCTTCCGCATTGGCTATGACTTGATGATGGGTGGGATCAACCGAACTTGTCGATTTCTTTCAGGTAGTCCTGGGGGGCGTAGAACCCGGCAAAGCGGTGCAACTCTTTCCCCTCCGGAGAAAAGATCAGGGTGGTGGGGGCCCCGGTGACCGAAAATTTCTGGACCAGGTCCATATGGTGGCGGCCTTCCAGGTGCACCGGAATAAACCGAGTATTCAAGGCTTCGGCCACCGCCTGATCGGTGTACGTCTCCCGGTCCAGACGCTGACAATGGGGGCAGCCGTCCAGATAGAGTTCCAACAAAACGGGGCGCTTCTGCTCCTGGGCCTCTTTGGTAGCCGCCTCAAAATTATCCCGCCAGTACACTACGGCCATGCGCTTCCTCCTTTATTGAGAATCGCCCGGCGCGGGCGCAAGCAAGCCAGTCGCGGCCGGCGATTCATCGGCTGGGCCCCACTGGGGACCGCCGATTTTTTTAAACATAAGCTTCTTTTCCGCAAAGGCAAGTAGCTTCCCTGCGGCCTGCTGCTCCGGTTCTTGCTTGTCTTTGCCGGGCTAATAAGGCGATAATGTTTTGTATGCCTGGAACTGGCGGGGCGACCGACCCTAATTCTTTTACTGGCAGTAATTTATGGGCCTTTGGCCCAGCCTCAAAATATGAAAAGTTCTGGTTAGTTATGGTGCGCAGTGCGCGCCCTACATTAACTTTGAACTTTCAACTTTGAACATTGAACTTTTCCAGGCAGACTGTAACCTTCCGGGGGTGCCTTGGTTTATCTCTTTTTTTTGTTGCTCGCCGGGGCATTAATCTACCAGTTGCTGGCCCTGATCTCCCTGGCCCGGTTCTTCAGCCAGCCATTGGCCCCCCGGCCTTTGCCGCCAAATCCCGGGGTGACTGTCTTTAAGCCTTTGAAAGGTCTGACAGGCAACACCCGGGAATGCCTGGTGAGCTTTCTGACCCAGGATTACCGCCCCTACCAGATGCTTTTCGGGGTGGCCGACCCCCAGGACCCGGTGCTGCCCCTGCTGCACGAGTTGCAACGGGATTTCCCCGGGCTGGAAGTGGAAATCGTTTTTTGCCAGGAAAAGCTGGGTTTCAACCCCAAGATCAGCACCCTCAGGCAGTTGGAATCCCGGGCCCGGCACGAGATCCTGATCCTGGCCGACGGCGATGTGAAAGTGGGCGCCGATTTCCTCGCGGTAATGGTGGCGGCCCTGCAAGAACCCGGCGTCGGGGTGGTTAGCCTCCCTTACCGCGCCGGCCGGGCCCAAACCCTGGGGGCGAGGCTCGAGGCCCTCACCATCAGCGCCGATTTCATCCCGGCGGTGGCCACGGCCTATTACCTGGAGGGGGTCCGCTTCGCCCTGGGCGCCACCATGGCCCTGACCCGGGAGACTATAAAGGCCATCGGTGGCCTGGCGGCCCTGGCGGATTTTTTGGCCGACGACTATCAACTGGGTTACCGCGCCGCCCAGGCCGGCTTTAAAGTGAAGCTGCTGCCATACGTGGTGGAAACTGAGAACCCGGAAATGAGCCTTTCGGATTACCTGGGACACCAGTTGCGTTGGGCCAGGACTTACCGGGTTTGCCGCCCCAAGGGCTACCTGGCTTACGGCATCACCCATGCCCTGGTCTACAGCCTGCTGCTGTGGCTGGCCTCCGGCCTGGCTCCCTACGCCCTGGGCCTGGCGGGCGCCACCCTGGCCGCCCGGGGGACGCTGGCCTGGTTCGCCGAGCGCATTTGCCTCAAAGGCAAACTGCCATGGCCGGCCTTTATGCTGCTGCCCCTCAAGGACCTGCTGGCCTTCGGCCTCTGGCTCCTGAGCTTCACGGGCAACCGCGTCACCTGGCAAGGAGCCCGATACCGGGTCACCCCCACAGGCAAGTTGGAACCGCTGGTGTTTAATTGAAAGAATTGGGGGAGGGGGGGCTTAGTCTTTATTTGTCGGCTGGCTGAAAGTCAGCCGACCAAAGGGCCTGCGGCCCTTAGCCCCCTCCCCCAACCATCATACAGGAAACTTTATGGATATTAAGGTCTTAGAGGATTTATTGGCGGACGTTCAGGCCGGGCGGCTCTCGGTGGCCGAGGCGGTGGAGCGTTTGCGCACCTTGCCTTTTGAAAACCTGGGGTTTGCCCGGGTGGATCATCACCGGCAATTGCGCCAGGGGTTCCCGGAGGTGGTCTTTGCCGCAGGCAAAAGCCTCGAGCAGCTCCGGGGTATTTTGAACTCTTTGCAGGCCAGGGCCCATCACATTCTGGTGACCCGGTTGGACTCGCAAAAAGCCGGGGCGTTGCTGCCCGATTTCCCTGAAGCCCGTTATTATGGCGACTCCCAGGTGCTGACCCTGAGCCGGGGGAAAATCCCGGACCGGGGGCGGGGGCTGATCGTGGTGCTCTCCGCCGGGACCTCTGACATCCCGGTGGCGGAGGAGGCCCTCCTCACTGCCCGCATCATGGGGCACCGGGCCGAAGCGGTCTATGACGTGGGGGTGGCGGGCCTGCACCGTCTGCTGGCCCACCAGGACCTGATGCGCCGGGCCACGGTCTTCATCGTGGTGGCCGGCATGGAAGGGGCCCTTCCCAGCGTGGTGGGGGGCCTGGTGGACCGGCCGGTGATCGCGGTGCCCACCAGCGTCGGTTACGGCGCCAGTTTCGGGGGCCTGGCGGCGCTGTTGGCCATGCTCAATTCCTGCGCCACGGGGGTGGCCGTGGTCAACATCGATAACGGGTTCGGGGCCGGCTACCTGGCCGCCATGATTAACCGGAAGGATTAGGACGCCCCCCGCGCCCGTGCCTGAACTTCCGTTAAAATCGGCCTCATTTCCCCTCCCCCCAAAACCACTGCAAGGGTCAAATTTCCGGTTTGAAAATCTAGGCGGATTCCGGTAAGATTAGAGCGCCGGGTGGGGTTGCGCCCCGGCGGCCCGAAACCGTTGCAACAAAGGGGATTTATGAAGAAAATGCGTCTGGACGTGGGGGTGGTGGCCGCCCTGGTGGCCGTTTGGTTCTTGGGAGCAGGGATCGCGACGGCCCAGGAGGAGGACTTCGAATTATCCGCCCGTTCCTTTGTCATTATGGACGCCCCCACCGGCAAAATTCTTTTATCCCTTAACCCCCAAAGCTTTTGCCCTCCTGCCAGCACCCTCAAGGTCATGACGGCCATGAGCGTGGTGGAGCACCTGAAGATGGACGACCAGGTGCCGGTCAGCGCCTACGCGGCCTCGGCGCCCCCCTCCAAGATCGCCATCCGGCCCGGAGAGGTCTACACGGTGAAAGAGCTCCTCTATGCCCTGCTGCTTTCTTCCGCCAATGATGGGGCCCGGGCCCTGGCCGAAAAAATCAGCGGCAGCGAAGAGGCTTTTGCCCGGCAGATGACCCGGGAGGTGCGGCAATGGGGCGCATACCGCACCACCCTGGCCACCGCCAATGGGCTCCCCGCCGAGAACCAGTTTTCCACCGCCCAGGACCTGGCCTTGATGTTTCGCCGGGCCATGCAAAACCCGGAGCTGGCCAAGATTATGAGCGCCAAGTATTATCCTATCCAGGGTGACCGGGAATTGCGCAACCACAATCGCTTCCTGTGGACCACCCCCCTGGCGGTGGCTGGAAAGACCGGGTACACCCGGGCCTCCAAACATACTTACGTCGGCCTGTTCCGCAATGGGGACAAGGAAATCATCGTCTCCATGATGGGCAGCCAGAAAAAATGGGCGGACTTGCGGGCCCTGATCGAAAAAGGTTTCGAACTGGAAGGGGCCCCCATTGCCAAACTGCCCCCGGCCGAGGAAAGGCTCTGGTTTGCCAAACGGGACACGGGCCGCTATGCTTCCTCAGGCAAATCCAAGGTTCGCCGGCGCCAGGTAAAGGTGGTGAGAGCCTCCGCGGTGCCTGACCCCCCTGCCAAGAAAAAAAAGAAAGCCAAGACCGATTCCCGGGGCATCGGCAATTGAGGTCTGCGGCCGCGTCTCCTCCCTCATGAAAGGCCTGTTCAACAAAGTCAAGAATTTTCCCACCCGGCGGCGCTACGTCATTTCTACCATCCGCAAGAGCGAGGATCTGTTTGAGACTGCGGTGTTTGAGGCGAATTTTTTCTATTTTCCCCGCTACTTATCCAAACCGGACCTGGCTCTGGAAACTCACACCCGGGATGACGCCCGGGATTTGCACTATCTGCTGGCCGATCGCCTGACCCGGGAAATCCCGGACCGCCTGTTTCTCGAATACCGGCAAGCATCTTCCCACCGCCGGGCCTCCAAAATTTAAGCCTTTCCCCCCGACAGCCGAAGGAGCTTTAGGGGGCGGGCACGGTTGACAAGCTGCCTTTTCCTTCAAGTGACCTGCTGAGTTGGCCTGGAATCCCGCCCCGCCCCCGATGAACCCCGATCCTGCAGGAGGATTTGGCCGGTGCCGGGCCCAAGGCCGCCGCTTCCCGAAAACGACCGCTCCAAGGGAAACATCTCTTTGGAGCTGGGTCTGATCCTGCCCTTGTTTTTGTTAATTCTGGCCGGGGTCATAGACCTGGGCATGCTGTATTGGCAAAAGCATATTCTCACCAAGGGAACCCAGGAAGGGGCCCGGGCCGCGGCCCTGGCCGGCGTCACCGGCGTCGCGGCCAATAGCAAAACCCAGGTCATGCAGGTGGTGCAGGATTGCCTGGACCGCGCCGGTCTCACCGACGCGCA
>Ga0315268_10002534_pt1 | contig 20543 bp, 19 predicted proteins | sample C1_top_MG_FD_204535 | JGI IMG/M metagenome (GOLD analysis project Ga0315268, IMG submission 204535) | Sediment microbial communities from Yellowstone Lake, YNP, Wyoming, USA - C1_top | ecosystem: Environmental > Aquatic > Freshwater > Lake > Sediment | place: USA: Wyoming | collected 2017-08-01
TGGCCGGCTTCGCGGGAGCCGTCGCGGGCTTAGCCGCGGGTTGAGTCTCGGGAGCCTTCGCGGGCGGGGCGGCGGCGAGGGCCGTCTTGGCCTGTATGCCGGCCGAGAGCTGTTGGGCGGCCTGCGCGACGGAGCCGCGGGCGGACTGGGTGGCGGGAGCGTCGAGATAGAATCCCAGGTCCTTGCGGTACGCGTCCAGTATGCCGTTGACGATCTTGCCCGACATGGCGAACATGCCGTCGTCGAGCTTGAAGTTGTTCTCCTGGAGCTTCTGGTCCAGCACGCCGAGGTAGCCGATGAGCTTGTCGCTGTTCGCCTTCGACATGGACTGCAGGCGCTGGCGGGTGTAGGCGTAGCCCTCCGGTCCCAGGACTTCCTTCCAGTTGCGGTACGTCTTCGAGAAATCGGCTCCCGGGCGGTGGACGTCGGTCGTGGCGAACGCGGCGGCGCGGCCGCGCCACTTGGCGACCATCAGGGGCTTGAGCTGGGGGTCCGAGAGGGCGGCGCGGCCGTCGGCCTCGAACTCCGCCGCGGCGTCGGGGCGGGCGAGAAAGGCGGCCAGGACCGCGCGCTCGTCGTACTTGTCGGGCTGGGGGATCGGGATCTCGGCGGCGACCGCGTTGAACATCTGCGGGTCGACCGCGCGCGCGGGCGCGGCGAGCAGGCCGGTCAGAATCAGCGCGGCGAGGAGGCTGTTCCTCATCTTTTGGAAGTATAGCCGCGCCCCGGGGAGGGATACAGGGACGGAGGTCCTAGGCGCCCGCGGCCAATGGGCCTACTCATGCCAGGCATTCAATGGTTCCGTCAAAGGCCCGCGGGCGAATTGGTATCATGCGCGCGATGTCCCGAGACGCCTCGCGGTTGTTGCCGTTCGCCGCCGCCCTGCTGTGGCTGGTCGCCTGCCGGACGGCGCCGGCGCGCCGGACGCCGCCTCCGCCGACGGCGCTGGGCAAGGCGCTGATCCGCACCGCGCGCTCGTACCTGCCGGAGGAGGAGCGCGGGCGGCCCACGCCGAAGGACTGCTCGGACTTCGTGGACCGCGTGTTCGGCGAGCACGGCATCCGCCTGCCGCGCACGTCCGAGGAAATGTCCCGGCGCGGGGCCGCGGTCGTTTCGTCGCAGGAGCTGCGCATGGGCGACCTGCTGTTCTTCGCCGGCGCGAAGGGGGGATCGAAGGTCGGCCACGTGGCGATCTACGTCAACAACGGGGTGTTCATCCATCAGGCCAACCCCGGCGAGGGCGTGAGGATGGAGAGCCTGTACAGCGATTATTACCGCAAGCGCTACTTGAAGGCGCGGCGCGTCGTCAACTAGGAGATTTCCCATGGCGAAGACCGCCGACGGCTACAAGAAGACGACCCGGATCGTGCACGGCGCGGCGCGGACCGCGCGCTGGGACTACTCGCACCACGTGGTCCCGCCGCTGACCGCGTCCACCACCTTCCGCCTGGAGTCCGTCAAGCGCGGCGCGCGCGGCTTCACGGAGTTCGGCACGTACCGCGACGAGGGCGCCGACGCGCCGGTGTACATCTACGACCGCCTGGACGAGCCGACGCGCGGCCTATTGGAAAGCCAGCTGGCGTCCATGGAGGGCTCCGACTTCTGCCTGACTTTCGCGTCGGGCATGGCCGCGGTGTCGGCGGCGATGGGCGCGGTGCTTCAGGCCGGCGACGAGGTCCTGGCGCACACCTTGCTGTACGGCTGCACGCACTCGCTGCTGACGAACTGGTACCCGAAGCAGGGCATCAAGGTCCGGCGCGTGGACTTCACCGACCTGAAGGCCGTGGCCAAGGCCGTCAACTCCAAGACGCGCGTGCTCTACTTCGAGTCCCCGGTGAACCCGACCTTGGACCTGGTGGACCTGCGCTCGGTCGCGGAGATCGCGCGCAAGGCGTCGAAGGGCCGCAAGCGCCGCGCCTACACGGTCATCGACAACACCTTCGCGACGCCCTTCTGCCAGCGCCCGATCGAGCACGGCATCGACCTGGTCGTCCACTCGCTGACCAAGAACATCGGCGGCTTCGGCACCGAGGTCGGGGGTGCCGTGTGCGGCGCCAAGGACCTGTTCCCGGCGGTGATGGGCTACCGCAAGGACTTCGGCGGCATCCTGTCGCCGAAGGCGGCCTGGAACATCCTGGTCTACGGCGTGCCCACGATCCCGCTGCGCATCAAGCGCCAGCAGTACTCGGCCCTGCAGGTGGCCCAGTTCCTGGCCAAGCACCCGCTGGTGGCCGAGGTCCGCTACCCGGGGCTGGACTCGTTCCCGCAGCGCGCGCTGGCGCTCAAGCAGATGCGCGACTTCGACGGGGGCTTCGCGCCCGGCAACATCATCTACTTCCGCCTGAACGAGGATAAGGTCTCCGGCGTCAAGTTCGTGGACCACGTCGCCCAGAACGCCTACTGCGTGACCTTGGCGGTCAGCCTGGGCCACACGAAGACCTTGATCGAGATGCCCTCGGCGATGACGCACTCGGCCTACGCGGGCAAGGGGCCCATGCGCGAGCACGGCGGGATACGGCTGTCCATCGGCCTGGAAAGCCCGGGCGACATCGTCAAGGACCTGGACGCGTCGCTGCGGGCCATCTCGAAGCGCGGGCGCTGAGGCCGCGCCGCCGTCAGCGCGCGAGCTTGAGGCCCTTGGGTCCGACGTACGCGGACTGGGGCCGGATCAGGCGGTCCTGCGCGTGCTGCTCCATCACGTGGCCGCACCAGCCGGCGGCGCGGCCGCAGGCGAACATGGAGACGAACTGGTCGGGCTGGAGCCCGATGGACTGGAGCACCAGCGCGGTGTAGAACTCCACGTTCGTCTTCAGGTTGCGGCCGGGCTTGAGCTCCTCGAGCACCTTGATGGCGGTCTTCTCGACGGCGCGGGCCAGGTCGTAGAGCTTGGCGTTCTGCAGGTGGGCGCCGGCCATCTCCGAGGCGGTCTTGGCCAGGACCTCGGCGCGCGGGTCGCGCACCTTATAGACGCGGTGGCCGAAGCCCATGATGCGGCGGCCCTCGCCGATCTCCTTGCGCAGCCAGGCCTCGGCCTTGTCGGCGGACTTGATGTCCACCAGCATGTCCAGCACGGGGCCCGGCGCGCCGCCGTGGAGCGGGCCCTTCAGCGCGCCCACGGCGCCGGTGACGGCGGAGACCATGTCGGAGCGCGTGGACGCGATGACGCGCGCGGTGAAGGTGGACGCGTTCATGCCGTGGTCGGAGACGGTGACCCAGTAGGTCTCGAGCGCCTTCGCGGCCATGGGGTCGGGCTCGACGCCGAAGGTCATGTAGAGAAAGTTCGCGGCCAGGCTCAGGTCCGTGCGCGGCGCGATGGGCTCCAGGCCCGAGCGCAGGCGCGAGTGCGCGGCGATCACGGTCGGGAAGCGCGACAGCAGGCGCTTGGCCAGCGCCAGGTCGCCGGCCGGGGAGATGTCGTTGGGGTTCGACACGTCCAAAGACAGGGTCGCGCAGGCCATGCGCAGGGCGTCGATCGGGGGCGCGTTGCGCGCGGTCTTGATGATCTCCAGCGTCTCCGGCCGCAGCGCGCGGTAGGCGGCGAGCTCCTTCTGGACGCCCGGCGCCTCCTCCTTCGACGGCAGGCTCCCGGTCCACAGCAGCATCGCGGCTTCCTCGATGGACACCTTGCCCGCGAACTCCTCGATCGGATAGCCGGCGATGATCAGCACGCCGTTCTGCCCGTCCACCATGCTGAGCTTCGTCTCCGTGGCGACGACGCCTTCAAGCCCGGGCCTGACCTGCGAGTTGGCGGCGGAAGCGGTGGGGGCGGCCATGAGGGATTCCTCCGAGAAACTTCTTCGACGACGAATCGAGAATACCTCTTGAGACGCGAGCCGTCAACGGGAGGGTCAGGCTTTTACTTTATTTACTTATTTTCCCCGGCCGATACCTAATGGGAATAAGTAAATAAAGTAAAAGCCTGACCCTAGGCGCCTTCGGGCCAGAGGCGCTCGAGGTCGGCGTCGTCGAAGCCGAAGTGGTGGGCGAGCTCGTGGCGCAAGGTCAGGCGCAGCTCTTTTTTCAGCCGGGCCTCGCTGGAGACGGTGTCCTCGAGGTTGCGCTGGTATAAGTAGACCTTCGCGGGGAGGAAGCCGTGGGCGTCGGCGCTCATCATTTCGGCGCGGGTGGGGCCGCTGTACAGGCCGAGGAGGTCGTCGGGGTCCTCGTCCAGGTCCTGGGCTTCCAAGCCGGGGGCGGCGCGGACTTCGATGCTGATGTTGACGAGCAGGTCGCGCAGGAGCTTGGGGATGGCGGCCAGCTCGGCTTCGGCCATTTTCTGGAAGCGCGCGGCCGGGACGCGGAGCTTCTTGGTCAGGCGATGGCCCCGGCTTTGCGGAGCAGGTCGAGGCAGGCGGCGTTGGCGGCGCGGGTGACCTGACTTTCGTCGGCGTTGACCAGCCGGCCGTTTTCGACCACGATCTTGCCGTTGACGATGGTCCACTTCGTCCGGTGCGACGCGCCGCAGAACAGCAGGGAGGCGACGGGGTCGCCGGCGGAACCCGCGTAGTCGAGGCGGTCCACGTCGAAGATCGCGACGTCGGCCGCCTTGCCCGCGGAGAGCTGGCCGACGTCGTCGCGGCCGATCACGGACGCGCCGCCGCGCGTGGCCAGGCGCAGGGCGTCGCGCGCGGGCATGGAGCCGACGCCCGACTTCACGCGGTGGACCAGCAGGGCCTGGCGCGCCTCGCCCAGCATGTCGGACGTGTCGTTGGAGGCCGAGCCGTCCACGGCCAGACCGACGTTCACGCCGGCGTCCAGATATTTACGGACCGGCGGCACTCCCGACCCCAGCCGGAAATTGGACGATGGGCAGTGGGCGATGCCGACCTTGGCCTTGGCCAGGCGCGCGATTTCATCCTCATTGACGTGGACCATGTGCGCCAGCCAGACGTTCGAGTCCATCCAGCCCAGCGACTCGATGAAGTCGATGGGGCGCAGGCCGTAGCGCTCCAGGCAGTACGCCTCCTCGTCGAGCGTTTCGCATAAATGCGTGTGCATGCGCACGCCCCACTTCTTGGCCTCCGCGGCCGTTTCCTTCATCAGCGACGGGGAGACGGAGAACGGCGCGCAGGGCGCCAGGCCGACGCGGGTCATCGCGTAGGGGCCGTTGTCGTGGTACTGCTTCACCAGCCGCTCGCCGTCGCGCAGTATTTCCTCCTCCGCCTGGGTGCAGTCGTCGGGCGGGAGGCCGCCTTGCGAGGAGCCCACCGACATGGAGCCGCGCGTGGGGTGGAAGCGGATGCCGAGCGCCTTCGCGGCCTCGATCTGGGCGTCGACAAGGCCCGTGAGCCCGCGCGGATAGAGATAGGTGTGATCGGTGGAGGTGGTGCAGCCGGTGAGCAGAAGCTCGCCCAGTCCCACCGTCGCGCCCAAGGCGGCGTACTCGGGGGTGAGATGGCGCCAGACCGTGTAGTGGTAGGTCAGCCAGTCGAACAGCTTCGCGTCCTGCGCCGCCGGGGTCGCCCGCGTCAGCGTTTGGCACAGGTGATGATGAGTGTTGATCATGCCTGGGATCACCACGCAGCCGCGCGCGTCCAGGACTTGGGCGCCGTCCTCCTCCAGGCCCTTGCCGACGGAGACGATGACGCGGCCGCGGATCAGGACGTCGGCGTCGCTGTATTCGGTGCCGGCGTCGTCCATGACGACGACGCGCAGGGCGTTCTTGATGAGCAGAGGGGGGCGCATGTTCCGTCCTAGTCTAACAGACTTTGGTAAATTATTCATGCCCATGGAACCCCTCTCCGTCGCGGACCTGGCCGGGGACCTGCCTCGCCCCGGCGTGTTGTGCACTCTCGCCGATGTCATCGGCAGCGCTCCTCAGGCTCCCGGGGCCAAGATGTGGGTGTGGGCCGACGGCTTCAAAGGAACGCTCGGCGGAGGCCGGTTCGAGGCGATGATCCTCGCCGACGCTCGGCGCCTGATCGCGGACGGGAAGGACGGGGCGACATTGAAGGAATACGTCCTGTGCCGCGAGATGGGCCAGTGCTGCGGCGGGAAGGCCAAGGTTCTGTTCGAGCCGTGTCCCCGCCGCCGCGCCGTTCATGTCTTTGGCGCCGGCCATGTCGGCCGCGCCCTCGCCGCGACTCTCGAAGGTTTGGATCTGGAAACGGTGGTGTACGATCCCCGCCCGGAGTGGGCCGATCGGACGGCGTTCAACTCCAAGGCGCACGTCGTCTGCTCGGATCCGGTCGTTCTCGCCGCGGCCGCGAAATATACATCGCTCGACGCGGCGTGCGTGATGACGCACGATCACGAGCTCGATTTTCAGTTGATCGACCTGCTGCTCGACAAGCCGCTGGGCTACCTGGGTCTCATCGGCTCGGCGCACAAGGCGCGCGTGTTCCGCGCGCGCCTGCCCGCGGCGCGGCGCGCGCTGTGGGACGAGCGCATGAACTGCCCGATCGGCCGGCGCATCCCGTCGAAGAACCCGAAGGCCATCGCGATCGCGGCCGCGGCCCAGCTTCTGGAAGACTGGGCTTTCCGGCGCCGCAACGCGGCGCTGGAAGAGGCATCCGCCGCATGAACGGCGCGCGGGTGCTCCTGCTCGCGGCCGGCCGCGGCAAGCGCGCGGGCGGGCCGAAGGCGTGGGCAATTCACGGCGGCAAGCCGCTGCTCGAGCGGCATCTCGATTTTTTCGGCGGTTTGGTCGGGCCTTCGAGAATCTCCGTCGCGATCCAGGAAGAATGGCGGGCCCGCTGCGAAGCGCTGTCGCCGGAGACGGTTTGGGTCGGAGCCGACCCGGACGCGGCGCCGCTGGATTCCCTGCAGAGATTGATCAAGGCTTCGCCGCAGGCGCGATCCTTTATCCTGCACGTGGATATGCCGGTGTTCGACGAAACGATCTACGAGTCCTTGTGGAAGGGGAGCGGCGACGCCGTCGTGCCCGCCTTCGGCGGGCGACGGGGGCATCCGGTTCTGCTTTCGCCTTCGGCGATGAACGAAATAATGCGGCTCGATCCGGCGAAGGACCGGCTGGATGTTTGGCTTCATGGCCGCGCGATTCAGGAAGTGATGGTGAACGACGATTCGATCCATCGCAATCTCAACGAGGCGATCTCGTGATCGAGCTCGCGGTGCGCGGCCGTAGAATTTTAACCCCTCGGGGCTTCGAGCCGGCGGCCGTGCTCATCGAGAGCGGAAAAATATCCGCCGTCGCGGGGCCGAACGATATTCCCGCCGGAGTTCCCATTCGCGAGACGGGCGACCTGGCGGTGATCCCGTCGTTGGTGGATACGCACGTGCACGTCAACGAGCCCGGCCGGACCGAATGGGAGGGGTTCGCCACCGCGACCGAGGCGGCGGCGGCGGGCGGGATCGGGACCATCGTGGACATGCCGCTGAACTCCGTGCCCGTGACCACCACGCGCGCGGCGCTGGAGGCGAAGCTGGCCGCGGCGAAGGGAAAGCTGTCCGTGGACGCGGCGTTCTGGGGCGGCGTCGTGCCGGGCAATCTCGCCGAGCTGGAGCCTCTGGCCGCGGGCGGCGTGGTGGGCTTCAAGTGCTTCCTGACGCATTCCGGGCTGGACGAGTTCCCCAACGTGACGCGCGCCGACCTGGAGGCCGCGATGCCGGTCATCGCGCGGCTGGGCCTGCCGCTGATCGCGCACGCGGAGCTGGACCCGTGCGGCGACGCGTCCGGCGATCCGGCCGTGTACGACACCTATCTGAAGTCCCGCCCGGCCGACATGGAGCTGCGCGCGATCCGCCTGCTGATCGACTTGTGCCGCAAGACGCGCTGCCGCACCCACATCGTCCACCTGTCGGCCGCCGGGGCGCTGGAGGACATCGAGCGCGCCAAGGCCGAGGGCCTGCCGCTCACCGTGGAGACCTGCCCGCACTACCTGACCTTCTGCGCCGAGGACGTGCCCGCGGGCGCCACGCAGTTCAAGTGCGCGCCGCCCATCCGCTCCGCCGAGAACCGCGAGGCCCTGTGGCGCGGACTGGGCCGCGGCGTGATCGACTTCGTCGTGTCCGACCATTCGCCGTGCGTCCCGGAGCTCAAGAGGCTGGACGAAGGCGACTTCCTGGGCGCCTGGGGCGGCATCGCGGGCCTGCAGTTCACCCTGCCCGCGACGTTGTGGGGCGCGATCCGCCGCGGCTACGGGCTGGAGGACGTCGTGCGCTGGACCGCGGAGAACACGGCGGCGTTCGTGGGGCTGGCGGACAAGGGGCGTCTCGAGAAGGGGCGCGACGCGGACCTGACCATTCTGGACGACGCGGAGCTGTTCGACCTGACCGAGGACTGCGTGCGCCACCGTCACGCGCTCACGCCGTACGAGGGACTGCGCCTGCCCGGGGTCGTCGAGGCGACGATCCTGCGCGGCCTGCCCGCTTACGAGAAGGACCGCCCCGCGGCCGGCCCGCGCGGGCGCGCGATTTTAAAAGGAGCCTGACATGGACTTCACCCAGCTGATCGACCTGGCGGCGGCGCGCACCGGCGGCCGCGCGCTGGAGGCCAACGACGAGTTCTTCGCCCCGAAGGAAAATCTGCTCAAGGCCGCCAAGGCGGTGTGGCTGGCCGACAAGTACACGACGAAGGGCAAGTGGATGGACGGTTGGGAGACCCGGCGGCGCCGCTCGCCCGGCTACGACTGGTGCGTGGTGAAGCTGGGCCTGCGCGGCGTCGTGCGCGGCGTGAACATCGACACCGCGTTCTTCACCGGCAACTACCCCTCGCACGCCAGCCTGGACGCGCGCGACGGCGCCGGCGCGTGGACCGAGATCCTGCCCAAGTCCGAGCTGAAGGGCGGGACCGACAACCTGTTCGCGATCGCGTCGGACAAGCCGTGGACGCACCTGCGCCTGAATATCTTCCCCGACGGGGGCGTGGCGCGCCTGCGCGCCTTCGGCGAGGTGACGCCGAACTGGGCGCGCGTGCCCAAGAAGGCGCTCGTGGACCTGGCGGCGGTCGGCAACGGCGGCCTGCCGCTGCTGTCCAGCGACCAGTTCTACTCGCACCCGCAGAACCTGATCATGCCCGGCCGCGCGAAGAACATGGGCGACGGCTGGGAGACGAAGCGCCGCCGCGGCCCCGGCTACGACTGGATGATCCTGAAGCTGGGCGCGCCCGGCACCTTGCGCAAGATCGAGGTGGACACGAACCACTTCAAGGGCAACTACCCCGACACCTGCATGATCGAGGGCGTGCACAAGGCCGGCGCCGTCACGCCCGACCAGTTGGCCGACGAGTTCACCCCGTGGGTGACCGTCCTGCCGCAGACCAAGCTGTCGGCCGGCCGCCGCCATCTGTTCGCGAAGCAGATCGTGGCCCACGGCCCGATCACTCACGTGCGCCTGAACATCTACCCGGACGGCGGCGTGTCGCGGCTGAGGCTGTGGGGCGTGCGCGCGTAGCCATGACGCTCGACGAATTCAACGCCCTGACGCCGGAGCGCGCCCGCGAGGAACTGGCGCGCTGCTGCGGCGCCTCGCGCTGGGCGGACTTCATGCTCAAGTGCCGGCCGTTCCAGGACAAGGCCGCGCTTTTCCGCGACGCCGACGCGACGTGGGACGCGATGCTCCCGCGCGACTGGCTGGAGGCGTTCGAGCATCACCCGCGCATCGGCGGCAAGGACGCCCTGCGCGAGAAGTTCGCGGCGACGAAATCCTGGGCCCAAGGCGAGCAGGCCGGCGCGGCCTCGGCCGACGAGGCCACCTTGGACGCGCTGGAAAAGGGCAACGCCGAATATGAAGACAAGTTCGGCTTCCTCTTCATCGTCTGCGCGACGGGAAAGTCCGCCGCGGAGATGCTGGCGCTCCTGAAGGCGCGACTGCCGAACCTGCAAAGCGCGGAAATGAAGATCGCGGCGGCCGAACAGGCCAAGATCACGAAGATCCGACTGGAGAAACTGCTGACATGAGCCCCATCACCACGCACGTCCTGGACACCGCGCTGGGCCGCCCGGCGGCCGGCGTTCCGCTGATCCTGTCGAAGTCGAGCGGCGGAGGCTGGGCCGCCGTCGGCCGCGGCGTCACCGACGCCGACGGCCGCTGCAAGACCCTGTTGAAAGGCGGCGCGCTGCGCCGCGGCGTGTATCGCCTGACGTTCGGCGTCGCGTCCTACTTCAAGAAGACGAAGCAGACCAGCTTCTACCCGTCGGTCGCCATCGTCTTCACCGTGCGCGACGCGCGCCACCACCACGTGCCCCTGCTGTTGAGCCCCTGGGGCTACTCGACCTACCGCGGCAGCTAAACTTTCGGGATGGGCGGGGTCGTCGTCGGGGGCGTCGTCGGCGCGGGCGCGGGGGCCGGCGCCGGCGTCGCGTGGCCGGGCAGGAAGGAGATCAGCTCGCGGGCCATGGCCCACAGCACCAGGCCGAAGCCCGCGGCGCCCATCGCGGTGAAGATCCAGAATAAGTAGGGATTCGACACGGCCAGCGCCATGCCGGTCATCAGCGCCTGAAGGACGAAGCCCTTGGCCATCTTCGCGGGGCCGTCGAGCGGCGAGCGGCCCAGCTTGAAGAGCGCGGTGAACAGCGCCGTCGCCACGCCGGTGACGGTCATGGCGGCCAGCGCGAGCGTGATCGAGATCGGCGGCGCCACGAACAGCGCGACGCCCAGGCTGATGCCGAGCGCCGCCGCGACCGCGGGGAACGCGCCGACGATGCGGTCGGCGGAGCTGGTCGCGGGATCCATGAACTTGCCCTGGAAGGCGGTGCGGCCGAGCGCGGCGGTGACCACGGCCGACGAGAGCGGCTGGAGGCCGCCGCCCGTGGGGCCGAGGAAGGCGAGCTGGGTCACGTCGAGGAGCATGTACACCGAGGCGCCGCCGAGCGCGCCGTAGCGGAGCACCGAGGACAGCATCTCGCCGGAGGAGGCTTCGGAGCCGTCCTTCGGGCGGGCGGCGATCATGCCGTAGATCGCTCCGGCGACCGCGCCGATCGCGCTGGCGGCCGGGCGCACCGCGGCCATGATTTCGAGAGTGCCGCCGACGCTGAGCGTTCCGATGCCGGCGGCCGCGGCGGCGGGCGCGGCGAAGGCCAAGGTGGGCACAAGCGCGAGAGCGACGCCGACGAGAATCTTCAGCGCCAGCGGCAGGCCGCGCGAGGACTTCGCGGCGGACGCCGACGGGACGGAGACCGGGGCCGGGGCCGCGGCGGACGCGGTTTTGGCGAGCGGCGCGGAGGCATTGGTGGACGCCGCGGCGGCGACGGGAGCCGCGTCGGCGAGATCGCGGCGGGCGGAGGTTCCGTCGAAGAGGCGCGCCGATTGGGAGCGCGAGGAGCGCCAGCCCACGGGCTCCGCGGGCTGCTCGAATTCGCGGATCGAGACGAGCTCGCGCCCGCGCGGGCCGTCGTGGACCATCTCGTCGCCGGTGCCCATGCGGCCGTCGCGGCGGCCGTCGGCGTGCGGCGACCAATACTGGCCGGGCTGGAGCGGCTCCTGCAGAGGGGTGGGGCCGTCGGCGGCGGCGCGGCGGGCTCGCAGGGCCGGCGCGGCCGCGGGCAGGACGGCCGAGGGGGTCGTCGCGGCGGGAGCGGCGAGCGCGGCGGCGGGAGCGGCGGAAATCGACGGGGCGTTCTGGAATCCGAGCGCGGGGGCGAGCGACGGGACGACCGTCGCGGGCATCGCCGTCGCGCGGGACGCGGCGCCCGCCAGGGAGGCGGCCGAGGCGGAGCCGGTGACGTTGGCGGCGGAGTTCACGGCCTGGGCCGAGGCCAGGCCGGGGGCGGCCAAGGCGACGACACAGAGGGCACGCAGGACGGACGAAGGGGTTCGCGTCATGACCTTATAATACCCCCGGGCCCAATAAACGGCCTGGGGCGAAAGGTCCCTTTCGACTCGGAATAGGGCCTACATGAGAAGGACCGGGGGACCGGGGTGTGTCTCCCGCGGCACGGCGACTCGCGCCGGCGCGAGTTCCGATCCCTTTAAATGGATCGCGGCTCGCTCCGGAGCAAGCGCGGGGTCAGGCTTTGCGGCGGCCCTCGAGGATCTTCAGGAAGGAGCGGCTGGCGAACTCTTCCGGGGTGAGGCCCGTCGCGGCGGCCTCCTCGGCGGTGATGGCGCCGCAGTTGCGGGCGCGCAGGAAGTAGTTCAGCAGGCCCTGGCCGGTGGCGGCGTCGTCGAACACGTCGCCGACCAAGGTGGCCTGGGCGGCCTTTTCGATGAAGTTCTTGAGCCGCGCGGTGGCCTGGGGCAGTCCCGCGATGAAGAACGCGTACACGGCCGCGTAGCGCGTGGGCAGCTGGGCCGGGTGCAGGTCCCAGCCTTGGTAAAACCCGTTCACGAGCGAGTGGGTGGCGTGGTCGTAGTGCAGCTTCCAGGCGCGGCGCACGGCGTCCACGTTCTCGCGGTCCTGTTCGGCGGACAGATAGGCGCCGGGCGCGGGGCGGTGCGGGCCCACGGGCATCACGTTGGTGGCGCCGTCGGACATGGTGACGCCGGTGCCGGCCAAGGTCACCTGCATGACGGACTTCGCGAAATCGCACGAGGCGTGCATCATGTGCTGGTGCGCCGCGGTGATGTTGCAGGAGGCCGTGTAGTCGTAGGTGCCGAAGTGCGCGCCGGTGATGCGCCCGCCCAGGGCGTCGACCATGGCGCGCAGGGGCGCGGTGCCGTCGGCGCCGATGATGGACTGGGGCGTCTCGACCATCAACTCGACCTTGATGGTGTTGGCCTTGAGCTTCTTCTTCTTTTCGAACGCGTCGAGGAGCTTGGCGAGGGCGGCGGCTTGTCCCGGGTGCACGATCTTCGGGAGGGTGACGCAAAACCACTCCGGGAGGCGCCCTTTCGTTTGACGGATCAGCGTCGTGAGAAAGATGTCCATCGTGCGGGACGACCTTCCGGCAAGCTCATTCGAGAACGTCTTGACGCGTATCCCGAGGAACGGCGGCAAGGTTCCCTCTTCCAGGCCTTTGGCCACCTCGAGGGCGGCGCTGACCGCATGGCCGTCTTCCTCGGAATCCGGGCGATTGCCGTAGCCGTCCTCGAAGTCGATGCGGAAGTCCTCGACGGCCTCGCGCTTGAGCTTCTCGACCACGCGGTCGTAGACCTTGTGCGCCAGCGCCTCATCCATGCCCACGGCGCGCGCGAAGGTGATCGCGTCGGGGCCGTAGCGCGACAGCGCGCGCACCGACAGCTCGCCCAGCTTCGCGGCGGAGTCGGACTTGAACAGGTGAGCGCCGCCGTACACCGTGTGCACCGGCTGGCGCCCGGCGAAGTCGCCGGGGAAGCGGGCCAGGTAGGCGGCGTTCTGCCGGCTCAGCTTGGCGAGGACGGGCTTGGAGGTCTTCGGGTCGAGGGTGATCTGGGGCTTCATCGAATGGCTCCTTCGAGGAATCGCACGAGCAGGTTGCGCGAGACGGCGAGACGGTACTCGCGGGTGGAACGGATGTCGTCGATGGGGGATACGTCGGAGGTCAGCAGGGCGGCGGCTTGGCCCGCCGCGGCGGCGTCAAGACGGCGGCCTTTGAGGAAAGTTTCGGCCGCGGCCAGGCGCTTGACCGTGGGGGCCAGGCTGCCGAAGGCCAGCCGCACGTCTTCCACCGTGCCGTCCGTCTTCAGCCAGATCAGACCGGCGAACATGGTCTTGGAGATGGCCTGAGCGGCGCGCGTGCCTACTTTTCGAAACGACGCCCGCGCGGGCGGCCGGGCGAGGAACGGCAGTTCGATCGCTTCGATCAGCTCGCCGGGCTTCAGGATGGTTTTCTTCACGCCCGCGAAAATATTCAGGATCGGCACGACGCGGCGGCCGTCCGGGCCGACGCAGTGGATCAGCGCTTGGTAAACGGCGAGGGGTGGAAAAGTATCGCCGGCGGGGGAGGCGTTGGCGACGTTGCCGCCCAAGGTGCCGCGGTTCTGGATCTGCGCCGCGCCGACGGTGGCGCAGGCCTGGACCAGGAGGGGAAAGCTCTTGCGCAGGACTGGATGAGCTTGAATGCTCGCGTGCGTGACCAGGCTGCCGATCAGCACGGACTTTCTAGACGCGCGGATTTTTTTCCACTCGGCCACGCGCGAGAGGTCCACCACCGCGCGGCCGTTCAGCAGGCCCATGTTCCAGCCCACCATCAGGTCGGTGCCGCCGGCCAGGGGCAGGGCGCCGGGGTTTTTCGCCAGGAGGCGCACGGCCTCGGCCGCGGAGCGCGCCGTCAGGACCGTCATCGACTTGGCGTCGCCCCTCATGCCTTCTTCCCGCGCTTCGCCGTCTTGCGCGCCGCGCTCAGCACCGAGTCCACGATGTGCTGGTAGCCCGTGCAGCGGCACAGGTTCCCGGCCAAAGCGGTCCGGACCGAGGCGTCGTCGGCCTTGCCGCCGCATTTCTTCAGGTGCGCGTGCGCGCTCATCAGCATGCCGGGCGTGCAGATGCCGCACTGCGCGCCGGCGCAGTCCAGAAATCCTTGCTGGAGCTTGGAGAGCTTCTCGGGCGTGCCGAGCGACTCCACCGTCTCCACCTTGCGTCCGGCGGCCTGGCACACCGGGATCAGGCAGGAGTTCACCGGCTCGCCGTCGAGCAGGACCGTGCAGGCGCCGCACTCGCCCTCGCCGCAGCCTTCCTTGGTTCCGGTGAGGCGGAACGCCTCGCGCAGGACGTCGATCAGGCGCGCGAACGGCGCGCCGCGGTAGGATTTCTTCTTGCCGTTGACGGTCAGCGCGATCATTTCAGGGCCTCGGCGATGCGTTCCGGGGTGACGGGCAGGGTCGGGATCAGCTTGCCGGTCGCGTGCTTGACCGCGGCCGCGACGGCCGGGCCGGGGACGTCCATGGGCAGCTCGCCGACGCCCTTGGCGCCGAACGGCCCGCGCGAGTACGGCTTCTCCACCACCGTCACGTCGAACGGCGGCGTGTCCAGGCTGGTCGGGATCACGTAGTTCGTGAGTTGGGAGTTGATCATGACCCCGTCCTTGTACACGGGCTCTTCTAAAAGCGCCCAGCCGAGGCCCTGCGTGGACCCGCCGATGATCTGGCCCTCGGCGAACAGCGGGTGGATCGCCTTGCCGATGTCCTGCGCGGTCGTGACCTTGCGCACGCGCACCTCGAAGGTGGTCTTGTCGATCTCCAGATCGGCGACGAAGGCCGCGTACGAGTAGGCGCCGTAGGCGTCGCCTTTGTAGGTCGCGTCGTCCCAGACGACTTCCGGCGGCTTCTCGTACTCGACCTCGAAGCGGCGCGCGGGCAATTCGCCGCACAGCGCGGCGGCGGCCTTCTTCAGATCGGCGCTCGTCTTCGGCACGCGGCCGTGCTCGGCCTCGAGCGCGCACTTGAGCTCCAGCGCCGCGCGCTGGACCAGTCCGCCCACGACCATGGTCGTGCGCGAGGCGACCGTCGGGCCGGAGTCCGGGACCTTGTGCGTGTCCGGCGTCTCGACCGTGAACCAGTCGAACGGCATCCCCAGCGCGTCGGCCGCGACCTGCGCGAACATCGTGTTCGTGCCCTGGCCGATCTCCGTGGAGGCGGCCAGCACGAACAGCCGGCCGTCCTTGGTCAGCGCGACGCCGGCGCGGCTGGCCAGGTACACCTCGCCGGAGCCGGTGAAGCCCGCGCCGTGGTGGCACACCGATAATCCGATGCCTCGCCACGTGGGATTCTTCGGATTCTTGTTCCAGCGGTCGTATTCTTTCCGTTTGGCCGCGTAATTCGAGCGCTTCACCGCGATCTCCAGGCACTCGGCCGCGCCGACGGACTCCCGCAATATCTGCCCGGTCGACGTGACGGAGCCGATCTTGAATAAATTTTTGCGCTTCAAGGCGAGCGAATCGATTCCCAGCGCGTCGGAAATCTTCTCCCAGTGCAGTTCCGCGGCGAACAAGGTCTGGGGAGCGCCGAAACCCCGGAACGCGCCGTTGGGGGGGGTGTTGGTCGCCACGACCTTGGACCGGATGCGGACGTTGGGACACTCGTACGCGCCCGCCGCGTGCAAGGTCCCGCGCGAGAGCACCACCGACGAGAGCGTCGCGTACGCGCCGCCGTCCATCAGGACCTCGATGTCCTGCGCGACGAGCGTGCCGTCCTTCTTGAGGCCGACCTTCTGGCGCACGATCGCGGGATGGCGCTTGGTGGTCGCGGCCATGTCCTCGTGGCGGTCGTAGACGATCTTCACCGGATGGCCGCACTTGAGCGTCAGCAGGGCCGCGTGGCCCGCGATCATCGACGGATACTCTTCCTTGCCGCCGAAGCCGCCGCCGGTGACGGTCTGGATCACGCGCACGTGCTTCTCATCCCGGCCCAGCAAGACCTTCAACGCCTTCACGACGTAATAGGGACACTGCAAAGAACCGGTGACGACCATCACGCCGTCCTCTTCCCAGGCCGCGATCGCGTTGTTCTCGATGTAGGCCTGCTCCTGCGCGGGGACGCTATATTCGCCCTCGACGACGACGTCGGCGAGGGCGAATCCCTTCTCCAAGTCGCCTTTCTGCACGAGGTACGACTTGAACACGTTGTCGTCCTTGAAAATCTTCGCTCTGACCGCCAGCGAGTCGGCGATGGTGAACGCGGCCGGCAGCGGCTCATAGTCGATCGTGACGCGCTTCGCCGCCGCGTACGCCGTCGCGCGGTCCGGGTGAGCGATCAGGACGATGGGCTCCTCGCGGTGCCGGACCAATCCGTCGGCGAGCAAGGGCTGGTCGGTCTCGATCAAGGTCACGAGATTCTTGCCCGGGATGTCCTTGGCCGTGACGATCGCGCACTCGCCCCACGGGAAACCGGGGTCGAAGCGGATCGCCTTGATCCGGCCGTGAGGGACGGAGGAGCGCACGGTGACGCCGTGCCAGCAGCCGGGAACGGCGTGGTCGTCGAGATAGAGGGCGCGCCCGGTCAGCTTCTCGGGGCCTTCCCGGCGGGGCGTATTTTTCCCGACGTTCGCCATGTCCGGCATCTTATCAATTTGCGCCTATTTCGTTCCGGATTGGACGGCGATGAAATCGAAGTAGGTCATCAGGTCGTCCAGGTCTCGGGCGCTCAGGTCGTCGAAGTCCGGCATCTTCGTGTGCCGGAACTCGGACGCCTTGCGGATGTAGGCCTTCAGGCTCTTCTTGGCGTGGTAGCTCGTCACGCCCCGCGGCTCGTTGAGGTCCGGGCCGACGGAGCCGCCCTGGCCGTTGATCGCGTGGCACGAGATGCAGCGGTTCTTGAAGATCGTCCAGCCCGCCGTCGCGCGCGAGCGGGGCGGGACGTTGCGCGGCACGGCCTTCGGGTATTCGTCCTCGACCATGGCCGTCTTCACCGACACGATCTGCCACGGCCACGGGTAGCCCTTCGCCGGCGTCTGCTCGGCGCCGAGCCAGACCAGGTAGAACGGCCCCGGCTTCGTCTTCTCCTTGGGCATCTCCTCCCAGGCCGGCGCGTCCGCGTCCTCGAAGGCGAGCATGCCGCCGTCCTGGGTCAGCAGCGGCACCTTGGCGTGGGAGCGGTAGCCGTCCCGCGCCTCGAAGAAGAACTCCCCGAGGCCGTCCTCGACCCACGCCGGCCCGTAGGCCGCCGTAAGCAGGTCCTTGACCGGCACCGCGCGGTAGCGCTTGAGCTTGCCGTAGAACGGGTCCGCGATCTCGATCACGCGCGCGCTCTTGCGGGCGCGCAGGTCCGCGGCCGTGACCCGGAGCGCGACGGCTCCGCCGGACATAAAGGAAAGCGCGGGATCGTCCGCGCGCGCGGGCGCGGCGCACAATGCGAGTAGCAGAAGGAAAGCGTTCATGGGCTCATTGTCCGAAATCGCGCCCCCAGGCGCAATCGCCTCGGGCCGACCGGCCCCCCGGGAAGGCCCCTTCGGCCCAGGCGCGGACGCGGCGGTTTCCTCATAATAGTTCCATGGCCCGTGTCCGCCGCTTCGCCGCCCTCGTCTTGGCCGCCGCGCTGGCCGCGTCCTCGGTTCCCCGCGAGGCGGCGGCCGCGCTCGCGAGCGTTCCCGAGGGGCTGGCGCCGCGCGCGGGAAGCGGCGTCCCGGTCTTCGCGCCGACGGCGATCATCCCCGCGTCGGGGATCGCGCTCGCGCCCGCGTTCCTGCCTTCGGCGCCCGTTCCCTTCGCGCCCGCGTTCGCGGCCCCGGCCGCCGCCGCTGTCCCCGTCGCCGCGGCGCACCCCGTCGCGGCCGTCCCGCCGTTCGCCCCCATCCCGGCCGTTTCCGCTCGGGCGCTGGCCGCCGCGCGGCCGCGCGCCTCCGCGGAGCCCGCCGCGGCCCGCTCCGCGGCTTTCTTCGACGGAACGGCCGCGGCGGCCGACGGTCCCGGCGATCCGGCGTCCGAGACCCCGGCCTCGGCGTCCGAGGGCGCGCTCACGCCCGAGCGGTTCGTTTCGCGCCGCGCGACGCTGTCGCGCCGCCTGCTCGGCCTGCGCCCCGCGACGCCGGGCTTGGCGGTCCGCGCCGGGCTGTTCGCCGCGCGCGTCAGCGGCGCGGCCGCGCTGTGGGGCCTGTACCGCGACGGCGTGCTGGTTCAGCGTCACGCCGAGCGCCTGGCCGACCCGGCCCAGTCTCCGGCCCGGCGCGCCGCGTCGGCGCGCCTGCTCGCCGTGTTCGGCCGCGTGGAGGCGGTGCCCGCGCTGGGCGCGGCCGCCGAGCGCGATCCGTCGCCGCGCGTGCGCCGCTCCGCGCAGGCGGCGCTGCTCCATCTCGCCGACGCGGCCGGGCCGCGCCTGCGCCGCACGCTGAAGGCCAATCCGTTCCCGGTCTCCCGCGAGTCGGCCGCCGTCGCCCTGGGCTGGCTGGCGCGCCGCGCCGACGCGCCCGAGGCGATCGAGGCGCTGGGCGCCGCCGGCCTGATGGACCGCTCGGAGGGCGTGCGCCGGGCCGCGATCGAGGCCCTGGCCGGCGCGCGCGGCCCGAAAGCGGTGCCGACTTTGCGCTGGATGCGGGGCGTGGAGACGCGTCCGGCCATGAGCGCGGCGCTGGAGCGCGCGCTCGCGGACGCGGCCGCGACGCAGGCCGAAGCCGGACGGGTCCGCTTCATCGCGCCGCCCGAGGACCTGCCGCTGGCCGCCAGCCCGCTGCACGCCGCGGCTCTGAAAAGCTCGATCGCGATCGGCCTGACCTTCGCGGCCGTCGAGTTCGCGGGCGGGCTGTTCACCGGCACGCTCGCCCTGCGCGCCGACGCCCTGCACCTGGCCGGCGACCGCCTGCTGGACACGGCCGCGCTGCTGGCGATGTGGATCGCGCGCCGCCCGCCGACCTCGCGCAAGACCTACGGCTGGCTGAAGGCCGAGGCGGTGTTCTCGTTGGTCGGCGCGCTGGCGATCGCGGCGATGGGGGCGTTGATGGTTCCGGGCGTCGTCCATGCCTTCGCGCACCCGGTCCCGGCCGAGGGCTGGAGCGTGCTGGGCTTCGCCGCGCTGAGCGTGGTCTCCAACCTGGCGTCGGCCGCGATGCTTCGCCGCCACCAGGACGGCCATCTGGGCGTGCGCGGCGCGTTCCTGCACGCGCTGACCGACGCGGTCGGCACCTTCGGCGTGATGCTCGCGGCGGCGGCCAGCCTTCTCTGGGGCTGGTCGTGGCTGATGCCTCTGGCCACGGCGGTCATGGTCGCCATGGTCCTGCGCGTGTCCTGGGAACTGGGCCGGCCCGCGTGGGACGTCCTGCTCGACTCGGTGCCGGCGGGCGTGGACATGGACCGGCTCGAGTCGGATCTGCGCGCGGTGCCCGGCGTGGCGGACGTCTACGACCTGCACGTGCGCGCGCTGAACTCCCAGGGCGCGGAGCTGGCGGCGAAGCTGTACGCCCGGCCGGGCGCGGACCACGCCGTCATTTTGGCGTCGGCGAACGCGTTCCTGCGGGAGCGCTACGGGATCGTCCACGCCACGATCCAGATCGAGCCGCGCCCCGCGGCGCGCTGACTACTGCGGCATCAAATCGGCGGAGCAGTTCGTGTTGCTGCAGGTCATGATCGGCGACAGGCCCGGCTCGACGTTGTAGGTGACCACGTACTGCGTGTAGGTGGCGACGTTGGTATTGCGCGTCACCGTGGCCTTCCACGACGGGGTCCCGGTGCCGGCGACGAACGTCGGCGCGCTGAAGTACTTCATGGTGGGAATCTGCATGTCCCAGCCGGTGCAGGCCGCGACGGCGCCGGTGCAGTAGTTGCCGCGGGCGGCCAGGTAGCGCTCCTGCGCGCCGCGGATGGAGTCGAGCGTGGTCAAGGCCTCGCTGACCTTGCCCTTCTCGACGACCTTGAAGTACTGGGGCACGGCGATGGCGGCCAGGATGCCGATGATGAGGACGACGACCAGGAGCTCGATCAAGGTGAAGCCGCGGGTGCCGCGTCGGTCGCGTCGGGTCATGGTGGGAGCCTCTTCGTTAAAGCGTCCCATAGTATAAGATAAGTAATATCGTTATGCCAGGAACGTTTGGGTGAACTCCCTCACGCAACGGAACCGCCGGGACGCTGGGGCCACACGGGGCCGCAACTGCTGACGCTGCTAGAGTCGGCGAGGCGAGCCACTTTCGGATGAGTTGACGCAATGCCTTTACGCGCGCGGGTTTGTCGTTGAGCTGCTTCAAGTTGTCGTCAAGGAATTGTCCCGACTCATCCGGCAGGCACTTGATATCGGCGTTCCTAGGCCCAAAGGCTCTGATCGGCCGCTCTGAAATTTTAGGGGGGATGGCCTTGATCTTTATT
>Ga0315268_10002535_pt1 | contig 20538 bp, 12 predicted proteins | sample C1_top_MG_FD_204535 | JGI IMG/M metagenome (GOLD analysis project Ga0315268, IMG submission 204535) | Sediment microbial communities from Yellowstone Lake, YNP, Wyoming, USA - C1_top | ecosystem: Environmental > Aquatic > Freshwater > Lake > Sediment | place: USA: Wyoming | collected 2017-08-01
GGTCCGCATGCGTTCCACTGCCATTTTTTGAAACTTTCGAGAGTATCGCTTTCGTTTCACTTTGCAGTCCTTTCTCTGCAAAGTGTGCCCATCCCACCTGTCTCATTTCAAGGGTGCAGTCCATTGTTGGGGCTTATGTGCTTCGTTGACCATCCTGATTCAACTGCAATCTTTTTTGCTCAAGTCGGCAAACATCCCGGTCTATCTTCCGACGCTGGCGGACGGAACGAATGAACAGGGGCGGCGAGTCGCAAATGTCTCAGGGATCAGCGAACGCTCCTCATTGGGTTTATCTGCTTCATGGCCGCGAGTATCAGGGGCATAAGGAAGTCTTGCAACCGGATGCCCTCCTTGGCTTCGAGGCTTTCAATGTGCACGGCCATGCGATCTTTGCCGACCTTGCGCACCACCCGCGCCGTGTAGCACAGAAGAGAAGAGTCTGGAGTGAGTCCCAGGTTAACCTTGACGGTAGAGCCTTCCGGGAACACCTCCTGGGTCTGCACCAACATACCCCCGAGGCTGAGATCCACCGTGGAGCCTTCAATACGCTGAGCGCCCAATTCCAACCCCACAGGAAGGCGCAGCGGCACTCGGAAGGCCCGCCGTCTCACCCGATCGATGGAAGCCTGGGTGACTCGCAAAAGGCGCCGCAAACTGCTGGTCTCTACGGGTTTGAACAGGCAAAAATCAGCACCCGCCTGAAAAGCGCGTCCCAGCACCCCTTGGTCGCTCTCTCCCGTGATCATCACCACCACGGCGGAGGCATTCCAGCGAGACGCGCGAATCAGACGGACCAACTCGATGCCATCCGGCGGGGGCATGCGCATGTCCAGAAAGAAGGCATGGAATTTCTGTTCGGACAGACGCACCGCGGCCTCCCTGCTGTCGCTGAGGGAAATGACTTCCATCCCCTCGGCGCGGAAAATTTCTCCGATAAGATGGCCCATCGCTATATCGTCATCCACTACCAGCGCCCGCACGGGCTGGGAAGTGCTCATGGCGTTTCTCCCTTCGTCACTGGAAAATGCAGATGGCGATTCAACTCTTTCCGCAGCAACTTAAATTCGACCGGCTTGGACAGGCAGGCGGCGCAGCCGGCGCTAAGAATACGTTCCTTGTCGGCGGCCGAAGCCGCAGCCGTCACCGCAATGATCGGAATGCCGTTCAACACCGGCTTCCCGCGCATCCAGGACACCAACGAGAGTCCATCCTCGGCCCCTAGATTGATGTCCAGCAACACCGCCTGGGGCGGTTTTTCCTCGATGGCCGCGAAGCTGCTCTGCAGGTCCGTCACCACTGTGGCGTTATAACCCTCCGCTTCCAGCCAGTCACACAGCAGCTCCCGGCTCATCGGGTGATCTTCTACAACCAGTATGTGTTCCCTCAAAAGTTACTCCTGCGAAACAGGATGAACTACGCGCCCCAGTTGCCGAATCAGTTCCTCTTTCCAGGATTCCTGCTTGCGAAAAAGAGATTGGGCATGCGCTCGAATATACTTTTCTTCCCCGGAGGTCAAATCCTTGCTGGTCAGCACGAATACGGGCAGGTTCGCCGTGCGCGGGCTGCCCCGCCACTCAGCTAGCAGTTCGAAGCCGTTGATCTTGGGTATCCCTAGATCGAGAACGACGAGTTCAGGTAAGCAAAGGTCCACGCTGGCACGCGCCGCCGCGCCGTCTTCCGCGCTATTGACCACGTAGCCTTGCCCCACCAGGACTTCACGAATCATTTCCCGGCTGGCGGGGTCGTCTTCCACCACCAGGACGGACTGGCCTGACGGCGCAACTCCGCGCGCGTAGAGGCAACGCTCCACAGCCGCCAGCAGTACGGACTTCTCCACCGGCTTCACCAGATACTCGTCCGCACCCAGCGCTCTTCCATTGACGGGCTGGTCCAGGATGCTGACGATAATGACCGGAATTCCCGAGGTGCGCCCGTCCCCCTTCAATTCCAGAAGAACTTGCAGTCCGTGCACCGGTTTCATCAGCACGTCCAAAGTGATGGCGTCCGGCTGTAGTTCAGCAGCCATCGCGACGGCATGCTCGGGTTTTTCGCAGAATATTGTTTCATAGCCCGACGATTCCAATTGCGACATGATCAGTTGCCCTGTGGCCACATCATCTTCAATGACAAGTATCCGTATCCCCTTCCCTGAGCTGGTATTCACCGCCATTTTCGAAAAAGCCGGTTTCGCTGCAATTTCCACAAGGGGAAGGGTGAAATAGAAGCAGGCGCCTTGTCCTGGCGGGCTATCCAGTCCCAGTTTGCCGCCTTGCATGGCCAGCAATCGCGCACTGATGGCCAGGCCCAGACCCGTTCCTTCAATGGCCTCCCCCGAATTCGCTTTGCGGTAGAAGGCTTCAAAGATGCGCTGCTGTTCCTCGGCTGGAATTCCCGGGCCGCTATCGATGACTTCCACACGCACTTTCCCCTCGACCTGCCGGGCATTCAACTCGATCCGGCCTCCTTCGGGCGTGAACTTGATAGCATTGCCCGCCAGATTCAGGAGCACCTGCTTGAATCGCATAGGATCGGCCCACACGTGCAGCTTCGCTTCCACCTGCGAGACAACCGTCTGTTCTTTCTGGTCCGCCAGCGGATGCAGCGCGTCGAGCACCTCGGACACCGCCTGCGCCACCGGCACATTCTCCAGGCTGATCTCCATCCGGCCCGCCTCGATCTTCGAGAGATCCAGAATGTCGCTGATCAATTTCAGCAGGTGTTTCCCGCCTGTCCGGATGTGCTTTACATAGCGCGTTTGCCGGTCGTTCAAGGGGCCATAGCGCTCGTCCATCAGCAGATCGGAGAAGCCCAGCACGGCATTGAGCGGCGTGCGCAGCTCGTGGCTCATGGTCGAAAGGAACTGGTCCTTGAACTTGCTGGCCCGTTCGGCCTCTTCCTTGGCGCGCTCCAGGTATTCCTGGGCCAGTTTTCGCTCCGTGACGTCCGCAATCATCCCGATTACCCTGACCGGTTCGCCCTGGTCATTCCGATAGACACGGCCCTGGGCGCAGATCCAATGAATCGATTGGTCGGGCCAGAAGATCCGGCACTCCAAGCGGTAATCCCCGCTCACGAGAGCTTCCTCCAATCGCTTCTTCGCGCCGTCGCGGTCCTCCGGAACCACGTGCGCGAGGAAAATCTCGTGCCTCCATTCGGGTTGCACGGACGCATAGCCGAAGATCTGATCGTGTCGCAGGTCGCAATTCACCCGGTTCTTCACCAGGTCCATTTCCCATGTGCCCATCTCCGCCGATTCCAGCGCCAGTTGCAGTCTTTCCTCGCTCGCCTTGACCGCTTCTTCCGCCTGCTTCTGCGCGCTGATGTCCCGGGTCATGCCCACATAGAGCTGCCGCCCGCCCACGCGCATCTCGCTCACACCGAGATGCATCGGGAAGCGGGTGCCATCCTTGCGCAGCCCCTCGACGTCGCGGCCGATGCCGATGATCTTCTTCTCGCCCGTCTCCCTGTAATGGCGCAGATAACCGTCATGCGCGTCATGATACGGCGCGGGCATGAGCATCTTGATGTTCTGGCCGATCACCTCCCCGATCTTCCAGCCAAAGCTCTGCTCCGCCGCGGGGTTGAAGCTCTGGATCAGCCCCGCCTCGTCAATCACGGTAATCCCATCCACCGCCGACTCCAGAACCGCCCGGTTGAGCGCCTCGGTGCGCCTCTTCTCCGTGATGTCCCGGAAAACCAGCACCACCCCCAGCCCGACGCCCGCATCGGCCAGAATGGGCGCCGCGCTGTCCTCGATATCGAATTCCTTGCCGTCCCTGCGGCGCAGCCGCCGATGCTCGCCCAGACCCACAACTTTCCCTTCCCGCAAAATGTTCTTGATAGGAGTCTCCGCCGGCTGCCGGGTATCCGCGTTCATAATGTCGAATACCAGGTCCACGAATTTTCCCCGCGCTTCCTCCAGCTTCCACCCGGTGATGGATTCGGCGGCGGTATTCAGGAAGTTCACCGTACCGTTCGCGTCCGTGGCGATCACCGCGTCGCCCACGCTGCTCAGCGTGGTCGAAAACCATCTCTCCCTTTGTTCCAGCGCCTCTTGCGCGCGTCTGCGTTCTCCCAGTTCGTTAATCAAGAACGTAAAAACAACCGCCAGAAGCGTCAATGCCGCCAGGTTGCCGAGGAGAATTGTCCACACCGAACTGGCCAGGGCTTTGCGCATCGCCAGGTCTTGGAGCGACCAGCGCTCCTTCTCTACTTCTTGCATTTCCGCGATGACCGCGCGGATCTCATCCATCCACTGCTTTCCGCTGCCCTCGCGAATCAGTTGCGCTGCCGCGGCAAATCCATTTTTCTGGCGCAGCAAGATAATCTCCTGCGTTCTGGCCAGTTTCTTGTTAATCAGCGGCTCCAAATACTGGATGTGATTTCGCTGGCTCGCCTCTTTGGCCGTGCGCCCCTTCAGGCCAGCCAGAATCTCATCCAGGTTTTTAAGCGCCTCGCGATACGGCTGCAAGTAGGACTCATCGCCAGTGACGACATAGCCGCGTTCCGCCGTCTCCGTGTCCACCAGCCGGGTTGCCGTCGCCTCCAGGCTTGCCAGAATCTCGTAGCTGCTGTTTTTCTCCTCGGCGGCTGCCGAGGCTTTGGCCGTGCTTCGGTAGGTTCCCCAGCTGGCAAAGACCAGCAAGGCCGCGGCCAGCGCAAAACTGGCATACATCGGATTTCTGTTCATTGTCCGTCGCATGGTTGTCTTAGCCTTTTCGATCCTCGCGTGCGTCCCAACTTTTTTCTTCAGGACGCTTCTACGAGCAGGTGGCCTTGTAAGACGCCCTCGAATTCATCAATGATCGAGTTGTCCCACCATCCGCGCTTGGCTTCGTCGCGCATGATGCCCAGGGCTTCTTGCCGGGGAAGCGCATGCCGATAGGGCCGGTCCGTCGAGAGGGCATCGTAAATGTCCACGACCTGCAGAATGCGCGCCGTGACGGGAATTTGCTCGCCGCGCAACCCGTCGGGATATCCGCTGCCGTCTTGCTTCTCGTGATGGTGGCGGATGATGGGCAGCACGTGGCGGAACGATTTCAAGGGCGCGCAGATGCGCTCCCCCACGATGGTGTGCTGCTGCATGATGGTTCGCTCTTCGGGCGTGAGGGGCCCTGGCTTCAACAGGATGGACTCGGGAACGGCTACCTTCCCGATGTCGTGGACCGTCGCGCCCCGCCGCAAGGCCACTTGTAGCTCCTCGGGAAGGCCCAGGCGGCTGGCCAGCGCCATCGAATAACCGGCCAGCCTCTTGCAGTGTCCGTCCGTGTACGGATCCTTCCCTTCGATGCTCAGCGCCAGGCTGCACAGGACCGATTCGGCGCTCTCCAACTCGTCGGTGAAGTGCTTGATGCGCAGCAGCGAGTGCACCCGCGCCAGCAACTCTTCCTTGCTGACGGGTTTGCTCAGAAAATCGTCCGCGCCGCACTGAATCCCGCGAATGCGATCTTTGGTGCTGTTCAATCCGGTCACCAACACCACCGGGATCAATCGCGTCTCCGGCATGGCCTTCATCGCCTGGCACACATCGAAACCGCTGGCCCGCGGCATGAGCACGTCCAATAAGGCTAGGTCCACGCGATGGTCCCGCAACGAGTCCAGCGCTTTCTGCCCGTCCTCCGCGCAAACGACGGCGTGACCTTCGCCTCTGAGGAGTGTCGCCAATAAATCCCGGCTGCCTTCGTCGTCGTCAGCAACCAGAATGTTTGCACTGCCGTTCTCGTGCACACCCATAGCCATACCTCATTGAAGGGATCCACCGCGTTGAAGGGGGAAATCGGGGTTGCGCCGCGTAGTTCTACAAACTTCCTCTAAATTCAAATCGTCAGGGAACTGAGAGGGTTCCTGGCAATTCGGGTTAGCTCTCTCAATGTATATCTATTAATGTGGAAGTAAACATAAATCACATAAGAATATCTTAATCTGTTCGCAAATTGGCATGAGAGCGGCTCACCGGCGAAATTCACTGCCGGGGCTGCATCTTATCCGCTCATTCCAGTGCCCGGCATCCAAGAATCGGGTTACAATGGAAGCGTAATCAGTATCAACGGAAGGCCGCGCGCTGCTGTTTCATCCCCCCTTTCCCCGCGATTCTTTCCGCAAGGGTGAAGATTGCCCGAAAGCGGGAATAATGAAGAAAAAGAAATCTGTTCGGGCAGGTCCGCGCGCGCACAAAACGGACCAGGAACTGGTCCGACTGCAGCTTGCGGCGCTGGAGGCCGCCCCGAACACGATCCTTATCACCAACCGTGCTGGCAAGATCATCTGGGTCAATAGCGCCCTTCAGAGGCTAACCGGTTACACAAGGGAAGAGGTCATTGGGAAAACCCCGCGGCTCTTCAAGTCCGGCCGGCAGCCCCGCGCCTTCTACGCCGAGATGTGGAAGACAATTCTGTCGGGACAGAGATGGCAGGGAGAACTCATTAATCGCCGCAAGGACGGGAGCCTCTACAGGGAAGAGATGACCCTCACGGCGGTGTACGGGCAGGGCGCGGAGATCAAGCACTTTATCGCCATCAAACAAGACATTACGCAAAGAAAACAAGCCGAAGAGCGAATTTGCCAACTGGCGCAATTGGTCGAAAACAGCTCGGAATTGATCGCCACGGGCGATAGCGATCTCCGCATCACCTATGCGAACCGCGCCTATCGGCAGGCCCTGGGGTATGCGGAAAGTGAGGTTTTGGGAAAGCTTTTGCCGAGCTTCCAATCTCCATTGAACTCGCCGGCGTTGATTGAGGAGATTGGGACAGCAACGATCAAGCAGGGAGAATGGAAAGGAGAGGTGCTGCATCGGCGGCGAGACGGAACTGATTTCCCGACCCTTTTGAGCACGGGACTGCTCAAGGATAACAATGGACATTTACTCGGAGTTTTTGGCATTGCGCTGGATATCAGCGAGCGAAAGCGCGCGGAGGAAGAGTTACGGGAAAGCGCGGAGAGCACGCGGCTCTTGCTGGATTCCCTGGCAAAAGCGATCTATGGAGTGAATCCCAATGGAGAATGCACCTTCTGCAATGTAACCTGCCTCAAACTGCTCGGCTACCGGGATTCCAGTGAACTGCTGGGAAAGAATATGCATGAGCTTACCCATTCTAAGCGGCCGGATGGGACTCCTTATCCTCAGAACCAGTGCAAGATCTATCAGGCTTTTCGGGATGGGGAGAGCACTCACATCGGCGACGAAGTGTTTTGGCGGGCAGACGGAACAAGCTTTCCTGTCGAGTACTGGAGTTTCCCGATCCTCCAAAAAGGTGAACTGTCGGGCGCGGTCGTAACATTTGTGGACATTACGGAACGCAAAGCGGCCGAGGAGGAACTGCGCAGAACTCGTGAAAGGCTGAATATCGCATTGGAAGAATCGCAGCAGCAGGCCCGCGAAAACGAGAAACTCACGGAACTGGTCGACGTCCTGCAATCTTGTCAAAACGTTGAAGAAGCTTACGGGATCGCCGAGAAAGCGCTTCAAAACATCCTGCAATGTCAGGCAGGCGCATTATTCATGACCAATCCATCGCGCAATGCGGTGGAAGCCGTGGCCGTCTGGGGCGAGATTTCATCAACGGAGAAGGTATTCCGCCCAGATGACTGCTGGGCGCTGCGGCGCGGCAAAATCCATCGCGTGGAGAATCTTGCCTCCCCCCTGCGGTGCGCGCACGTTTGCGGGGCCACTCCAAAAGGGTATCTGTGCGTGCCGCTGGCCGCGCAAGGGGAAACGCTTGGGGTGCTGTACGTGGAGGGGTGTGAGTCTTCCGGTCCATGGGCAGAGGTGCAGGAGAAGCAGCAGGAGGCGCTCGAACGGCGGGCAGCGGCGGTCGGGGAGCGCATCTCCCTGGCACTGGCGAACCTGAGACTCCGAGAGGTTCTTCGCCACCAGTCCATCCGTGACCCGCTAACGGGCCTTTTCAACCGGCGGTACATGGAAGAATCTCTGAAACGAGAGTTGGACCGTGCGGTGCGGAAAAATCATCCGATCGCGGTGGTGATGCTGGATGTGGATCACTTTAAACACTTCAACGACACTTACGGCCATGAAGCGGGTGACCTGGTGCTGCGGGAGGGCGCCAATATTTTACAATCGCACATGCGCGGCAGCGATATCGCGAGCCGGTTTGGCGGGGAGGAGTTTGTGATGGTCTTTCCCGAAATGGCTGCGGATCATGCACAGGAGCGCGCCGAATTGATCCGTAAGGAGCTCAAGGCGCTGGCTCTCCAGCACCGGGGGCAGCCGCTGGGGCAAGTGACAATATCCGCGGGCGTGGCTGTATTCCCCGCGGACGGGGCGGACGCGGAGGAGTTGCTATATGCCGCCGACCAGGCGCTCTACCGCGCGAAAGCGGAAGGGCGTGACCGAGTGGTTCTGAAATGAGCCCCATGGCTCATTAAATACTGATCCACTCGAAACGTTCACGCGCGAAATTTGCCAAAGACGTTCTGTATATTCACGGTACGCTGGAAACCCTTGGCGGGCGTCTCGACGACTTGCACCATGAATGCACCAATCGAGTGAAGTCCACGCCTCACAGGAGAAGCGTTCAAGTTGTTGAGCGCTGGGCAGAGGCTTTTTGGGGCGAAATGAACGATTCGATCCGTCAGGCCGCATTGATCGCCGGCAGGAGAAGGATTACACCAGGAGCGATTCTGGAAGTCTGTAATCTGGGACTGAAGAAAGTCTTTCTCTGAAGCATTCCTTAACACGCCATTTTCTGGGTCATGTGCAGGATCTGCGCATCCAACCGCGAAGGCCCGCTCAAGGAGGTCGAGGAGTTCGCCGCCAGGGAGCCAAAGAAATCCAGGGAGGTCGTGGAATTGATTCTGGAATGGGGCCTGGCGCGGGTCCGGGAGGCAGGCTTGGTAGACCGGCTATGGCGAGAAAGAGACGGAAGTTGTAATCCACTGATTTAAAACGAGAAGCTTGGAGGCGCGGGTGGGATTCGAACCCACGAATGGAGGTTTTGCAGAACTATTTCCTGCGGTAAGTAGTTGATTCCCCGTGCGATTCCGTCGGTTCTTGCCGCTGAAATCGGCCTGAGCGGCAGGGTTTTGTTAGCAGCTTTCTTAGCAGGATTGGACTTCGATGTTCAAGAAGAACGTGAAGTTCCGCGAGCAAATAGCGGGCCGAATCGGCACCCATTTTGAACTTCCGGAGTCGGTTTTGGCCTCAGTTGTACCGAAAAATGCAGAGCAGGTAGAAAAAAGTTCTAGCATAAGTAGTTCTGCTTTCGAGAGATTCGGGAGGGGGCGCCCGTAGTTCAGTTGGATAGAGCGTCTGCCTTCTAAGAAGGCTGGCGAAAATCACAAGTGCTTTGTTGAGCCTCGCAAACGAACTTTCTCATTCAAAATCCCACCCTCGGTTATACCTAAGTTGGACCGAACGCGTATTCCAGGAAGGCTTCGCCCGGTCAGGAAGTGTAAACAGGGAGTGGGCGGTAGGGCTTCCAGTTTCTATTTCACATCCGGGGCGGCCTTGGAATTGGAAGCGAGTTCCAGGTACTTTGCGTAAGTCCGGCGGGCGTCGGTGTTGCGGTTGAGTTTGGCATAGGCATCGCCGAGTTCCAACTTCTTAAATGCGCAATCAGATCATCCCGCGCTTGGCCGCGTGAATCACGGCCTCCAGCTGGTTGCGCGTCCCGAACTTCCGGTTGGCATGATACAAGTGATTGCGCAGCGTTCGATCCGTGATTTTCAGCACGCGCGCCACCTGCTGCGGGCTTTTGCCTTCGGAGAACAATCTGAGCACGCGCTTCTCCTGCGCGGTCAGCGGGAGAACGGGAGCCAGCGCAGCGGGACTTTCCGGCAGTGCGGCCAATTCCCTGGCCGCGGAAAGGACTTTCTTCGCCAATTCCTCTTTCTTCTCCCGGGAAGAGATGTCGCGGGCCAGATGAATGTGCCAGCAGCGCCCGGAGCGCGCATCCCGATGGATAATGATGGAAATGTTTACCGATAACCGGTGCCCGCCGTGGTCGAGGACTTGCAGATCATAGTTCTCCATCTCGCGGTTGGCCGCCGCGCATTGCAATACGTTGCAGTCTTCCTTGCAGACGATGTTCCCATGCGGCCCATGTCCCTGAAGCAGACTGGCACACGGCTTCCGAAGAACCTCGGACGCGCGATAGCCGAGGAGTTTTTCCGCCCCCCGATTCCAGGAGCGAATGAGACCCTATTCATCCACCGCGAAAGCGGCGTCGGATGTGCCTTCCAGAAGAGCGAAAAGTTCCGTCTCCAACATGCGAGGCTCCATGATATTTGCCTCAAGGGCCGCACTTTAGACTTAAAATGACCGCGTACCAACGGATTCTGAATTCAACCGAAACGCTGTTATCTTGCTCATTTGATAAGCCTTAGCGTTTTCTTGGTGCTGAATTTAGCCCGTATTCGGCCGCAGTTTTTCCCAACTTCGCCGACGGCACCCCTCCCCGGTAAGACCCGTCGGACTCTGGGGCAATAATCATCGTTGAACTAGGAGGCGTCGATCGGAGTGTACTCCAGAATGTTTCCCAACGAGCTTCTGGGATGGGGCGATGTCCCGGGGACAACGAATCCACGGGCATGCGCAAGAGCAGTTGCATCACCAGGGGTAATGCGTACTTAGACAGACTTCGTGGAAGCTGCCAGCTCCTCAGCAAGAGCCACGGGTGGTCTGTGTCGCCGCTGAAAAACGGATGTCCTTCTATCTTCATCGCCACATTTCTTCTGAAAGAAAAGTTCATGCAGTCCGCCTGCTTCGTCCATCCAGCGCCGCCCTGGCATGGAGAAGCCGGACAAAAATACTTGTTGAAAATTTGAAAGCCGTGTTAGCCTGACGGACAATATCGGGTTGTTTAGGCCGGACATGAAGAGGGGCGGGACAACGAACGGCCTGGAAACGACGTGCCTGGCATTGCGGTGACAGTTGCCAGGCGCAAGTTGTGATAGGGGAAAATGTCACAATCATTCACTACGGATCTAATTCCAGCGCCAGACCGGCAAGACGCATGGCTGTCCAACGCCAAGCAGATTTGCGGCGATTGCAATTTTCAGTTTCCGAAGCGTTTTCCCTTTCACGGCTCGATCGAGCGGCGCAAAGTGGCCGATTTGGAAATGACGCTTTTTTCCTCGAGCGCGGTTTCCTTCAATAAGTTTCCCTCGTTCAGCATGAATGCGGAGAGCAGAGCGTGGATTGTCATCACGCAGCTGGCCGGGCTGCGCCGATATTTCCAGGATGGAAAGGCGGCGGTACTGAAGAAGGGCGATGTCACGCTCATCGATTCCGGGCGGCCCTGGTCTTCGGATTGTCCCGGCGATTGCGCGCGTCTGTATTTGCGCGTGCCGCGAACGCTGATGGAAAGCCGGGTGCGTCTCGGCGAGCTGCCGGTGGCCCGGAGAATTCCGGGGGATTCCGGATTGGGCACTTTTCTGTTCCATCTTTCCACCTCGCTGTACCGGCAGGCGGAGGAGCTGACTTGGGAAGAAGGTGCGGCCGCCATCGAAGCCTATTTGCGCATTCTGGCGGCATGCGTGGGAACGCCGGGAAAGCCGGCGGCGGGCACGAAGCGCGGGAGCAAGCCCGCTTCGCTGATCTTAAAATACATTGATGCGCACTTAACGGAAACAGCGCTGCGGCCGCCGGAAATTGCCGCAGCGCTGAATCTTTCCGTGCGGCATGTGCACCGCCTTTTTTCGGCGCAGGGCTCGACGCTGGCAAGATGGATCCAGGAGCAGCGCTTGCGGCATTGCCGCAGCGATCTCGAGGATTCGCGGTTGCGCGCGAAAAGCATCACGGAGATAGCGTTTTTCTGGGGTTTTAACGATTCCGCCCATTTTAGCCGCGTCTTTAAGCAGCGCTTTGGCATCTGCCCGCGCGTTTTCCGCGCGCGCGCCAGCCGCGGCTTGCCCGTTGCCGTGGGAATGCACGGGGACTAGGAACGGAGCGATTCTCGCCGGACCGGCAGGCGCATGAGAAATCCGATCACCGCCCAGATGCCCAGGGCGATCCACTCATAGCGCGTGAAATGACCAGGAACCAGGGGCAGCACCTTGACCAGGATCATCGCCGAGGTCACCAGAAATCCGAACAGCGCAGCGGCGCGATCCATCCGGCCGGGTTTCATCAAGAAATAGGAAACGCAGGCGGACATCCATCCCACCGCGCAAGCGACAGCGCCCACTTCCAGAATCGGCACGAGACCGGCTTCACCGAAGAAGATGGCCACGACCGTGGCGCCACCAACTCCGCAGATGGCGAGGACGGGAGTCTGGTTCAGCACATGAACGTTGCCCATGGAGGGAATCAGGAGATTGCGGCGGCCCATGGCGAAGAGCAGGCGCGAGGAAGCAACCATATTGGCGTTGAAGGCCTGCAGCAAAGCGACCAGTGCCGTGCCCAGAATCAAATTAACGATCCAGTGCGCGTGAAAGGCATTCTCGAAAGCGACGGCAATGGGAAACTGCAAGCTGCCATTCAGACTTTGCCAGGGAGCAACGTAGGACACGGCGAAGATGACCAGAAAGAAGAAAACGAGCCCGGCGAAAATGGTGGTCAGGATGGCCACGGAAAAATTATTGCTCTGAAATTCCGGGCTGGCCTCTTCCGCGCTTTTGCCCACGGATTCGAAACCGGACATCAGCCAGGGAACCACCTGCCAGACCAGCAGAATGGAAATCAGAGGGGAGTGAGCGAAGGCCGGATGCAGGTTGGCCACCGAACCGTGCTTCGCGCCGGCCAGGGCAAAGCTGACGACCAGCGCCAGAAAGGTGAAGGTGGTGAACTTCAAGAAGCGGGTACTGGCCTGAATGCCGCGATAATTCAGCCAGGTGAAAAAAAACGCGATGGCCAGCCCGATCACAAGATGCGGCAAATAAACGGAATGATTTCCGATGCGGTAGAGTTCGATGGAATTCAAGGAAGGAAAAAGATATCCCAGGATCTTTCCGGCCGCCAGGGCTTCAAAGGGGCAGGTGAGAAAGTAGGCCAGAAACATCATCCAACCCGTGACGAAGCTGACGCCGGGAGGAAAGACCCGCGCGGTGTAAGCCACCTCCGCGGCGGCATCCGGAATCAGCTTCACCAGCTTGCCGTAGACGTAGCCGATGGGCAGAAGCATGAGGGCGCCGGCGGTGAAGCCGAGGATGGCGCCGAGCGGCCCTCCACGCTGCAGGATATCGTCCATCACCACAAGCCAGCCCGTGCCGACCATGGTGCCAAAGCCCAAGGCGAGATAATCGATAAGGCGAAGTTTACGGGCGAGTGTGGTCATTGGCAAGGGACCGGGAAGGGACGGCATTCCCGGTCGTTGAAGGGTCCCGTCCCTTGCCCGAGGCGCTTAGAAGTCATAGCGCAGCGCGAATTGCATGACGCGAGCATCGGTTAGCAAGCTGGTGTAATCACCGAATGAGCCGGGCAACTGCTGAAGCGTATAGGGATTGGACACGGACTGGGTGTTGAAGCGCTTCAGGTTCGGCAGGTTGAAGACCTCCCAGCGAAATTGCAGACCCTGGCGCTCGCCATTAATCTTCCAGCGCTTGTTGACGCTCATGTCCCACCCGGCATAGCCCGGCCCGCGGAGAACATTGCGCGAGCCGCTCTGGCCCGGGTAGGTGTTGTCGAAGGCACTTCTTGCCGCCGCCGGGTTGGCGAACACACTCACCGAGCCATCCGGCTGCGGAAACGCTCCGGTGACCGGGCGGCTGAGCAGGGTAGCGAGACCGGAGTAGTTCCAGTCGGTGGCCCAGGACTGGCCGTTGCCCACGCTGAAGGGGAAACCGCTGGTCCAGCGAGCCAAGCCGGAGATTTGCCAGCCTCCGATGACCGCATCCAGAGCGCCTCCGGCGTCGCGACCGAACTTTTTTCCTTTGCCGAAAGGCAGCCAGGCAATCCAATCGGCGCTGAGCTGATGGGTGGTGTCGTAATCGGAGACCGCGCGGTTTTGATTGGGCGAAAAAGCATTGAGCAACTGACTCCCGTTCAGCCCCTGGTTATATCCCACGCGAGCCGCGGCGGAAGTGATGTCAATGGACTTGGAATAGGTGTAGTTCAAGTCGAATTGCAGTCCCGTGCTGGACTGCTTCCGCAGAATGATTTGCAGCGCGTTGTAATTGGATTTCCCGATGGAACTCCACGCATACATGCTGGTGAACTGGCCATTCAGCACGTCGCCGACCAGCGGCGCCGGCGTTGGCGCGGGGTTGCCGAAATTATAGTAATTATTCAGAGTGTCGGAGAGCCCGTAGTATAAATCGATATTTCCCAGCCCTACCACCTCGTTCCCAGGATACGTGTCCACCTGCGTGTAGAGCTGGTAGATGGCCTGCATCAGATCCGGCGTCTGGATCGTCGGCACGCCCCAGGCCCCGAACGGCTCATACAATGCCCCCGCGGCAAGCGGGGGCAGCATGTCGTGCCAGAACGCCGCCGTCGGCCCTACTGCGGCATCGTTGATGCTCGTATACGGCAACCCCTGCCGCGCCAGTTCGGAAATCCGCGCAGCCGCCGAGTAGTAATCAATCCCCGTCTTGGGATCCACGAGGTCAAGCGGCTGCATCAGATCGCGCTGGGTGAGCAGATTGCGCCCAATCCGTCCGACATAAGAAAGTTGCAGTGAGAAATTTTTGGGCAGTTGCCGGCCGACCGAAAAATCCATGGTGTAGGCATAGGGGTTTTTGAGCGACTGGTCAACTCCCCAGGTGATGGCTTGGCCGAAGGGGTTGGGCGTCTGCGGGAAAGTCCCCGGAGGCACCAGCGGGAAGAATTGGTTGTTGGCCAGATCCAATTGTGGAATCACGTTGATGTTGCTGATGCGCGGAACGTTTTCGGCGCCGTCTGTCACCGGAATGCAGCAGGGATTCTGCACGGTCGCGGAAAGACCGGCTGGTGCGTTCTGGTCAAAGGTGCTGATCAGCTGCATGCCGGGGCGGTCGTACACTTTTGCGAAGCCGCCGCGGAGGACGGTCTTGTCTCCCGTGCCAAATACTTTCTTTAGGAAGCCGTTCTGGAAATGCGGGGTGTAAGCGACCGAGACACGCGGCGCGAAATTGTTCTTTTCAAACTGGTAAAAATCGGTCCCGCCATTGGCGGGACCGCCCAGGCTGAACGAAATCGGCGTCATGGTGGCGAACCCGACGCCCTGCTGCATGTTGGCCACGTTCTGGTCAAACATCTGGCCCAGGTTGACCGACGGAGACGACTGATAGCCGTTTACTTCCCAGGGCGGAGGCAACAGCTCCCAGCGCAGGCCGTAGGTCAGCGTCAGGTTGGGTTTCATGCGCCAGGTATCCTGGGCATACAACCCATACCAGTTGAGGCCGTAGTCGCGAATCACAGGGGCGCCGGAGGGCAAGGTGTTCCCATTCTTGTCGTAATTGAAATTGCCGATCATCTGCGAAGTCATCCCCAGTAAGGAGAGCATGGGATAATCATAAGCGATGGAATTGACAGGCTCCGGGATTCCGAGGTTACAAGGATCAAGCGTGCTTCCGGTACCGGGCAGGCAGAAGAGCGAGGGGACAACGGGAAACGTGCTCGTATTGGCAAAGCCCGTGGGGGCCATCCAACTGGTGGTTCCCACGCCCATGCTGAAGGAGTGCAGGTAGCTGACGCGGGGATCGCGGGCAATGCCGATATTGCCGCCAAACTGCAGCGCGTGCGCTCCTTTGGCCCACGACAGGTCATCGGTGATGTTATGCACGGGCATCTGTAAGCTGTGGCTGTAATTGATGCCTTGGTCCAGACCCAGAAATGTGTTCCAGGGCTGGTTGGAGTTTCCGGTCCAAGCCGAGCTTTGGCGAGTCAATCCCCAGCGCAAGGTATTGGCAAGTTTGGCGCTCAAGACCGCCGTATAGCCGAAGGCAAATCCCTTGCTGTGATCGGTCAGGGTCACCTCCGGCGGAGCCCCGGGGAGGAAGGGGGCCTGTGGATTGCTCAAATTCTGCAAGGCGCCGCGCCAGAACAAAGTGTGTTTGCCGCTTGCGGTCAGTTGGTAGTCGATCTTGGCGATAAACGCGTTATTGTTCTCGCTGATGGGGGCGCGGAAACGGTAGCCGGCGTAATTCAATCCATCTCCCACGGAGGGATCATTGGTCGGGTACTTTCCATTGCAAAAGGTCGTATCGAAGTACCCGGTGTGATTGACGAGATCGAGAACCGCCGGATTGATGCCCAGCCCCGCGGGGTCCAGAGCCTGAATGTCCGTGGGCGTAAGAGTCGTAATGCCGGCGCCGTTGTCATAGGAAATGTTTCCCTGGCAGAGGGCCGGCGTGGGGATGGTGCGCACAGCGCTCACTTCTTCCCGCCGGCGCGTCCCTTCGTAATTAACGAAAAAGAATAGTTTGTCTTTCCGGATGGGCCCGCCCAAGGAAACTCCAAAAATATTTCGAATCAGTTTGAGAGGCTTATTGGGCTGGCCGCTGGCCAGTTCGGACTGCTTGGTGAAGAAATCGTTGGCGCTGGTTGCGGTATTGCGCATGTATTCGTAGGCGGAACCGTGGAGGGTATTCGTTCCGCTCTTGGTAATCATGGCCACCTGAGCGCCCGAGCCCTGTCCCTGGTCGGCGTTGTAATTCGTTGTGGTCACGCGGAATTCCTGGACGGAGTCGAGCGTCACAGGCAGCACGGAAGTGAAGGCAGTTCCCGCGCCCTGGTCATTTACGTCCACCCCATCGAGGGTGATGTTGCTCTGATCGCTGCGCGCGCCATTGACCGCGCCGCTGCGCGTGTCTTGTATCTTGTCCGTATCCGTCTGTTTGCCGGTGTAGGTCACGCCCGCCTGGAGATTCAGCAGGTCCGGAACGTTGCGGCCTTCCAGCGGAATCTGCTTTACCTGGGTCTCATTGAAGGGAGTCCCGATCGAGGCGTCCACGAGGTTCAGCGCGGGCGTTTCGGAACTCACGGTAACGCTCTCCGTGGCGCTTCCGACCTTCAATTGCACGTTGGCTGTGGCCGGCGTATTGACCAGCAGTTGCAAGCCGGTCTGCTCTTGGCGGGCAAAACCCGTGGCGGAGACGGTCAGCGTGTAGGTTCCCGGAGGAAGAAACTGGAAGCGGTACTCTCCCTGTGTGCCGGTGGAGGTGCTGCGCTCCGATTTGGACTCCGGGTTCACCAGCGTCACCGTAGCATTGGCAATGGCGCCGCCGCTGGGGTCGGTCACGGTGCCTTGCAGCGAGGTCGTGGAAGTCTGGGCCAGGGCGCTGCCGCTGACGAGAATGGCCAGCGCTAGAATCCGAAAGACCACTGTTTTGAAAGTGCTCATTTGCAACCTCCGAAGAAGAATCGTTGCCGCGCCAGGTTCGGCTTGTTCGCCGTCCTGATGATGCGGATCAGGCCAGGAGCAAGCAGGAACGAAACCCGCGTATTTCCGCCGGCGCCCCGGGAGAGAAATCAGGATCCCCGGGCAGGAGCCTATGCGTGGCGGGCTGGTACATCTTGCCTGTGAGTGACTTCGACTTGTCCCTGCGGGACATGAAATCAAGCCCGTCCGCGGTCCTTTGCGGGGCTATTTGTCGGCGTGGCAATACTGACAACCGGTACTCGCATCGTTCTTGCGGTGACACTCGATGCAGCCCGCCATTGTCGTGACATTGGACGCTCTGGCCATGACCTCCATCTCTTCCACTTGACCGTGACACATGGCGCAGGTCATTTTTGCTTCCAGATGCACGCGATGATTCCAATAGACCCATCCGGAAACGACGTAGATGCGCACCCAGGGAATGGATGGCCCTGCTTTGGCAAACTCCGCAAGCTTTTGGATGGCAGGTTTTTCCCGGACAATCGTCGCATGGCAGGCCATGCAAGTCGCTGCCGCGGGTAATGTCATGCGGTCGCCCGGTTCGGGGTTGGGGTGACACTGCTGGCATTTCAGTCCCAGGGCCAGGTGCTTCTTGTGACTGTAGGGAATCGGCTGCGCCGGCGGTTCGCTCCTGGCTGCTGCGGCATCCTTCCCTTGCGGCACAGCGCGCAACTCCGGCGCAGTCAAGACAAAGAAGAGCAGAGCGAAGATGAAAGTAGCGAGCTTCATGGTCAAACTCGAAGATCTCGTCCTGCCGCTCAGGTCAGCCCATCGCGGACCAGCAACTCCTGCACGGCGCGATGGGCCTCGTCGATGGCCTGATTGGTGAAGGCCGCGGCGCCGGCATCGGCGTTGGCGATGGTGACCCGTCCGAAGCGCTGCCGCCCGATGACGTGCGGGCGCTGCTCCGGCGGCACATCCGGGTCCGCTAGGGTGTCGTAGGTATAGGCGTAGCCATACGGCCAGCGGTTGACGGTGATCGCGGCGATGTCCGCAGCGGGATCAAATCCTCCCGGCCCCAGCATGCGTCCGAGCTGGCTGCGAATCTGAAATTCAAACTGTTCAAAAGTCGTCGAGAGCAGTTCCTGCTGCCCCGCGCGATTCTGCTCTTTCCTGGGCAGCCCAGGCTTATTCGGATTGCGCATCAGGTGAACGAGAATGGGCTCCTCGGGCGTGCTTACGCCGCGATAGCCTCCGACGGTGGTGCCCGGATCGAGCCGGCAATCGGTGTGGTACATGCCCGGAGCGCTGATGGCGGTCACACTGAGCTTTTCAAATGCGCTCCAGTTGCGCAGGAGCACGTTGGTATACATCATGGGCACTTTGACGGGATAGGCGAGGGCCTCGCGCTGGCGTTCGGGCAACTCCGGCAGCAAGGAGGGAATGAATCCGTTGTAGCAGGCCAGAATGCAGTGGCGCGCCCGCACGCCGCGGAGTTTGCCTTCGCCCCGGTAAGCGACGCGCACGGCGCGCGCGGATTCCGCCGGCCCGTCGTGCTGCACGCGCACCACCGGGCTGCTCAGACGGATGCGCACCGGGGAGTCCGGGGCATCGAGTTTTCCATAGTCGAGCGGCGCCCGAACGATGGTGTTCATGGATTGTTTGCCGGGAAAAGCGGCGGGAATCAACTTGCCCACCAGAAGGCGGGCAACCGAGGCGTTTCCGTCGGGAAAGTGAAACAGGTAGGATCCTTCGTTAAAACTCTCCGCGAATTTCAAGCCCAGGCCGTTGAAGCCGATCGCTCCGTGGTGCGCGGCCTCGAGCGCCGGCATCGTGTCCACCCGTTTATTGTTTCGGCCCCCTTCTCCCAGAAACAAAGGCAGCGCATCAGGGCTGATCCTGGCAATCTTCAGCAGAAACTCCTGATAGCTCATCCGTGCCAGTTGGGCTCTTTTCCCCGCTTCGCTGGAACCCGCCATATAATCAGGATTCTTGCCGTGCAGACGAATTAGATCTTTTTGTGCCGCTTTGGAGAGCGGAGCCTTTTCGAAAAATGTTTTCCAGGGAAGGCGCCCCGCTCCCGCCACCAGGCGGTCCTCTCCGAAGTGCTCCCGGTCAAAAAACACGCCGAGGCCCAGATTGTGCTTTTCCTCGATCTCCCGGTTGTGGAATTCGGCGCCGCGCTCCACTTCAATGCCCAGCTCCTTGATGAGCGCCTTGGCGCAATAACTGTACGGATAGGGCGTCTCGATACCCATCGTGCCGCCGTAGCCGATAAACGTCCTGTCCTGATATTGAAATTCGTTGCGCTTGGCATGGCCGCCAAAATCGTCGTGGTTGTCCAGGATCAGGATGCGCTGCGCCGCGCCCAGTGCCGTCTGATAAAAATATGCCGCGGACAAGCCGGAGATGCCGCCGCCGACGATGATCAGGTCAACCTCTTCGTGGAGTTCGCTGTCGGCGACCGGAAATTGCGCATACTTCCCCTCGCGAATACGCTCGAATTCTTCAACAGCCGCGGGATATTGACCGCGCAGACCGGTTTGCAGGGGAGGGTATGGCGTTCCCTCTGGGATTGCCGATGCCGGCGCAGCCACCGCGGACAAACCGCCCCAGGCAGCATACGCACCCGTGATTCCAATGGCGACGCCATTCAAGAAGTCCCGCCGGGCGATGGGCCGCCCCATGCCAAGATCGCAGTGCTCACGAGTCTTATCCATAGGATGTCGCTCCGTTTATTTATTCACTCCCGCTCAAATAGCCCCCGGGATGCTGGCACAAAAGGCTTCTTGAAAGCGAGCCAGTGAAGAAGCCTCCGTTCAACTTACCATTGGGGGATGAAATATACTTCAAAGCCCCAAAAGCCACCAGTGCTGAACAGCATTGGAGCCTTTTTCCTTGCCCCAATAAATTTAAATTGATAGGACGGACAGTAACTCGGTTTTCGTAAGGCGTTGAAAGAATGGCTCCCCGGGCAAGATTCGAACTTGCAACCCTTCGGTTAACAGCCAAGGCGAGGAAAAACCTAAGTGCCCTATCTGGTGTCGCTTACAAGGAATCGAAGCCATTTTTTCTGCTCTAGATGCACCCAATGCTGCACCCAACATAGGAACAAAACACTTTGCCAAGCCTCATTTCTATTGGAGTCATCCAAACTTAGTTGAGATTACCCGTGACCTGGCCCACTTTACGGCTTGCAAAAAGATCGATGTGTAGTGCCCCCCTCTAATTTAGACAGTCAGGGTCTCGTTTTTTAGTACACCTGCAAAAGCCAAGAAGGCCTCGTGCGGGGTGCGATTTCGGATTCCGCGATGAGGCCGGTCGTGATTGTACTCCT
>Ga0315268_10002536_pt1 | contig 20527 bp, 16 predicted proteins | sample C1_top_MG_FD_204535 | JGI IMG/M metagenome (GOLD analysis project Ga0315268, IMG submission 204535) | Sediment microbial communities from Yellowstone Lake, YNP, Wyoming, USA - C1_top | ecosystem: Environmental > Aquatic > Freshwater > Lake > Sediment | place: USA: Wyoming | collected 2017-08-01
CAAATCAGACACCCCGCAGCTTTCCGCTCTCATCGACGTAGATACCGCTGCCGCTGTTGACGATGCATACCTTGACCCCGTCCGACAATATAGCATGATTCAGCGCGGCGAAGGCCACCGCAGCGCTTGGTTCTGCTTTTATACCGGCCTTCTGAAGTGCTTTATAGGCAGGCATAATTTCGTCTTCTTCAACTACTATGATCTGGACCGCCCCTTTCTTCGGGAAAATCAACGGGTCGATTACGCTTACGCTGTTTATCTTCTGAAGAAGCTCCGAATGTGGGGTGACCAGTTTCTCTGCTATCGAACAATCCCCCGGTGAGGTTTTTCCCGCAAAGACATTCGCCCTGATTGTGGCAGCGAATATGGATGGCCAGCGATACATAAGTTCGACATAGGCATCGGTAAAATTGGAAAACTTTCGTTTCGAGAAGTTATTGAAGTCATTCGGATATTCCCTTATATGATATTCAAGGATCGAATTCAACGCTTCCCCGCCTCCAAGAGGCACGAATATGGCATTCGGGAGCTTGTTGAAATCGCTATCCGCATGATCCGGGAAATGGATTTGGCGTGCCATCTCGGAATATGCGAAGTCGTAGTTCTCTGCAGCTACGTACTCCCTGCTCTTGGAGCCGATTTTAGCTTTGACCGCATCGAGCACTTCTTCTCTCGAGATGATCCGCTCACTGAGCGGCAGCTCCACGATCTCAGAGCAGGCACGCAATACCTCTTTGATCCGCGGATTGAGCCCTTCGTCTATCACGCTGACCGGGATTATGCGCTCGTTTCTTGAAAGGGAGTTAAGTTCGTTGTATTCCCTAGCGATATTGCCGAGGCTGTAACCGGCCGTGGTATAAACTATGGAATAGAGAACCGGTGCCCTGGGCCCGAAATCATTGACGAGCCTGGCACTCCGGTAATCCTTGAAAGTCCCTGAAGAGAATCCGCCTATTGTTCGCAGAGTGCTGCAATCGAGTATCTCTGTCTTATATGCTGATGCGTGGATCGAATCTATACCAAACGCTTTCGGGAATATCGCAGAACCATCCAACACAGAGGCGCTTTTCCATTCTGGTTTGCTCAGCAATACCTTCTTAAGATCCTTATTATGCAATTTCATGCATTTACTAACACAACCAGACAATATAAAATATCCATAATAAATTACTGACAAATATGGATATTTTATAAATAATATCCATCAATGTCATAAATATGGTGAACGAAGCAAAGAATGCCGAATCTATCGATGCCATAGACCGACGCATACTCTTCGAGCTGGACAAGGACTGCCGCATCAGCGACAACCAGATAGCCAGGATCGTGGGCAGGACGCGGGAGTCTGTCGGGTATCGGATCAAGCGGTTGCGGGAGAGAGGGATACTCCAGGGCTTCATCACCTCGATAAACCCGAGCAAGTACGGATACATGTTCTTCAAGCTCTACTTCCAGCTCGCGAACAAGCCGAAAGAGAGGGAGAGGTTCTTCGCATATATGAAGAGGCTGCCCGGCCTCTACTGGATAGGCGTGAACGATGGGGCGTGGGATGCGCACGCCACGCTCTATGCCAGGGACGTGAAGGAATTCTACGACATCAAGAACAGGATTTACTCGGAGTTCAAGGACCTCATAATCAAACGGGATACGGGCGTGCTGGTGAATGTCCACCAATACAAGAAGAAATACGTATTAGGCACAGCGAGCGAAAAAAACGAAACTCCCCAAATCCTCGAACTCGATTCGTTCGTGATGTTCTCGGATGATGTGGTGGAGAACGAGATAGACGAGCTCGACCGGAAGATATTGGATATCCTGTTGAACGATGCCCGCATACCGCTGGTGGAGCTGACGCGGCGATGCGGCTCTACGATAGATATCGTGCGGGGCAGGATGAGGAAGCTCGAGGAGAAGGGCATCATCATCCAGTACAGGATCGCCGTCGATCATAGCAAGCTCGGCTACATGTTCTTCAAGGCATTCCTATACTTCAACAATCTTTCGGAGGAGGACGAGAAAAGATTGTTCGGATACGCGAAGGCTCACCCAAGCATAATTTATCTTATCCGCCAGGTGTCAAGCTGGGATGTGGAACTGGAGATGGTATGCAGGAGCTATGAGGAATTCACCGAGACAATGAACGACATGCGGGAGAGGTTCGCCTCATCAATGAGGAACTACGAATCGGTGCTCATGAAAGAAGACATCTGGGTGTTCGGAGAAAAAAAGATATCTGAAGGAAAAGAGAGGAAGGCCTCGGAAAAATGACCTGGTCAGCTCTCATCCGCCGCGCCGGCCTTCTGGAAGAGCTTCACCATCTTGCTCTTGACGGTGACCGGGATGGGGACCGCGACTTCGATGAGCTCCACGGTTATCTCGTCCTTGGCCTCATCGATCTTCACCACCTTCGCCCGCTCGCCCTTGAAGGGACCTGAGGTCATCTCGATGGTATCGCCTTTCTCGATGATGGTGGCCGGCTGGGCCGTGGCTTTGATGAGGTTCTCGATCTCCGCTATGCTGATGGCGCTCTTCAGGAAGCCTTTGACGTGCTTGACCTTCTGGATCAGCTTCACCAGTGTGTTCTCGTCCGGCGCCTCGACAAAAAGATAGCCCTTCACATTTTCCACATGGATGATGGAAAAGACGCTGAGTTTCTCTGCCCGCGCCTTCTTCATGAGTATCTCTGCGATGATTTTCTCCTGACCGGATGTTACCCTTATGGTATAGATCATTTTGAAACCCCTGAGCGAGTCATTGTTCTAGAACCACCGAAACGTGAAAATCGCCGAAATTATGAATCCTATTATGCCGAGGGCTGCCATGCCCAGGGCAGTAATCTTTGCCACCTTTGAGTATTCTGCTCCAGTCGGTTTTCTGGAGATGTAGACAATGCGGATGCATCTTTTTATCAGTTCGGAAATATCCAAATTTATCACCTGATTAACCAATTATGTCGAGGTCAAGCGGCTCTGGTTCTGATCCCGGGCCAGCCTCGGATTTCACCACGTATTTGGGGAAACGGACGCCCGCTATGACCACAAGTACACGCATGGAAGATTTTTTTATGTTTTCCTCAATGCGGGTGCCCCAGATTATGTGGGCGCTGGGGTTGATACGCTTGGCTGTCTCGGCCACAACGCATTCCGCTTCCTTGAGCGTCATGTCTTCCCCGCCGATCACGTTGATGAGTGCGCGGTTGGATGTGCTGATGTCTGCATCCAGCAGCGGTGAACTGAGGGCAGTGGCAACGGCGATGCGGGCCCGCTCCTCGTGCTTTGCATCCAGGGAAGCTTCGCCCAGGCCTATCACTGCGAAACCCGCCTGGGAAAGTATGGTTTTAAGGTCGGCAAAGTCAACGTTGACGAGACCGGACTTGGTGACCAGCTCTGCGATCCCCTTTACCGAGCCTGCAAGCACCTCATCGCAGACCTTGAAGGCGGTGTTAAGGGGAAGGTCAGGCACAAGGTTCAGCAGCTTGTCATTCTTTATGACTATGACTGTGTCCGTATGCTTCTTGAGCTTCTCAAGCCCGGCGAGGGCGTTCTCCAGGCGCACCCTGCCTTCGGACGCGAAGGGAAGGGTGACAACCGCAACGGTAAGGGCGCCTGTGCTTTTTGCGACTTCTGCGATGATGGGGGCGCTTCCGGTGCCGGTGCCGCCTCCCATGCCGCAGGTTATGAAAACCATGGAAGCGTCAGCTATGGAGTTCTTTATTTCCTCCACGGATTCCTTTGCCGCCTCCTCGCCGATGGCGGGATTGCTGCCCGCCCCACGGCCGCCGCTCACCTTCTTACCGAGCAGGATCTTCCTGTTCGCCCGCACCCGGAGCAGGTGCTTGGCATCGGTGTTCATGGCGATGAGGTTCACGCCCGAGGTGCCCATCTCGAAAAGGCGGTCGAGGGTGTTGCTGCCGCTTCCGCCAGTGCCCACCACGAAGATTTTCTGCTTTGTTTCCTCGATGAATTTCAGAAGCTCCTCATCGTCCTTTGAAGTCGGAGATGTGAGATCCTGCAGGATTTTCCTCTCTGTCATTGCCTCTGATGGAGGAGCGGGTTGGTTCAACATTACCACCTGTGGAATATCAGAATTTGTGTTTTTAGGTTATCCCAAAGGTATTAAATAAGTACCGAAAAAACAGACGGAAAAACCAGCAGCGGGAGGACGGAAGGGCGAGGGATTGCGGAAAGTTACCATTCTGGCGGCACTGGCCGTGTTTCGTAGACGCTATAGACCGGCGGCGCATTATTTTTGAGGTACCACCCGTAGGCAAGGCCGAAGATCAGCCCGCCCACATGGGCTGCACTGGCGACACCGCTGGAAGTATCGAAGCTGCCCAAAAGCTCAAGGATGAACCAGAGGATCGCCGCCTCCCGCATGCGCATGGGTATGAACCAGAAGAAAATCCGGAGGTCCGGGAGTACCATGGCCACAGCCCCGAGAATGCCGTAGATCGCACCGCTGGCGCCGAGCGCAGGGATGGGCGGGATGATGCCGAACGCGTAGGTCAGGAAGTAAAGCAGGCTGCCGATTATCCCGGCCCCGAAAAAGATGATGAGATAATCGCGGCTGCTCACGCGGCTTTCCAGGACGGTTCCGAACATGAGCAGCGCATAGGCATTGAAAACAAGGTGAAGCAGGCCTCCATGGAGGAAGATGCAGGTGACAAAGCGCCAGGGCTGGGAGAACGCCAGAAGCGGGTCGAAGTCCAGGGCGCGGGTGAATGGGCCGTCAAAGCCGCCGGTGGAAAGCTGGACTATGAATATCAGCCCGATGGCTAGGAGAAGGTAGGTCGATAGATTTCCCATGGAGGCAAATCGGCAAGAAGAAATTTAAAGCATTTTGAATGCGCAGATGGACAGATCGTCTTCCTTGGGGATGAGAAGCCGGCCGGATTTTTCAATGCGGAGGCCAAGGACGCGTTCCTTCACGGTGAGCGAGAGTTTTTTTGTTATTTTCGAGGCGCTGCGATCGCTTTCGATAAGCTTTTCCAGGTCCTGCACTCCAGACGGGTCCTTTACGAAGCCTTCCCTGACGGTGATGAAGAGGTTGTCGGAAAGACCATCCGAAGCGAGAATCAGGATTTCTCCCTTGTTCAGCCTTCCGCAGCGCACCGCAAGATCTGTTTCGCCACCGGTCCTGCCGAGAACAGATGTTACAAGATTGCGGTAGTGGAAATAGCGCATCACGGAATCGCCGGCACCAACGGCCCTGGCCAGCGGAAGCAATGAGGTGACTGCTCCTTTCCTGTCTATGCCATAAACTGGCGAATCGCCAACCCCGCACATCACGAAAGAGCCGTCTTTGCGCACCAGAAGAACAACCGCGGTGGTGTAGCCGGTCGTGACATTCAGATTCGCTTCGAGAAATGCGGCCTTCACAAGCTCCTCATCATTCCTAGACTGCGGGATTTTTTTCGCCGGGGACTTGTTATCGGTTGCCATGGCTTCCTTCGCCGCGTTTCTTTTAAGAAAGGAAAGAATGGTGGATGCGGCCTGGGCCGATGCGGACGCACCGCCGGGCTCGCCGCCAACGCCATCAAAGATGCCCATGATCGCCATTTCGCCGTCGCAGTAAACAAACGCGGAATCTTCGCATCCTTCCCCATGGCCGCGGCGGACTAGAAGGGAAATCTCGCAAAAAGCAGACTTGTGCGAGAGGGATTTCTCGTCGCTTACGTCCTCCCCCTTTATCAGCAGTTCCGATATTTTTGTTTTCAGCCTTTCCATCCAAGCGCCTCCAGCACTTCGCGGTAGGGTGCAGCGGTTTTTATGGAAACAGGCGAAAAATGGGTCCTCCTGGCCGCATGGCCTTTTGCTTCCAGCGCACCCATGAAATCGCTGAATTTCGGAACCGGCTGGATGTGATGGATGCTGCACAGCTCATGGACATTATAATAGTATGGGGGCATGCCAATCTCGCCTTCCATGACCGAAAGCATGCGGGCGATGTCTTCCTTGTCCGAGTATTTGCGCTGCCCGTTGAGCGCAGCCATTTTCTTCAGGAAATCCGCATCATGGAGCTCGCCGAGCCACAGGGGACCTGCAAACTCGTTTTTGTTGGCACCGCAGAAACCGCAGGCGCCGGTGGCTGGGAACTGACCAGGGAAACGATAACCACAGGCGGAGCACCACGTGATGTAACCCTGCTTTTTCTGGCACCCGTAGGCCAGGTCCGCCCCGCGCCGCAGGCGCACAATAACCTTGAGGTAGTGGCGGTCCGAGAACGAGACAAGGGGCTCGGTGCCGAAATTGAATTCCGCTGCCATCTCCACCATACGTCCCAGCAGAATGCGCAAACCGTTTTCATGGGTGAAATCGTTGTTCAGAGGCCTCGCATGGTAGTTCTTCAGGCATGCCGCAACCTTTCCGCCGCAGAGAACGGCCACATCGGTTGCAGTCACAGAAAGATAGGCGGTCTTTTTGCGGTTGAAGAGGCGCAGTGCATCCACCAGGTAGGGGCTCGGTGTTCCGAAAGGATCTATCTCGACGAAATCGCCCTCGCACTGGAATGCCAGCCGGGAGATGTTGCCTTCGAGCGCCCCGTTTTTGATTTTATTTACCCTCGCGTTCTTTTTTGCTAGGTTGATGGCTGAACGTTCCAGGTCGATGAAGATTACGCGCCCGACGTTTTTGTTCTCCTTTGCATAGCGGATGCCGCGTATGCCGCTGGCGCAGAAAGCATCAACAACATCGAGTTTTCCTTCAGCATCGCCGATCGCTCCCACGACCAGTGATGACATGCTCCTGCAGAAGCGCATGGCGGGATTGTAGAAAACGTTTTTCGAAACTGTGAACCTGACTGATTCTTCCTCCAACTATTCACCCCTGGCCGCTTTTTTCTTGCTGCCATCCATGAACTCGCGCATCGCGACCGTCGCGTAGGAACCGGCGGGCAGCGAGAAGCGGAATGTGCAGCTATCAGCGCTGAAATTAAAATCCCGCAGTGGAGCGAAAAGGGTACGGTAGGTGCCCCTGGAAGCGATATCCGGAAGCTGGCGGATGCGGAACTGGTCCTTCTCGATTCCGAGTTTTTCAAGCATGGCTCGCTCCCGCTCGTTCAAAGGACTGTCGTAGCCGATGAGCTTGCCCACCACCCAGCCCTCGGCCTCTGCCTTGCCCGTGTCCGGGAAACCAAGCGCCTCTCCACAAAAATACTCGCCCCGCTCGGGCTCGATACCGCAACCGTCCCTGCCTTCGGAAAGCCGTTCTGCAAGGCGCTCGGAAAGCAACCCATTGAAGATGCGGGACTGTACGGCATGGACGAACATGAGCAGCGTTGGCCTGGGAAGTGCCAGGAGCGCGCCGGTGTAATCGCCGGGTTTTTTCTGAAGATGGCCGAGGAGCATGCGTTCGAGGCGCAGGTGCCGCGGGAAATAATTCAGGGCGCGCCCGTACTCGCCGCTCGCCTTCAACTCTTCCCTTGCCAGCCTCGCCTGCTCGTTCTGCTCGTTTCCGCTGTCGCACAGGAATATGCGCACCGCTTCTTCCAGGTTGCCCCGCACTATGGCGATTCCAACATCGCAGGTATTCCTTCGTGTTGAGCCGAACCGCTGTTCGCCGAAATAGTTGGGGAACCGGCCGCCGAGCTCGGAGGCTATGGACGACACGGTTTCAGCTATGCTTGCCGCATCGCCGCCTCTCCCCGCATCTCGCACGGTTATGGTAAAGCGGTTGCCAAGCAGCTGTCCAAGGCGAACCTTGTCTTTTGCGGTCCAGGCCCCGTTAACGCTGATGTCTTTGATGTTAAGGGCAAGCAGACGCTCTTTCGGCACGCCCATAACAGAAACCAGCTGCGTTGTTACCGCAGTCTTGTCCTTATTGCCGGCAAAGCTCAAATGCCTGTGGTTCGTGCCGAGCCGCTTTGCGATTTCTGATATGGCAGACGCGGTGGACCAGTCGCGCTTTTGGAGAATGAAATGAACGAATCTGCCGCCGGGTTCATCGGGTTTTGTAGGAGACGTATCAGAGCTAAGCACCGTGCCATCGTTGCAAATCTCCTCCACAATGAAATCCTCAGGAACGGATTTGATGGAACCGCCTATGCCAGGGGTTTTGGAAAGATAGGAAAGGGGATGCATGACCCCATATTGGCATTTTGGTTCTATTAAAGCTATTGACCGGCCAGGGTAGCGGCCAGCCCTGTTTCGGATATCGAAAGCGGCTTGCCCTGTTTAAGGCTGGTACCTATGATGCGCCTTGCGAGGGATTGGGGATCTAAGTCGTGCGGGCCGTAATAGACCGCATCGGCCACTACAGCGAATGGGATATTCGCGCCGAGGGCGATCGTGGCGAGGCCGGCGAGCCTGCCCACGTCTTCGCGTGTCTGGCCCTTGGCTGCGCAGAAGACTATGCAGTCGGCCATCTTGTTCGCCTGCTTATAGTTCAGGTCATGCGACGAGCGGAAATGGGCAGCGAGCTTGCGGCGCTCATCTATCGCTTTGCCTGGTTCGGAGTAGATTTTCGCGTATTCTGCGGCGTAGAAAGAGGTGACGCCTTCCTTGAGAAGAGCGCCGGCCACCGCATTGGCGCAAGCGATCCGGTTTCCGATATCTCCCCCATCCTTGCAGGTCCTCATGATGCCGCTTGCAAGAGATGCAGCGTGGCTTTCCTTTGAGAAGCCGCGGAGTTTCTTCACGATCTCGGATTTTTCCACAGTCGAATATGCCATAATATCACATAATATCATTAAATACACCTTTTTATAAGGTTTTCGAAGCTGAATTGTTGTGGAAACAAGTGGAGAAAATGAGGAGATCAGCAAGGCAGCCCCAACAGCCCCAGATAGATGCGAGGAAAGCTCCAGGGGAACCGATGGCGGAAGGGCCGATCCTGAAGGAAAAGAAACCTAAGGGATTCTATTCGAAGATGAGCGATAAGGAAATCAGAAAACACGTGAACAAGATTATCGAGGAGAACGACATCCGCAACCCCAGGGGGTTGGAGATGGCTTATCCAGGATTGCATAAGTCTCTGAAGAGGAGGAAACTATTGCATTCGATAAGTTTCGAAGAAAGAAAGAAAAAATGGGGGTCCGATGAAGGGATCCTGGAATTCGCAAGGAAGTATATCGAAAAGGATCGGATAGCGGATCCGGAAACCCTGAGAAAAAGCCATTCCTCTCTATACAAGGTCCTATGGAACAGGGGATTGATGGGCTCGATAGATTTTGAAAGGAAAAAGAAGCATCGGGAATGGCGATCTGCTGGCAGCATTCTTGAGGCCGCCAGGAAGCTCATACGTTCGAATAATATTCGCAACAGGAGTGCTTTGCAGGATGAGGATTCTGGCTTGTATGCGGCATTATTGAGGCATGGATTGATGGATTCCCTCGAATTTGCCAAGATCAAGCGGAAATGGGGATCCGACCAGGAAGTGCTAGGGATCGCACAGAGACTGATTGAGGAAACGGGTATCGTAAGCATAAAAGGATTGAAGGAAACGGATAATGGGCTGTACCAAGTCCTGCAGACGAGAAGACTGATCGATGTTGTTTTTTCCCCGATAAGAGAAAGAAAGGAATCCGAGGAACAGAGAAAAGGCCTTCTTGAGATCGCGGAAGCGCTCGAAGAATTGGGTGGTCGCGGATGAGACGCCAAAAACTGCGATCGGGATCTCGAGCCGAGATCCGGGATCGGACGATGGCGCACCCTAAAGTAGACGCACCTTTAGCCGAAGGCATCCGGAGCGCTGGCCGAAAAAGGGATTGGGCTTCGATGGGCGATGAGCAGATCGTCGGAATCGCCCGGAAATTGATCGAGGTGAAGGGGATTTTGAATCGAGAGGGTTTGAGAAGGGCGGATAGGGGATTGTATGGGATTTTGTGGAAGAGAAAACTGCTGGATAGAATTGGACTTACGAAGAGGCAAGATAAGCGTAATTGGGGGACGGATGAGGAAGTGCTGGATATCGCCTTGAAATCGATCGAGGAGAGGGGGATACGTAGCAGGAAGGGGTTGGAGAAGGCGGATATTGGATTGTATCAGGCTTTGAGGAGGAGGAAGTTGCTGGATTCGCTCTTCGCTCCTATCAGGCAAGGACAGGAATCAGAAGAGCAAGAAAAAGGCCTCCGGGAGATCGCGGAAGCGCTCGAGGAATTCGGCTCGAAATGAGCTAAACCCAGAAATCTTGCTGGAATTAGTGTTTTTTAACAATAATTACCACTTTTTAAACCTTTTTCTTGATATTATCATTAGTGTACATACGTGATATCTATGCCGAATGATGCCGATTTCAATTCATCCCGAAACAGGTTCGAGGAGTACCTCAAGGAGAAAAAGCCCCTCGGCTACAAGGCACATATCAGCGTCAAGAAGAAAGCACTCGAAGAGGGCAAGGACATCTTCAGGGAGCTCCGAGAGCAGATGGCCGAAAAGTCCGGGAAGGAGAGCGCGTATAAGTCCTGGCTCGATGCCATCGGCCTGCGCCTGGTCGAGCCGGGCGATGAGGATGTCGAATACCTGCGCAACAAAATGGCCACTGCCGGCATGGATCTCGATTCGATGCTTGAGATCCTGGGCGGGGACAGGAAAAAGATGGCGGATGTCATATGCGCCCTCAACATCGACAAGCTCCTGACGCAGAAATCCGTGAATACGGCGTATATGATCGTGGATAAGCTTGTGAGGTCGCGTCAGCGGAAGAAAGATGAAGAGCCGCCTCAGCAAAAAGCCGCGGGCAAGGAGGGCAAGAAAGCGCCGCCGACCCCAAGGCGGGTGTTCATCGATGAGATACCACCCGAACTCCTCAATAAGCTGAAGCCCGAGGCGGTTGAGATTCTGACACGATACGCGATAGAGGATTACCAGAAAATCTTCGCCGACGACCAGAAGCTCGCCATGGCATACCTCGAGGAACGGATCGCGGACGAGAAGTCCGCGGATAAAGCCGCCATGTTCAAGATAATACGGGATTACTACGACAAACTGCTCAAGATCGAATTCAAGGGATTGGTTGAGACAGTGGTGGATGAAGACACCCGAAAGACCGAACCCTTCCCGGCCATGCACCAAAGGATAGGGGCCAGGTTCATATTGGAGAAGAAACGGATACTTCTGGCCGATGAGATGGGCATCGGGAAAACAGCCACCGCAATCATAGCGAAAAACCTCATCGAAGATCGCGAGGGCCTTCCAATCAGCACGATCGTGGTGGCGCCGAACGGCATAGTCTCGCAATGGGAAGCCGAGATAGCCTTATGGAACACGGCCAAGAAAAGGACGGTCGTCATAAACAGCCACGACAAGGAAGAGAAGATAAGTCAGGCGATCGGGGAGAGACCGGATTTCATCGTCATATCCTATGACATGATTTTCAGGTCATACAAGGGGGGCACGGTCGGAGACGCATTGCAGGGCGTCTGCGAATACCTGGTGCTCGACGAGATACACAAGGTGAAGAGGGAGCAGGGCGTGCAGAGCAGGCAGATACAGGAGATGTCGAAGCATGCCGCCTATGTCGCGATGCTGAGCGGGACCCCTGTCCCCAACCGGATCAGGGACCTGGGTGTCATCGCGAGCATACTCAGCGACAATAAGATAAGCGCCGAGGAGTTCAACGCAAGATTCGGCAAAGACCCCCGGGTGGTCAGGGAGCTCATCCTTCCGCACATGCTCAGGAGAAGGAAGATGCACACGTTCAAGAGCGTCGGCTGCGAACGGCATATAGTCAAGGTGCCTATGACCGAGCGGCAAAAGACGAAGTACAGCAGGATAATGCTGGATCCGTCGAAAAAGAGCTCGCTCAAGCATCTCATCGAACTCCGCAAATGCGCGCTCGACCCGGCACTTGTCGGGATCGATGAGCCATCGGTAAAGTACGACACCCTTGTCCGCCTGCTGAAGGAGCACGATGATGGCTCCCCTGCGGTCGTTTTCAGCTCTGAATTGAAAGAGGGCGTCCTGGACAGGCTTCAGGAGCGGCTTTTATCAGAAGGTTTCCGTGTAGCCAGGATCGATGGCGACCCGGAGCGATGCGGGGCAAAGCGGCAGAAGATACTCTCTGATTTCAAGAATGGCGAGTATGACGTGGTGATCGCGACGCTTGCGACATTGGGGGAGGGAGTCAACCAGCTTGTCCGGGCCCACCGCGGCTATTTCCTCGATGTTCCTTTCACCGAAGCGGAGGTAGCCCAGGGCGTGACAAGATTGGACCGCAAGGGCCAGAAGAACCCTGTGGACATCTATATGCTTATCTCGGAGAACAGCATAGACGAGGTATTGCTCGGTCTTATCGAGAAGAAGAAGGTGCTCTCAGAGTTCCTCATCGACGGCCACGACCTGACCGATGAGGAGAAGGCTATCTTCGATAGCGAGACGCCATTGGTCCGCACCGGCGCCGATCCGTTGAAGAGCTTATACCACTTTTTCGGATGGATAACGAACAGGCGGATAGACGACATAACGATGCTCCTGGATGACACCGTGATCGGCTCATTCATCGCCAAGAAGTATTACGAGAATTTCGAAGGCTCGTTCTACGGGAACGTGCAGAACCTGATAGGCCAGACGGTCAAGGCGATGGAAGCCTCAGGGAAAAGATTCGGCCAGACATTGGATATCGCTTCCGGCCCTTGCTGCCTGGCAAGGACCTTGGGGAGGCCGATAGTGTCGTTGGATGCCAACAAGCAGGCGCTCGAGTTCGGGAAAGCGATGCTCGGGGAATCGGCCGGCGAGACCGTGCATGCGAGCTTCCATGACATGCCCCTCGAGAGCGGACGGTTCGATCTGGCCGTCTTCTCGCTTGGATTGCTCCACTCGGCCCCGAATGAGAGGGAGGATGTGTTGCGGGAAGCGAACAGGGTGATGAAGGAGGAAGGCATCCTTATCATCACGCTGCCTAACGGCCCTTCCAGGGAGGAGAAGCTGGCAGCAGCGCTCGGGAAACTCGGTTTCCGTATCCTGCCTGGCGTGACAGGTACGGCGAATGCCATAGAAAAAAAGGATTTCGAATGCATCATGATAACGGCAGTCAAGGTATCGGATCCGCCGCCTGAGCGGTTATCGGTCTCGCTTTTCGACTACGACAAGGACAAAGGGAGGTCGGAGAGCAGCGAGGCAGAGGTGCCGGACCATATCAAGAGGAAGGTCTACGAGAAGTTCACCATAGACAGCGTCCCGGTCGACGAATGCGCCGGCGAATCGGCCAAGAGCATGGATGACCCGGAGAGAAAAGGAATCACCGATGCGAAAACCAGGATACGGACGATGAGCGAGAAAGAGCGCATCACCTTCCTATCCAAGCGATATCCAGGGAAAAGCCTGCGCGCCATACCCAAGAGCGACCTGGATTCGATGGGGATTGAGATCGTGGAGCTGAGGAAGGGCAACCATACGGCGCTTACGGTCCGGCTCAAGGAGGAGGCTTCGATGGGCGCCGACCACAGCGGATTCTCATCCAAGAAGGTAGCCGAGAGACAGGCGAAAGCGAAGGTGAAGGGATGAGGCGGAAGACGATCCAGGCCCCCCAGGAAGCAGGTCCTGAGGCGTTCGCGAGAGCCAAACCCGATGCAGAAGGATTGGCCAAAAGGAAGGTTTTGAGGGTTTGGAAAGGCATGAGCGACGAAGAGCTGCTCATCCATGCCGAACGCTACATCAAAGAGCGCAGCATAAAGTCACGGCAAGAGCTCATCCATTCAGATTCCGGACTGAATATGGTACTGCGGAGAAGAGTCCTGATGGACCGGATCGTATTCCCGCGCGATGAAAGACGATGGATGATATATTCGGATGATATGCTCATCGCGCATGCGAAGCAGGTGATGTCCGGGCATGAGATAACCGGAAGGTTCGCGTTGCAGAAACATGACCACTCCTTTTACGGAGCATTGCTGGAACGAGGTCTCCTGGATAAAATCGGGTTCCAGGATGATGAACGGGCATGGCGACGTTATAGCGATGCCAAGCTCCTTGAATACGCCTGGGGGCGGATATCGGAGCTCGGATTGAAGAGGAGATCGGATCTGGAAAGAGCGGACGTATCGCTTTACGCGGCCCTGACAAAAAGGCGGTTGCTGACGAAATTGCGCTTCGAGAGAGACAGATCCCGCAGGAGCAAAGGATTCCTGGAAGGGATGAACGAAGACGAACTGGTACGATACGCGCAAACGAGGATAGACGGACTGGGGGCCGAAAACAAGAGGATGTTGCAGGACTCGGACCAGACCCTCTACACATTCCTGAGGCAGAAAGGGGTGTTGGTTCGTCTCAGCTTCGAGCGGATAAAACGCGATTTTTCACGCATGGCTGATGGGACGCTCATAAAATGCGCGAAGGAGCTGATGTCAAAGCACAGCATTTCAAAACGGAGCCAGCTCCAGCATATCGATGCGAGCCTTTACCATGCTCTGCATGGACGGGATCTGCTCGGCAGACTGGGATTCGAAGGCGATAAGCGCAGATGGAGCTTGTATGATGATCCCAAGCTGGTCGAATATGCGACGAAGCTGGTTCGCGATAACAATATCCCAAACAAGACGGGCCTCGTGGAATTCGACGTAGGGCTTTGGGGCGCTCTTGTCAAAAGAGGTCTCCTCGACAGCGTATTCCGCCCTATCGACCAAGCCCGTGAGACGATAGCCAGGATAAAAGGCCTCCAGGAGATTGCTGAGGCTCTGGACGAATTGGGTGGTCGCGGATGAGCGCTCAGAAGATCAGGACGGCCAGAGGACCTGCGATACGCGATCAAGCAAAGGAACCGCTCACCGAAGGATTGGCTAAGGTCAAACATCCCAGAAATTTCCTGAAAAGCATGAGCGACCAGGAATTGATGGCATTCGCATGCAAAATGATCGAAGATGAAGGCATCAAGAGCCCGATGGGGCTGGAGAGAGCGTATAAAGCGCTGTATCGCGCCCTGAAGGCGAGAGGGCTGATGGATTCGCTCCGATTCGAGAAAAGAAGGAAGACGAGGAGGTGGGGAAGCGACGAGGAAGTCCTGACGATCGCCAAATCCTTGATAGCGGAGAAAGGGATAGTGAACAAGGCCGCCCTGGAGAAGGAGGACTCGGGATTATTCGCGGTTTTGAGGGTTAGAGGGCTGCTCGGCAGGATCGAGTTCGAAAAAAGGTGCGATATACGCCGCTGGAGAAGCGATGAAGAGATCCTCGGATGCGCCAGGAAGCTGATCGAGGAGAGGCATATCCGCAACCGGAACGGCCTGGACGTGGCGGATCAGGGATTATATTGCACCTTGAGGAGAAGAGGGCTGCTGGATTCCATCGCATTCGCAGAAAGGGCCGAGCACCGCAGATGGGCAACCGACAACGAATTGCTGGAATATGCACGCAAGATGATCGAGGAGAGAGGGATAAAAAGCGAGGGGGGGCTGAAAAAAGCGGATCGCGGTGTGCATGCGGTCCTTAGAAAGCGGAATCTGCTCGATTCGCTCGATTTCGAAGAGAGGCGGAAGAATAGAAAGTGGGGCACTGATGAGGAGGTGCTGGATTACGCCCAGAGGCTGATCAGGGAGAAAGGGATTACGAACAGGAATGGCCTCTCGATAGCTGACCAGAGCCTCTATGCCCTTCTGATGAAGAGGAAGCTCATCGATTCCCTGGGTTTGGAGGAGAAAGAGGAACACAGGAGCTGGGGAAGCGACGGAGAGGTTCTGCGGTTCGCCAGGGCATTGATCGAGGAGAGAGGGATAAGGACCAGAAGCGGGCTTTGTGATGCGGATGCCGGCCTGTATTCGGTTTTGAGGGCCAGAGAGCTCTTGAGCTCGATAGATTTCGAAGAGAGGCACGAGCAGAGGAAGTGGGGCACGGATGAGGAAGTGCTGGAGTTCGCGGCGGCATTCATCGAAAAGGCTGGGATCACGAAGCGAAGCGGGATCAATGATTCGGATCCTGGATTGTATCTCATCCTGAGGAAAAGGGGGCTTCTCGACCGGCTCTTCCTCCCTATCGAGCGATCACGCGAATCCGAAGAGAGAAAGAAAGGGCTGGAGCAGATCGCAGAGGCTCTTGACGAGTTCGGTGATACGAAATGAGGCTCCGCCATAAAAAGAGCGCTGGGCAGTTGTCAAAGAGCAGCGCAGAACCGGTCGCCGAGGGTATACTGAGGGAGCCTAAGAGAAGGCATTGGAATCACTTGGACGATGAAGGGCTTGTCAAGCATTGCCAAAGGTTCATAGAAGAGAACGGGATCAAGAATCCGTACGGGCTGAAGACGATAGATAGTGGGTTGTATCAAGCGTTGAGGAAGCGGGAGCTCCTCGATTCCATAGGGTTCGAGAAGAGACGCGAAACACGGGAATGGGGAGCGGATGAAAACGTGCTGGAGACAGCCAGGAAGACGGTCGAAGAGAACGGCATAAGCAATCGTAGCGGTCTGGCGAAGGCGGATCCTGGATTGTATGATGTCCTGCGCCATAGGAAACTCCTCGATTTTGTTTGTTTCAAGGAAAGGACCAACAGATGGGGGAAAGATGAGGAAGTGCTTGGATTCGCACGGAAAGAGATCGAGAAGGAGGGGATAATGAGCCGAAACGGGCTGAAGAAGGCGGATCCGAAATTATATACCATTTTGAGGAATAGGAAGCTGCTCCATCTCATTGGATTGGTGGATAGGGTCAAGCAGGGGAAGTGGGGGACGGATGCGGAAGTCCTGAAGATAGCCAGGGATAGGATCGAAGGGGATGGGATCAGGAATCGGAGCGGGCTTGAGAAGGCGGACGGCGCATTGTATGCGGTTCTGAAGAGAAGGGACCTGCTCGATTCGATCCGGTTCGAGAAAAGGCCGCGGCAGAGGAATTGGGGCACGGATGGGGAAGTGCTGGAATTCGCCGCATCGTTCATCGCAGAGAACGGGATCGACAATCGAAGCCAACTCGGGGGGGCGTATCCCGGATTATATGCGGTTTTGAACAAAAGGAAGCTGCTCGATTCTGTCATTTTCAAGGAAAGGGAGCTGCATCGGAAGTGGGGGCCGGACCAGGAAGTGCTGGCGGTCGCGAGACATTTCATCCAAGAGAACGGAATAAGGAATAGGATTGGGCTGGAGGAAGCCGATTGCGGATTGTATAATGTCTTGAGGCTGAGGAGACTGCTTGATTTTGTTGGATTAGACGACAAGCGGCAATCACGGAACTGGGGGGATGATGAGGAAGTGCTCGCGATAGCGCGGAAATTGATCGAAGAGAAAGGGATAATGAACAGGAAGATGCTGGAGAAGGTCGATAGGGGACTACTTGATGTTTTATCGAAGAGAAAACTTCTCGATTCGATCCGGTTCGAGAAAAGGCAGCAGTGGAGGAGATGGGGGACGGATGGGGAAGTGCTGGGATTCGCGCGGAAATTGATGGAGGAGAAGGGGATACGGAGTCCGAGCGGGTTGGAGAGGGTTGATTCAGGATTGCATGCTGTTTTAATGAAAAGAAAGCTTCTCGATTCACTGGAGTTCGATGAGAAGCGGGAGACACGGAAGTACGGGACGGATGAGGAAGTGCTGGGACTAGCGCAGAAATTGATCGATGAGAATGGGATAAAGAGTCCGAGCGGGCTGAATATGGCGGATTCTGGATTGCATCAAGTTCTGTTAAGGAGAGGATTAGTGGATTTGATTAAGTTTGAGAAGAGGCAGATTCAGCAAGAATGGGGAAGCAGGGAAGAGATTCTTGAAATCGCTTCGAGATTCATTGAGGAGAATAAGATACGAAGACCTAGCGATCTTGATAGGGTAAATAAAAAATTGTACCAGGCGTTGTGGAGACGGCAACTCCTCGATACGGTTTTCGCTCCGATCAGGCAAAGGCAGGAAACGGAAGATCGGGAGAAAGGCCTCCAGGAGATCGCAGAAGCGCTCGAGGAATTTGGAAGAGAATGATTCCTTTTTTCTTATCCATCAAGAGCTGTTTCCTCCCCTACCGCTTCGCCTTTAAAACATTCGATAGCATAGTCTTCTCCGTGATTCCATGTCAAGGAAAATCCTGATAACATCAGCGCTGCCTTATGTGAACAACGTGCCGCACCTGGGGAACATCATCGGATGCGTCCTCTCGGCGGATGTGTTCTCCCGTTACTGCAAATCCAGAAAATACGAATGCATCTATGTGGGCGGAACAGACGAATACGGAACTGCGACTGAGATCAAGGCAATAGAGGAAGGGGTCACACCGAAGGAAATCTGCGACAAGTATTACAAGATCCATAAGGACATCTACGACTGGTTCGGCATCGGTTTCGACATTTTCGGCCGGACCTCGACCGAAAAACACACGAAAATCACCCAGGAGATTTTCCTAGATCTCCACAGGAACGGCTATGTCAAAGAGGACGAGATCGAACAGCTCTATGACGAGAAAGCAAACATGTTCCTGGCGGACAGATACATAGAAGGGACATGTCCCCATTGTGCCTACGAAGCCGCGAGGGGGGATCAGTGCGACAAGTGCGGCAAGCTTCTTCATCCAGGCGAACTCATCAATCCGGTGAGCAAGGTCACGAAAACAAAACCAGTGCTCAGGAAGACGAAGCACCTGTTCATCAATCTGCCTGGCATAGAGAAAGAACTCGGGATATGGATAGCCAAGGCATCCAAAGAAGGGGGATGGTCCGAGAACACGGTGAAGATAGCCCAGTCCTGGCTCAGGGAAGGCCTGAAGAAGCGCGCAATAACACGCGATCTGAAGTGGGGCGTTCCGGTTCCGCTGAAAGGGTGGGAAAATAAGGTATTTTATGTGTGGTTTGAGGCGCCCATCGGATATGTGTCCATAACCGCCAATCTCACCGACAAATGGGAGGAGTGGTGGCTGGACGGCAAGGACGTCCGGCTCTACAACTTCATAGGAAAGGACAACGTGCCTTTCCATGCGGTGATCTTCCCTTCCACGCTCATGGGTACCAGGAAGCCATGGACGCTGGTGCACCACATAAGCACAACCGAATTCCTGAATTATGAAGGAGGGAAGTTCTCGAAATCACGAAAGACCGGCGTTTTCGGTGACGATGCTATGAACTCCGGTATAACGGCAGATGTGTGGCGCTACTATCTCCTATCCAACCGGCCGGAACAGGCTGACACGGATTTCACCTGGGCCGATTTCGCAGACAAGAACAACAACGAGCTGCTCGCGAACCTCGGAAACCTGGTGAACAGGACCCTTGTGTTCCTTAAGAACAACTTCGACGGCAAGATGCCGGCAGCAGGTCCGCTGAGCCATGGTGACAGGGAATTTCTGGAGCAGCAGGGGAGACTGGCAGGCGAGATCACCGAGGCCATGGAGAAGGTGAAGATCAGGGATGGCCTGCATAGGATCATGGCGTTCTCCAAAAACGCGAACAAATATTTCCAGGACAACAGACCATGGGAGCTGGTAAAGAAAGGGCAGGACCCGGAACGCGAGACTGAAAACCGGAGACGGGCGGATACGGTCATCAGCATACTGGCAAACCAGCTCAAGGACCTGGCAATACTTGCGGAGCCGTTCCTGCCCCATACGAGCGCGGAGATATTCGCGCAGCTCTCGCTCGAGCCCCAGAGGTGGGACAGACTAGGAACACCCCTGCCGGCGAACCACGCCATTGGGATTCCGAAAACGCTTTTCAGGAAGATCGAGCAGAAAGAAGTCGGAGAGCTCAAGGCGAAATATGCAGGAAAACAGGAGGAGCGGGCGCCGGCCTTTGCTGATCTGGACCTGGAAGTTGGCGAGATCCTGAGTGTGGAGAAACATCCGAACGCAGAGAAGCTGTATGTGGAGCGGGTTAAGCTGGGCGACGGTGAAAGGCAGATAGTCTCCGGGCTTGTGGGCTACTACCTGGCCGAGGAGCTCATAGGGAAGAAGGTCGCCATAGTAAAGAACCTGAAACCCGCAGCGCTGCGCGGTGTGGAGTCCCAGGGTATGCTTTTGGCTGCCGAGGGAAGGGAGCACGTTCCCCAAAAAATCGGGAAGGGCTCGGGCGTGGAACAGGGTGTCGTCGAGGTCATATTCTGCGATAGAAGCAGCGTTGGCGAGAAGGTCGGGCGCAAAGGCGAGAAGAGCAGCCCCAAACCGCTGATCACCTTTGACGAGTTCAAAAAAATAAGAATCGACGTTAAGGATTTTGCGGTTTCGAGCGAAGGCAAACCGCTTGTGACCGCAAGCGAAGAGCTGAGGGTGAAGAACGTGAAAGACGGGGTCGTTGGCTAAGGTCCCGAGGAAACGTAATTGCGAGAATGAGGCGAGCAGATGAAGCAGGCATATGCGATCTTGTTTTTCATCGCTGGAACTGTCCTCATGATGACGCTCTATGGCAATGAGCTTCTGCTTTTAGGTATCCTGGCCGCAGCGGTGTTGGGATGCCTGGCGATCGACAATTGGAAAAACACCAAAAAATTTGTTGCCGCCATGATCGTGGGAGGAGCGTGCGAAAACATTGCCGTGATGCTCGGCGCCTGGAAATACGCCAATGCGGGGTATCTTTTCGCGCCGCTCTGGCTGCCCGTCGGCTGGGGGATGGCGGTGGTGTTTCTTGAGGAAGCGTTCTCAGAAGGGGTGCCTGAACCTCAGTTTTCCAAAAGGGCTTTCGTAATGGCCATCGGAGGCACAGTCCTCAC
>Ga0315268_10002537_pt1 | contig 20524 bp, 19 predicted proteins | sample C1_top_MG_FD_204535 | JGI IMG/M metagenome (GOLD analysis project Ga0315268, IMG submission 204535) | Sediment microbial communities from Yellowstone Lake, YNP, Wyoming, USA - C1_top | ecosystem: Environmental > Aquatic > Freshwater > Lake > Sediment | place: USA: Wyoming | collected 2017-08-01
TGCGGCTGGCGGCCAGCAGCCGCCATAGGGCGTTTTCGGCTTCACCTAGCCGCGCCAGGGTGATGGTCAGGTCGCGCAGGCGCAGGCGCGCTTCGTCAAAACTGACATCGGTCCACATCAGGCCGACCGGTTGCAGGGGCAAGGGTTCTGCTGAAACGCTCGGGTATTCGACGCCGACGCTGGAGCGGGCGACCACTTTCAAGGCCACGGCTGGTTTGAGGCCGACCGCCGACTGACGCAGCATCTGTCCGCCCATGCGCATCTGGACGATGCCCAGCCAGTGATACGCCTCAGACAAATCCTGAGCGGTCTGGGCGCGCAACTCGCGATACTGTGCGAGCCGCTCGTAAACCAGGCGCGTCAGCAGGTCGCGTTTCTTTTCCAGCATCTCGCGCCCCTGCTCGAGAAAACGCACCTGCCGGTCGACCTGCAGCAGGGCGCTCTTGGTGGGGGGAACGGGGAGGCGTTTTTTCATGGCGGAGGAGCGGACGGATAGCGCGGCTAGACCCCGGTCGCTTTGTGATATTTCGCCAGTTCCTCTTCCGAGACGCGGATCAGGGCATCCGCTGGCAACATGGAGAGCAGTTGCCAGGCGAGGTCGAGTGTCTCGACAATGCTGCGTTCCTCTTCCTCGCCCTGGCCGATGAAGCGGTGCTCGAAAGCTTCAGCAAATTGCAGGTAACGGCGATCGGCATCGCCCAACTCCTCGGCGCCGATTATCGCCGCCAAGCCGCGCACTTCGAGTGCTTTAGCGTAGCTGGCGAACAATTGGCTGGCGACGTGGGGATGATCCTCGCGCGTGAATTTCTTGCCGATGCCATCCTTCATCAGGCGCGACAGTGACGGCAGCACGGTGACCGGCGGATAGACGCCCTGGTTGGACAATTCGCGGCCAAGCACGATCTGGCCCTCGGTAATGTAGCCGGTGAGGTCGGGAATCGGGTGGGTGATGTCGTCGGACGGCATCGACAGCACGGGGATCATGGTGATGGAGCCACGCCGGTTCTTGATACGGCCGGCGCGTTCGTAGATTTCCGCCAAGTCGGAATACAGATAGCCCGGATAGCCCTTGCGCGCTGGAACGTCGCCGCGCAGCACCGCCACTTCGCGCAGCGCTTCGGCGTAGGCGGTCATGTCGGTCATCACCACCAGCACGTGGTAGTCGAGGTCGAAGGCGAGGTATTCGGCGGCAGTCAGCGCCGCGCGCGGTGTGAGCAGGCGCTCGATCACCGGCTCGTCGGCAAGGTTGAGGAACATCACCACCTTGTTGAGTACGCCGCTTTCCTCGAAGCTTTCCTGGAAGAAACGGGCATCGGCGTGCGAGGCGCCGAAAGCAGCAAACACCACGACGAAGCCAGACGAGCCTTCGCCGAGCAGCTTGGCCTGGCGCACAATCTGCGCGGCGACGCGGTTGTGCGGCAGGCCACCGCCGGAAAAGATCGGCAGTTTCTGGCCGCGCGTCAGGGAGTTCATGCCGTCGATGGCGGAAATGCCGGTCTGGATGAATTCGCGCGGATAGGCGCGGGCGGCCGGGTTGAGCGGCTCGCCATTGACGTTGCGACGGTCGGCGGAAATGATCGGCGGCCGCCCGTCACGTGGCAGTCCGGCGCCGTTGAAGACGCGGCCGAGAATATCGCGCGCGACCGGCAGCTTGAACGGCTCGTCGAGGAAGCGTACCCACGTGCGTTCCAGATCCAGTTCGTCAGTGCCTTCGAAGACTTCGACCAGTACGGCGTTATCGGCAGAGCGGATCACCAGACCGGAACGCAACCGTCCGGCATGGTCGCGTATTTGCACGCGCGAGCCGGCGGCGACGCCCGTCACGTTGCCCATCACGAGGAGCCCGCCCTGGGCGGAGGTGGCGGTACGGAATTCGATATTTTTCATGGCCTTGCCTTGTCTTCACGTGCGGGGACAGTGGGTGAAGTTGGTTCGTAATCCACCGCAATCTGCTCAAACTCGGCGGGAATCCGGGCAATCTTGGCTTGCAGCGCGGCGAGGTCATCCGACGTATGCTGGCTCTTCCAGCGCCGTGCCTGCGACAGCAGGGGCATCTGGATCAGCCGGCGCGCTGGGGCGCCCAGCTTCACCAGTTTCATACCTTGGCGGTAAATTTCCAGCAGTGCGGCGAGCAGCGCGTATTGTTTTTCCGGCGACGAGAAGCTGTCGACCTCATCGGTGGCGGCCTGTTGCAACAGGCCTTCCTTGAGTAGGCTGGAAGCTTCCAGCGTCCAGCGTTGTTCGCTCGACAGCGCTTCGACGCCGACCAGATTGACGATGCGCTGCAATTCTTCCGACGCCGCGAGCAGATCGAGGGCGGCGGCGCGGGCAGCGGCCCAGCCAGGATCGACGTTCTCCGCCCACCACTTGGCAGCGGAGGGAACATAGCCGGAGAAGCTTTCCAGCCAATCCACCGCCGGGTAATGGCGGGCATCGGCCAGTTCTTTCGAGAGCGCCCAAAAAGTCTGGATGATTTCCTTGGTGTGGCTGGTGACGGGCTCAGAAAAGTCCCCGCCCGGGGGTGAGACGGCGCCGATCAAGGTCACGGAGCCATGGTCGCCAGCGAGCGTTTCCACCCGTCCCGCCCGTTCGTAAAATGCCGCGAGGCGTGAGCCGAGATAAGCGGGGTAGCCTTCCTCGACCGGCATCTGCCCGAGCCGGCCGGCGACTTCACGTAGCGCCTCGGCCCAGCGGCTGGTCGAGTCGGCGACCATCACCACGTCGTAGCCCTGGTCGCGGAAATACTCGGCCAGGGTGATGCCGACATAGATCGACGCCTCGCGCGCCACCACCGGCATGTTGGAGGTGTTGGCGATCAGCAAGGTGCGCTCCATCAGCGGGCGACCGGTGTGCGGGTCCATCAGTTCGGGCATGAATTCCAGTACGTCAGTCAGCTCGTTGCCACGCTCGCCGCAGCCGACGTAGATGACGATTTCGGCGTTGCACCAGCGTGCAATTTGCTGCTGCAACATCGTCTTGCCTGCGCCGAATGGACCGGGAATCGCCGCCTTGCCGCCCTTGAGCAGGGGGTAAAAGGTATCAAGGATGCGCTGCCCGGTGATCAACGGCTTCACCGCATGGTCACGCCGCTTGAACGGGCGCGGCGTGCGTACCGGCCAACGGTGGAACAGATGCAATTTCTCGATGTGGCCGTCGTGCAGCTTCACCCGGCCGATGATCTCGTCGATCGTGTAATCGCCTTCCGGTGCCAACTCCATCAATTCGCCTTGGATCAGCGGCGGCACCAGGATGCGGTGCTGGATGGAGGCGGTTTCCTGTACCGACCCTAGCACGTCGCCTCCAACGATATGCGGCGCAGTGTGGCGGCGCGGATCGGGCACGAAGTGCCAGCGTTGCTCACGCGACAGCGCCGGCACGGCGACACCCCGGGCGATGCGGTCGCCACTTTTTTCCCGTACTGCATTCAGGGGCCGCTGCACGCCGTCGAAGATGGCATTCAGCAAGCCGGGCCCAAGCTCCACCGAGAGCGGCCAGCCCAGGCCTTCTGCTTCTTCGCCGGGGCGCAGGCCGGCGGTGTCTTCATACAGTTGCGCCAGCGCGGTATCACCCTCGCGGCCGATCACTTCGCCGATCAGGCCGATGCGGCCGACCCGCACCTGCTCGCCGAGCACTGTTTCAGGCAGTTGCAGCTTGACCAGGGGGCCGTTGATTTCGAGGATTTTGCCCATTTGGATTCCCGTCGTTTTCTAGTCGTGCGCCGCGCTGTTCATGTCCGGCGGAACAGCCGTTCCATGGCCACGCGGGCGAGTTCATCGGCCAGTCGGGACTGGCGTCCTTCGAAGGTATGATCGATTTGCGCGCGGTTATCGGCGAGGCGCACGCGGATGCCTCCCTCGCTGATCTGGTTGTGCGGGTGCAACTCGATGCGGCGGCCGGGTGCCGCGCGTGCAACGATATTCGCCCACTCCGCTGCCAGATGCGGCTGGTCTGCCGCCCGTACTTCGGCCACCAGATCGCCTGGCGGTAATGCCCGGGCGGCGTCGGCGAGCCAGGTTTCCAGCACACCCAGATAACGTTTGTCATCGCCCGTCAGTTGCTGAAATGCCAGTCGTACTCCCGCTAGATTGGCTTCGGTGAGCGCCCAACGCAACCGGTCCAAGTCGGCTGCCAGCCGGGCTTCCGCTGCCTGTACTTGGCGCAGCACCTGGCGTTCTGCACCGGCCTTGGCGGTGGCAACCGCGCGCTCCTCGGCAAGTCGCAGCCCCTCGGCCGTTTCCTGGAGAATGCGCGCCCGGGCGGCTTCGGTATTCTGGCGCTGCTCGCGCACCAGGGTTTCGGCCTGGTGCAACAAGGCGGCTTCCAGCTGGCTTACTTGTGCATTTGCATCCATATGCTTCTCCAGACAGCGTGCTTCATTTGAGCGCCTCCGGTCCCAGCACTGCGCGCACGACCTCATCCACGGCAGGTGCGTAGTCAAACGGCGCCGCGAGGGGAGGCAACTCGGTGACGACGATACGGCCCCCTTCGTTGCGCAGGCGGTTAAGCCAGGGGCCGCCGCTATGTGCCAGACCGGTCTCGAGCAGAACCAAGGCCTGACTGCCTTCCTTGACGAGTTGCGCCAAAACTTCCTCGACCTTGGCCGTATCGGCATCGGGATAAACCTCGGCGCCAATCAGACTGAAGCCCTCGGTCAGGCCGGCGCTACCGAGTACGACCAGCCGCCCACCCGCAGCAGGGGTTTCAAGTTCATGCCCCACGTTGCGCTCCTACAGCTTACCCAGTAACAGGATGGACATCACCAGACCGTAAATCGCCACCCCTTCGGCCAGACCCATGTAGATCAGAGTACGGCCGAACATCTCTGGTTTCTCGGCGATCACCGCCAGGGAGGCGGAACCAACCGGGCCCAGAGCGATGCCGGCACCGATGGCTGCCACGGCGGTGGGCAGCCCGATACCGATCAGTGCCAGCCCCTTGCCCAGTGAAATTTCTACCGCTGCCCCGGCGACTGCCGGTTCGGCAGCGAGAACTTCCTGCACACCCAGCAACAGTGTGCCGGCCAGGGCCAGGCCGAAAACCAGGAAATTCCCCAGTACGCCGCCTTGCAACCAGCGTGGCGCAGGCAATTGGCGTGGTTTAAATTCCAGCCATACCCCGATGCCGATCATGGCAGCGACCGAGCAACCCATTAATGTGATCAACCAGTTCATTTTTCTCTCCCAAAAAACGCGAACGATCAGACTTTCACTTTGCGCCCGCCAGCTTCAGCGGGACAAACTCGCTACCATCGCCACTGAAGAAACGGGAAAACCCTTCGTAATACATCAGACGCAGCGCCTGGATGGCGACGATACCGCCTTCCAGCACGATGATCACCACGTTGCCCAGCACGATCGTCAGCCAGTGGCCGGTTGTATCGAAGCCGTTGGCAATGGTAAACACGGCCAAGGCGAGCGCCACATGGTTGAGGCTAAATGCCGCGACCCGCATGAAGGACAGGGTATTGGCGAACAGGTTGATGCCGGTTTCCAGGGTTTCGATGGCAGTTACCAGCGCACGTTCGCTGAAGCCGGCGCGGGTTTCCACCCACTTGAACACGGCGACTGTGGTAATGCCGAGCAGGGCCATGCCCCACGTCAACGGGTTGAAATAGCCGAAATCGACGAATCCAGACATCCCCATGATGCTGGCGGTAGCGCCCAGATAGAACAGCAGGCCGGCCAGACCGGTGGAATCGAACAGCGCCGCGTCAAGATGGCCGGCGTTCAGCTGGTTGTAGATATTGGCTAGCAAGGTAAAGGTAATGAAACCGACACCGAAGAGGATGGCCACGGTCAGGATGTGCGTCGGATCATGCAGGGGTGACAGCCAGACGGGTGCGAGCACATCTTCGTAGCCAAAGACGCTGCCGTAAAGCAGACCGAAGCCCATTGACACGATGCCCGCCGCGATACCGACCCAGGTGGTGCGCCCCAGTTTGCGATAGAGAAAAACAGCCAGAACGAGAATCACGCCGCCGTGGCCCACGTCACCGAACATTGCGCCGAATAACAGGAGATAGGCTAGCGCAAACAGCAGCGTGGGGTCGAACTCGCCATAACGCGGAATACCGTAGCTCTTGACGAGTGGCACGAAGGGTTTCAACCAGCCCGGATAACACACTAGCGAAGGCACTTGCCGGGCCTCGCGGGCCTGCGGCTCTTCCATGTTCAACCAGTATTGGCCATGAAAACGCGCTTCCAGGGCCGACTGCAATTCTTTCGCCCGGCGTCGGGGTATCCAGCCCGACAGGCTGGCCAGGGCACCGCGTCCGCGCACACCAACGAGAGCTGCTTCGGCCAGCGGTTGGCCGAGGGTCACACGCAAGCGTGCTTCCTCCAGGCCGGAACGGTATTCGCCACGCAAACTGTCCATGGCGTTGCATTCTGCGCTGACGCGTGCCTCCACGCGTTTGCGCTCTTCCAGCAGGCAACTGCGTGCCGTATCGGGATGTGCGCACAACTCCGGTGGTACCGGCAGTTCACGCCAACCGGCCTGGGAAAGGAGCCCGTTGACTTCCTGCTGGCGGTCACGCGGGCCGGCAATCACGGCATAGACCTGGTCGCCAACCGTGTCGAAGGTGTACAGCAGCGAGCCTGTCATCGACAGTGCTTCCCCCATGCGCTTGATGCTGGCGGCGGGCAGGCTGCCAATATTGACCGCCAGCAGGCCACTCGGGCGTAGCAGCCGTGCAAGGTCGACATCAAGATGATCCAGCTTGGCGAGGGTTTCCTGCAAGGCATCCAGATGGCGCACTTCTTCCTGGATGCGGGCTTCGCCCTCATGGGCCGCCAGGCAGGCATTCCACACCTCCTTGAGCCAGGCGTTGAGTTCCTCCAGATCGGCCAGGGTGGGCGCCGCCACGCCTTGGGGGATAGTCAGTTTAGGCAAGCCGCCACAGCGCTCGACCAGCTTGGATACGCGTGACTCGGCTTCCAGCCAGGCTTCCCGATAGGCAGCGGCAGGTTTTTCGTCAAGCGCTGCCGGGGCGTATTCGGCAGGGTTATAGATACCGAAGCGCGCCAGTTCCAATGCCGCGTCCGGTGCTTCGGAGGCGAGCATGAGGAGGCGGATCTTGATCAGGGGTTCAGCGCGGAACATCACGCATTTCCTGAGAGAGACTGGTACATGGCGAGACGGATGTCGGCCGGCGGAAGATCCAACAGCCGTCCGCGCAAAACCGCACGGACCGAGCGCAGTTCGCGTTCGCGTAGTAACAGGTAGGCGAACGCACGCGCGATTGCCGGGGCGCCGGAGCGCAGCACCTTATGGGCACTCGTGGCAGCGGTGTGCTCCATGCGGGTGAATACCTGCGGGATTTCCGTGACCCCTTCCATCGACGTACGCAGCGATGCCGGCAGGGCGTCAAGGATGTCCGCCAGATCGGGTAGTGCTGCGAGTTCGCGCAAGCGCGTTGAAGTCAGGCTGTAATGGGAACCGACCAGCAGAAAATAGACTTGGGAGGGCGGCAGGTTGTAGTTGAAACGGTAACGCAACAGCCAGACCAGGTTGATGCGGTCAATAAGTCCGCCCATCAGGCGCCGGAAGGCTACACCGTTGGTCTTTTCCAGCGGCTCGGCACGTTGTGCCAGTCTTTCGTAGTAGCTGCGGTCGAGTGCGGCATCAAGAATGAACGGGTTGTGGTTTTCCTCAAAGGCGCGCCTGGCCTGGCGCACGATGGCCGCGTAGGGACCGGCTTCGAGACGCCGTAACAGCTCTGCGACGTCTTCGGCGTGGGCCAGATCCTGGATATCCAGCCGCCCGAAGCTGCCCATCGGCGTCAGCCGGTTCAACAGCTCAGCCGGACGCTCGCCGGTCATCTTGCCGCGCAGCAGGGTCTTGAGATTGCTCACTTCGAAACGCTCGGTCCAGTAAATCAGGAAGTCTCGTCCGGCGCCAGTCAGCGGGCGGATGAGTACGGTCGTTTCCTCCAGCAGTTGCGCGATGATGCGCTGCTCAAGTGAACGGTTGTCCAAGCTATCGAAACCGGCGGCCAGTTGCGGTAATCCGCGGGCGCCGAGCGTTTCGGCCATTTCTGTGGCAGGCGTCTCGATGAGCTTGCTGAAATTCTCCGCCTCCCAGAGCCGGCTGGAGAATAGGGTGACACGGGTATTCAAATAGGCGGACACGGGGTTTCCGGTCGGGAACACACTGCAGATCCGGGTTTAACTTGCCGGATCGAGCAATAGATCCAATGCGGCGTCGACCGCCTCCTGTTCATGTCGGGCCGCCATTTCGCGTAAATTGCGCTGGCGTTCCTCGTATTTTCGGGTCAGTTCTGCCACCGCATGTTCCGCGCGGTTGTGGGCTTCTTTCAGGTAGGGCTCACGCAATGCACTGAGTCCGACCGTGAAACGCGCTTCGGCCGCGCGCGCACCGGCAAGGGCTTCATCCAACATACGCTCACGCTCCGCACTTGCCGCATCAATGAGGCCTTGCGCTCGAGCTTCTGCTTCCAGAAGGCGTTTCAGATGATCTTCCATCTATTCTCTCGATGTATTGCTGAGGTTGAGTTATGGCTTACTTAGTTGATCGGGGCGTTCATTAAAAATTATGGTAGAGATTTCCCAAATTGGTATCTATATTGCTTATCGGCCGATAACGGATCTGGTGCAGCTTGCGCGCCACGAATGAATCTGATCCAGAACATCTTTATGGGAGAAGCTTGCTATGAACTTCGATGAGGGAGCGCGCATCGTCCTGGCAGTTCTGATTCTGGCAGCTTGCAGCAGAAGCCCGGATGCCGATATGTGGGAATGCCAGCTTGACGTGCAGAAGGGCAATGCCGGTCGTTCGCTGGCGGATATCGCCGAACGGGTGCGCGATATCGATGCTTGCATGGCCGCCCGAGGTTTCCGGCTGGATCTCGGCAACCCTGCGTGTCAGCCGGGTGCGGTCACCTCGACTTGCTACCGGTCGAAATAGCGGCGGGCAGGAGTCTGCCATGCCGTCCTGCCAGCGCCGACTATGAGTGCAGCAACACCAGTAGTCCCAGCGTCAGGGCGGTCGCCGCCAGGACGACGGCGAGCTTTGCCAAGTGCCGGTTCATGGCGGTGGCTTCATGGAGGCGGGCGATTTGCTCATCGGCTGCTGCACTGCGCGCATTGGCCTGCGTTAGCGCCTGATGCACGAGGCGCGGCAGTTGCGGCAGCAGCGTCGCCCACTGCGGGGCTTCGTGCTTGAGTTGCTTAAGTAAACCGCGCGGCCCGAGTTGCTCGCTCATCCAGCGTTCGAGGAAGGGCTTGGCGGTTTGCCAGAGGTCGAGATCGGGATCAAGCATGCGCCCGAGACCCTCGATGTTGAGCAGGGTTTTTTGTAGCAGCACCAGCTGCGGCTGGATCTCGACATTGAAACGGCGCGAGGTCTGGAACAGGCGCAACAACACCTTGCCGAAGGAGATTTCCTTGAGCGGCCGGTCGAAGATCGGTTCGCAGACGGCGCGCACTGCCGCTTCGAGTTCATCGACGCGCGTGCTGGCCGGCGCCCAGCCAGATTCGATATGGGCGGCGGCGACGCGGTGGTAGTCGCGGCGGAAAAAGGCGAGGAAATTGATGGCGAGGTAATTTTTGTCCACCGCGGTGAGCGTGCCGACGATACCGAAATCGAGCGCGATGTAGCGGTTGAAGGTGGCCGGCGCGTCAGAGACGAGGATGTTGCCCGGATGCATGTCGGCGTGAAAAAAACCGTCGCGGAACACCTGGGTGAAAAACAACTCGACCCCGGTACGCGAAAGCAGCTTCAGATCAATGCCGGCGGCGCGCAGGCGCTCGGTCTGGCCGATAGGGATGCCGTGCATGCGCTCCATCGTCATCACTTCGTGGGTACAGAAGTCCCAATGGACTTCGGGCACCAGCAGCAGTTTCGAGCCGGTGAAGTTGCGCCGCAGTTGCGAACAGTTGGCCGCCTCGCGCATCAAGTCGAGTTCATCGCCGAGGTGCTTGGCAAATTCGGCGACGACTTCGCGCGGCTTGAGCCGCTTGCCGTCCGACCAGAAACGTTCCAGCAGGCCGGCGAAGGTGTCGAGCAGCGCTAGATCGTGGGCGATCACCGGCTCGATGCCCGGCCGCAATACCTTGACGGCGACTTCGTGGCCATTGGGCAGGGTGGCAAAGTGGACTTGCGCAACCGAGGCCGAGGCGACCGGAATGGATTCGAAGCTGCCGAAAATCTGGTTAAGCGGCCGGCCGAAACTCTGCTCGATCTCGGCGATGGCTTCGTCCGAAGGGTAAGGTGGCACGCGATCCTGCAGCAGCGCCAGTTCATCGGCGAGGTCGGCGGGCAGCAGATCGCGGCGCGTCGACAACACCTGGCCGAACTTGACGAAGATCGGCCCCAGCGCCTCAAGCGCCTGGCGCAAGCGCTGACCGCGCGGTGCGTCCACATCACGCCAGAAATACAGCGAATTCAACAGCCCCAAGGGCAGGGCGAGCCGGCAGTTCGGATCGTGTTCGAGAATCAGCCGGTCAAGGCCGAATTTGAGGCCGACACGGACAATTTTGGCAAGACGGAAGAGGCGCACAGGGAATGCTGGGGAAAAAAGAGTCTGCACTTTAGCATCGAAGGCTCTGTGTGCCGTCCCACCAGCGCCGACTTTCTCTAGCAGCTCAGTCGGGCACGAATTTCAGCACGTTGCCGTTGATGCAATAGCGCTTGCCGGTGGGTGGCGGGCCGTCGTCGAAGACGTGACCGAGGTGGATGCCGGAACTGGCGCTTCTTACCTCGACACGGCGCATGCCGTGAGCTTCATCGGCGTGTTCGGTCAGTGCGCCGGGCAGGGGGTTGAAAAAGCTCGGCCAACCCGTGCCGCTGTTGAATTTGGTATCGCTGCGAAACAGCGCTATGCCGGTGATCGGATCAACGAAGACGCCGGGGCGTTTTTCATCCAGATGCGAGCCGGTGCCGGGGCGCTCGGTGCCCTGCTCAAAGGCGATCTGCTGCTGTGCCGGCGTGAGCAGGTGGAAGCCCAGCCATTTCCAGAAGCGCGGCTGCTCGCCGTTATAGCCGGTGAAGCGCGAGACTTCCTTACCGTTCTCGAACAGCACGATGGTCGGCGTGGCGAACAGGGATTTTTCCAGCGTCCAGCCGGCCGGCGCTTGCGGGCTCAGGGTGCGCACAATCGGCACTTCAGACTTCCACTTGTCGAGTACCTCGGCCTTGAATTGCTTGCAATACGGGCAATCCTCGGCTTCGAAAACAATCAGTTGCCGCTTGAGGTGCAATGCCTTGGGATCGAGCGGCTTGATCGGGGCCGCCGCCTTGGCGGGCGACGAACCAGGATATTTCACCCCCGTGCCGCCCAGCCCGCAATAGCCGTTGGGATTCTTCTTCAGGTAGTCCTGATGATAATCCTCGGCGGCAAAATACTTTTTGAGCGGGGCGATATCGGTGGTGATGGTGCCGCGACCGGCTTGTTTCAGGGCAGCCTGATAGGTGTCGCGCGTCTTCAGGGCGATGGCCTGTTGCGCGTCGCTGTTGGTGTAGATGGCGCTGCGATAGTTGGTGCCGACGTCGTTGCCCTGACGGTCGCCCTGTGTCGGATCGTGGCTTTCCCAGAATCGGATCAGCACGGTTTCGAGGCTGAGCTTGGCCGGATCGAAGCTGACCTTGACGACTTCGGCGTGATTACGCTGGGTGGTCTTGCCGCGCTTCAGTTCACGTTCGTGGGCCAGCACCGCTTGATAGTTGCCGGCAATATCGCCATTGGCGTAACCGCTCTCAACATTCGTGACGCCGGGTAATTCGCTCATGCGCTTTTCCGCGCCCCAGAAGCAGCCCATGCCCAGAACGATGGTTTCGGTGGCGCTAGCGAATGTCGGCATGATGAATATCCACAGGGCAAGTATTAGTCGATGGTTAATGGAACGCATATCTCCTCCCCGTGATATTTATGCCATGCTTTCCTCAGCGGTATCCACAAGATTAATGAAGTCCTCTGCGTCAAGCCCGAAGTGTCCCAATACGGCTTCGTCAAACTTTGACCACTCAATGTCTTCAGTCGTTCGCGTCATGTGGTGATGAATATGTTCAGCGAGGTGACCGATGCCGACAAAATTCAGGCAAGCCGTGTCGTCCTGGGCTTCTCCGCTGTAAACATCCAGCTCGTGGTGCAGCAGAATGGCGCGGCACAAGGTCGGGCTCAGCGACCAGGAGCGGGCGAGGAAGTAGCCGACGACCGCATGATTAGTGCCCACGGCGCGCTCTTCGACCGAGGTAAAGCGCTGATCCTCAGCTTGGTTGGCTTCGCTCAGTATGTCCCGATAGTCGGGAAATCGAGCCATCAGCACCGCGATGCCACAGTTGTGAAACAGTCCGTAGGTATAGGCTTCATCAGGCGGAATGCCGCGCAGCCGTTTGGCAATGATGCTGCAAAGCTGTGCGACTTTTTCCGAGGTATCCCAGAAACGCTCCAGCGAAGGCCCTCCTGTAGTCATCTGCTGGCGCAAGGCTATCGCTACGGCAATATTGCTGACATTGCGCAGGCCGATGATATCGATGGCTTTGGGAACGCTGCCAATCTTGCGCGTTAGGCCAAACGCGACCGAGTTGACCGTCTTCAGGATCGATGCGGCGAGGCCGACGTCACCACTGATGGTCCGCTTGATCTTGGCCAGATCGGGCGCTTCCTTCGTCAGCTCTTCCTGGAGCATGAGCACCACGGCCGGACGTGGGGGAATGGCGAGATCCTTCATCACGGAAGCGCTGATGCGCGGATCGTCTGTTTCGATGGTCATGGGTGTCACGCAGTGTGGAGTTGGTCTCTATTGTAATTGGATAATTGGGGCCCTCCATGATTGCGGCTGCTGTGAGTTTTTGAGACCGTTAGATTGACTCAGGTGAGTAGGGTTAGCTGATCAGAATATTGAGAAAAACCCGTCGAGGAAAAACCCAATACCCACCAACCCCACTGGAATTGCAGTCCACCAGATACGATGGTTCTTCATCAGTCCGGCGACGGAGTTCAGCAAAATGGCTACCTGTAGGAACATGACTGCAATGCCAAAGGGTTTGCCACGGCGCTTGGCATCATCCCGCTGGACTTCCAGTTCGCGGGCCTTGGCCTCGATCCCTTTCTTCTCCTGATCATAACGCTCGGCTTTCGCCCGGTATTCCTCAATCTTCTTGGTGTAGGCGTCGGCAATCGGACTGCGAGGCGGTAACGCCATGACCTGCAAACGAAACTGTTCTAACTGAAGTTCGTGAAGATGCTGCTTGGTACTCTTGGCCTGATAGAAGGCCCATTGATCGGAAGCAAGGGTCTGGTTGATCACACTCTGGGTCGAATAAGATCCACCCTTGAACGTTGAGAGGGTGGCACATACCGCCAGAATCACAGTGGCAAGCGCCATGTGGTTGAGCCAAGGTTCCTTCTTTTCTTCGGCCATGTCAGGTTCTCCTCAGTTACCAGCGACGATCAGTCTTCAGGCGCATCATGAATTTGAGATGTATCACCCATTTTGGCCTGGCCAATGGAATCAATTACCACTATGGATCCACTTTTGCAAAATTTGGCAGTAGATGGAGTCCATCCGGGAATCGCTGCAATCGACTAGCTAATCTTCTCAGAAATGAAAAATCAGCTTCAATCATGAATCGCCTCAGCTGTAATTGCCGCGCGGCGGGCTCGCACTGCGTGGCGGACATAACCCAACTTGGCGAGGATCTGCGCTATACCTCGCCATCCCTTGGCCAGACCGGACCCAGGGCGAATCGCCGCCTGATAGCTCGCATTGGCGGCCAGTTCGCAGCTCGTAGGGAGTTGTCGCTGCTGTGGGCTTGAGCTCTTGGCCGAGAGTGACACATATCGCCTGAACAGCTGATAGGCCTCATCAGTCCGTCCGCGCAGGTATAAAGCAAGGGCCAGAAACTGCAACGCAACCATATCGTTGGGAACGGCAATCAACATGCTTCGGGCTATTACCTCCATGCGCTCAAGATTTCCGTTTTGGTAGAAGATGGCCAATAAATCTATAAGTGCGAGAGTCATTCCACTCCTCCGATCATTAGCGTTATTGCGGAAGATTTCTTTTCAGTAGTAACTGAACGTCTAAGCACAGATCCCTCATCCGCTCTAGGGTATGCGTACTATCGATGGTTCTGCTAGCACAATCTACTGTCGTTAATACACGACAGACCTCAGCTGTTCAGATGGCCGCTTGATATGGAGAAGACAAGATATGAGACTTGACAGTCTGACGTGGCGGACTCACGATGCACAACGCTGGGTGTGGTGCGATGATCGATTTCACCACCCTGCCAATTCGTGAAAGAAAATCATCGTGATCCTGCACAAAAATATTCACACCGTCGCCGCTTCGGCACTCAGTGCCGGCCGAGGCGTCAGCATGAAAATGCTGCTTTCCCCGGAGGAGACGCCCAACTTTGCGATGCGCAATTTCGTCATCGCGGCGGGTGGCTCCATGCCCTTGCATACCAATACCGTTGAACATGAACAATTTGTGCTCAGTGGCCGGGCCAAAGTGCTGCTTGGCGACAAAACCATCGAGGCAGCGGCGGGCGATGTGCTGCTGATTCCCGCCGGCGTTCCCCACAGCTACGAAACGCTGGGCGACGCAGACTACAGCTTTTTGTGTCTTGTCCCCAAGGCGGCAGACTGTATCGTCGTCCTGGCTGACTGACCCGGGTTGCGCGCCTTTTGCCTATGCATTCTGATCACCTGATTGCGCGCTCGCTGACTTGGCGCTATTTCATTGCGCTGACGCTCGTTGCCCTGCTGGCGACGGCGGCTTGGTTGAGCCTGCACCTGGTGATTTCCGAGCAGCAAAGCAGCGCAGCGGTCGTCAATATCAGCGGTCGTCAGCGCATGCTGAGCCAGCGCACGGCCTTGTTTTCTTCCCTGCTGGCCAGCGCCCCACCGGCGCAGCGCGCAGAGATCCGCCAGAAGCTGCAAGATGCGGCCGCGCTGATGAAGAAGTCACATGACGGCCTGCTGCACGGCAATGCCGAGATGGGATTGCCGGCGAGCATGTCGGATGCGGTGCACGCGATGTACTACGAGCAACCGCTGGCCTTGAATGCACAGGTGGAGTCTTACCTGGCCAATGTCGAGGCGTTGTTGCAGGTTCCCGAGACTGAGTTGGGGCCGGCGCATGCGTATCTTCAGGCCATCATTGCCGCTGCGCCGGCGCGTCTGGTGTCCTCGCTGGACAAGGCCGTCAGCCAGTACCAGCGCGAGGGTGAGGCGGCGGTACAAGGTCTGCTCCACGCCGAAACGATCGTCTGGCTGGTCACCCTGCTGTTGCTGGCGATCGAGGCGAACTTCATCTTCCGGCCCTTTGCGCGGCAAATCCAGCAGGTCATGACCCAACTGGAAGGGGTGACCACGTCGCTGCGCCAATCCAAGGAAGAGTTGGAGCAACGGGTACGTGAGCGCACTGCCGAGCTCGAACGCATCGCGCATTACGATCCGCTGACGGGCATTCCGAACCGGCGCTTGCTGGCCGACAACCTGAGCCAGGCCATCGCCCGGGCGCGCCGCCAGGAAAAATCCTTGGCCGTGTGCTACCTGGATCTGGATGGCTTCAAGCCGATCAATGACCAGCATGGTCATGCTGTCGGCGATGCCATGCTGGTGGAAATCGCCAACCGCCTCAAGCAGGTATTGCGCGTCGAGGACACCCTGGCCCGCCTCGGTGGTGACGAGTTCGTCATGATCCTGACCGATCTCAGCCAGAAGGAAGAGATCACGCCGGTGCTGGAGCGGGTGCTGGCAGCGGTCAGCAGCGAAATTCGCCTGGGTGCCGTCACGGTACGCGCTTCCGTGAGCATCGGTGTGACCCTGTTTCCGGACGATGCCGCCGATACGGATACCTTGCTGCGGCATGCCGACCAGGCCATGTATCTGGCCAAGGAGGCCGGCAAGAACCGCTACCAGCTCTTCGACCCCGAACATGATCGGCAGTTGCAATCGCAGCGCGGCCAATTGCAGCGCCTCGGCGAAGCGCTGGAGCACCATGAGTTCGTTTTGTTCTACCAGCCCAAAGTGGATCTGGCCAATGGCCGTGTTATCGGCGCCGAGGCGCTGATCCGTTGGCAGCACCCAGAACGTGGCCTTCTCGCCCCCGGCGAGTTTCTCCATCACCTGAACGGCACCGATCTCGAAATTGCCGTCGGCGAATGGGTGATCGAGTCCGTCGTGGCGCAGATCACCCTGTGGCGTGCCGCGGGCCTGAACCTGACGGTCAGCGCCAACGTCAGTGCCGATCACCTGCTGAAACTGGATTTTGCCGAACGGCTGGGTCAGATGCTGGAACGGCATCCCGCGCTGCCCCCGGGGAGCCTCGAACTGGAGGTGCTCGAGACCGCCGCCCTGGCGGACATCGAGCAGGCAGTGAACACCCTGAACCGCTGCCGGCAACTGGGCGTGGATTTTGCGTTGGATGACTTTGGCACTGGCTATTCCTCGCTGGCCTACTTCCGCAGCCTGCCCGTGGATATCCTCAAGATCGACCAGAGTTTCGTGCGCCATATGCTGGAAGATCCGGATGATCTCGGCCTCGTCGAAGGCGTGATCCGCCTGGCGCGCGCTTTCAACCGCGATGTCATCGCCGAGGGTGTCGAGACGCTCGAGCATGGCGCGCTGCTGATGTATCTCGGCTGCCAACTGGCTCAGGGCTATGGCATTGCCCGACCGATGCCCGCCGATCAGTTTCCGGGCTGGGTGGCGCAGTGGTATCAGAAGTCCGCCTGGCTGGGGCTCGAAAACCGCTATAGCGGTAGTGAAGAAATCACGCTCACGGTGGCGGAACGCGGGCATTGCGACTGGATCGAACGCATCGTTGGTTTCATCAAGAGTCCCGCCGACAATTTGCCGCTGACCTTGGACAGCGCACACTGCCGCTTCGGCCGGTGGTATCGCGGCAGCGGCGTGGCGCGCTATGGCGACTTCAGCGCATTCCAGGCGATAGCGCCGGTGCATGAAGCAGTCCATATCATTGCCACCGGCCTGGTGGCGCTGGCCCGCGATGGCCAGCAGGACGCGGCCAGGGAAGGCTTGTCCAGCCTTTTCGCAGCGCGCGACCAACTCCTTACGCAGATCCAGCGGCTGACCAAAGAGGTTTCAGCAACGCGCAGCTGACGAGCCGTAAATGCAGCGCTGCAGGACGCCTGCGCATTCCTTTTGCCGTCCCGTCAGCGCCGACTTTCCCAGCTTCAGTGCGCGTTATCCTCTTCCTCCCAGCCCGTGATCATCGTCTTGATGTGGGCGAAGGGGGTGTGGCCAGTGGTCGTCAGGTAGACGTGGGCGATGAAGAACACCAGCATCATGAAGGCGCCGGCCGTGTGGGTGAGCGCCACAGCCTCCAGGCTGAGCCACTGGTCGATGCCGAAGTTTTTCCAATAGGCAAAGAACAGGTAGAACAGGCCCGAGCCCCAGATGATCGGCGAGACCATCGATAGCAAGGCGAGATAGGCCAGGCGTTGCAGTGGGTTGTGCTTGCTGCTGGAGGTTTTCTGGAACGGATGGGGCGCATGCGTAAAAATGCCGATGCTGTAGTAATGCACCATCGCCCCGACCTTTTTATAGGTCGGAATGTATTGCTTCCATTCGCCGGTGGTGAATTGCCAGAAGATGGTGAAGGCCCAGAGCGTCAGCAAGGTCCAGGCGGTGAGGGTGTGCAGCTCGACGGCGCGCTGGAAACCAAAGTTTTCATAGGCGCCGTGAACCTCGAAGCCGGTGATCAGCATGAAGATGATCAGCGCGGCCTGCGCCCAGTGCCAGAAACGCTCGTAGCGCTTGTAGAGGTAGATGTGACCGGGACGTGTGTGTGTATTCATTTGCCTTCTCCCGCGTTGTTGCAGTTTCTGAACATGCACATGCGCAGACCGCCGTGGATCAGTACGCCGAGCAGGGCGAGCACGGTGGCTACCCAGCCGGCCAGGTCGAGCCATTCGTTCTTGTGCACACCGGGCAGGTAGATGCCCTGCATGCCGGCCATCCGGCTGTTGGCGCCGTGGCATTGCGCGCACGACAGCGCGTCACCTTTGGGCGCCACCATGTGGGTGATCGGCCAACTCATCTCCGTGGATACGAAGCCATGCTTCCCGCTCCAGGGCAGTCCGACGGTTTCCATGCCGGTCTTGATGGCCTTGGACCAGTCGAAGTTTTGCCACAGCGCGGTTTCGTCTTCACCAGCGGTATGCGCGATCACGAGATTGTTATTTTCCGGGTCGTAAGCCTGCTTGCCACGGTGCACCTTGAAGGGCCAGATACGTGCGCCGGCGGCGTTGGGGCTGCCCTCGGGATGGTTGATTTCCACGGTTTTGCTCGGATCGATCTTGTCACCGATGGTCTTGAAGCTCACCTTGCCGTTGAACCAGCGGTATTCGGGGATTAGATAGGAATCCCAGGCGAAGTTACCTTTCTTCGAATCGAAGGCGCGTCGGCCGGCGCTGTCCTTGACGACCTGGGGCTTGCCGTCCGGCCCCATGGTGGTTGCCGTTGACCAGTCCCAGACCTTTTCGGTGCCGACGCTGCTGCGGGCATATTCCGGGATATGGCAAGTCTGGCAGGCCAGCGTGTCGGTGTGGGCATTCAGGCGCTCGGCGTGCAGCAGGCTTTCCTTGTGCGGCTTGTCGCCGTGGCAGGCCTGGCAGGCGACCGGGCTGGCGTCGAACTTGCCTTGTGGCTGCGGCTTGCCGGTGCGTGCGGCGTCGAACTCGTAGCGGCTGCCGGCGACCAGGTGCGACGAGGTCTTGTGGCAATTCACGCAAGTGAAATTGAGCCCTTTGGCATCCATGTGCACATCGATGAACTTGGGCGGATTGCGCAGGGAACTGTCGAGATCGCCGTGCTTGGTACCGTCGCCGCCTGCCCCGAAGAAATGGCAGGAACCACAGTTGGCGCGGCTCGGCAGTGCAACTTTTTGTGCCACCTTTTGCAGATCAACGGCCTCGACGAATTTGCCCGAGCCGTGTGGGAATTCCTTGCGCTCGTAGATCGGGTGACCGGCATCGCCTGGCAGCTTGCGGTAGGTTCCGGTGCTGTCGTGGCAAATCAGGCAGTCGACGCTTTCCTCTTTGCTGAAGTCGAAGCTCTTGTCTTCCCAGCCATAGCCGGCATGGCAGGCCATGCAATCCTTTTCGTTGGAAACGGTGCTGGTACAGAAGTTGTTGATGATGTTCTTTTTGCCCAGCTTCTGGCCGGACTTGGGATCGATCACTTCCCAAGTCCAGTGCTTGGTGTGCTGCACCTGCTTGGCGGCGTCGGTGTGGCAGGCCAGGCAGGCCTTGGTGACATCCGGCCCGGTCTTGAAGACTTGTTGCAACTCTTTGAATTTGCTGTGATCGGCCGTGCTCTTGGGTGGGGCCAGTTTGTCATCCAGCGAAGGCAGCGCCTGCGCCGCGTGCATGAAGAAGGCGGCGCAGAGCAGCCCCGCCGTCAGCAGAGTTCGTTGCAATCTCATGATGCTTCCCCTTTCAGCAGCCGCCGGCCGCGCCACCTGCCGCACCGCCACCTTCACCACCGGTCTTTGGCAGGATCAGCGGTGGGGCCGGCTTGGTGGGATCCATGACGAGGAAGCTGGCCTGGTCTTTCACCACATGGCTCATAATTTCACCGACTGACGAGCCGAACAGGCGGCTCAATAGCCCGACGTTCATGATGCCGATATAGGTCTTGCCATCATTCTTCTTGTAGACGCCGATCTTGCAGGGCATCAGGAGAGAGAGGAAGCGTACCTTGTCGTCCTTGAGGATCGGGCCGGAATATTTGGTGCTACAGGCCTCGATCAGGATGACCGGCAGCACGTTGCCGCCCTCAGCTTCCACCGGGCGGGCCGGATAGCGCAAGCCGGTGAGCGACCAACTGTTACCGGCCGCCTGGATGTTTTGCTGGATACGCGCCACGGTTTCCTCAACCGTGAATGGACTGGTGTGTTCTTCGAACATCAGACCACCCGCCATGTTCCAGGCCGCCATCACAGCTAACGCCACCCCAAGCACTAGCCCCAAAACCAATCCAACGATCGTCTTTGACATAACTCCCCCGATAAATATAGATGTTGAAAAATATTTTATGGCTGCCCTAATCTTTTGATATTGACGCGCAGGGCTGCTTTTGTGCCTCACGGCGTCGTTCTGGCGCGGGAGTAATAACTTTTAGCAGGCGGCCACAATGCCGGTTGGCTTCGAGAGCAATCGGCAGAATGTTCGGTAGCTCGTTGTTGACCTTGAGCGTGGCGAAGCTGTCGCGACTGGTGCCGTGGAACAGCGGATTCCGCTCGCGTTCTTCGCCGATGCTGCTAATGCGCCGACCTGCCAGACAGTGACCGGGATATACCAGCGTCTCGTCAGGCAGGGCAAACAGCCGGCGCGTCACGCTGTCGAAGAGCTGCGCGCCGTCACTACCGGGTTCATCGGTGCGTCCGCAACCGCCGATCAGCAGGCTGTCGCCGGTAAATAGCCGGTCGCCCCATTGGAAACTCAGGCAGCCGGGGGTATGACCGGGTGTATCGAGCGCCGTCAGGGAGATGTCGCCGCAGTTGATTGTGTCGCCGTCGGCCAGCAG
>Ga0315268_10002538_pt1 | contig 20524 bp, 15 predicted proteins | sample C1_top_MG_FD_204535 | JGI IMG/M metagenome (GOLD analysis project Ga0315268, IMG submission 204535) | Sediment microbial communities from Yellowstone Lake, YNP, Wyoming, USA - C1_top | ecosystem: Environmental > Aquatic > Freshwater > Lake > Sediment | place: USA: Wyoming | collected 2017-08-01
TTCCCAAACGGCGGGACAGCTCCGATAGGGACAGACGTAACTTCGAATACTTCCTGGGGAGTTGCCATGCGGAGATCTTTTATATGGAACAGTTTCTTGAACGCTTTCATGTCGATTTTCCTGTCTCCCGGTACCGTCACCATGATGGGTTTATCATCTGCATACATGACTATGGCTTTGGCGCCCTCGCAAAGAGGTGTATTTCTGACCTTTGCCGCTTCTTCTGACGTATGGACTGGTTTATGTGTGTGCGCCGTATATTGCACATGATGTTCTTTGATAAGCCCGACGATTGCGTCATATACAGCCTGTTGTGAAGTGGCTTTCACAGGTCTAACAGTTATACCAAGTTCAGCAAGTTGTCCTTCTGACGCAAGACTCGGAGCATCCATCACACTCGTCTGTCCTGAAGAGATTGCAGGAAACGCCATGACTTCCCGGATACTTGGTTCCCCAAGTACGGTAAACAGAAACCGGTCTATACCCGGAGCGATACCACCATGGGGGGGAACTCCGAAACCAAATGCAGTCAGCATATGGTCAAATTGATGTTTTTGTTCCTCGGTAAATCCGATAAGGTCGAATACCTTTTCCTGTACCTTGGGTTGATGTATACGGATACTCCCTCCGCCGACTTCAAACCCATTGAGGACCAAGTCATGCTGCAGTCCCCTGACCTTTGTCGGATCGGTATCAAGAAGCGGGATATCATCCTGATGCGGAGCGGTAAACATATGATGTGACGGTGCAAACTTTGCATTTCCTGAACCATGATAGAAATCCTGTTCTGATTGCTCCGTAAACAGCGGAAAATCCAATGTCCATGAGAATGCCAATTCGTCAGGATCTTTAGGATCTTTTCGCAAATCCGGTTTATCTGTGCCGTATTTCTGTATCGCATCCTTATGTGCAATCCGTGGCCACGGAGTCTGGGTGATGTGTTTTTGTGGAAATAGTTTTTTCACCAGTTTAGTGAACATATCTTCCGTGAGAGTTATGATGTCTTCCTGTGTCACAAATGACATCTCCATATCCAACTGGGTAAATTCCCCATATGCACGGTCTTTCCTGGGATCCTCATCGCGGAAACACCGGGCCAATTGAAAATACCGTTCAAATCCTGCGACCATCAGAAGCTGCTTGTACTGTTGAGGTGACTGCGGTAATGCGTAAAATTTTCCCTTCTGAAGTCGGGATGGAACAATAAAATCACGTGCTCCTTCGGGGGTAGTTTTAGTCAAAATCGGTGTTTCTATCTCAACAAAATCCCGTTCAATGAGGTAATTGCGGATAAACGCCGTCAATTGGGAACGGAGCCGGATGTTTCTGGCCATGCGGGGTCTGCGCATGTCCAGATATCTGTATTTAAGCCGTATCTCTTCATTGATCTCCAGACCATCCGTATCCAATGGAAACGGAAGGTCGTTTGATTTGTTTATGATTGTTATGGATGCAACTTCCACCTCTACCGTACCCGTCGGAATCTTGGGATTCACCATAGATTCCGGCCTTGCGTGGACTTCCCCTGTTATCTCTACCACATCCTCAATGCGGACATCTGCTAATGCTTTTGTGGATACCAATTGTACAATCCCTGTCCTGTCCCGCAAATCCAGAAACATGATCTTTCCGTGATCCCGCCTGCCATGTATCCAACCCGCAAGAGTTACTGTTTTCCCGATATTCGCAATAGTATCGATAGCAAGTGTCCGCTCCATATGTCTTATCATATCAAATATGCGGATGAATCCATACAATTTCTTTTATTCCGTATCGAAATGGACATCTTTGATTTTCAACTGGAGCTTCCTGTTTCCGTTCCAGACGTTCATATCTATGGAATATGCGATGTCTACCGGATGGTCAGGTTTGAATGTTCCATACAGACTTCCCAAATTGAAAGCTACTGCATCCAAAACAATATTGTGATCTCGAAACCGCAACTTTAAGTGTTTATTATCCTTTCCAATCAATCTAATGTCATCAACTGATACATTATTCGATGAAAATATCGGTTCGGGATTGCCGAAACCTAATGGTCCGAACTGCTGCATTCCACTCCATAAGAATGTTGTAGCAAGCTCCAAAGGAATCTCCGCATCTATCCGGATAGACCGCATCAGCATATCCTCATCTATATCTTTATCTGCAATGTCCTCTAACCGCTTCTGTAGTTTGGAAATATTCTTCGTTTCAAAAGTGAATCCTGCTGCCATCGGATGCCCACCGACATCTATCAACAGGTCGCTACATGTTCTGATTACCTCAACGATATTGAAACCTTTTATGGACCGTGCTGATGCTTTGGATATAACCTTCCCGCGTGCGACAACAACCGCCGGACGGTAGTATTCCTCGACCAATTTTCCGGCAACAAGTCCGATGATACCGGGATTATACGAATCATGAGAAACAAATAACAATTTCTTCAATCGTTTGCCCTGGATTTCCGAGGTTAACCCTTGGAACGCATGAGATGTGGAATCTGCCGTAAGTTTCTGCCGTTCAATGTTCGTCAAACTTAAGGTCCTGGCCAATTCCATTGCTTTGTCTTCCCTTCTGGTACACAACAATCGTAATGCATCCATAGCATGCACCAATCTCCCCATGGCGTTTAGCCGCGGAGCCAAAATGTGGGAAATATCATATGTCCCTATCGCAGACTGTTCAAGTCCCGCGTCTTTCATAAGAGCTATAAGCCCGACACGCGTGGTTTTTCGTATTTCCTCGATACCATATTTGACAAGCGACCTGTTTATACCAGTCAACGGCATCATGTCAGCAACTGTTCCGATCGTTGCGAGAGCAAGGAGATCGGATTCGTTCATTGTTGATCGTTCATTGTTCATGGTTTTCATAAGTTCTTTTGAGACAAACCAGGAGATTCCTGCACCGCAAAGTAAGGTCGTATGGACCGTTGTGCACTCCGGCTTATCTTTGGGTATCATATGATGATCCGTTACGATAACGTCTATACCTTTGGACTTTGCATACTCAACATACTCCCCTCCTGTTATTCCATGATCGACAGTGATGAGAAGTGTAGGGTTGTAATCTTTGATGACCGAATCTATGCCTTTTTTGGACAATCCGTACCCTTCGTCCGTCCTATGAGGTATGTACGGCATGATGCGTCCGCCAAGTCCTGCAATCGCTTCCCACATGACAGCACCCGCTGTGATTCCGTCTGCGTCATAGTCAGCATAGACAACAATGGATTCCTTGTTTTCTATAGCTTTTTGTATACGTTCTATCGCCGTACGTAACGATTTTGGATCGATGCCGACATCCGAAGCTGTCAGTTTATCCGGGTGCGTGGGGTGAAGAAATCCATCAATCTCATTATTAGTTTTTAATCCACGATTTTCCAAAAGGATATGAATAACATCTTCCACGTTCCGCTTTTCTGTTTTTCCTTCCACCTTTTGTATAATCTGCCACTTCTTTACCATACAAGGTATAATAAACCATATGACACCGATGCCTCAACAGGCGAAAGACATAATCACGCAACTGAAAGTAAAAGGATTTGAAGCCTATGCCGTAGGCGGATCTGTCCGTGATATCCTCATGGGAAGGACTACGAAGGGGTGGGATTTCACCACCAACGCAACACCGGAAGATATACTTGCCGTGTTTCCGGATAGTTTCTATGACAACCAATTCGGGACGGTCGGCGTGAAGATCAAAGATAACAAAGGTGAAACGCAGGACATCTATGAAATCACCACCTACAGAAGTGAAAAAGAATATACAGATCACCGCCATCCGGATACTATTGTTTGGGGAAAGACACTGAAAGAAGACCTGTCCAGACGAGACTTTACGATAAACGCCATCGCATATGACGGTGATACATTCATAGATCCGTATGAAGGTCGGGCAGATTTGAAAAACAAAATCATACGTACGGTCGGAGAACCGGACAAACGCTTCAAGGAAGATGCGCTCCGCATGATGCGGGCAGTACGCATCGCATCCGAATTAGGATTCATGATAGATACCGATACGGCAAATGCCATCAAAAAACAGGCGGAACTTCTGGGAGAGATTTCCGTCGAACGCATCCGCGATGAACTGTTCAGAATCCTTGCGTCTCCGTATCCGGCAGACGGTATAGTCATACTCAAAAATACCAATCTGCTATCTCACATACTTCCCGAATTGGAGGCCGCATTTGCCATTCAGCAAAAAAGTCCGAAACGCCATCATATATACGATGTGGGCACCCATTCTGTCATGGCGCTGAAACATTGTCCGTCCATTGATCCTGTTGTCCGCCTGGCGACACTCCTCCACGATATCGGAAAGGTTCAGACGTACCATAGAGATGAACATGACCTCATCACGTTCTATAACCATGAAATGGTCAGCACCAAAATAGCCAAACGCATCGCCCTGCGATTACGACTCTCAAACAAAGATACAGAACGTCTGCTTACGCTTATCCGTTGGCATCAATTTTCCGTCGATGAACGGCAGACTGACAGTGCCATCCGACGCTTTATCCGGCATGTGGGGAAAGAAAATCTTGATGATATGCTTTCACTTCGTATCGGAGATAGGCTTGGCGGCGGAGCACAGGAAACATCCTGGCGTCTTGAGCTGTACAAAAAACGCCTTGTCGAGGTACAGAAACAACCCTTCACTGTAGCCGATTTAAAAATAGACGGACACGATGTCATGAAAGAATACGAATGCAAACCCGGTCCTGTTATCGGAAACGTATTGAACCAATTGTTTGCGGAAGTGGAAGCAGGAACACTGAAGAATGACCGCGAAGCATTACTCGCCAAACTCAAGAATATCAAGTCGAACGTCTTAAATCCTAAATCCTAAATCTTAAATCGATTTCTTCTTCCTCTTCTCCCATCTGTCCCACAGGATAAGGATGGGGGTCGCGACGAAATCCGATGAATAAGTACCCGATATGGTGCCAATGAGGAGTGCAAACGCAAACCATTTGACGCTTGATCCTCCCAAAAGCACCAACGCCACCAACATGAATATGATGGTCATGGAGTTGGTAAGAGACCGACCGATTGTCTGGGTCAGTGCTTTATCACACAGTGCGTCAAATGGCATCTTCTCACCTCTCCGTACCATTTCCCGAATCCTGTCAAACACGACAATGGTGTCGTGCACGGAAAAACTCATCGTGGTTAAAAATGCCGTAACGAAGAGCGTATCCACCTCGACAGCCTGAAAATGCCCAAGCAAAGCAAATACCCCGAATACGACTAAGAGATCATGGACAAGTGCAATGATTGCGGAGATGCCGTATTTGATATTTTTGAACGCATACGCGACATATGAAAGTATGGCGATGATTGCCACAAGTGCCGCTGCTATGGTTTTATTCAGAAGTTCCTTTCCAAGTGTCGGTCCGACGGTCTCGTTTCTCAAAATCGTTACATCGGACGACGTTGTTGCGGTAAGTGATGATTCCAGAAGCTGCAGTTTTTCAGGACTTTCCGGTTTCAGACGGACGATATAGTCATTGGCAGATGATGATTGGATACTTGAAACGGTTATTCCCTGATCCTCAAACAACTTCCCGACAACTGGCACAGTCGTATGTTGTGCATAATGGAGTTCCAATAGCGTTCCGCCGGTAAAATCCACTGACGGACGCAGACCAAAAAACACAAGTGCAATCATCCCGGGAACCAACACGAAAGATGAAATAAATGCATACAACCAAAGATATTTCGAAAATCGGATCATTTTTTCTCCTTCTCTTTATACAACACCCTGATAAATGTTCTCGTGACGATAATTCCGGTAAACAGGCTTGTGACTACTCCGATGAACAATGTGATGGCAAATCCGCGGACCAATCCGCTACTTGGCAAGACTGACCAATTACCCGGGTTAAACAAGACAAGGCATGTGATGATTGTCGTAAAATTGGCATCTCGGATAGAATCCCACGCCTTACCGAACCCGAGTTCCATAGCGACTCTCCATGGTTTCCCTAACCGTTTTTCTTCCTTGAACCGTTCAAAAATCAGGATATTGCTGTCTACAGCCATACCGATGGAAAGCAAAAATCCGGCAACCCCGGGAAGCGTCAACGTAACGGGAATCCAGCGGTATAACGCAAAATTGAGAAGTCCATAAAGAAAAAGTGCTGATACAGCCAGACATCCGAGCCACCCGTATTTGGCAATCATGAACACTGCGACAATCGCAAGTCCGATGAACCCTGCTTGTAAACTCTGCCTGACGGACTCCTGCCCCAATGTCGCACCGACAGTCCTTTTCTCAACCACCTTTACGGCTACCGGCAATGCCCCAGCATTCAGCTGGAGAGCCAATGTTTTGGCGTTTTCCTGCGAAAAACTGCCCGTTATCACAGCCCTGCCGTCTGCGATTTCCGTATTTACACGCGGCCATGTTATCGGAAGTTCGTCCAAAAATATCGCAAGAGGTTTACCGACGAGCCGCCGTGTGATTTGGGCAAATTGAGTCGCACCATCGTTGGAAAATTCCAAACTGACTTCCGGTTCCCCGGTCTGAGTGCTGAATTGTACCTGCGCACGTTTAAGCTCTTTTCCTGTCAGACCAGTAGCTATGGTGCTATCCAACGTCGGGATGATGAATGCAGATTCCGTTGAATCCTTATAATCCTTAAACTCACGGAATTCGAGTTTTGCAGTTTGGCCGATAAGGGATACTGCGGCGTTCACATCCGTTACACCCGGAAGTTCAACGATGATTCTGTATGAATCCGCAGTACGCGCAGTCTGGACAATCGGTTCAGATACCCCGAACAGATTGACACGCCGTTCTATGACCTTTGCCACCGAATCTAAAGCGCCGATACGGTCGCCTGTTGCGACATCTTTCATATCTGCATCCAGGACCAGGTGTGTACCACCGGAAAGATCCAGACCCAAACGTGTCTTAAGATCCTTCCGTATGTCAAAATTCAGTACCCGAATATGTATGGACAACGGATTAACGATTCGGTCTATTGAAAACGGACCAACGGTAGTTTTGAGATGATAGTTTTCTGGCAAATCGAAAGCAACGAGTACAACCGTCAAAAGAAGTAGAAAGAAAAATATCCGTCTCGGAGTTTTGAACATAAATTATATTCTATCATGAAGAAATCTTTTTGTGATAGAGTAATCGTGATTACCGCACTAACTCGTCTTCATCGCCGATGATCATGACCCGTGATCCGCTTATGACAGACAATACGAACGGATCCCGTCTGTTTTTACGGAAATCGAATTCTTCCTCCGTCATGACGGTATAGTTGATTTCCCGTTCCCTTCTGGCCTCTTCACTTTTGATAAGTTGTGACAATTCCGGTAACACGACATTCCCGACGACCAGCAAATCGACATCTGTGGATGATTTTTTCTCTTTACCCCGAAGATATCCGCCGGAAATCATGACATATTTCAATTTGCCGAGTTTCACTTTGTACTTTAGGATATCTCCCCCTAAGCCTGATACCTTGCCGATGAGCTCCAACAAATCGTAATACAACGGATAGTCTTTGCGGAACATATAAAAAAGTCTGTTGGCACGGTGTTCTTTCGATACCATGCCTGCCTTTTCCATATGTGCTAATTCCCGCCGGACGGCATTGATTTCCTCGTCTACCCGTCGCACGATATCACGGACATGAAAGATGGTCCCCGGATGGGTGAGGAATAACGTCAGAATCTTTACACGTACCCTGGATATAATAATATCTTCTAATATCATATGGTTCCTTTCCAGGGCAGAACTATAGTTATTGATATGAAATTTCTGTTCCTATCGGCAGCATCTCTATCCATATCTGCCCACGGTTGAAACTTATCTCTTTATTGTTTGCATCGTAAAATATCGTCCGTGCATTCCTGTCTGCTTTTTTCCATGTTCCCTTGATGACTGCACCGTCAGACAGAATTGTCGCAACTCCCGAACCGATATTGTTATACAGCAAATGCAAATGGTCATCTACCGGACCTGTCTCTTTGGCAAACAGTATCGCTACTGTATGCGCAGACAATTGAGTGTTGTTCTCCAAATCCATATGGGGGACTCCGCCGTTAAACCGTTTATAGGTATTAGATTTGGGATCATAAGCCCAACGGACTCCATATTCTTTTTCGTATCCTTTCCATGCCACAAAACTGGCGGAGGATGATGCCGGCCTGTCTGCCTCTTTCACATCATCCTTGAATGCCCAGGATTTGAAATTCTTATCCCAAGATACTCCTTTGGCATCCACATTCGTCCATCCTCTTTCTGATGCCAAGGTAATGAGCTTATCTGTCGAACATATCATGGTATGTTCTGTAGCTACCGGATGATCCAATCGGTCATAATTCCTGTAACACGTCGGGAATGAAATACCGAATTGGTCCATGTCTTTGATTTTGTATTGGTCTATCTGACAAAGCGCCTTCGCCCGTTGATCTACCGTTTCGTCGCTGCAGATACCTGCTCCCCCGACATGATTGTACAACGCGTCATATTCCAATACCCACGGAAGGAAAAATGTACGGGCACTCCTAACCGGTGCCATATTTACATTCCGCACAGCTATATCGCAATAGAACACACCCATGAATCTCGTTATCCCACCTTCCGCTACCGCTTCATACACCACATCTGCATACGATAAACCGGATTGTGGACGTGCTTCTGCATGGTTTTCTATCATGACAGCCAAAGGTCTACGTTTATCCCATATTTCTTTTTCCTGTTTAGTGAAAAATTGCCCGTTTATCGGACATTCTTCTGTTCGGGGGACGCTCGGATCGATGATGAAATGTTCCTGACCATTAGCACCTATGTTCGCTGTATCCAATGTCGGAAATGTTTTTTTTACTAACGAAGGGGCAAAATAGGTAAAACCGGCAAAAGACAAACCTGTAGAGATGAGGTAGAGTGCAACACCGACTATGGAGACAATGATATATTGTTGTTTGTTCATATATGTTTCCTTTTTACTCCTTGAGCCTTATGTATGGCATTATATTCTTCTTTCGAAAGTTCAAATTCCTTTCCTTTCCCTTCATGAACTTCTTTCACATACCATCTGTTTCCTGTACGTGCATATAACGATGTCATGACGACTCCGTTATCATGACCGTCCAGCATGGCTATAGTAAAACTCTGGCTTCCTCCTGTATCGGAAAACGGATTAAAACGTTCGAGACCGAACTTTTGTATATGAAATCCGCCGTCTGATGCAACCGTCCGTAAATTCTTTTCCAACCGTTCTGAATCTTCCGCTAAACCGTTTTGTGTCCGAAGGATTGATTCCAAAATATCTTTCAATCCCGCAGACGCTACCCCCTTCGTCAGCCTGTTATAATGACCGATCATCCGCAACAAAAAAACACTGATAATAATCAACCAGATTGTTAAAACAGTCCAAATGATAAAATAACCCGTACTACCGTTGAACACCATTCGTATTCACTATCTTACGATTATGGAGTTTTATTGTCAATAATAATTTTCCATGACACAGATGTTGCTTTGAACCCAGTTGACAAGGCTACGCTTCTCATGCTACGCTCAAGCCCACGAGGCTAATTATGCCTAAAAAAACAAAGAGACAAAAAAAGCTCGCAGAAATCAGAAGATCATTCCTCTCCACGCAAGCTCCCGCTGTTTCTTCTTCTGATACCCAGGTTCGTCTGGATACTGAATCCTTCAAGACATTCCAAAAACCCAAGACCTCTTCAGTCACCATCACCGATGATGATGTAGCAGAATTGAAAGTCGTGAAGTCAGATTTATTCAAAACGTTTCTGTTCACCGTCTGCGCATTTCTTGTGGAAATCAGTGCATATTGGATGTTGCGTAAATAATATTTTTGAGAGGAGGTGAATACTATTATGGCAAGTATGTATTGCGTCAAATGCCGCGCCAAGAGAGAAGATCCCAACGCGGTTAAAGTTACAATGAAAAACGGAAAACCGGCAATGAAAGGCAAATGCCCGACATGCGGAACAGGCATGTACAAAATCGGCGGATAATTCCGACGATATGTCGTGTCTGCCCTTTTCGAAATTCGAAAAATGCCAAGCCCCGCAACAGCGGGGTTTTGCATGGGGAACGGACTAGATTATCCCCTCTTTCGGTCTGTATGTAAGTGCCTCTGCCACGTGTTGGACGGATATATGCTTATCACCTGCCAAATCTGCCACCGTACGGCTTATCTTGACGACCCTGTAGTAACTGCGTGCAGACAACTGTAGTTTGCTTACGGCTGTCCGAAGAAATGTCAGGACTTCGGGTGACAGTTCACAAAATTCCTTCACTGCTTTCGTCGACATTTCCCCGTTATATTTAAAATCAGTTTTATCAAAACGAGTAGTCTGGATATTTCTGGCTTTTTGGACACGTTTCCTCACATCCGCAGAGCTTTCTACTTTCAACGGTTCACTCAATACTAACTTGTCCACACGAACTTCCGGTACATAGACATGCAAATCTATCCGGTCCATAATTGGCCCGGAAATCCGTTTACTATAACGACTCACCATACCGGGCATGCAGGTACAAGTCTTATTCTGTGAACCGAAATTACCGCACGGGCAGGGATTGGCTGCACCGATAAGCATGAACTTTGCCGGATACGTGACACTACCGGAGGCTCTGGATATGTTCACGATTCCGTCTTCTATAGGTTGCCGAAGTGCCTCAAGGACGTGTCGCGGAAACTCAGGAAATTCGTCGAGGAAAAGCACTCCTCTGTGCGCAAGGGATATTTCTCCGGGCATGGGGTGTGTTCCCCCGCCGATGAGACCTATACGGGACGTCGTATGGTGCGGAGCGCGGAACGGTCGGAAACGGATGATGGACTGACCGGGTGGGATGTTTCCGGTGACGGAATAGATCTTGGTCACCTCTATCGCTTCCTCTTCCGTAAGTTCGGGTAATATGGAAGGTATAGACCGGGCAAGCATTGTTTTTCCGGCTCCGGGAGGCCCCTGCATGAAGATATTGTGTCCGCCTGAAGCGGCAATCTCCAAAGCACGTTTTATGTGTTCCTGCCCCTGGATATCGGACATATCAAAATCAAAATGCGGAAGTATTTCTATCTTAGAGAAGCTGGTATATGGTTGCGGCGTGATTGTTTCGCCCTTTGCTATATGTCGGAAAAGAGAAAGCAGTGTGGGGACAGGGTACACGGTGACACCACGGATAACGGATGCTTCCACGGAATCCCCGTACGGCAGAAATATATCACGGATACCACCAGCTTTCGCCAGAAGCGCTATGGACAATACTCCGTTTGTATGACGAAGACTCCCGTCAAGCGATAGCTCACCGAAATATAATGCATCGTTTTTCGGGGCAATAAGTTGGCCTGATGCGATAAGGATACCTAACGCGATAGGTAAATCATATGCCGGGCCCGCCTTCGGCAAATCCGCAGGAGCGAGGTTTACAACTATCCGTTTGGCGGGAAACTCCGCACCACTATTTTTGATTGCGGAACGTACGCGTTCCTTGCTTTCCTCAACAGCTTTATCAGGAAGACCGACGATGGTAAATGACGGAAGGCCTTTGGCGGCAATATCCACTTCAACGGTTATGGGTACGGCATCAAGCCCGATGACCGCCCCGGACAGGATTTTGGCAAACATTATATTAACGATATAGAAAACGGGGAATAAACACAAGTGTCTCTGTCTACTTGTTTCTTGCGATGACTTTGATTTGGGTCAACTCGTGGAAACCGTATTTCCCGTGTTCACGGCCGATTCCTGAATCCTTGTATCCTCCAAACGGATTAAACGGCATAACGTAATTCGTACCGTTCACACTGACCATTCCCGCCTCCAAAGAAGAAGCCACTCTCTCGATTGTTCCTGTATCCTTTGTGTATAGATACGAACCTAATCCATACGCCGTGTCGTTGGCTAACTGTATCGCTTTCTCTTCCGTCTTAAACGTCACAACGGGCAGAACCGGACCAAACACTTCTTCCTTCCACACCCGCATATCCGCTGTTACATTTTTCAAAATGGTAGGCTGGAAAAATGCACCGCCCAACTCTTTTTCCAAAGACTTTCCACCGGTCACAACCGTTGCACCCTTCTTTTTTGCATCCTCTACCTGCGATACCAACAAATCCAGCTGCCGTTTGGAAACCAATGGACCAACTTGGATATCCTCTTTTTCGGCATTACCGATTTTCTTTTTCTCAAATACGTTTTTCAGTTTTTGTACAACCGTATCGGCAATTTTTTCATGGACAATAAGCCGTTTCAATCCATCGCAACATTGACCCTGATTCAGAAGCCTATTCATACAAACGTTTTCAACAGCACTATCAAAATCTGCATCGTCAAAAATTATTCCGGGAGCAGATCCGCCGAGTTCAACAACCGTCTTGATGAATTTCTTCCCGGCTGATTCATATAATTGTTTCCCAACCTTCGTACTTCCTGTAAATGCGATAAAGTCGATATCTTCATTCGCAAGTGCGCTCCCTACGTCTCCCCCACCATACACAACGCCAAATACCCCAATCGGCAGTTTATGATTCAACATGATCTGTTCAATGAGTTTTGAACAAAAAGGCACTTCCTCCGAATGTTTCATGACGACCGTATTTCCGCAGACGAGACTCTGCAATGCTCCCCAGACAAAATTATTCAAAGGAAAATTCCATGGGATGATGACGGCAGCAACGCCAATCGGCTCATATACCACCTGATGGATTTCAGTCTTGCTTTCGAAGGTCGTTTCCGGAGACAAGTGTGTCTCTGCATAATCAAAATACCAATCGGCATACCCAAACGCACCATCGACATCTCCAAGTGATTCAGAGTACGGCATCCCCATTTCACGGGATTGTAACAATGCAATCTCATTTTTCCTTGCTTTGATTTCATTGAAAATATCCCGCAGCATTCCTACCCGTTTACTGACTCCCAATGCTCTCCACATTAACTTTGCCTGTTGGGCCTGTTGGACCTTTTGCTTTATCTCATCCGGTGTCGAAACATCCACGCTGCCGATTTCCTTATAGTTGGACGGGTTGATGGATATTATTTTCGTCATAGTACTATCGTCATTCTACTAAAATCTAAATAGTTTTACGAATTACTGAAATCATCACGATTGAATATATATTAATAACAGAATACTATAGGTTTTAATCACTGTGTGATATAATACACTTGTACATTGGAATCCGAATCTTCGCCCTGCTTTGCAGGGAGGAAAGTCCGGACAGCAGAATGCAGGGGACTGTGCGAAAGCACTGTACCGTAAGGTCAGGTGTCCCGGCTTCGAAAGGAGTTGGGAACGAACCCCGAATCAACGGGGTGAGAGAGCCACAGAGACGAATCATTTCCCTGTAGCCAGACGGCTATGGGAGATGGGTGAAAAGAGGCAATCCCACCCGCTGCAACCGGCGACAGGTCCGTTGCCCTTAGAGCAATCGAAGGGTTGAACCACGCATTCGGAAGGACCAAAGTTTACGGGCACTAGAGAAATGAAGATTTATTCCGTCTTTGACGGGAAAAACAGAATCCGGCTTACGAGAATCCAATGTACACTCAAAAACAGGCGCAAGCCTGTTTTTTAGTTCTTCGTAGTCTTGGAGGCGCCTGATTCAAGAAGTAGTTTGTTTATCAAAACCCCAATGACCAATACCACCGGTACTCCCAATATTGCACCGATGATGCCTGCAAGCTTGCCGCCTATCATAAGTGCAAGGATGGTGATGATTGGAGACAATCCGACACTCTTTCTCATGACCAACGGAACGACAAGATTGTTTTCCACCTGCTGGACGATGAAATACAGTGCAGCTACGCTGAGCGCCAATAACGGACTGACGGCCAATCCGATAAGTATTGCCGGGATAGCAGACACGATAGGACCTATTGTGGGAACGATCTCAAGCAATCCTGCAACGATAGCCAGCGGTAACGCGAATTCAACTTGTAATATCACAAGTCCGATATACACAAATAATCCTATGATGAACATAAGAATCAATTCCCCCCGGACCCATTCCCCTAACCGTTGTTCTATGGCGCGCAGTATATCTATGGTTTTTGCAGCAATTGTTTGCCCGAACATTTCAGCAAATAATTCCTTCGCATGTCGCCGTTCCAAAAGAAAATAAAACGTAAACACTAAGATTGTCACGATTGTGACGATATTGGAAAATATGCTGACTGTGACCTTTACGAGATTTTCCCCTATTGGAGCGAGCTGTTGGCCTACAGTATTGAGATCCACATTCAGGTACGGAATCACTTTCGCGACGATATCAGGAAACGTTTGCGTCAACCTTGTGGTCTGTATAATCAATGAAGGGATAGAGGTGATGACGGAAAAACCGAAAAGTCCGAATATGACAGCATAGATGATAAGAATAACCAATAGACGCGGTAAACGGGTTCGTTCTAATGCTATGACAAGCGGGTTAAGCGCAGTCATGAGAAGAAACGCAATGAATAACAAAAGAAGAATTTCTTTGATTTGGAACAACAGCCATATGCCACCCACCGCGGCGCATGCCAGGAAAATAGTTTTGAGGGAGATTTCAATTTTGGTATTCATAGCCTATCCAGTATACCATCGCATAATATCCGCTGTCATGTTCTTCTGCATATCGCTATCCGTACAGTCATACCAATGAACTTCCGGGTTTTTCTTAAACCATGTCATCTGCCGTTTGGCATAGTTATGTTCGCCGGTTTTCCAGGCAGCTATACACCCCTGCATTACTATGTTTTCTTCCTCTGTAGAAATCAATCCCTTTTCCTTTCTGTCAAAATATAGTTTCCATTCTTTATATCCCAATACACTCATGGCCGGCAGTGGCCAGTCGTATTTTTCATGAAGCTTCGTAACTTCTTCCAAAGCACCTTGTTCCATACGTACATCAACCCGCTTATCGATACGTTTGAATATATCTTCCTTCGGCGCGGTCAGTCCGACAATATACGTATCATACTTCGGGGTTATATTTCTACGGTGTGGATGTGTGCCAGCTATTGCAATCTCAATCTTGCGGATGAGTCGACGGGGATTATTCCTGTCGGAATTATTTAACATGTTCCAACTGTCTACAGAATCCTTTTGCAGACGGTTCTGGAGTTCAACAACAGACATTGAAGATAATTTTTTGCGCAATGCCGCATCCGGAGGAACGTCAAATGTATCGAATGGTTCTGTCAGTGATTTGATATACAATCCTGTTCCGCCTACGATTATTGGGACATGTTTTCTTTTGTATATGGAATCAATGACAGTCAATGCCAACTTTTGATACACGGCAACACTGAACGGTTTGTCCGGATCCACAACATCATACATCCAGATCGGAATTCCCTGCATGTTGTACGCAAATAAAGAGTATGGAGTTTTGTGATATGTCGCCATGAATCGTGAACCGTGAACGATCGACGAATTATGTAAATCTTTCCCTGTCACGATATCCATTCCTTTATATACCTGTCTGGAATCCGCACTCACCAATTCCCCGTTTAATATCTTTGCCAATTGCAATGCTGCCCTGGTTTTTCCGGTCGCAGTAGGTCCGCAGACAATCAGAAGTTTATCCATATCTAATATGAGTTATACATGTCATTCCCGACCTGATCGGGAATCCAGATTATTAATACTCTGGATCTCCGCGTTCGCGAGGATGACGTAAAATCAAACAGTAATCATGTTTCACAACTATTTATATTTCCCAATCCTCAAATTCGTCTTATTTATTAACTCGTCAAGAATTTCCCATCGACGTTTCTTTTCCGTATACGGAATATCGTCTGTATGTATCTTGTGTGCGGCAGTCAACGGCCTGTCTGAATACATAGAGATGTATGCTTTGGAAAAACCGACGGTTTTGGCAAGATCTACCGTATGCTGAAACTGTGCTTCTGTCTCCCCGCAGAAACCGACAATGATATCCGTAGAGATAATTACGTCAGGCATTGCTTTGCGGATTTTATTAACCAACTTCATATATTGCATAGGTGTATACCACCTGTTCATCTTCTTAAGGATTTCGCTGTCGCCCGACTGCACAGGCAGATGGATCTGACGGGAAATTATTTTACTCTTGGCGATGGCATCTATAAGGTCATCAGAAAAATCCCACGGATTACTCGAAAGAAAATCAATTATTTTCAGACCGGGTATTGTTGCCACCTCAGTCAACAACCGGGGAAATAATGTGGGTATCCGAAGCCGTCCTAAATGCTTCACATACGTAATTTTCAGATTTTTGATTGTTGATTTTTGATTTTTTACAAGGTCCGATCCGTATGAATTCACATTCTGACCGATAAGGGTAATATGCGTATACCCTTTGTCTGCCAGCCCTCTGCATTCGGCAACAATTTCATCGAATGGCCGGCTTACTTCACGCCCCCTGGCAAACGGTACGACACAATAGGTACAGAAGTTATTACAGCCGTTACTGATGGGAACCAGAGCATGATTGGTATCGCTACGTACCGGTGTGAAATCAAATCCAACGTCCTCTATCGGTAAAAACACATCAACCTCCGGAAGTTTTTTGCGCATCGCGGTAAGCAACTTGCCTGATGAGTCACGTACAGCCATACCCACCATGCAGCCGGTAAGGATAATTTTTACTTTTCTTCCTATTGACCGTTCTTTGGATATGTTATTCAGCAATCCATAGATTCTATCCTCCGCCATCTGCCGTATCATGCAGGTATTGATGATGATTTCATCAGCGGTTTTTATGTCATCGGTCTTTGAAAATCCCCGTGAATCATACTGTCCGGCTATCCGCTCGCTGTCGGCAGTATTGGCGGCACACCCGAATGTGACGATGTGGTAATGCATAGGGTGTATTTTACCATAGGGTCGTCGTAAAGAAACGAAACGGGGTCTACGACAGGATGAATTTTTCGATAACGACTGCCACTCCGTCATCATAGACGGTCGGCGCTATGAAATCTGCTATCGCCTTCAGTTCCGGCACCGCATTCCCCATGGCGATTTTCATGCCGCATGCCATCAGAAGCGGAAAATCATTATACCCATCCCCGACACCGATGATATCTTCTGCTTTTATATGAAGCATTTTCGATATCTGTACAATCCCATGAAGCTTCGACGCCCGTTCACTCGTGACATCGACACTCATAAAACGTTTATCCCATGATGAAAGTTTCTGAACATTTATACCGGAAATGTTCCCCAACGCGTCGACTAATGCATCAACCGTATCAGGTTTTACATTAGGCACATACAGACTCAATACCTTATCTATCAATTCTGCATCTTCATTTGAATCATTCTGTCCATTGTAGAGGAGAGACTCAACATGAAACTTTTTACAGATTTGCCGGATTTGAGGAATAACATCTTTCGGCAAGGCAACTTCAAAGACAATTTTTTTCAAAACGGGGTCATAGATCTGTGTACCGTTTGTACATACGCACGGACCTGATAATTCAAGATGATTGATGATAGGTAATGCATCGACGAGGGTTCTCGCTGTCACGACACAAACAAACAGTCGCTCTTTTGCAAACGCTATAGCACGCGCGACGCGGGGTGTTGGCAGATTTTCTTTTCCGTGCACCACCGTCGTATCGTCCAAATCCAACATGATGGCTTTGTATTTCATGAAGAAATCTTATTCCTTGCCTACAATGATCTGCACGTCGTAGGTATCGCTGTCCTTGAGGGTTCCAGCAGAAGTGCCCAGGCTGTACGTTTCTTTCAGATCGTTTTCCAGCATCGTCAGATAGGCCTTCTTGGATGATTTGATCAATATTTCGGTTGAGGTATATGTATAGCTTTCAGCATTACCTGTAGCTTTTACCGTATATCCGGCCTCTTCAAGGACTGTTTTCATTTTTGATGCAGCACCGACCACGCCTCCTCCGTTAAGTACCTGTATGGAAATATCCGTACGGTTTAAAGCCGTGGCGGATGGCGTAGCCGTATCGGTTACAGGAGATACGGTCGGAGTAGGAGCTGTGATGATAGAAAATCCATCCTCGGATCCTTTTGTTAAAAATATAAGCGAAGTGCCGATGACTACACACGCCACTATGACGATAATTGCCCATAAGACGATTGGTTTCATCCGTTTTTGTGTATGCATCGTTATCTCAGGCACAACAGAATTTCCTTCCGATTTTTGCTTCTGAAATAATTCATCAACCAAATCCCTCTTCTTATTGGGTTCAGACACTTCTGTATGTGTAACCTCAGGCGTGTCATATGAAGGTTCTGTATATGTTGTCGTTGTTTCTTGTGGTTGACCGTGGGAAGGTTCCTCCTCTATAGACGGCTCGACTGAAGGTGTATATTCCTCAGTTGTGGTTTCTTGCGGCACCTCTTCTACCACCTCGACCACTTGCGTGAATGACTTTCGCTTTTCTTCAACGGGTGATTCGAGCGGAGGGGTTGCAGATGCTGGAACGCCGCTGACTTGTTTATCTGCTTTCTTATGTACGACCATATTTCTAGTGTACACAAAATATGCAAATTTGTCATGTATGAAGGGTTGTGTATATCAAAAAACCAAAAAGGAACCCCGACGCTGTGTCGGGACTCCTTCGTTGGTAGTGAGTCGAAATTACCGAACTACTTTTTTCAACGCTTTTCCGGCTGTGAATCCTGGCGTCTTTCTTGCCGGGATCTGGATAGGTGCACCCGTTTGTGGGTTTCTGCCGGTTCGTGCTTTTCTGGATCGGACCATGAATGTTCCGAAACCTGTCACGACTACTTTGTCACCTTTCTTCAATGTTTCGGTGATTGCACCAAAAACTGCTGTGACTGATTCGCGAGCTGCTTTTGCTGTAAGGTTTGCTTTTTTGGCAACTACTTCAACGAGATCTGCTTTTGTCATAAGAATATTCACCTCCCTTCATCCTCCGATTTTTTAAGCGATGGAAGACCCGCTCCTCAGGTATTGATACATTTGTTTGCCGTCTGAGGTAGGCTTCTGTAGACAAAATGAACTACGGGCAGAAGAATAGAATGCTGTAAAAATTTTTTCATCCCGTCTTGACGGGTTCTATGAGGCAATGTAGATAATTTAGATTATTCTGTCAATATATCAAAATTTCCGGAGCGGCAAATCAACCCAAAAAGAATATCCCACAACACACAGACAGTCCTACTGAGGTAAACGTATAGTCACCATTTCAACACTCCGTCAGAAAAATTATTTTGCAACTTCTGTAACCCGCACTTCACGGATGACAGAAATCTTTATCTGCCCGGGATATGTCAATTTCTCTTCCACCTCTTTTTTGATTTCACTTGCCATGATAGTGGCGGACGCATCATCAACACCATTGGGATCCACAACCACACGGACTTCCCTGCCGGCTTGGAATGCGAATGCTTCCACAACTCCCTTATGGGCTTTTGCGATTGCTTCCAACTCCGTCAGGCGCTTGATGTAATCTTCATGGTTTTCATAGCGTGCACCGGGACGGGAACCTGAAATTGCATCTGAAATATAGACAAGCATCGACTCGATAGATGAAAACGGTTTATCCTCGTGATGCTGTGCTACACAATCGATGACCTTCTGCGGCATACCGTATTTCCGGAGTAGCTCTACCCCGAGATCCACATGGCTTCCTTCCTTGTCCATGATGACTTTACCTAAATCATGCAACAAACATCCGAGCCGTACCGTGTTGACATCCGCCCCGACTTCCTGTGCCAAGGCGATACCGATTTTCGTTTCCTCCAGCGTATGGGCTATCATATTCTGGCCGTATGAAAAACGATATTTGAATTTCCCCAAATGCGCAACTAAGGGAGATGGTAGGTTATATACTCCGACCGAATGACATAACTTTTGCCCTTCCTCAAACATGATACGGTCCAATTCTTTCTTCACCTGCTCGACAATCTCCTCGATTCTCCCCGGTTGGACTCTTCCGTCACGAAGTAACCGCTCCAAAGCGACCCGTGCCACCTCTCGGCGGACAGGATCGAAACAGGATAACCGTATGACTCCCTCTTCATCCAAATCCACATCAACACCCGTCTGTTGTTCAAATGTCCGGATATTCCGTCCTTCTTTGCCGATGATCCTGCCTTTCATGTCTTCATCCGCAATCTTTATGACAGACACCGTATATTCCGGTACATAATCCGTAGCTCCGTGTCGCATCGCATCAATAAGGATTTCTTTTGCTTTGCTATCTGCTTCTTCCGTGGCTTGGTTATGGGCTTCCCTGATTTCTTTTGCGATATCCTGTTTCAACTGCATCCGTACCGCTTCCATAACCACTGTGGATGCTTCTTCTTTTGTGAGGTGTGCTACTTTTTCCAGTTTCGCAATCTGCTCCTGTTTTATCTTTTCCAATTCCGTAAGCCTCGTCTCCACGTCTACCTCAAGTGTCTTAATACGTTTGTCTTTTTCATCAAGAGCCCCTTCGCGTCTGTCCATGGTCTCCAATTTCCGTCGTGCTTCTTCTTCCGCTTCCCGCCGTATCTTGAACGCCTCATCTTTTGCCTCTACTATCATTTCCCGTGCTTTTGCTTCTGCCATCTTGACGACGATTTCCGT
>Ga0315268_10002539_pt1 | contig 20520 bp, 11 predicted proteins | sample C1_top_MG_FD_204535 | JGI IMG/M metagenome (GOLD analysis project Ga0315268, IMG submission 204535) | Sediment microbial communities from Yellowstone Lake, YNP, Wyoming, USA - C1_top | ecosystem: Environmental > Aquatic > Freshwater > Lake > Sediment | place: USA: Wyoming | collected 2017-08-01
CAAAAGCCGCATCGCTACCCGCCCCAAGGTAAAGGTTGCCAGAAACAGGACAACAGCAATTGCAGACGCATATCCCATTTCAAAATTTATAAATGCATGCATATAAAGGTGAGCTACGATGGTATGCCCAGCATACAACGGACTGGGCACCCCTGAAACCTGGGCAGCCACCTGAAATACAGCAAAAGAGTTCACAATTGCCATCACAGCTCCGAAAAGCAACTGGGGACGCATCACCGGTAACGTAATATAGAAAACTTCTTGCATTGAATTCTGAATTCCGTCCACCATCCCGGCCTCGTAGAGTTCCATCGGTACACTCTGCAAACCAGCCAGGAACACCAAGAAGCTGGTTCCCATGCTCATCCATAGAGAAATCAGGATAATCACCGGCATGATCGTGGATTGCTCCTGCAACCAGGCAATGGGTTCTGTAATCAGACCGATCTCGATCAGCAGATAATTCAACACCCCATAGCGGTCATTTGCAAAAAGATATAACCAGATGACTGACATGGCAATTGCACTGATGATCGATGGCGCGTAAAATGCCAGGGTATAGACCTGCTTCAATTTTAACCGGTTGATAAACCAAGCAAGGATAAAAGAGATGCTGTAGCCCAGTGGACCGGTAATAATGGAAAAGATCAGCGTATTCTTAACCGCGATCAGGAAAATATCATCTTCGAGGAAGAGTAACCGGTAATTGGAAAGACCGATCCAGCGTGGTGGTTCCAGCATATTATAGTAAGAGAAGCTCAAATAAATTGCAGTTAACACCGGACCAACCACAAAAACCAGGAACAATGAGAAAAACGGCAGCATGAACAGATACATTGTCCGGTAATGCCGCCAGGCATATTGGATCATAGACCACCGGTGCCGGATTGAACCCCAAATGCTGCTTTGAGAAACCGCAGTCCACCCTTGACCGATTACTATGCGACGACGACTAAGTGCGGGCATGAAATTGATCCTGAAATAAGTTATTGTCCGGGGACAAAAATACCAAATTCTTCCTGCTTCTTTCGTAGTTCGCGGTTAATTTCGCGCACCGCTTCTTCCAGAGCTTCACGCGGGTTGGTTCCCTGTAAGACCACTTTGTTCCAGGCATTTCCAATATGCCGGGGAGTATAATAACCGCCCAAAACGACCGGCCTCTCCTGGAACCACTGCCATTGCTCGGTAATTGCCTGGATATCATTGCGAGGCCAAGACATTTCTTGTAACGCATCCACGTTCGCAGTATTCCAACGCGCCTCGACACCCAACAAAGCCTCCAGTTCAACCCCATATCGCAATTGAACTTCCGTGCTGGTCCACCACTTGGCGAACTCCCAGGCTTCCTGCGGGTGCTCAGACTGACGGAAAATTACTACGGCGTTACCTTCTCCTCCAGTCGCTCGATTAATGGTACCATCTGGCATACGAACGCCAGGGATCGGTGCCATCTGCCACCGACCTGTCAATTCACGGGCCGCGGTCGAAAGCAACACATAGGTCCAATAGTCTGCAATTCCAATCGGCATCTCTCCAGTCTTGAAGCGATTGAAGAAATCTGCGTACATTGGAATGTGGTAATTCGTATATAGCGATGTCCAATCCCGAAATGCTTGTAGAGCCTCTGGTTGATCGAGTGCCGAATGGAAACTATCTTTAGTGTAATAATCTCCGCCATCCTGGAACAAGAAAGGTGTCAACCCTTCCGGACCAGGTGGATAATAAAAATCCAGACCGTTCTGCTGCAAGGTCCACATTATCTCATACAGCTCATCCCAGGTCTGAGGTGCCTTTAGCCCCAGAGCATCCAGGATATCTGTGCGATAAAACATCATGCTGAAATTCTGAGTTTCTGGCAGCGCGTATACCTGCCCCAAATAAGTGTACGGGATTAGTGCTCCGGGTCGGAACCGTTTTGAGATCTCGGAATAGTCCTCATACTTGCTTACCGGCACCAGAGCATTGCGAATGGCAAACTCAACCGGAAGGTTTGGATTGACCGCACAAGCCACATCTGGAGCCTTCCCTGCCGTGGCTGCCAGTAAAAGGACACTCATATCGCCAGCCGAAAGTGAACCAGGCGGAACCAGGTGTAGATTCACCCGAATACCCGTCTGGGGGGTGAAGGTTTCCTCAATCAACTCCTTCATGATTTTTCCCCACTCCAAACCGCGTGCCATCCAGACCTCTAAAACGACCGTATCTTTGGAGGTCTTAGGGTCATACACATTGCCGATCACCGTATATTCCTTACGGAAGGAAGCAAGGAAATTGATGGCTGTCAAACGCCACTGAGCCAGCATCCCGGCATTCCCTGGGGGCATCTGCCTATCGGGAGAAGCAAAAATGATACTATCGACCTCGAAGTCTCCTTCCTGAAGATCCAGAGCCCAATACCCCAACATTGATTGCGTCTCGCTTATCTGTTTCAACCGGCTGGGAACAGTATCTGGCTTATCAGCCATATTGCGCAACTGCGAGGCCACCTCGAGCAAAGTATCTGCACTGGTCGGGCGTGAGCCGGCAATTTCTGTCAGGTGTTTGGCTTCCTGCTCCAATGCTTCTGCCATAGCTAGCAAACGGGGGACCAGATCAGGAATTTCCTTCCCCATGTCCCATTCCATCAATGGATCTGGTTCCGCCCCGGTGAGCAAGATAACTCGTCGCGCCAGGTCTGACATCTCTCTCGTGACCCCATCGACCACTCTCACTGTCTCGGCTATAGGACCAAGGACCGAACGCATTTCTAAAACATGCTCTCCGGCCGTCAGGTAGAAAAGGTATGGTTTCCCGGTTGGATCAGAGAGTGTATCCGTTCGCCAATTCCAATCATAGGGGAAGCTTACATCACGCATCTCATCGAAAGGATATTGCCCATCGATCGTCAACGACCGAAATACAGGCATCTTGGACCAATCCCCATGCCATCGTTTGATTCCAATTTCATATAAGCCGGTTTGAGGGAGGGTGAATCGCCAGCTGGCTGTTTCTCCCGATCTCCGCCAGCGCCACCCTCCAAAAACATTCAGGCGGAAATTACCCTCCGCCAGCGGATAAGCCGATGGATTGGGGCTATAGTTGCGAGTCAGCGTAGGTGAAGATTTGAATTCGGCATCCTCTCCTTGTATGACAATCATCTCATTCTGAGTTGGTTGATCCCCTTTTTCTTTATACTGGTTTGCCAGCTCCTGGTAGGTCGGAACTTCCGGTGGTGAAAGCAAGCTGATCCGGGCAATGCCGATGGGTTCCCGGATGACACCCATCCTTACCGTATGCTTCCCAGCTTCCAGGTAGAAGAGATATGGAGATCGGTACATCCCCAGGGCATCTTCGAAAATCTGGAATCGCCAGCGTGGCGCTTCCACCTGGGATGGGCGAATGTCATTCCCTTGATTATCACGATCAGGTAAATGAGCATCTTTCCAGGTTCGGTCAAACGCCAGGCGGCGAGCTTCGATGAAAGGATATTTTCCATCAATCTGCAGGTCCCTTTGGATGGAAGCTCGCTTTCCTGGCAATGGATAATATTCGATCCCCAAATTGTAAAGACCGCTGGAGGGTACCTGAAAAGTCCATTCTATCCATCCAGTGCCATCCCCTTCCTCCCAATCCAGGATCGGCGCATCTTTCCCTCCAACATTTGCGATAAGTTTTATATCGGCATTGGATTGAGCAGAGTAATCCGGGCCTGCCAGGTCAATCTGCACACCTTTTGGGGATGTGTAACCCTTGGTCTGGTAATCTGCCAGGACTTCTGCATAATATGGTTCTGGGATTAAATCACCCCATTGTTCAGGAATTGCTCCCAGATCCAGGAATTGGTCTGCAACAGGAGCATCTGGAGCATATCCATATACAGATACTGCGGCAGCATTACCGCTGACCAGGGATAGCAACATCAGCAATGCCAGAACTCGTTCCCATCTAACCCGGTAACGGGAATGACTGGCTTGCTTCACCTGGGTTGTCTTGGCAGGCTTTGCCCTGGGCGTCAACCCCCATACCATGCCGGAAGTTTTTCCCTTGATAACTGACTTTTCCAGAACACCTCTTGCCCAATCCCGAACCAATAAAAGAGGACGAAAGTTCATAAGCTGTAATTTAGCCTTTAATCCCAGAAACCACCACACCCTGGATGAATAACCTTTGGGCAATGAAGAAGATGATCAAACACGGCAACATGGTCACCGTCGCCGCCGACATCATGCTTGCCAGCTGGCGAGAATACATGGCCTGGTAGGATTGTAGGCCAATGGCAACTGTCCACTTTGACTGGCTCTGCAGGTAGATCAAAGGGCCAAAGAAATCATTCCAGGCATAGAGAATGTGAAAGATGGATACTGTCGCCACCGCAGGCCAGGCCTGGGGAAGCAGGATGTGCCAGAGCACTCCCAGCGGACCAGCGCCATCGATTTTCGCCGCGTCGTCCAGTTCCAACGGCACAGTCATAAAGAACTGCCTTAGCAGGAAAACATCCCAGGCATTGGCAAAAAAGGCTGGCACAATTAATGGCAGGTAAGTATCATACCAGCCCAACTTCTGGAACAGGACAAAGGTGGGAATCAAAGTGACTTGTGCAGGCAGCATGATCGTGGAAAGCAGAATGAGAAAGAGAATATCGATCCAGGGGGCGCGGAAACGCGAGAAGCCATACGCCACCAGGATGCAGGAGATCAGCACGCCCACCGTCGACCAAAACACAATGATCAGAGTGTTGCCCATATAACTGAAGAATGGCACATTCTTCGTCAGACCGGAAAAGTAGTTCTCCCAGTGGATGCTGACATAAGAAACTTTTTGAAGCTTGGCAACTGGAGTATCAATCGTATATTGCTCCGTCGGGTTGCTCGGGTTCACAAACACTTTTTTCCCCAAGAATGCCAGTTGGCGCATTTCACCATTGATGGGCACGTTATAAACAAAACGAGGTTTGCCATCAATATCCACTTTTAAATTCTCTCTCGGAATCCATTCCGGAGGAAACACGACGGCGTTATCGTCTGTTTTAAGAGAGGTTGATAGCATCCAGACCAACGGCAGCATCACCAGCAATGAACCTACAGTCAACAGAAATAAGGCCATGATCTTTCCAAAAAGTTTTTGGAATCTCAGTCCCCTAAATCGCGTAGATAAGGATATCGTCGCCATTGCCCACCTCTTATCTCTTCCTCAGTTGACCTTCGTAATAGACCCATGCCGCTGAGCTGCGGAATACCAATAAGGTCATCAGCAACACGACCAGAAACAGCATCCAGGCCAGTGCAGAAGCATACCCCATTCTCTGGTAACGGAAGGCATTGTTGTATAAATACAGGTTGTAAAACAGGGTTGATTCGACCGGTCCCCCTGCAGTCATCACGTAAACCGAAGTGAATATCTGGAAAGTGCTGATGATGCCAATGATCAGATTGTAGAATAAGACCGGGGTAATCAAAGGCAGCGTGATATTTAAAAACCGCTGGGCAGAGTTAGCGCCATCAATTTCAGCTGCTTCATACAACGCGGTTGGAATGCCCTGTAAACCCGCCAGGTAGATGATCATCCCACCGCCGACACCCCACAGGCTCATAATGATCAAAGCTGGCAAAGCCCATTTGGGGTCGGAAAGCCAGCCTGGTCCATGAATTTTCACCAGACCTAATAGCCAGTTCATAATTCCAAAGCGCGGGTTGAAGATATATGACCACAGCACCGCCACTGCCACGCCCGAGACCACCGAAGGGGTATAGTAAAGTGTGCGCCATACCGCAATTCCTGGGACGTTAGTATTGAGCAGCAACGCCAGCAGTAGCCCAATCACCAGGCCCATTGGTATGGCTACTACTGCATAGGTTAGAGTCACCTTTAATGAGTGCCAGAAACGGTAATCTCCAAACAGCATTTCAGAAAAATTCTTCAGACCGACGAATTCTACCGAGTGGACTACCGAATAATTGGTAAACGAAAATACCATCGAAGCAATCATTGGGCCCAGGGTGAAAACTATGAAACCAACAATCCATGGGCCGATCAGGATATAAGCCCAGATTGCTTCTCGTCGCGAGAGAGACATGGTTTGTTTTTTTCTGACGATTTCCACTGTACAACTCCCTTTGAAACATGAAACCACTCAATCAATCGAATTGTGATCATCAGCCTCTGGCTTGTAGGGACAGGTGAAGCAAATAATCCAAAAAGCATTCCTGTCCCTACAAGCATATTCAAAGCAAGATCAATCGTGGCAAAATATCTGCCAACAACCGGAAGAAATTACTTGTTCTTCCAATAATCGTCCAGGAGTGCCTGAACTTCTTTATCAGCTGCACCAAAGACTGCCTGGACATCCAGGTTCTGGCCTGTGTTGATCTGTTCAAAAGCCTTGCTGATGACGTCGTTGATCTTCGTGTAATTCGGCTTCCAGGCTTCGTGGTTGGGGCTTTCGGTCGTGTAAGCCATGGCATCGATGAATACCTGGTAATCAACGTTCGGGTTCTCAGCCTTACGGTCAGTGACCCAGGATTTCGACAGGTCCTTATCGGCTGGCAGACAACCGTAGTTGGCGATCAACTGTGCCAGTTGCTTGTTCTCATAGAACCACTTCATCACCTCCCAGGCCGCTTCCTGATTCTTGGAGGACTTGGGCATCACGGCTGTATCGGCATCCACGATTGAGATGATCGGTTGACCCACAACATTCGGATCAGCAGCGATATCCCAGTTGAAAGCCTTGGTCCAGGAAGGCCAGGCGTAGGACATCCAGCTATGGATCTCCCACATGGCGACCAGGCCGCTTCCAAAGGGATCACCGGCCTTGTCATAGAATGCCCCTGCCTGCTCGCTGTTGGCGCGGATGTGCCAGGTCCAGATGGTATCCTTGATCCAGGTAGCCGCCGCAAGGTATTCGGGCGTCATCAAGAGTGACTTCCGTCCATCCGTGCTGACGCCGGTGCCGTTTTCAGCACCAAATTTCTTGGCCACATCAAACACGTTCATCCAATCCCATCCGTCCCAACCGAACTGCTTGATGTTCTTCGGGTCGAAAGCCGGTGAGTTAGCATCGTTGCCGTTGGCGTCAATCGTCAACTTCTTGGCAATCTCAACCAATTTATCATAGGTCCAATCGGTGCCATCGGCATACTTATCTCCCCATTTGTGCGGGGGATATTCTACGCCAGCTGCGTCGAACAAATCGGTATTGTAAAACACCGCTGATGGGTAGACGCACATCGGCAAGCCCAGGACGCCTTTCGTGGGATAGTTGTGAATCTCAACTGTCTTGCCGACGAAGCGGGTCATATCATACTTGTCTTTCTCGATAAATGGCGTTAGATCGAGCCACTCATCGTAGAACTCGGAGATCCCCCCCACGCCAATTGGCATGACGATATCTGGGGACATGCCACCCGCCAGCATGGTTGAGAACTTGGTGATGCGCTCAGCCCACGGGACGGTCAGGAACTCGATCTTGAGATTGTCATGGGTGCTGTTGAACGCTTCCTGAATCTTCTTATGGACAGCCTGTTGCTCAGGCGAAGTTCCGGTTCCAAAACCAACGAAAATGGTGACCTTTGTTGCGCCAGCCGGAACTGTGATGGTCGGCGGGACAGCGGTTGGTTCCGGAGTAGGGCTTTCTGCCGGAGCAGCGGGTGTGTCCGTTGCCGCTGCCGGTTGCTCGGGAGCCGTGGTTGCAGTCGGTTCCACTACCGGTTGCTCGGGAGCCGTGGTTGCCGTCGCGGGGGCAGCGGGGCTGGGTTGGCACGCCACCAGGACAAAGCTGATGAGCATTACCAGCGTTAGGAACTTCCATAACTTCGATTTCATTTTCCTCTCCTTATTATCTTTATGAGAATTGATTTACAATCTTAGGCTTCTATATGCGCTTATGTTGAAGCCGATGCAAGAAGCATGGATAGAGTAGACTTTTCCTTGTGACACCACCTCCTTTTCCTCTTAAGTTGCATTCTGATAGACATTCGTTTCCCCCGTAAAAGTAGATGCTTGAAGGGATTGACGTTCAATCACCTCCGAACAGCCACATGACCTGCGTATGACCAGTTCAGTGGGTAACAAAACCAAGGGGTCAGCTTCGCCAGAATGGATCAACTGGATGAGCTGCTGTGCTGCCACTCGACCCACCTGTTCGGTTGGGGCGTGTACCGTAGTCAATGGCGGGACGAGGAAGGAAGCCAGGTAAGAATCATCAAAACCGACGACAGCTATATCTTCGGGGATGGATTTTTGCATCTCGGAGAGCGTCAGCATTGCGCCCAGGGCTGCATCATCATCCCCGGCAAAGATGGCGCGTGGTAGGTGACCACGGCTGGCCCATTCCAGGATTGCAGTTCGTCCATCTTGAGCATTGAACTCACCACGTCCAATCCACTCCTCACAAAGAGGAATACCATGCTTTTGCAATGCCTCTCGATAACCACGCTCACGCCATGGAGAATCCTCATTCCCTTCGGGACCTCTTAAGAAACCGATTTCCCGATATCCATGCACTTCGATCAGGTGATCAATCAGCTTAAACGCCCCATTCTTATTTTCTACAGTTACAGTGGGAATACCCATTGGCTCTGGAGCCGACCGGTAAAGAGAAACGACCGGGAAACCCTCCTGGCAGAGCATTAAGATCGATTCAGAGAAGGGTACATTGACCAGCAATAATCCATCGGTATTATGCGGCCCCAGGGTATTGTCGTAAGTCTGGCGACCGGTAGGAAGATGAGGAGTAGCAATCAACAGGTCGTAACCTGCCTGGTAGGCAATATCTTCAATTCCTGCAACCACCTGTCCAAAGAAGTAAGACCCAATAGTAGGGAGAAGTACCCCAAGAGTGTTAGTCCGTCGGCTGGCCAGATTACGAGCGGCACTTTCGGGCGCATAACCCAGAGTCGAAATTGCCTCATGTACGGTTTTAGCAGTTTTCTGATTCACCAGTTGGGAACCATTGATCACCCGGCTGACGGTTGAGATAGAAACCCCAGCCAATTTAGCAACATCAGCAATCGTAACCCGAGGAGAGCTTTTTCCTGGCATCGACTCAATAAGGAGAGAGCTTAAATAAACTAATAAGGATTATGGGAAGATTGAAAGCGCTTTCAGAAGTATAATAGCACGTTAAACCCGGCCTGTCAATACTTGACAAAACCCTGATATTGTTTATAATCACATAATATTATAGCAAATACTGTGAAGAGGACGAGTATGTGTTGCCAAAGGCACCAGGGAAAGTGCCCAGGCGGTACAGAGAGCAGGAATTGGTGAAAACCTGCCCGCACAGCGACACAGAATGGACCTCGGAGTTGCAAGGCGAAAGCCAAAGCAAGTAGCCTGAGCCGGAACTGCCACCGTTATCTGGGCAACGGGTATAAGAGGTAACCTACCTCCGTATCCTTAAAGAGTGAGACTGGCTGAAAATCCCTTGGATGTCACACCAAGGGATTTTTTTACCAGCCTAACCAGGGTGGCACCACGGACGCCAGCGTTCGCCCCTGACAGGGCGAACGCTTTTTTTATTGGAGGAGTATTATGCTACCAAAGCAGCGGATCCTGACAGGCCATCGGACAACCGGACCGCGTCACATCGGTCACCTGGTAGGCACACTACTGAATTGGGTCAAGCTTCAGTATGAATATGAATGTTTCTTTCTGGTAGCCGATCTGCATGTCTTGACAACGGATTTCGAACACCCTGACCGCATCCACCCAAACACGCTGGATACCGTCATCGACTGGTTGGCTGCCGGTATTGATCCACAGCGCTCAACTCTGATCCTTCAATCAGCCGTACCAGATCATGCCGTGCTTTCCCTCTTATTAGGTAACCTGGTCACTGTTGCCAGGTTGGAACGCGTCCCGACCTTCAAAGAGCAGGTGCGAGAACTCAATTTGTCCCCTTCACTCGGGTTGTTTAACTACCCTGTATTGCAATCAGCAGATATCTTGATTTATAAAGCGCAGGTTGTGCCGGTCGGTGAAGACCAGCTTCCCCACGTCGAGCTGTCTCGAGAGCTGGCACGTCGTTTCAACCAGTTATATGGTGAGACTTTTCCAGAACCACAAGCCATCCTTTCAAACCAGCCTCGCCTGCCAGGCACCGACAATCGTACCATGCATAACTCGTATGGCAATTGTATCTATCTTAAAGACAGCCCTGAGGAAACTACTCGAAAGGTCATGCAGATGTATACTGACCCGACTCGCATCCATGCCACAGACCCCGGTCATATCGAGGGAAACCCCGTGTTCACCTATATGGACGTGTTCAATCCCAACGTGGAGGAAGTAGAGGATCTTAAGCAGCGTTACCAGTCCGGGAGAATCGGCGATGTGGCCGTCAAACGGAGGCTGGCAGAGGTCTTAAACCGATTCCTTGGCCCGCTTCGCGAACGACGCGCTGCTCTGGCTGCCCACCCTCAAGATATTGTACAACTACTTAGAGAGGGAACCCAACAGGCCCAGTCGGTGACGCACTCTACTATGGAAGAAGTAATGGGAAAAATGGGCCTTAGCATGGCCCTTTCTTTCAATGATAAATCTTTTCTCGTACCCTAAGGAGGTATACCCATGTCTGAAAATACTCGTTTCCTGCTCAGTGAAGTTGATATACCTAAATTTTGGTATAACGTAAACGCCGATAATCCGGTTCCCCCCAGTCCAGTGCTCCACCCGGGAACCATGGAGCCGGTAACCCCGGAATTCCTTAACATGATCTTCCCCATGCCGCTCATCCTTCAAGAGGTCAGCACAGAACGGTATATCGAGATTCCCGAAGAAGTTCGCGAAATTTACAAGCTCTTCCGACCGACTCCGCTCATCCGCGCCCGCCGTCTGGAGAAAGCTTTGGATACAACGGCACATATTTACTATAAGTACGAAGGGGTATCACCTGCCGGAAGCCATAAAACCAACACCGCTATTCCACAAGCTTTCTTCAACAAGATAGCAGGGACCAAAGCTTTGGCAACTGAGACGGGAGCCGGGCAGTGGGGTTCAGCCCTTGCCATGGCATGCAAGTTTTACGACTTGGAGCTTCAGGTCTATATGGTGAAAGTCTCCTACAATCAGAAACCATACCGTAGATTCCTGATGGAAACTTATGGTGCAAAAGTGTATGCCAGCCCTACGAATCTGACCAATTCCGGGCGCTCCATCCTGACTGAAAATCCAGATAGCCCTGGCTCTCTCGGAATTGCGATTTCAGAAGCTGTCGAAGTCGCAGCAACATCAGGAGGGCAAATCAAATATAGCCTCGGCTCAGTGCTCAATCATGTCCTCTTGCACCAGACGGTGATTGGTGAAGAATCTCTCAAACAGATGGACATGGCTGGAGAATATCCAGATGTCGTGATCGGTTGTGTTGGAGGAGGTTCCAATTTCTCAGGCATCGCCTTCCCATTCTTGCGGGAGAATATGAAGAATGGGCGGAAGACTCGGCTGTTAGCCGTCGAACCCACTGCTACCCCCTCACTAACCAAGGGAATCTATGCCTTTGATTATGGTGATACGGCCAAAATGGCGCCCATTGTAAAAATGTATACCCTAGGACATGACTTTGTCCCTGCAGCTATACACGCAGGAGGATTGCGCTACCACGGTATGGCACCTACCTTATGCTCTCTTTATAACGCCGGGTATATCGAGGCTGTAGCTGTGCGCCAGCTCGGGGTTTTTGAGGCAGCCACTCTCTTTGCTCAAACAGAAGGGATTCTTCCTGCTCCAGAATCAGCTCATGCAATCCGCACAGCAGTGGATGAGGCCCTGGATGCCAAGCTTAAAGGAGAAAAACGCATTATCCTGTTCAACCTGTCAGGTCATGGTCATTTTGACCTTTCTGCCTATAACGCCTACAACACAGGACAGCTTGAGGATTACGACTACCCAATGGAAGCTATCCATACAATCGCTGAACGGTTGCCCAAAGTGCCTTAGGAAGTCGATCTGAAGGGGCAAGGTGATCATCAATGCCGTGAATAAAAATTCTCACCTTGCCCCCCAATCTGGGGTTGTGACTCAGTAATCCTGAGAGAATAGCAACCTAAAAGGAAAATTCCTAGTCTACTGTTCTTCGCCTAAGAAAATTACCTGTATATTCTGGTTGTAAACCAAAGGAGGGTCGTTGAAAGAAGGTCTGGAGATTTGGCCCAAGGTATACGCCCCAATCATGGGAATATCCCCTAAAATTGCACGAATGGCATCAAAAATCTGACTTGACTGGCTGGTAAAAAGATAACTCCATGCTAAATCCAAAAATACCAATGCCAGTAATGGCCTTACGGATGCACCTAACGCCAGTAGGCCTTGTTTCACCGCCTGTTGAGCAGCACTTATACATGCTTTTGGATCACCGATCATGATATGTGCCAATAGACCTTCTTTAACAGGCGCATTCATCCTGAAACTACCATCCACTTCAACATGCAAAACAGAACGAAGAAGCAGGTTCAACCGGTTCTTTGAGTCCTCTATACCAAGAGGATACAATCTCGCCAATTCATTAAGGGGTGGGAAGCCCCATTCGCGTGCCGGATGACCGAAAATCCTGGAAAATGCCTCTGCAGGAGTCTCATTTCCAAGCAATTGTATCCAGGCGTCGCGCACCCGGTTCACATTAAAGTGAAGCCCAATATCCTGCCAACCATGCCCAATACCTATCCCAAGTCGGAACTTTCCTCCCAATATAACGGCAGATAGAGCCCCCGATCCACTTTGACTCCCACTTATCTGATAAGTTTTTCCTGACTGGTAATCCCCTGAGGCCAAGGCACCCGCAATTGGAAAGCTAAACGAACCCAGGCTATTACAAACCAGCGTGCTATTGATGCTGGTCCCATCCACGGCCATCAACATTCCCTTTATGGGAAATGGTTCTGCCGTTACGAACTGGCTAAGCTGCCGGGCCGTCTCGGATCCATCCTGAACAAAGCTTGGCAGCCAATGGACTTGAGACCTCAATTCGTTTCCCCATAACAATCCAACCACCACTGACCGGGGCTGCTCACCATCTGAAGTAAAAGGTCGAATTGTACCAAAACCCCATACTGGTGTATTCCCAAGATACCTGGTAAGGCTGCTAACCACACCAGCTGCATCATATTCTTGCGGACAAATGACAACAGCCAATGCAGAACGGCCAGTTCCCATTTGACTCATTGCATGTTGAACGGCATTGGTTGCTGCTTCTCGGCTATTAGAACCCCGTCCAACCCCCCAGGCCACTCCTTGGACCATTTGTCATTTCCTCCTGCAGTTTATTCGGCCACTGGCACAGTAAAGTGAAAAGTCGTACCTTTGCGATATTCGCTCTCAAACCAGATACGCCCCCCTTGCAGTTCAACCAGGCTTTTCGTAATATTCAGTCCCAACCCTGTGCCAGGTACTTCACGTGTCTTCGGGTCCTCTGAACGGAAAAATTTTTGGAAGACTTTCTGCTGATCCTCAGGGCTCATCCCTATGCCATTATCCTGCACCCACACGTGGACGACCTGCTGTGGTCCATCCGGATCCCAGGTATTACGTGCGGCCTCAGCGAAAACATGAATCTTTCCATTCGTGAGTGAATATTTGTATGCGTTGCTTACCAGGTTCGTGAATACCTGAACCACCCGGTTACGGTCAGCCCAAACCTTCGGCAAATCCTGCGGTATCTGGATGATCAACTCTTGGTTTTTCTCCTCGATCTGCCGGCGCAAAGAGCGTTCAACCTCCTCCACTACATCTGAAAAAACAAAAGCTTTAAAATCCAGGCGAAGCCTTCCAGCCTCAATTCGCGAGACATCGGCCAGGTCAGAAACCAGTGTGGACATACGGTCAACATTGGAAAGGATCGTCTTTAAGAAACCTGCCTGCCCATCGCTGACTGGCCCGACTGCCCCTTTTGCCAGGAGTTCTGTATACCCTTTAATCGATGTCATTGGATTTTTTAATTCATGCGACACAAAAGAGACGAATTCGCTCTTCGCTACATTGGCCTGTTGCACAGCGGCATATAATTGAGCATTCGAGATGGCAATGGCCGCATGATCTGTAAGACGCTGAAGGAAGCTCATCGTTTCTTCCGAGCACCCCTCTGTCTTTACGCTTTCCAGTAGCACAACACCCATAGTTGCAGTCTCACGCCGAATTGGAATGATTGTTTGGCTGCGAGCCGATCGTAACAACCTTGAATCGCCTTCTGACGGGAGTTCAAAATATTGTGGGATGCCCGCATCGATGATCCTCTTCATCCTGGAAAAGGATAAAGGAATTGATGCATCCTTATAGGGACTGAGTTCGTCGATATACCCTTGTGACGCCATCACCCTGACACCATCTTCCACAATCATTCCCACCAATCCTGCGTTGGCACCTGATTGCCTCATCGCCCAATCCAGGGTGATTTGCATCGCCCGCGTAGTATCCAGACTGGTGTTAAGCTCCCGGTCAATTCGTTGCATCACCGAAAGTTCTTCGACGCGATCAGCCAATGCCCGGTCAGTCAAGGTGTACAAACGTGCATTTTCGATAGCGACTGCCGCTTGTGCTGAAAAAGCAGAAAGCAATGTCTCATCGTCTCTTACAAACAATGAACCATCTTTCTTATTCAACACTTCAATCGCTCCAATCACCCGATCCTTGACCACCAATGGAACCACCAATAAAGCCTGGGTAGAATAACCTGTCTGGTCATCCGTTTGTGCATACCAATCCGTATCTTTGCTCACATCATTCACAATGACCGGCTGTCGAGTTTTCACAGACCGTCCAGCCACCCCAGAATCTGCAGGCATCCGGCGATTGATTAAGTCGCTGGCCACTGGACTGACAACCGCCTGGAATACTAACTCATCTGTTTGTTCATCGAGAAGCAGTAAACTACCCGCCTCACAACCCAAAATATCGACAGCATTCTGAAGAATATTTTGAAGCAGCGATGTGACATCCAAAGTAGATGTTAATTGACGGGTTAATTCATTTAACGTGATCATTTGTCGGGCTCGACGCTCTGTCTCCTGTAGGAGGCGAGCCTTTACAATCGCACCAGCCGCCTGATCCGCAATTGCCTGGAAGAGCACAAATTGATCAGGAGTATACGTCAAGGACGGTTTTCGAAGCCCCAGGCTCAAAGACCCAATCGTCTCGGCTCCTGCATTCAAGGGGACTCCCATCCAGGCATAGATCTCGGGTTTGGTCATCTTGACTTGATATTGCAGGCACTCGCGGGAATAATCTTCTGTAATAATCCGCCGGTGCTGGAATATCACAACCTGTTCTAAAACGCTCCCGGCAGGAACAATCTTATTTTCATCCACGACCAATCGTTCATTATTTTCAATATGAAAAATCTCGGTAAGGTTGTTTAATTCTTGATCCAACAGGATGATATGAAAATCATCCGCTGGGATAATCTGTGTTGTCTGGGCATATATTAACTCGAGGATATCATCCAAGCGTAAAGTAATATTGATTCCTTGTGCGATGCGTGAAAGGACATTCATCTCACGGACGCGGTTTTCCATGTTTACCAGCACCTGTGCACGCTCGATTGCTAATGCGGATTGGTCGCACAAAGATTCAATAAAGCTTATTTCATTGGAAGTATAAGGCTCACCCGAAAGCCTCATTCCAAGTGCCATCCAACCTGATAAGCGTTGCCTACCAGGTAAAGGCACATACACCTGGGCACCCAAAAGTTTTATTCGTGCCTGATCAGCCTGAAGCTCTGGGGGCAAATGATCAAAATCGCTCAGAAAAAGAGACGATTTTCCAGAATTCAGAACCTTTACTAAATTACTGTTGGGCGAAATCCTTAGGTCACTGGACAATCGCCCATTTTCATCTGGAAAAGCGATATATTGTTCAAGAATCGGATCATAGATAAAGATATGTATCTGAGTTGGTATTAAGGACTGGTTGGCATAATCGCGTGATATCTTGATAATCCCAGTCAGATCAATAGCTCTAGTTAATTCCGAGCTAAAGGTCTTTAACCTCTCCTGGTATGCACTCTGGCCCCTGAAAAAAACAGCATTCATTGCCTTTGACAATCCCCTTCTAAGAGGATTGAACAACAATGCCATTATGAAAATGGATAGACCAATAACAATTGGTGATCCTGGAGCCAACACGCTCTGCAACGCAAGTCCCAACCCGGTGATAAGAATCGCATATCCTACAGTAATTAGCAAAGCCAACAAGGAATAAAGCAAAACTCTACTCAGAACGAAATCCGCCTGCAACAGGCGATAGCGTTGGATCGCGTAACCCGTCGAAAATGGAAAAATAACCAGAGAGAGCAGGATGTAAGGTGTAAATGGAAAAAGGTTTCTCCAAACCAGGGAACCCAAAAACCACAGACTGGGCAAACCGAATGAGAGTATCGAACCGATGAGAATCAGACGAATTTGTTCACGTTCTCTGGGAATGGACCGTTTGAACCGTCTTAATGCAAACCAAAATATAGCACATACTACACTGGCTACTACAAATAGATAATTAAGTTGCCAGGCAAAAGCATAACTGGTTGGCTGAGCTAGATTTCGGAGCCGGAAAAAAGTGAACATGATCAATCCTGCTGCTATCCCATAACTAATGCTCAGCCAATATCGGCGGCCAACAATGACCAAGTCGTCATCTGGAAAACGCAGAGCAAGATTGAGGATGGCAGCTCCTGCTAGGGGCAAAGCCAATGACCAGAGATATAAAAGGTGATGGGTTGTATACAGATCAAATAATCCACCAGTTGCCAACGCTATGGATGTAACAAATATAGTAAATTCCTGCCCGCTGGGTCGCTGCCAACCAGTAACAAAAACCCATATACCGCTAAGAAGATAAACCAATCCAATTGCATAAGGAAAAAGGAGATACCTCAGGGCATCCTGAAATGTAAATCTTGCCAGTTTCACAGGATAGTCTTTGAGCACACCTTGTGGTGTTCTGAGCATAACGTCAACTTGACTTCCAACCGTAAATTGGCTTAAAACCTTCAGGAGCTGGTCAGTATCTTGTACGGGTTGGCCTTCTATCTTAACCATTTGGTAACCAAACTTGATCCCTTGATCACATAGTTCCCAGCCTGGAGAACAGGTACCAGTAAGGACCAATGGATGTTCAACAAACGCTCCCATAAAAGGGATTTTCATCCACTGAATGGCTTGAATGGGAATGAAAATAAAAGTGATAACTCCTATAAGCAAGTAAAGAGCTGTTAAAGCTCCTGGAAGCCAGAGATACCATGGCTGCTGTACTTTGAAGATCGGAACCGTCTTGCGGAGGTTTGACATGATAAATTCGATCTATTTAATATGCTTTTTTATGATCTGGCGAGCGTCCATCTCAATTGGAAGATTACGGTCATTTAACATTTTCAATAATACTCTTACCCGTTCGCTTCCGGGAACTCGCACATCAAAAATTGCTTCGTATCCCTCAAAAGGTCCATCCTGGATCAAAACCGAATCACCCCGCCTCAAGCTATCAAAAGCTTCGCCGCCCGCCTTTTCGATCTCGTCAACTCGTAAGCGGATTGCCTGGATCAAGCTCTCTGGCACCACAGCAGGTTCGCCACCAAAACTCACCAACCCGGATGAATGAGGTATCCATTGAAGGACAGAAAGGCCAACTTCATTGACATTTATACAAATGAAGAGATATCCCGGAAAATAAGGGCGCACTTTTTTTGCCCTGGGATTCACAGGTGATACTCTGATCCTTGGATAAAAAACCTCAATTCCGCGCGAAAGCAGCTCCCGCCAAAGGAAATCTTCCTTATGAGGATGGCTGTGAAAAACATACCAGGCCTGTGACATGGTTATTAACCCACAGTTTTTAACGCTGAATCCACCAAAGTAATTATAACGAAAACAAAAGAAAAATGAGCATTTCTTGCAAAAATGCAAAGTTTCAGAGGTTGCCCCGCTTTTCGGTTATAGGACTACTCTTCCCATTTCTATCAAGCCGGATAAGGAGTGAAATCACCAGGATATAAACCATTGCCATGATTAAGAACGCGATCAATCCGGTGATTGGATCAAAGTACTGCAGGGTATACAATGCTGGCGAGCGGATAGCTGAATCTGGATAAGTCACGATCAAAGTGCCATAAAGGTTATTGATAAAATGTAAACCTAAAGCAAGCTCCAATCCCTGGCTTCGCAAGGTTATCCAACCCAGTAAGAGGCCCATCCCTATATAATAAGCAATCATGATCCAAAAACCATAGGTATCAACTTCAGGGTTCATCCCATGCAGCAAGCCAAATAGAACCGCTGGAATGATGATCGGCAGCCACAAACGATGACTTATTAAACCAATCGCTTGAGTCAAGTAACCACGAAATAAGAGTTCCTCGGCTGAGGTCTGGATTGGGACCAATACCACGGCTAAGAGAAAGTAAGGGATGAATTGTTTACGGGTAAATGACAATTGATAATTCCCTGGTTGAACCAGAGAGATCAAAAAATCTGAGATTGCCGCCAGAATTAACCATAGAATTATAGAAATTCCGATATAGGACCATCGAATATTTTTTAAAGGATTGATCAATGATATAAATGATCGCCTGTGTATGAAATTTACCCCAAACCACAATCCCAACAATAAAAAAGCAAATGGCAACATGGTGATCAACAAGACCAGGCTATATGAAAGCTCCTGCAGGTCAATTGTGCCTTTAAGAAGGAATACTACGAAGAGAAATATAACTGTTGCAGATACCCACATGCCTACTGCCAGGGTGCTGGTTACAAAATAGCGCCAAAATTGATTTTTTCCAGCTTGATTAGAACTTAAGAAGGAATTTCGCATCCCAACGCTTTCCTACTAGTAATTTTTAATTCAGAATATTATACTCTCATTGTATGAGCGAGTATTTTGAGCGCCCCTTCTTGCCAGGTCGTGGCGAGCCTGCACCATTACCCCTTAGCCGCCACCTTCCAGAGCTATCCCCTGGTATGGCCAGTACCTGGTTAAGAGACACAATCCCTCCAGGGTCCTGGGTTTTAGATCCTATAGGCTCAACCCCTGCTTTGGCTTTGGAATGCGCTCGAGCAGGTTATCGTGTACTGGTAACCTGTAATAATCCTATCCTTCAATTTATCCACGAGACTCTTGCCAGTGCTCCTCAAGCTGAGGAATTTCAATCAGCCTTAGCTGAAGTGGCGGTATTGCGTCGTGGATCCGAACGGTTGGATCTTTATTTACAGTCCCTTTATAAAACAGAATGTTCCAATTGTGGGCAATTTATTCCTGTGGAAGCCTACCTGTGGAAGAGAGATGAAGACCAACCTTTCTCTCGCATTTATCATTGCCCACACTGCGGCGAAAATGGAGAACGTCCGGTTACAGGCAAAGACCTGGACCAAATTGAGAATTTAAGTGGAGATTTGCTGAGTCGCGCACGCGCCCTGGATCGAATCAGCCTTGAAGAAGGTTTTCAAGCCGGAGCTAAGGAAGCTCTGCAGGTTTATTCAGCGCGTTCGCTTCACTTCCTATTCACTTTGCTGAATAAAACCGAAGGCATTTCATCTGACATGAGTCGACGCAAGCGCCTTCTTTGGGCATTATTGATCAGCGCTTTTGATGCCGGTAATAAACTTTGGCCTTGGCCTTCTGCGAGACACCATCCGCGTCAACTGAATGTTCCACCTCAATTCCGTGAAAACAATCTATGGTCAGCCATGGAGGAGGCAATCTCTGACTGGTGTAGCAATTCAACTCCCGTCACTCTGACCCATTGGCCTGAATTATCACCATCGGAAGGTGGAATTTGTTTATTCCGTGGACGCTTACGTACACTCCAACTACCTCCAGAGCTTCACCTCCAAGCAACATTGGCAGTCTTCCCGCGTCCCAGCCAGGCTTTTTGGACATTATCTGCAGTCTGGTCGGGATGGCTTTGGGGGCGCGAGACAGTCATTCCTTTGCGCGCTGCCCTCGAGCGACGACGTTATGATTGGCAGTGGCATGCCAATGCCTTGGATAGCACCTTGCAAGCTCTAAAACTCCAATCGTCAGGCAATATGCCCGTATTCGGAATACTTCCCGACCTGGCGCCCGGTTTCTTAACCGCCGTTATGGTAGCTGCAAAAACGTCTGGCCTTGATCTGGTTGGGATGGCATTAAATGGCGAACAAGAGACTGCTCAAATCCTTTGGCAAACTGGTCTAAATACCAATAAAGGTAGTGCCGGCTCTCTTATGGACGCCTCTCGCCAAACCATACGATCTCTCTTGCTGCAATACAACCAACCCACTCCTTATATAAGTCTACATGCTGGCGCTTTGGCGACTATATTACCACTCACCGAAGATATGAAACCTTCTCAATTAGTTGACCAGGTTCAATCGTCCATCAGTGGGGTATTCAAAGATGTAGAGTTTCTAAAACGCTACGAAAGCCAGGCCCAAAGCTATGAAAGTGGTTTATGGTGGCTTGCTAGCTCTAACCAGGCTGGTGAATCAGCATCAACAAACAGATCGACCCTGGTAGATCAGGTAGAAATGGAGATCATCCGTCACCTAGAGAAAAAGCCAGGATGTACCTTTGAGGAGTTGGAAA